>WNGL01032523.1_pt1 | contig 10660 bp, 9 predicted proteins | sample 5400591 | NCBI WGS metagenome assembly WNGL01 (sample SAMN13153377, study PRJNA577476) | soil metagenome | isolation source: 80 cm soil or saprolite under Garry oak tree replicate 1 | place: USA:California | collected 2016-06-15
GAATTACTGTCGGTGCTGTGAAGGATGTTCGTGATCCCGACCTCATCACCTCCAGTCGAGGTGCCGTCGGCCGGCCCGAGCTGGAAAAAGTTGTTGAAAATAGTGGTGGTAATCTGGTCGGCGAACAGCGCTGCAGCGCCGAGAACGAGCGCCGATGCTACGATTGCCACCGTCTTTGTTATGTTCTTGCTCTTCCGATTCATAGTTTGCTTGTGCCTCTCTTATCCGGGTCGCCTTTTGACTTTTAGCCGTCAAAGCTCACCGGCTGTTGAAAGTTGCTAAAGTTTTCTCCCTACGCTGTGCGAAGAGAGTGGTTGTGCGCCGATCCACATACTCGATCAACGCAGTCATGGTGACGCGGGCCACAAACTGTGGACTCAGTCCTCTCCCGCAGTGAGAACTGACCAAAAGGGACTCTTGCTTTAAAGCGGGAGTGGTGGTAGACCGGAAGGACAGTTGCTCTGACTGTGCCCGGGGCTACCCCGCTCCGTGCTGCCGGCCTCTGTTTGCCGCAGAGGCCGGTTTTCATTTGGGTATCACTCTAATTTTCAGGCCTATAGAAACCTGTGTAGCTCTCCTCCTTTCTTGCCCTCACGTTTCTCTGGCTTTCCATGGCTTCATTGCTGGTCCTCGTTTGCTCCCTCCGGGGACAGCAGTCGATCCAAAACTTGCTGAAAGGCTCTGTACGGCCTGAATCCGCTGAGTGTCGTCACCGCTGTCTTGCCGGGTTCATTGGGATCCCAGACTGCCACGATAAACGTGGGTGTGCCGCGGGCGCCGGCCTTTACCGCTTCCTCGAGGCTCTTGCGGATTTGAGCGGCATACCTATCGCTGTCGAAGCACTGCTGGAATTTCGGCATGTCCAAGTTCAAGGCCCGGGCGTGTGCAGCCAATTCGGTTACGCCCAGAGCCTGCTGGTTCTTGAACAGAAGATCGTGCATTTCCCAGTACGTCCCTTGTTCGCCCGCACAAAGAGCTGCTTCCGCTGCCTTGAAAGCGGCAGGATGGATAGCTTCAACAGGAGTGTCTTTAAAGAAATAGCGGACCTTGCCCGTGTTCACGTAGTTCGCGACAATTTCCGGCAAGACCTGATTCGCATGCCTGCCGCAGTAGGGACACTCGTAGTCACCGAACTCCACGACCGCGACTCGCGCGTTTGCGTCACCGATCGACGGCGCGCCATCCAGCAAAAGGCCCAAACTGTTCGGACTCCCCGGCGAGTTCTTCATCGAACGGACATCATTCTTGGCCTGCCGAAGTTCTGCCGCCGCTTTGTCGTCGTTTGATGACTGAGCGATCCCGTTATCATGTATGTCCATTTCCACTCCTGAATTTCAACGCGCTTCCACTAAGACGGGGGCATCATATCGGCTGTATCCACCTGCCGCATCGGACTCCGCGATCTTTTTGACAGGGAGAAATGTCACACTTTGCGATGCGGAAACTAGCTTTCATGTGGTGGTGAACCCTCCGAAGTAATGGAGTTTTTGCCCACGGAGCGATGGGAGATCCCTCCCGTTTCGCGGTCCGGCAAAAATCGTTGCTCGAAAATTCGGACTTCATAAAACACGGCGGCGGCAGAATTCCACGGCCACGCCGCAGGTGTTATCCGGGTGCGGTTCGATCCGGAGGACCGCGCCCTCGGCGACCAATCGCAATGCGGGGTAGGTTTCAGCGCTGGCGGCTGAGAGACGCACGGCAACATGAACATGGGCGCCCGCCCGAACGCACCGGTTCAGCCGCAGGTAGAGACCTCCTGTGCTGATGTTGTCCAGTACGGTATCTGCCTTCCATGTCCGGCCTGCCGCATCCGTGCTCCACAGCCGGGCCGTGTAAGGAAAATGGACTCGAGGACTAAGCCGGCGCTGTTCGGGCATCGCAACATCAATGGCAAATACTTGCCGGTTAATGGCGTCTTGGTAAACGCCGCGTTAACAGTTTTCAGTGGCAACAAGGGGCGTCCTGCCCCTTTAACGTTAGCCACCTCCAAATAGAAACCATCAGACGGGTGACATGTTACCTGGCGGCGCTTTGCGACGCATCGGCGGGTCCGATCTTTTTAGGAGGTAGAGATGTGACTTTTTATGGCCGGGAAAAGTAGGCGTTTTGTGGAATTGGGAATGGGGTGATCAAGACGGTTTTAACTATGCATCATGGGAAGTTTCTCCCAGTTCTATGGATCTTTTATCGGTCGCACTCTGATTGGGGAGTGTGACGAGGCCGTGCTGGTACGCGTAGATGATCAACTCCAGGCGGTCCGAGACGCCGAGTTTTTCGAAGATTGAGGTGAGATGGTGACGGACAGTGGCTTCAGAAATAAACAAACGCGCACCGATCTGTTTGTTTTTTCGCCCTTCTCCGATCAGGGCAATCACTTCCAATTCCCGCTCCGTCAGACTCGCAATCTTTGCGGCTTCCGGGTGGGGCTTTTCTAATCCGCTCTCACGAAAGAGGTCGGATATCACGGCCGCCATAATCGACCGGTGAAGCCATACCTCGCCGGAATGCACTTTGCGAATGGCCTTGAATAACGTGATCGACGGTTCTGTTTTGGGAACCACACCGACGGCACCGAGACGCACCGCCCGCAGGTGAAGATTAAAATCGAGCGTGCCGGTGAGGACGACGATGCGCGCTTCAGTTGCAATTCGGAGCAAATCGGGAAGGAAGTCGAGACCGCTCTCGTTCTCGAGGATCAGCTCGAGCAAAATGACGTCGGGCATCAGCCGTGCGCCATCCAGGGCTTCGATCCGATTGTTCGCCTGGCCGATGACGACCAGTCCCGGCTCGCTTGCCATTAGAGCCGACAGTCCGGTCAGAAACAACCGCTGGCTGTCGATCAGAAGAACGCGGATGTCAGCCGTGTTTACCATATCATAGCTCCTTCACAGGAAACCGCTTTGTCCGATTTGTCATTCGTCCCCGCGCGGCCTTCTGCAGGCCATTCGCTGTTAAAACCCTCGGAGTATGCCGTCATCATATCGGCCGGTGGTTTGCGGACGCATCGGCGGATACGACCTTTTTTGTACGGACAGATGTAACTTCTTGTCGGATGGAAAAATGCGAGTTTTGTGGTGGGGATAAGCAGATAAAGCTGGCGTTCACTCCTATGACGATACGGACATCTGTCCTATCAGATGACAATTGAGAATTGATTAATGACTAATGATTGATATTCAGGCCGTTGGCGGGCGCCTTTTGTGCCAGTCCGTGGCTTGTTCGTAAGCGTGGGCGAGTTGCAGAATAGCGGCTTCGCCACCGTTCGGTCCGCTGATTTGCAAGCCTATGGGCAATCCATTGCGCGTGAACCCGCAGGGGACTGAGATGGTGGGCAAACCATACTTATTGAAGGGCGAGGTATTCCGCAACGTAAGGCGGCGGATGTCGGAAATGCTGTTCGGCACCGCAGGATCACGGTAAGCCGAGTCGAAGGCAGCGATGGTAGGCGGCGCTATGGGAGTTGTAGGTGTAACGATCGCATCTACGGTCTCAAACGTCTGGCGGACCCCTCTGCGAAGACCGGCCAGCTCGCGATGCGCCATAATGTAGTCGACCGTGCGGATGTCCGCTCCGCCGCGGATTTGAGCCAGCGTGGGCGGCTGGTATTGCTCGGGTTTTTTCGCAACGAAGTCCGCATGATAAGCATAGGCCTCGGCAGCGATCACGGTTCGATCGGTGATGCTGTTCACCGGAAGAGCAATCTCTTTCGTGCTCGCCGCTAGTTTTCGAAGAACGCCGAGAGCTTCATTTACTGCCGTTTCGATCTCTGAATCCAGTGACTCGAAAAAGAATTCGCGTGATATCCCCAAGCGAACTTGTAGCGTTCTTCCTCGAAGAGCGGTGGTGTAGTTGGGAACCACGAATTGCCGGCTTGTGATTTCTTCTTGATCGTAGCCGGCCAAGGCCTGGAGCATGATCGCAGCATCGGCAACGGTTCGAGTCATCGGCCCGGCATGATCCAGAGACCAGGCGAGAGGAATCACACCGCGAGTGCTCACTAAACCATACGTGGGTTTCAGCCCCACAATTCCGCAGTAAGCGGCCGGCTGCCGGATCGATCCGCCCGTGTCGGAACCCAGAGCGCCGAAGCACAGACCTGCCGCCACTGCGGCAGCAGAGCCGCCCGACGAACCGCCGGCGACACGGCCGGATTCCCATGGGTTGTGCACAGCGCCGAAGAGGCTCACGGTAGAGCTGCCGCCATAAGCGAACTCGTGCATGTTGAGTTTGCCCAAAAGCACGATTCCTGCAGCTTTCAGCCGGGTCACCACTTCGGCATCTCTGTCGGGTACGCGATCCTTGAATAAAGCGCTTCCGGCGGTTGTCTTGATCCCGGCGGTATCGAACAAATCCTTAAGCGCGATAGGGACTCCGTGGAGGGGGCCACGCCACTTGCCGCGTTGAATTTCTCTCTCGGCTTCCTGAGCGGACTTCATTGCCAGGTCGGCCGTCACAGTCACGTACGCATTCAAAATGGGGTTCAACTTTTCGATGCGCTCCAGCATGACGCTTGTGACTTCAACCGGCGAAATCTTCCGGGTGCGCATCAGCCCGCTGAGTTCGAAAATCGAAAGGAACGGTAAGTCGTCCCGGGTGCCTCGAGCAGTAGAGCGGAGCGTTGCTGCGGTCCCGATACCGGCTTGAAGAAATTTACGGCGTGAAAATTTCATCCTGCTACCTAAGCCTCGCAGTGCTTGCAGCGGCGGGAAGTGACTGAACATCGAAGTCCAATTTGATTTCGCGCTGAAGGGAATCCCGATGTTGATCCGTGATTGCGATTTCGGGACTGGCAGGCAGAAGCGCATTAACGAGGTAGGCGCCGAGATCAGTCTGGTGGTTGTTTCGAAAGAAGAGCAAATGATGTCCGGGAGTGGCCCGCCATGCTGCCCGCGCTTCGATTCGGATCGTGCCCGTGCCCTCTTGCATCTCGTGAAACGAGGGGAACTGACTGCGAATGACTTCTAATTTCCGTGGCTGGCCGTCCACTTCCAAGACAACGTCTTTGAGCAGCCGGTTCGCATACGCCTTTCCTTCCGCCTCAGAAATCAGGCCATCGCGATCCGTGTTGATCAATGCGAAGATCGCCGGCGCTACATCCACGCCCGGCGTGAGATCGATTTTTAAAAGGACCTGATCGGGAGCCAGCGCCAATCGAGCAGCCTGCAGGTATTCATCAAGGCGATGCGCGCGGGCGGTGATGGGCAGCACGAATAGAGTGACGATTGAGCAAATCCGCGCCGTTCTGGTCACTGCTTGATCACCTTTGCGCCGTAATCGTTTGTCGGGTCACGGTAGAACGTATGAATGTGGTCTGTGCCGGTTCCGATGGGCGCATATTCGATCATCACGGCAGGGCCTTGGATGCGGAAGTAGGCCCGGCTACCATTCGTCGTTCCGCCGCTCCAGGCAAAATACGTGTCGGCCAAATGATCCTGTATTTCCGCCATCTTCGCCCGAGCGGTGTCCGCGTTGATGATGCCGACCCATTCGCGAATCAGATCAAGCAGCATGTTCCGTTGAGCGGTCGTGAATCCGGACGCGCGGACACCTTCAGGTTGGATGACTTCGCCGTCATGACCCGGACCCGAGACCACGTCCGCCACTTCATAAGCGAGCGTCGCTTGTTTCTGCTGCGCCGGGCTTAGCGCATTCATCAATGCAAACGCTTTGTCGTTCTCATGACCCAGCGGCCGTATCGTCTGGCCGTTGAACGTGTACATTGTGGGTTGGGAACCGGTGTGGCTTGGCGTGAGCACGTTCGCCGGACCCGCCACAGTGACGTTAATCGCCAGATGATGCCCGCCGAACTGGATCATCCATGGATCGCTAACGGAAGGTTTACCCAAAATCGCAATGTAATATTCGGCTCTTCCAAACCGCGTGGCGGTTGAAGCAGGACGTTGAGGCGCGGTTTCGCGCTCCAGCATTTCGTCGCCATTGACAATGTTGATCACCTTTTCGTAACCCGCGGGGCTCAAGGTCGATCGAACCAAGGCCAGCGCGGCTTCCTGCTCGGCAGCGGTCAAGACGCCGAATTTCAACCCATTGCGCTCCGTAGCGCCGCTTTGAAACCGAGCCCCTGTGGGAAGGTTGGACCAATTGGACCGTGTGGTCTTGTTCAACGGAAGGTTCACCTTGGCTCGCTGAACGTCATTCAGCATCGCCAGAAAAGAATTGGCCGCCGACACGGCTTTCTGGGTGGTATCGGAAGTTCCCACTTGCGCGAGCGGCATAGCTGGAATCAAGATGATGGCCAACGTGGCAAAAACGGTTGCGGCAGCGAAATGATAATCTCGCATGTCATCCTCTCTTCGAGTGTAAAGTGTAGCGGATTATAGATCGCATTGCTCGCTCTCGGCAAAAAACACAGCGAAATGTACGACGCCAGAGTGTGCAGCTGTAGCGGCGTCTATGGAGCTATGAAAAAATTGCCTTCACAACTTGTCAAATGTCGAATGTCTGTTGTGCGATGTTTAATGTAGTTGTCAAAACACCAGATGACCTACTGACCAAACCACCAAATCCTCAATGGGAAACGATTTAGTCATCAGGACGCACGGCAGCGGTTCCCTACGTCCGGCTACATGGGACGAAGCCCTGGACCGGACGGCGCGTGCTCTGAAAACCGCGCTGAATCAAGGTGGTGGCTGGTCATTCGGGATGTTCAGTTGCTCGAAAGCGACGAACGAAATGAATTTCGTCGCGCAGAAATTCACTCGCGTCGTGATGGGAAGCAACAACATCGACAGCTGCAACCGTACTTGACATGCTCCGAGCGTCGCCGGTCTGGCGATGGTTTTCGGAGCAGGCGGGGGTACGAACTCCTATCAAGAGATCGAAGAAACGGATGTTATTCTCCTCTGGGGATCGAACGCCCGGGAAACGCATCCCATCTTCTTCCATCGTCTGTTAAAAGGAGTGCGGAACGGCGCACGCCTGTATGCGATCGACCCGCGCCGTACGAGCTCGGTTCAATGGGCGGATATGTGGGCCGGTCTCGATGTTGGGACCGATATCGCGCTGGCGAACGCCATTGCGCGCGAGATCATTGCGGCGGGCCTGGAGCACAGAGAGTTCATTGAAAACGCGACAACCGGCTTTGACGAATACCGGCGCAGCGTCGAGCCCTACACGCTCGAGAACGTGGAGCGTGAGACCGGTGTTCCCGCTCACGTCATCCGCGACATGGCGCATACCTACGCGCGAGCGCATCGCGCGATGATCTGCTGGACGCTCGGCATCACCGAGCATCACAACGCAGTCGATAACGTCCTGGCGCTAATCAATCTCGCGTTGTTGACGGGTCACGTCGGCAAATACGGCAGCGGGCTCAATCCGCTTCGCGGCCAAAACAATGTACAGGGCGGCGGCGACATGGGCGCTCTGCCTGATCGTCTCACGGGTTTCCAGCACATCGAGAACACCGCTTTGCGTGAGAAGTTCGAAAAACACTGGGGCGTTAAGCTGCCGCCGCACAAAGGATGGCACCTCTCGCAAATGTTCGAAGCCATAGAAAGAGGCGAACTTCGCGCTCTGTACGTCATTGGAGAAAATCCGTTGCAATCGGAAGCCGATCAGAATCACGCCAGACATCTTCTGGAGAGTCTCGACTTTCTTGTCGCCCAAGACATGTTCTTGACCAAGACCGCCGAGCTCGCCGATGTCGTTTTGCCGGCCAGCGCCGCCTGGTGTGAAACCGAAGGCACAGTAACCAACAGTGAACGCCGCGTGCAGCGCGTGCGCAAGGCCCTGGATGCGCCCGCGGGCGCGCGGGACGACATCGCGATCCTGTATGATGTCGCGCGGCGCATGGGACACGACTTGGGTCAGCCGGCCGCTGAGAATATCTGGAATGAAGTGCGTGTTCTCAGCCCAGCCCACGCCGGCATGAGCTATGCGCGATTGGAAGCCTTAAAAGGATTACAGTGGCCGTGCTATGACGAGAACCATCCTGGCGAACTTTACCTTCACAGCCGGTTATGGGAGCGGCCGGTACGTGGACCGCGAGTATCGTTTATTCCCGTAGAACACGACCCGCCCGTGGATAAGTTATCCCCGGAATTTCCGTTGCGCCTTACAACCGGCCGCCGCCTCGACGAATACAATACCGGTGTGCAGACGTCCGCCTATTCATCTCCGCTGCGCCGCGGGGAAACGCTGGATCTGTCGCCCGAAGACGCCGAACGCCTTGGAGTGACCGACGGGGAATTGGTGCGAGTTCATTCGCGCCGAGGCAGTGTTACCGTACCGGTGCGCCGCGATCGGTCCCTGCGTCCTGGACTGACATTCATGACACTGCATTTTCCGGACGACGTTGCGACGAATCTTCTCACGATCGAAGCAACCGATCCGAAGTCGGGCACCGCGGAATTCAAAGCTGCAGCGGTTCGAGTAGAGAAGGTGTAACAGCGGTAATGGATATTCGCGTTCATGGACCCGAAGCGGGAGCGGCTGAGCGCGCTGCGGTCGATTCGGTTTTGGGGCCTCCCGTTCCGCTTAGCGGGCACGCCGCAAGATCCAGGCACGACCTCGTTCTTCCCGCGCTTCATGCCGTGCAATCGCGCTTCGGCTGGCTTCCACCCGGCGCGCTCAATTACATTTGCGAGCGTTTGACACTTCCTCCGGCCGAGTTGTTCGGCGTTGCGACTTTCTATCACTTGTTTTCACTGACGCCGCAACCCGCGAAGGTCGTCCATGTCTGCGATGACATTGCCTGCCGGATCCAAGGCGCCGAAGAATGGTGCGCGGAATTGGAGACCCAACTTGGCGCCGAAGATAATCCCGCCGCTAAGGATGGAATGACCTGGAGACGCAGCCCTTGCCTAGGTCAATGTGAGCGCGCGCCCGCCGCTCTTCTGATTGAGGCCGGGGAGGTGCCTTCCGCCTCTCCCTTTGGGAGAGGCCGGCGCGAAGCGCGCGAAGCGCGAGCCCGTCAGGGCGAAGCCTCAAGAGAGGCCGAGGGTCACAAGTTTGGTCAAATCCTGGAGCCCTCACCCGGCGCGTCAGACTCGCGTCTGTCGTGCCTCCCTCTCCCAGAGGGAGAGGGTTTGATTCCTCAGTTTGGGCAACCGGGGTTGCGGCTGTTGAGGCGGATTGGCCGGGTCGATCCTGAAAGTCTGGAAGCGTATCGTGGCGATGGGGGTTATACGGCATTAGAGCGTGCCATCAAGTTGGGCCCGGACCGAATCATCCGCGAAGTGACCGCTTCGAATCTCGTCGGTCGCGGAGGTGCTGCCTTTCCAACCGGACGCAAATGGGACGCGGTCGCTAAAGCTGCCGCCCGGCCGCATTACGTCGTCTGCAATGCGGACGAATCCGAGCCCGGCACGTTCAAAGATCGCGTTCTGATGGAGGGCGATCCGTTCGCCGTGATCGAAGGGATGAGTATTGCTGCTTACGCGACGGCTAGCGAACGCGGCTACTTCTATATTCGCGGTGAATATCCGCTGGCTGCGCGGCGCGTCGATACCGCCATTCGAGCTACCCGCGCGGCCGGGTTCTTGGGTAACGACATTCTCGGTTCCGGCTTTTCCTTCGATATCGAGGTGCGCCGGGGCGCCGGCGCTTACATCTGCGGTGAAGAGACGGCTCTCTTCAATTCCATCGAAGGTAAGCGAGGGGAGCCTCGGAATAAGCCGCCATTTCCTGTTCAGGCCGGTCTATTCGGCAAGCCGACAGTCATCAATAATGTCGAGACGCTCGTCAACGTACCGCTCATCATCCTGGATGGCGCCGAAGCTTTTGCCGGGGTCGGTACGGCCGGATCGACCGGGCCGAAACTGTTTTGTTTGTCGGGACACATCATGCGGCCGGGGCTGTATGAATTTCCTTTCGGCTGCACGCTTCGGCAGCTTATCGAAATGGCCGGGGGCGTCCCCGGCGGAAAGCAGATTCAGGCGATCTTGCTCGGTGGCGCTGCGGGTACGTTCATTGGCCCAGACAAGCTCGATGTTCCGCTCACGTTCGAAGGAACTCGCGCCATCGGCGCGGCTCTGGGATCCGCTGTCGTCATGATCTTTGATGAAACCGTGGATATGGCCGATATCCTCACACGCGTCGCCGCGTTTTTTCGAGATGAATCGTGCGGCCAGTGCGTTCCGTGCCGTGTCGGCACAGTCCGCCAGCAAGAGTTGCTGGGGCGCTTGAGGTCCGGTCGAACGATCGGCACAAAAGCGGATGAGTTGGCGCTGCTGAAAGAGATCGGGCAGGCGATGAGGGATGCTTCGATTTGCGGTCTGGGCCAGACCGCTTCGAGTGCAATCGAGTCTGCCGCGGCGAATTTGCAGCTGCCAATGTTTGGGCGGTCATAGACCGCCCCTACAACTTGGGATTCGCGGCTGTAGGGGGCGCTCTATGAGCGCCCGCGATGCATTTTTTGTGCACAGCCGAATAGAATGACACTATGAGTGCCTCCGATCCAATCTGGTTTACGCCCCCTCCGAGGCCAAGACAGCCGCCGGCGCCTCCGGAACATCCTGAAGTAAAGCAAGTCGACATTCAGATCGACGGGCAGCCGGTTCAAGTACCGGAAACGATGACGATTCTCGATGCCTGCCGTTCGCTTGGGATCGACACGCCGACACTCTGCTATCTGGAAAATCTCACACCTGTCAATGTGTGCCGCGTCTGCGTCGTCGAGCTTGCCGGAGCGCGCACTCTC
>WNGL01010520.1_pt1 | contig 10659 bp, 5 predicted proteins | sample 5400591 | NCBI WGS metagenome assembly WNGL01 (sample SAMN13153377, study PRJNA577476) | soil metagenome | isolation source: 80 cm soil or saprolite under Garry oak tree replicate 1 | place: USA:California | collected 2016-06-15
GAGGCGGTATGGAACTCGGGTATCGCGGTGGTGGCCTCGGCGGGCAACGCCGGGCCGTTCAACGGCACCATCGTTTCCCCGGGCGACGACCCACTGGTGATCACGGCGGGCGCCCTGGACGACATGGCCACGGCGTCGATCACCGACGACGAGATGAACGACTTCAGTAGCGTCGGGCCCACCTCGCCCGACGGCTGGGTCAAGCCTGACCTGGTCACCTCGGGCCGGTCTGTGGTGAGCGTGGCCGCGCCGGGCTCGACGACCTACAACAACTACCCCGCGGCCCGGGTCGGCTCGGCGAACTTCGTCGGCTCGGGTACCTCGTTCAGCGCGGCCATCACCAGCGGGGCGGCAGCGTTGGTCCTGGCCGGCAACCCGGGTCTGTCCCCCAATCAGGTAAAGGCCCGCCTGCTCGGCAATACCAGCCCTGGTCCGGTCGGCAACCCCTTCGTCGACGGCCACGGGGCCCTCAACGCCTACGCCGTGGCCACCTCCGGCCCGATGAACTTCAACCAGTCGGCCGCCAGCCTGACCCCGGCCTCGGGTGGCAGCACGGTCTCGCTGTCGCCCACCCGTCCCGTCGACACATGGAACACGAGCCTGTGGTCGGGGACCTCCTGGAATCAGCCGCCATCTACTGGCTGGGCGTGGAACGGCACTGCGTGGAACGGCGGAGACTGGACTGGCTGGGCCTGGAACGGTTGGGCCTGGAACGGCGCAGCGTGGAACGGCGCAGCGTGGAACGGCGGAGACTGGACTGGCTGGGCCTGGAACGGCTCTGCCTGGGACGGCTCTGCCTGGGACGGCTCCGCCTGGAACGGTTGGGCCTGGAACAGCTCAGCATGGAGCTGACATGTGCCCCCATGCGGTAGTCAAGCTATGAAGGTACCGCGTGCTACCTGGGCCGTCGTCGCGGCTTCGGTCGTGGGTGGTGCGTTTATCTTGATCGTCGCCGCATGGAGGCAATCGGCCTCCGGGCACGTCGACGAGAGCCAATGGATCGTCGCGGCTGCGGTGGGCGCTCTTGCCCTGGGGAGCTGGGTATGGCCGGTCGTGGTGTACCGGGGAGGCGAATCCGCGGCCTTCAATACGGACGAGGGTTTCTTTGTGATCCTCGCCCTCCTCGTGCCACCGCTGGTCACTTTGGGGACCTTTGCCCTGGCGACCGTCTTGGCTCAGGTCGTACGCCGGCGTCCTCTTCTCAAGTCGGCCTTCAATGTTGGGCAAGTTCTGATCGCGGCGGGTCTGGGACTGGCTGTGAGCCGCAGTATCGCTGCTCCCTCGGATTCCCTCACGGCAGGTCAGATTGCAGCCATCATGCTCGGGGTGGGAGTGTACTTCGTCATCAATACGTTTCTCGTGGCCGGCGTTGTGGTATCGATGGGCACGACCTTGAGAGAGTTCACCAGCGACCTTCCGACCCAGGTGACGCATGCTGGCGCCGGAGCATTGGTCGGCGTGGTTTTAGCATTGGCGATACAGGCTCATCTATGGGCAGTGGCGTTGGCAATCCCGGGCCTGGTCGTGGAGCGCAGGCTCATCAGTGCCCGGTTCGCGGCGCTTTATGACCGTGCCCGGATGGAGGGGTTGTACGAGGTCACGTTGGAGGCAAACCGGAGGCTGCGGCAGCAGGCGGTGCTCGAGACGATCCTGGGGTCAGTAAGGCGGCTGCTTCGCAGCCCGGAGGCAACCCTGACATTTGACGACCCGGGCCCTGGTCAGCTGGCGGCGCCCATAACCGTTGCCGATCAGCAGCAGTGGCTGGTGGCGTCGGGCCGGCGACGGGATGAGCCCTTCGACGACGCCGATCGGGGCCTGCTGAGGGCCTTGGCCGCCGTGGGCAACGGGGCGCTCAGCAATGCCGAGCTATACCAGCAGGTCCGCCTCGAGCGCGAGAGGCTCTCCTCGATCACCCTCAACATCGGAGAAGGCGTCTGCGCCATAGACGCAGACGGGAAGCTGACCTTCGTCAACCGGGCCGCGGCCGACATGACCGAGCTGCCGTCGCGCAGCATCGCGATCGACGACCCGGTGAGCGATGGTGCCCTCACAGCGCCCGACTTCCTGCTCGTGTCGGCCCGCGAAGCCATGCGCACGGGCCGCACCATCCGGGAGGACGACGCCCGGTTCCCCGGCAAGCACGGCGGCACCATCCCGGTTGCGTATACGGCCTCTGCGGTCATGAGCGACGGCATACCGTCAGGCGCGGTGATCGCCTTTCGCGACATCACCGAACGCAAAGCCTTCGAAGACGAACTCCAACATCACGCCTTCTACGACAGCCTCACCGGCCTGGCGAACCGCCGGCTGCTGGTGGAGCGCCTCGATCAGGCGCTGCGGCGGTCAGCCCTGAACCGCAAGACCCACGCCCTGATCTTTGTCGATGTGGACCGATTCAAGAGTATCAACGACAGCCTTGGTCACGTGACCGGCGACGAGTTCCTGGTGGCGATCGGGGCCCGCATGAAGGGGATGGTGCGGAGTCACGACCTGCTTGCACGCTTCGGCGGCGACGAGTTCGTGGTGCTGCTGGAGGACGTGGCTGGAGTGGACGTGGCGGTTGCCGCAGCGCGGCGCATCTGCGCCGCCGTCGAACAGCCCATGGTGCTTTCCGACGGCTACGAGCTGGTTGCCAGCGTGTCGGTCGGCATCGCCCTTACAGAGCCAGGTAAGACAGCCGACGACGTGCTTCGCAACGCCGACGTGGCGATGTACGACGCCAAAGCCAAGGGCGGGGGCGGCATCTACAAGGTGTTCGACCAAGCTTCCATGGGAAGCCGCTCCTCCGAGCGGCTCCAGATCGAGGCCGATCTGCGCAAAGGGCTCGAGCGAGATGAACTCGAGGTGCACTACCAGCCGTTCTACTCCCTTGACGAGCAGCACATCGTGGGCGCAGAGGCGCTGGTGCGGTGGCGCCACCCCACGAACGGCTTGATCAGCCCCATGAGGTTCATCCCGATGGCAGAGGAAACCGGGCTGATACTGCCGCTAGGTCGTTACGTTCTGGATAAGGCGTGTCGGCAGGTGCGCTCGATCCGGGACCGGTTGGACGTGGACCTGCCCATCAGCGTCAACCTCTCACCCCGCCAATTCCAGGAGAATGGGCTCTTGTCGCAGGCGGCGGCGGCCCTCGACGCAACCGGCCTGCCCTCCGAGTTGCTCATATTCGAGATCACCGAGACCGTGGTCATGGAAGACCTTTCCGGTGCTCGGGAGGTCATGAAGAAGCTCAACCGGCTGGGCGTGCGCCTGGCCATCGACGACTTCGGTACCGGCCACTCCTCACTTGCGTATCTCAAGCAGTTCCCGGTGCACGAAGTAAAGGTGGATCGCACCTTCGTACAGGGCGTCGCCGAGAGCCCGGTGGACTCGGCGATCGTCCGTGCCATCATCGACCTGGCCAATGCCATGGGCATATCGGCGGTGGCCGAGGGCGTGGAAACCAAGGACCAGGTCGCCGAGCTCAAGATGCTCGGCTGCCAGGTGGCGCAGGGCTTCTACTTCTCGCGGCCGCTTCGCGCCGAGGAGTTCGACGAGCTACTCACCCGCCACTTCGCTCGGACCGCGGGACCAACCGGGCCGGTGCTGATCAACAAGGGCGCGAAAACGTCGAGCATCACCGCCTGAGCCGGCTGCACCTGGCCCGGCAGAGGCGCGCGGCCGCTCGTCGGCGCACTTTCGCGTACGCACTTCTGCCCTGGGTATCGGGTACTGGCACCGTGGTCACACTATCTGGACGACAACTTCCCCTTGGGCGCGGCCCTGCTCAAGATAGGCGAAGGCGTAGCCGCGGGGGGCTAGGCCACCGCATCGTGAGCAGCCAGGGCGCGGCGCAGCGCGCGCAACCTATCGAAGGTGCGTGATCTGACCGTGCCGGGCGGGATCTGCAGTATGCGCGCCGTTTCGGCCACCGACCGGTCGCGGTAATAGACCTCGGCCAGGACCTGGCGCTGGGGACCGGGCAAAGCGGCGATGGCCGCGCGGACGCCAACGTCGTCGATGCCGGCGTCGGCCCGCTGGCCGCCGGCGAGCGCAAGGTGCTCGAGGCTAGGGGGTTTGTCGCGGTCCTTCTTTTCTGTGGCTGGGTTTTCTGTGGCTGGCCAGGACGCCATGCAGCTGGTTGCGGGAGCTGATGGCGAGCTTGGTGAAGACCTTGTGCAGGTGGTATTCGACTGTGCGGGGGCTCATGAATAGCTGGTGTGCGATCTCGGGGTTGGACAGGCCGTCGCCGGCAAGCCGGCCGATCTGGGTCTCCCGGGCGGTGAGCTTGGCGGGGGTATCGGTGATGCGTTTGCGGACTCGCTCGCCGGTCGCAGACAGCTCGCGCGCGGCGCGCTCGGCGAACGCCTTCATGCCGAACGCCGTGAACAGCTCGTGAGCGCTACGCAGCTGCTCGCGCGCGTCGAGCCGGCGGTGCTGTCGGCGCAGCCATTCGCCATACAGGAGGTGGGCGCGAGCGAGCGTCATGCGCAGGCGACTATGGCCGAGCCGGCCGATGGCCTCGCGGTAGAGGCTCTCGGCCGCCGCACCGTCGGTCAGCAGCGCGCGCGAGCGCGCCTCGGTGCCCAGCGCCCACTCGGTGCCACTAGCGCGGGTGGTCTCCGAGAGCCGCTGCAGGGCGTCAGCCGCGCTCGCCGTCTTTCCGCTCCGGGCTGCCGCCTCGATCAGCTCGGGCAGCACCAAAGTGGACCACAGCTCCTGCGGGTACTCGGCCGCCTGCTGCACCACGGCCAATGCGTCCTCATACCGGCCCAGGCCGTTGTAAAGCACCGCGGTGGCCCACTGTATGTTGGCCAGCCCCATTCCCTCGCCCCGCCGCACCACGCCGTTTGCGTTGGCCTCGATCAGCTGGGAGGCCTCGGCTTCGTTTCCCCGCAAGGCGGCGAGCGCCAGCGCACTGTAGGGCGGAAGCTGGCTCCCAGTCGCCTCGGTGAGCGTCTCCGCCTCCGCGATCAGTGCCGCAGCGAAGTCGCCCGTCCAGGCGAGTGCGGCGGCAAGCGAGTTGAGGGCCATGGGCAGAACGGCGAGCGCGCCGGCATCACGGGCGAGCTGGACCTGGCGTACGGCGAGCACGTGCCAGGTCTCGTAATCCCAAATAACGATGGCAGCGTGGCAGGCGACCCAGAGCCAGCGCACCTGCTCCCGCATGGATATGTCTTCGCTGCGGAATGCGCTCACCGCCCGCTTGAGCAGCGGCGCCCCTGCCGGGTAGCCATCCGTGATCAGCACGGCCAGGCCGTCCAGCAGCAGATCGGGCGCGCGCGCAGGCCGCGGCGGCGACGGCGCGGCACGCGCGGCCTGGGCCACTTCCTGCACACCGCCGCCGAGGGCCAGGCGGCCGGCGAACAGCGCCGCGGACAGCGCCTCCAGGTAGGTCTCGCGCGCCAGCCGCACGTCGAGCAGCTCGAGGCTTTTTGCGGCCTTGAGCAGCAGCGGGGGAGCATCGCTGCCGCGGCTGGACGCGAACGCGATCTGGCCGCGCAGCAGGTCCGTCCGGGCGCGCTGGAACTCGTCCAGCGGCCCGGCCTCGGCCGTGGCCAGCAGTGCCAGCGCCGCATCGAACGCGCCGGCCTGATGCTTGGCCTGCGCGGCGGCCAGCGCCCGCTGCGCCCGGCGCCCCGGATCGGGTGTCAGCGCGGCCGAGCGCTCCAGGAACGCGGCCGCGGCGGCCAGACCCCCGCGCGCCTGCGCGCGATCCGCCGAGCGCTCTAGCTCTGCTGCGACGTCCTCATCGGGCCCAGCTGCTGCCTGTGCCCGGTGCCAGGCCCGGCGGTCGGGATCTGTGCCCGGATCGGTGGCCTCGGCGATGGCACGGTGGGCGCGGCGGCGGCCGGCGGCCGGCGCCGCCTGGTAGACGGCGGAGCGGACCAGCGGGTGGCGGAAGGTCACCCGGGCGGCAACGGTGAGCAGCCCGTCGGCCTCGGCCGGGACGGCGGCGTCAGCGCCGATGCCAAGGCCCCCGGCCGCCCGCCACAGCAGCGCCGGGTCGCCCACGGGCTCGGCCGCGGCCAGCAGCAACAGCCGCCGGGTCAGCTGCGGAAGCGGCGCGATCCGCCGCAGGAAACTCTGCTCGATCCGGCCAGTCACCGGCGGCGGGCCGGCCACGCCGAATCCGCCGGCCAGGTCCGCCGCCGTCACCCCGCGCGGCAGCTCGAGCAGCGCCAGCGGGTTGCCGCCGGACTCGGCGATGATCCGGTCGCGGACCCGCTCATCGAGCCGCCCCGGCAGGACCGAGGCCAGCAGCGGCCGGGCGTCAGCATCAGGCAATCCGGTGAGCACCAGCCCGGGAAGGCCCGCCAGGCCGCCCTCCCCGGCCGGATCACGCGTGCCGAACAGCAGGGCAACCGATTCGGCGTCCAGCCGGCGGGCCACGAACGCCAGCGCCTGCGCCGAGGCCTGGTCCAGCCACTGCGCATCATCGACCAGGCACAACAACGGCTGGCCGGCGGCCACCTCCGACAACAGGCCCAGCACCGCCAGGCCGACCAGGAAACGATCCGGCGCGCTGCCGGCGCGCAGGCCGAACGCCACGCCGAGGGCGTCGCGCTGCGGGCCGGGCAGCCGGCCGAGCCGGCCCAGCATCCGGCCGCACAGCTGGTGCAGCGCCGCGAACGGCAGCTCCATCTCCGACTCGACACCCTCCGCGCGGGCCAGCCGGAAATCTGGTGCCGTCTCGGCCGCGTAACCCAGCACCGCGGTCTTGCCGATGCCCGGCTCGCCCCGCACCACCAGCACCCGGCTGCGCCCCGCCCGGACCTCCGCGAGCACCCCGTCCAGGGCCCTGCACTGCTGCCTGCGGCCCCAAAGCGTCACCCGGCGCCCCCTCTCGGCGGCTCCCCGTCATCGTAGAACCGGCCCCCGCCCAGCACACCCCTGAGGAACCGGGCCCACAACCCGGGGTGCCGGCTAGGGAACCCACAGACGCGAACGCGGCCGCGGTTAAAACGGCATCTCTTTGGAGAAACGTCCGCTCTGTCCCGGGGGTTAGGCAGCCAGGCGCACGGCGGCAGACGGAGCCGCTTCGCAGTGGGCTAGCGCCGCGCCGGGTACAAATTCGCGCTCTGGGCGCGTCGGATGCTGATCCGGCCGCCGCTACTGAGGATCGTGCGGGCATCAGCTGGTTACCGCCGCCGGTTTGCGGCAGGGTAGTAAGAATCCGCGAGCGAGGGAGGGGACACGCGATTATGACAGGAACGGGGTCAGCTCTGGCCGACCGCCTCGCCCAGGGCACGGTGCTAGGCGCCGAGGGATATGTGTTCGAGCTGGAGCGCAGGGGCTACGTCAAGGCAGGCGCTTATGTGCCCGAGGCGGTGCTGGACTTCCCTGATGCGGTCACCGAGCTGCACAGGGAGTTCCTGCGCGCGGGCGCTGACGTCATGGTGGCGCTCACCTACTACGCCCACCGCGACAAGCTGCGTCAGGTGGGCCGCGAGTCCGACCTGGAGGCCATGAACAGGCAGGCCGTGCGGCTGGCCCGGGAGGTGGCGGCGGAAGGCGGCGCCCTGGTGGCTGGGAACGTGTGCAACACCTGGGCCTACGACCCGCAGGACGCGGCTACCGCAGCCGTGGTGCGCGCGATGTATGCCGAGCAGCTGGGCTGGGCTGCCGATGAGGGCATCGACTTCGTCATCGCCGAGACCAACGACTACCTCGGCGAGGCGCTGATCGGCCTGGAGGTCAGCCAGGAGCTTGGCCTGCCGGCGATGGTGACGCTGGCAACCATCCGGCCGGCCAAAACCTGGGACGGTTACGACTACATCGAGGCGTGCAAGATCCTGGCCGGCCAAGGCGCCGCCATTGTAGGGCTGAACTGCGACCGCGGGCCCGCCACCATGCTGCCGCTGATCGCCAGGATCAGGGACCAGGTCGACTGCGCCGTGGCCGCGCAGCCGGTCCCGTACCGGACCAACCAGGCCTCGCCCACGATGGAATCGCTGCGGGCGGAAGGCGTGGACCGGGTCTTTCCGCTGGCGCTCGACCCGTTCAGCTGCACAAGGTTTGAGATGGCAGACTTCGCGGTGGCCGCCCGCGATCTCGGGGTGAGCTACGTGGGCATCTGCTGCGGAGCCGGCCCGCACCACGTCCGGGCCATGGCCGAGGCGCTCGGCCGCAAGGTGCCGGCCAGCAAGTACTCACCGTCCATGGACCTGCATCCGATCCTGGGCGCCGCGGCCTCAAGCCGGGACCCCGGTGTGCTTGACGCCTGGAACGTTACCCCTTAGCCCGAATTACAGAAGATTGTCATTATGTTCCGAACGTGAAGCGGGCAAGGACTGGTTCCGCCATGTCCAAATGAGCCGGCCGGCGTGCGGCGGGATGAAATGGTCATCTGGCGAGCGCGGGGGGCTGGTCATTGGCCCGGGCCGGCGGCCCGGTCGAAGCGGCCCGTCCGGACCGCCTCCACAAGTGGCTCAAGTTCCGCAGGCGGGGCCTCGCCGCGGGCGGTGAACGGCGCGAGCTCGCGCACGAGGCGAAGAGCTCTCCCGGTGCCGTCGCCAAGGCGGGAGGGCCGGCGCAGGTCGATGGCCTGCGCCGCGGCGAGGAGCTCGAGGGAGATGACCCGTGCGGCGAGGTCGGCCATCTCGGCCAGGCGCCGTGCCGACAGCGGGGCCATCGTAGTGCGGTCCTCGATCCCTTCGGCCTTGCTCGAGCTCACGAGTTCGTAGGAGACCGGGTGGGCGAGCGTGCGTGCCTCCGCCGCGATCGCCTGCGCGGCGCCGGCGAACTCGGCGAGGGCATCCTCGCCGGTGTCCGGCTCGGCTGCCAGGCCGGCCGGTAGGCCGGAGAGGGGACTCTGCAGGAGCTTCACGGTCCGTTCGGCCGCGGAGGTGACCACCGGGGCAAGGGCGATGCGGGCAAAGTCGAGCGCGGCTGCGACCGGGACGATCTCGAGGTTGCCGACCGACACGATGCGCCGTTCAGCGAGAACGACGGCGGGGTTGCCCTGCGCGGAGTTGAGCTCGGTCTCGATCGTGTTCCGGACGTATGCCAGAGCGTCCCTGGCAGCACCGTGGATCTGGGCAATGCCCCGGAAGGTGAGCGGATCCTGCAGGTTGCGGGCATTACCAGGCTCGAAGAGATAGCTCCCGGCGAGTAGCGCACGCAGGCGGCGGATCGTCGCACCCAGACCCGGATACGGCCGGATCTCGGCGGCCACGGGATGCAGCGGGCTGAGATTGGCGGCGAACGCCTCAAGATCGAGGGCAGCGGCGACGTCGGCTTCCCCGAGCAGGCGTTCGGCGGCGAGTTCCGCCAGCGCGGCCCAGCCAGTGGAGAAGGCATTGTTGTTGACCAGCGCCAGCCCTTCGTTGTCCTTGAGGACGAAGCCGGTCTCGCGGAGCAGACCCTCCGCAAGGTCGGCCAGCGGGCCCAGATCAGCCTGGCCGACGGAGCCGAGGCTGCGAACGGTTGGCACAAGACCACGGTTTAGAGCGTGGACCAGCATCTCGGCGAGCTCGGGGCGAACACCGGCTGCGCCTTTGGCATAACCGTTCACCAGGCAGGCCATCGCGGCCCGCACGACCGGGGACGGTGCCGGCGGCCCCTGGGCAATGAGGTGACCCCTGATAAGGAACCGGCTCAAGCCCCGGCGGGCCGCGGCATCAAGCACGACGTTCTTTCGCTCCGCGACCGCGGTCGTGAGACCGTAGACCGCGGCATCGGACCGCAGCGCCTCCTCGACGACCTCCCGCGCTGCGGCCATCCGGTCGCGCGCCGCCGGGGCGAGGGCAACCTCATCCCGCCCCTCAGCAACGGCCGCAAGGGACTCGAGCGTGAGTGACGCGCCGTCAAGCACCACCATCAGCGCGACCATCCGAGGGCGAGTGCCCCCGCCATGGCCTGTCCAGGGGCAGACAGAAGAGGAACCGGCACGTCGCCTAGATTGGCACGCGCGCCGACCAGAGTATAGGGCGCGCTGGCAGAACGCCGCCGGCGCTGCTTGAGCAAGCGCCCAAATTCCTGCTGCCGAACCAGGTACGCGTTGGTGACACCATGGCCCCAGGGGGATCGGACCTTCATCGCAACCGGCCAGGACCGGCGACGTCGATAGTCGGCACATTCGCGGGCCTGCGACCGACCTAGGCTGCGCTTCCGGCAGCGGCAGAAACCGGGTCACCGGGCATTGCGACCCGGAGGCCAGGAGGTCCTGGTTCGGCCAGTGGAACCCGGGCGCCTCCCGCGAGCAGGCTCTCGCGGACCGCGTACCTGCCCAGGTCGGTCAGGCGGACCCGGATGCCTGGCGGGGGAGACAGCGCCCGGGGCTGGGTCCCGAGCGCGCCGGCCGCATCCCGGACCGCAGCGGGCAGCCGCTTCCGCAGTTCAGCCGGGGACGGGCTGAGCTCCACGGCTCCGTGCTCGGCCAGGTCGGCCATGGGCTGCAGGACCGCGAGCGAGGCAAGCTCGGTGAACACCTCGGAGCCGGCATCCCGGTCCTGATCGGCCATTCCGCCCGGAACGGGCTTCCTTGCGCGCCGCCGAGGTGGCAAGCTAGCAGCGGGTATTTCTCGGGAGGTGTTCCGTGGCGGCTGACATGCCCGGCGACCGGGCTATGATCTCCGAGCAAGTGGCTCCCACCTTGGTCTCCAGGGTGCTGAACTCCTTCGACCTCGTGGTCATCTTTGTGGCCCTCGTTCTGTTCATACCGAACGCATCAACGGT
>WNGL01013538.1_pt1 | contig 10658 bp, 10 predicted proteins | sample 5400591 | NCBI WGS metagenome assembly WNGL01 (sample SAMN13153377, study PRJNA577476) | soil metagenome | isolation source: 80 cm soil or saprolite under Garry oak tree replicate 1 | place: USA:California | collected 2016-06-15
CGCATCTGGGTCGAGAGTTCAGGTCGCATAGGGGAGGGCAGTCGCTTTTGTATGACCCTGCCTCCTATCCCTCCGTCCTTGCTTCCTTTGTAGAAGCGCGGTGAAGGATACGAAGGAAGCAGAGAAGTACCACAAGAAAAGACTCGTTGACCCTCTGGTGTATAATCCGACTATGCCCAAGAATCGCGTCTGACATCCTCGTACAACAGCCTGGCACGCCTTTTTATCATACCCTTCCTTCCCTCTTTCCCCTCTATGACAGCAACTTTGACAGCTAGTGAGCCAGAATTGCAATTACATTTGCAACCTTACTCACGGTTCGCGTAAATTTGGACGCAATCCAAAGATTCTGATACACTGGTGAAATGAAAGAACCATTGACGATTACGACCGAGCGGGTCGATGACATCCCGCTGTTGATCGCCCAAATGCAGCGCATGGGCCTTGCCAGCTTGCTGGACGAGCACTTCCCGACGCATGGCAACCGCGAGGGGCTGAGCTTGGGCTTGGTGATCACGCTGTGGCTGACACATGTGCTCTCGCAAGCCGACCATCGCATGAATCGCGTGCAGCCCTGGGCAGAGCGTCGCCTGGAAACGTTGCGAGGCTGTAGCAACGCAACGCTCGAGGTGCGCGACCTGGGTGATGACCGACTGGCTGATGTCTTGCGGTACTTGAGCGACGATGCGCGCTGGCGGACGTTCGAGCAGGAGCTGACAGGGCATCTGGTGCGGGGTATATGACCTGCGACCCACCTGCGTGCGCTTGGACGCTACGACGGTCAGCAGTTACGGGATGGTGAGCGAGGACGGCTCGCTGCAATTGGGGCACAGCAAGGATCATCGACCGGACTTGCCCCAACTGAAAGTGATGCTGGCCACGCTGGACCCGCTGGGCTTGCCGCTGGCGAGCGAGGTGCTCTCGGGCGAACGAGCCGATGACCCATTGTATCTGCCCGTCATCGCACGGGTGCGCGCGTGCCTGAACACGCCAGGCTTGTTGTATGTGGGCGATTGTAAAATGGCTGCGCTGGAGACACGAGCGGGCATTCAGGCCCACGACGACTATTACCTGTGTCCCTTGTCGGCGGTGCAGGTCTCCGCCGACCAACTGGCGCGAGAGCTGGTAGCCCTGCAGGAAAGCTCGCAGCCGCTTCTCACGGTCGAGCGGACGGGGCCGATGGGCAGACGCACTGCATTGCGCAGCGCTATGAACGCATCGAGACCATCACAGCGCAGCTGGAGGGGGTGTCGTACACGTGGATGGAACGACGGTTGCTGGTGCAGTCGCTGGTCGCAGCCCAGGCGGCCGAACTCGCCTTGCGGAGGCGACTGAGCCAAGCCCAGATGGCGCTGAACAATCTCTTGGTGAGACAGCAGGGCAAGCCGGTGCTGTCCGACCTGGCAGCAGTGGAACAAGCGGTGGCCGACACTCTGACCCACTTCCGGGTGGAAGGACTGCTGGTGGTGACGGTGAAGGAACAGGTGACCGAGCAGTCGATGCGTGCGTATCGGAACCGTCCTGCACGGTGCGAATCTCGCGCCAGTTTACGATCAGCAGCGCGGTGGAACCGGAAGCCCTGACCAGTGTGATCGCGCAGTTGGGCTGGCGCGTGTACGCGACGAATCAGGCGGCAGATGGGCTCTCGTTCGCTCAGGATGTCGAAGCCTACCGCGACGAGTATCTGGTGGAGCGCAGCTTCGGTCGCTTGAAGGGACACCCGTTGTCCCTCTCCCCCATGTATGTCGAGCGGGATGATCACGCCACTGGCCTGGTTCGTTTGTTGTCGATTGCCTTGCGCGTTTTGACGCTGGTGGAGTTTGTGGTGCGTCGTCGGCTGGCTCAGGAAGGCGCTGCCCTGGCGGGATTGTATGCGGGCAATCCGAAACGGGCAACGACCCATCCTACAACGGAGCGCCTGCTGGAGGCTTTCCAGGAGATTACCTTGACTCTTGTGGTGGAACCGCATCAGACACTACGCCATCTGACTGCTCTTTCTCCTCTTCAGCTGCGGGTGTTGGCCTTGTTAGAGGTCACACCCACCATCTACACGAAACTTTCTGGGGAAAAGTAAACTCAGGCAATCCCCTCTTGCAGAGGATGGCCTGATGGAGTAATGTTCCACCAAACGAAAAACAAAGAGGAGCATTCTCCAGATGAACCTTCACACGTTGAACGAATTTAGTCACGCGGTCTACGGGTGTTTCAAGCAAGCAGTGATGCGCTCTTCAACACGGTGGACGCGTTGAGAATTGAAACGGCGGCCCACAGCTTTCCCGAGTTGTCGCTCTCGCCGTTGTTCCAGCGCCGTTGGCCGAGCCTGTATGAAACCTTTGAGGACGACAAGATCGATGCCGAGAAACTGCGCCAGATCTTTGTCCAGTTTGCTCCGCATCCCGGCTCGGGGAAGTACGTCTTCCTGGGAGTCGATACTAGCAATGTGTCCCGCCGAGAAGCCGAAACGTCGGTCGATCGCACGCTGGTTCCCCTTCCCAATTTGTCCGAGTGTGACCATGCGGTGTGTTCGGGTTGGGTGATCAGCAGCATCGTCCTTCTCCCCGAAGAAGCGGGCCAAGGAACCTTTGTGTTGGACACGAAGCCGCGTGGCTTCTTCTGGGCTGGCGACGCAGGTCGGGGCCAACCAAGTGCTGTCCGTGGTCGATCTGTTGGTGCAGCGTGGCTTGCGCCCGGTGATCAGAGGCTCCCGCTGGTACGCCTGCGCTCCGTTTCTGGCGCGCATGGCCGAGGCGAGAGCCAGTTGTCTGTTGCGCGTCAAATGCAATCGCGTCTTTTACCGCCCCCCTCGCCAGCCGGGTCAGCGTGGTCGCAGTCGCAAAGATGGAGCGCGTTTTCAATGCAGCGATGAGAGGACCCATGGCGAAGCGAACACCTCATGGGAGGGAACCGATCAAAGCGGTAGGCGTGTGGAAATCCATTGCTGGTAGCAGTTGCATCTGTGCACCGCTCGCTCGGTTGAGGTGAGTGTGATCCAGGTCATCCGTCATGGGGCCAGCGAACGCCGGCGTGACCCCAGAGTCAGTTGGTTTGTTTGGAAGGGCGATGAAGCCCCTCCCCTGGCCGAAATCAGCCCGACCTATCGGCTGCGCTACTCGCATGAGCATGGCTTCCGGCTGGACAAGCAGGTGGTGCTGTGGGATGGGCCACGTCTGCGTACTCCGGAGCAAACCGAACGCTGGACACACGTGCTGGCATGTGCGCACAACCAGTTGGTGCTGGCACGTCCCCTGGTCGAAGGGGTATACCGACCCTGGGAGCATCGTCGTTCGGTCCTGACGTTGGCACAGGTGCGACGAGCCATGCCCACCTTCTTGACGCAGTTGGGCACCCCGGCGCGACCACCGCAACCACGCGGAAAAGCGCCGGGACGCTCCAAGGGGTTTCATCCTAAACCTGTCGTGGGTCATCCGGTCATTCGGAAAACGAGCAAAAAGCACAAAAAGCGCAAAACGGCGACGGCGACGTGAGTTTCCTCGGCTGGTGCTTTTCATCTGACCCGTCTTTCTTTGCTCTGAGCCATCAACGGTTTGGCTCAGCTACCTTCGTCTAGTCTAAACGTCAATAAATAGAGGGAAAATAGAGCCTCATATGGTATCATGAAGATGATAGTTTCAGTAGGCTAAAGAGTACAGAAGACTGAGAGTGATGAGTAGCGCAATACACGCCAAGCAGACCAAAACCACGAGTTCCAATGTTACTGAGGTTGCCAAAACCTCCCAGAAGGCGCATCATGCTCCAACGGACTTAAGTCGCGTTCCTCTCTGGGCAAAAGCCTGGGGAGACAATCTGCCACCAGGACTTCTCGCGATAACAGATCTGCAAACAAAGCTGGCTATAAACCAACCCGGAGATATTTACGAGCAGGAAGCAGACCGGGTAGCCGAACAGGTTACGGGCATCTCAGATGCCTCCAGGCAGATGCAGCATACATGTGCCTGTGGAGGGACTGCTGGACCGAATGGTGAATGTGAGGCGTGTAAACAAAAGCGGCAGACTATGCAACGCCAGACGGTGAGCCAGACCACGCCCACTTCTACCCCCGTACCATCTATTGTGCATGAGGTGTTACATTCACCAGGACAGACGCTAGATGCGGACACGCAGGCATTTGCGCAATCACGCTTCGGTCAAGATTTCAGTCACGTGCAGATACATACAGATGCGAAGGCCTCGATGTCGGCACAGGCGGTGAATGCATTAGCCTATACAGTAGGCAATGATATTGCGTTTCAAGCAGGACAATTTGCGCCGGGGACAACAAGTGGTCGGCGATTACTGGCTCATGAACTGACCCACGTGGTACAGCAGACAGGAGGAACATCGGGTCCAGTACCATCGATTCAACGTGTTCCCGCAAATGACTTCCTGATTCGAGGTAAGACTGATGATCCTGCCGACATAAATCACATCTACTTTACGCGCAATAACTCCACACTGGATACTGTTGACCTGGCGAAGGTCCCTGCGATCATCACCAGTCATGGCGCGGGTAGCCACCTGACCCTGAACGGATTTAGGAGTGAGGACGAGTCTGCAACGCTGGCAAATGATCGTGCCCTCGCCGTCAGCGCAGAGTTGGGGACAGCCAGGGCTATTCCACCGACGCACCCTGCCCATACTGGCCCCAGGGCAGTAGTACCCATGCCAGCACCTGGTGTTGGGAATATTGATTACCGTAGTGTGCGCAAGGTCGAGGTTCTGGATACCCCGGTTGGTTTGCCAGCCGCGCCATCGGCTATGCCATCAAGTTGTGCGACCTCAGTGGTCCCTTGCCCGCCAGTACCCAATGCCTTTACGCTGGCAAGACCCTTCGCAGTGACTATGGTTAGCACCGCGCTTACAGCCCTCGCGCCTGCCAGTCTCGCGGCAGCTGGTGGAGCAGCGACCAAAGACTTGCTGCGTACTTTGTTTGGTGGTCTCAGTCCCAGTGCAGCTACACGTTTGGGTACAGCTATGGGCCACTTGCCAGCAATAAAAACAAAGCTTACGAATCTGAAAACACATCTCGTGGATATGGCGCTGCCAGCACACAACCAATGCCATAATCTGTGCGATGGGGGGTGTGGCGACCGTCCTGCCTATAATACCGATGTAGGCGCAGCGTCTATGATGACACTTTGCCCCACTTTTTTTGACCCATCACATACAGCAGTGGAGAACGCAGCTACACTCATCCATGAGGGTGCTCACGGTACCACAGGGTTAGCCACAGAAGACCTCGCCTACGAGACCACACGGCAAATCGCCTTCCTGACAGACACGGATGCCATGCACAACACTGATAGTTACGTTCTGCTCATTCGCTTGATCAATAGTCCGGGTAGTGTCAGCATTGGCCCAGCGCCAGCAGACCGGGATGTGGTGGCTGGCACCACTGCCGCAGAGGAGCGCACAGCACGCGAAGCTGTGGCTCATCTTGAAAGGTGGCTGCTCCTCGCAGACTTTGATACTCAGAGTCTCTACGACACTGTTAATCGCTCTTTACCACCGGCTCCAGCCTGGGCTAGTGGGCCAGGTGATGCCTTTAACCGGGAGACTATGGGACGAATTGCGGCCTTCTTTGGTCTTACTAACCCTGGTCCAGTAGCTCCATTTACACTACCGACTCCAACTGACAGAGGGAAGATCGCTTCCATCCACGATCGCTTCATCCAGATGCGTCGTGTTGTGTATGCTACGCCCATCTCAATTAGTAAAATCCCTGTCGGCGCTGATGTATGGGCTGCAGGCGTTGGCATACCCGGTACGGGAGCTGGGTCATCGGTCTCGCTGACACCCGCATTTTTCGCACTACCGACCCCCCTTGCACGGGTCAGGCGTCTTGTCGAACTCATATCAGCTGCAACGCCGGATATTAGCCCTGCTATGGTACCAAATTACGTTGAAGCCGCCGACCAGATTCGCCTCCATCGAGGAGTTGGGCCATAATCACAATAGCGCTTTGTTAGCTTCAAGTTCACAACGATGGATGGAGAATTGCCGAGGTAAACCTGATGGATCCGAAGCCAATTGTTGATTCTACGACCGCACACTACGTAGACACTCTAGTACCCATCGAGCAGAGCAAGCAATTTCCTTTTCACACTTCCTTTCCAGTCCTGGTGCGTGGGCTAGGAGAGTACTTTCACGTCGTAGCGATGGATGAGTCAGGACAGGAGGCATGGCACGTGGCGCTCGATCACCACGGTAGTGCAGTGAGCGCAGTAACTCATATCCCAATGAGCTTTGTCTCTGGAATGACCACATGCGGTGGAAATTTAATTGTGACGGGAGCTTATCACGAAGATAATCAGCCTGTAGTGGTCAATCTAGATCAGCGCGGAATGCTTCAGTGGCAAGCGAAATTGCCGAGCGTTGGCTCGCTTCTACGATGGCCTCAGCCAGTATGCTTAAACGATCAGATATATCTGATTTGGGAGACAGGTACTGACATCTCCACATTCTGGACATGCGAGGCGCAACGCGAGGCTTGCGGCCCTCCCATGCTATTGCAATTTGATGACCCAACTATCCAACTCAATGTGATCTCAGCAGCACATGGTTTGACGATGGTGCGTACTCACAGCAACCCGGTGCGATTGGAGTTGCTGCGGCTCGTAAACGGTCAGATCCTGCAACGAATAACCATTGCTGAAGAAGCGGAACTGCGAACTCCCTCCCTGGTCCTACTAGATGAGTACTACGTAGTACTCTGGATTGCACAGTGGGGCCACGAGTTACGCCTACAGTGGTTCGACTGGAAGCTTTCTCCGCTCAGTTCTCCTCAAACACTGTTATCGGTGTCAGGGTCGAGTCATCTGCATTCTGCGCAATTTATCCAGGGAGACCCAGGATATCTAGCGATTAGCTACAAAACGCGCGCAGTAGGTAAGGATTGGGTTATGTTCCATAACACAGATACGACTCCGGTTCGCTACGAGCCGAAGCACACCTACGAGCAGTTCATTGGAGTGTATCCATGGAAATCAGATGGCATCTACCCCTGTCATCGTATCGTGCCGCCCTCTGTCACCTATGATTCGTGCGACTGGCGTGGAAACACATTGCTGCTGGTTCATGGTCAGCGCGATGCCGTGGTTTCAGTTTATCAAGGACAATAAGGAGATGCATTTCGGTTGTTACAATTCGATCTTCCCGCTCATCACTATCAGCTTCAGGAATTCCAGGAAGCGCAGCACTTCGATGCGGTCGCTGCCGACGTTCTGGTATCAGTTGCGCAGGTAGAGCGGCGAGACGATTTCATTTGGCCCTCTTAGAGTTCACACCCACCATTTATACCAACCTTGGTGGGGATTCTTCAGACCCCCCCTGAAAATTAGCGAACGGTAAGACCTTACTCGCATTTTGCTCCCTCTTCGTGGGGTCGCATTTCCCAAATTTACCCATCCGCGCCTGAAGGCCCCTGCGTTCACCCATGGGGATGAAAGGCGCGCCGGCAGCCTCGCGGAGAAAGACTTTCCACTTTTGTGCCGCCTCAAAAGAAGAGGAGAGTAGTCTTCAAGCACCTTAAGAAAAGAAGAGTGTTTCACGGGTTCGCGGGTACATCGTTCCCCGCGGTAAAAGCACTCACGTGTTCCCAAAGTGCCATGTGATACACCAGTCTAGAGCCGACAAGCCGCTGGTGTGCATGCAACGGACTAGCGGTATGGGACGACATACCAATGTCATTCAAGAAGCCCCTGGCGCGGGAGCCATGGGGAGTCGTCACCTTCTCCATAAACCGGGGCAGGCTCAGGGATGTCAATCATAACCGGGGTTTGCGGCTGGTAGGAACAGAAAGTCGGAAGAGCGAATAGGATGAATGGGTCATATGGGAAACCAATAAGCTGAGCTGACATCGATTTTTCAGGTTTTTGGGAGAGTTAGCAGACGCTGGCCTTCCCGTTTGAGCTTGCGGTTCTTTGGAACATGGCTCATCTTGTAGATGAGCAGAAGCTCCCCTCCTCTTTTGTTCGTTTTTGAAGAGATTTTTCGAGTGAGCAAGCTCCTTTTCCCCTGCCTCTAGCCCTTCTGGGCTACGTTCCTCTTCCGACTTCCTGTTCCTACCAGCCGCAAACCCCTATTCCTGCAAAGCGCGTGCGAGGGCATTTTGACGAGGGTAGGCCTGCATGCGACTGATGAACAAGGACGAGGTGACCCAGCCTCGTTTGAGCGACCCTGCCACCCGAATCAGATCATCCCAGGCATTGGTGATCAGCTCTTGATTGATCACCCCTTTGAGCAAGGGCTCGATATGCTGGTAGGTCTTCGTCCGATCCATGCGATAGAGCCGCTGCTCACCCAGATCGCGAATACGTGGCGCGAACTGGAGCCCAAGCAAATCGAAGAGGGCAAAGAGCATTTCGGTATTTATGTAGACAAATCGCGGATTCGTCTACATAAAACGGGTTATGTAGCACATATTTCTTCCAGAAAGTGTCTACATAACCCTATACCCAGCAGTATCGGTCGCGTGTTCGACAATGGGCAGTTCCGTCTCGTTGTCCAGAATTTCATCCAGCACATAGGTCGCATCGCGACTGGTGGACGGTGCGACCTTCGAGCCGTATTGCGAGAATTGATCACTCGTCCAGGAAAAGAAGGTCAACCCTCGCCCCAGGCCGAAATAGCGGGGCAAGGCGGTGGCATCGCGGGTCTTGACTGCCACGGGGAAACGCTGCCCATCGGAAGAAGAAAGCGTTCCACCTCCGAAGTTCCGGCTGAGCGGGAGCCGATACTGGTAGTTGACGACGGTGGTTACCGCTGGGCGGAGCGTCTCTTCGCGCAGGTACCAGTTGGTGCACCATTCCAACTGCTCATAGGAGAGGTCTGCGAGCTGGGCCATCGCCGTGATGCCCAGATTACATGCCTGCGCGAGAATGGCCGCGTAGAGATGGGTTAAGCGCTCTTTCGTGCGCGGCTCGCCGTCTCCGGCATGCTCCAGGTGGCGGCTAAAATGCGTCCAGCTATCCACTTCGACGAGCAGATCGGTCAACTCGACTAGCGGCAAACTTTCCTGCACGGCCTCCTGGAGAATGCTGACCCGCGCTGGCATCTCTTCTGCTCGCAGGGGGGAGACAATCAGCTCTCCCTTCTCAATGCGCACCTGGCTGTTGCGCGGCAGTCCCTTGTCAAACTGAGAGAGGCGCGCTTCCAGTTCCTGCTGCCGCTCCTGGAGGCGGTCTTTCGCTTGTTCGGGGACTTGCACCAGACGGCAGGTCTCCGTGCGCATGCTTGCCCACTGGTCACCGGGGCGTTCTCCGGTACCTTCCGTTTGATGCAGTTCAAGACGGACACCGCCTCCACCAGCGGCTCGCCCTGCCGGTTGGCGCGAAACGTGAAGGCAGAGAGAAACGCTGGAGCGAATTGACGGACGTAGGCGTAACGCGTGGTCAAGAAGTCGAAGTAATTATCATCCGGGGGACGCATGAGCCGCTCGCTTTCTTCCATCGCCGCCTGCAGTCGCTCCTTGGGGTGCCGCTTGTAGATCTGCGTGCGCAGGTCAGGGTCGGCAATCTGTGGATCGAGGACCATGCCCGCCAGGTCTGTAAACAACGTGACTTTCTCGTTGATCGCGCGTGCGGCATTGCGCCGGAACTCTTCTAGATCTCGCCTCGCCCGGGCATCAACCTGCGCCATGCAGCGATCGAAGAGGTCCATAATTTCGTCCATCAGTTCTTCGGCAACCTGGCGCAGAAAGGCCACAAGGATGGGATACCGGCGCGAAGGTGCGGTTCGCTGCAACGCCTGATTGGTTGATTTTTTGCCGACCTGGGCCAGGAACTTGCGTCGATTAGGAGTGAGCGCACTCAGATCCCAGCGTCCGACCCCAAGACCCCGGACGTAGGAGAGTTTCTCGATTTCCCCGACAATGGCTGCTGGAGAGAAGGAGACGGCACCCTGCCGCAGCCAGACCAGCGGCGTGCGTTTGGTGATCTCAGAAGGCTCGAGGATCTGGTCAAGCCTGGCACGGAATTCCTCGGTGAGGAGCGGCTCGAGGCGGCGATAGGTTTCGTGTTCGGCCTGTTCGCGTGCGGTGATCACCATGCGCTCCAGGGTCGTCACGCCTGGTCGAACAATGTGCTCGGACTTGAGGTGTGAGCATCCTATCTGGAAGAGGACGATGGGTTTATCGTGCTCCAGGGCACGCTCCAGCAGAAAAGTGGCGAGTGCTTGCAGGTCGGTAGCGTTCGCCTCGCGGAATTCCAGGTAGGACAGGATTTCCTGCAGATGATCGGTGCGCGTTTGCGGGCGCGTGCCGTACTGCTTGAGCGCCTCTGGGGAGACACCACGCTGCCGTGCCACGTACTTGACGACCGATAACGGTGCTGTCGAGAGGTCATCCGGCGAAAAGCCGAGGTAGCGTAGTGCACAGATCTGCAAGCCGAACCCCAGGTAATTCGGTTGACCGCGGTGCAGTAATACCTTCGTGATGTCCTTGGGCGACAGGGTAAACGCACTGACGAGATCTTCGGGCGGCACCTCTGCCGGAAAACGTGTCAGGCGCTCGCGTTCCGCATCGGTGAGAAAACGTCCCGGCATTAGTAGTCCACCTTGAGCCTTTCCATCGCCGCTTCGCGATCAGCCGCTGTGGGCAGACTGTAGCGACGCGTCGTTTCCAGACGCTTGTGTCCGGCCAGTTCAGCCACCAGCACCAGGTC
>WNGL01022388.1_pt1 | contig 10658 bp, 15 predicted proteins | sample 5400591 | NCBI WGS metagenome assembly WNGL01 (sample SAMN13153377, study PRJNA577476) | soil metagenome | isolation source: 80 cm soil or saprolite under Garry oak tree replicate 1 | place: USA:California | collected 2016-06-15
GGACCCACTAGATTGCCGTCGTGGCCGTGGACCTTCCGATCGTGCTCGACGGGAGCCAGGGCGAGGGGGGAGGGCAGATCCTCCGGACCGCGCTCTCGCTGTCGGCGATCACCGGAAAGCCCTTCACGATCACGAACGTCCGGGCGAACCGGCTGAAGGCGGGGCTCCGGCCCCAGCACGTGGAGGCCGCCCGAGCCACCGCCCGCCTCGTCGGCGCCGAGGTCGTCGGCGACGTCGTCGGCGGGATGCGGCTCGAGTTCAGGCCCCGGCACCGGGCGGTACCCGGCGAGTGGACGCTCGACGTGGGGACGGCCGGGTCCACGCCGCTCCTCCTCCAGACGATCTGCTGGCCTCTCGCGCTCGCAGGCGGGGTCTCGCAGCTGACCCTGCGGGGCGGGACGCACCAGGACCACGCGCCCTCGTTCCACTACCTCGCGCTCGTTTGGGCGCCCGCCGTCGCCCGACTCGGGTACCGGGTCGTGCTCGAGCTCCAGGGCGCCGGCTTCTACCCGGAGGGCGGCGGCGAGTTCACCGCCCGCCTCGAGCCCGCGCACGCGATGCCGCCCCTGGACCTGCGGCATCGCGGGACGCTCCTCGAGGTCGAGGTGGTGTCGGTCGTGGGCGGACTCGGCTACGAGATCGCGGACCGGCAGGCGAGCCGAGCGCTGCGGTCGCTCCGCGCGGTGGGGATCGCGGCGGAGGCGCAGCGCGTCCCCGTCCCGGCGCCGCGCTCGAAGGGCGGCCACGTCCTCGTCGTGTCGACGTTCGAGCGCACCCGCAGCGGGCACGGCGCCGTCTCGGCGCGGGAACGGACGCCCGAGCAGATCGCGGACGAGGCGGTCGGGGCGTTCCGGGCCCACCTCGCCGCGGGCGGGGCGGTGGACCGGCACCTCGGGGATCAGCTGCTCATGCCCGCTGCGCTCGCCGCGGCGGGGCTCGTCCCGGCGCCCCCGGGCGTGGTGCCTTCCGCCCACTACACGGTCGCGGCGGTCACGCGCCACCTCACGACCAACGCCGCCGTCATCCGGCGCTTCCTCGACGTCGAGATCGCGGTGCTCGGGCACGAGGAGGAGGAGGGCGAGGTCCGGGTTCAGCCGCCGGGGGGCGCCTCGGAGCTCGTCCGGCTGCCGCGCTGATCACGAAGGCTTCCGCGCCCGCCCCGGTTGCGGTAAGCGATCCCCGTGTTCCGCCGGCTCTCCGTGCTCGTCCTCTCGGCCGTCCTCGCCTGCGCGACGGGCCGTCCGCCACCGCCGCCCACGGGCTCGGACGACGCGGCCGCGCGCCAGGTGCTGGGGCGCTTCGCGCGGGCCGTGCGGATGGGCCGGTGGGAGGAGGCCGACGCGCTCCTGTCCGCCCGCTGGCGCGCGACCCATGGTCCGGGCCGGCTCGCCCTGGATGCCCGGGGTGCGGGCCCTGCGGCGGGCGAGGCCGCCGCGCGCGTGGTCGGCGCGCTCGACGCCGGCGTCGCGCTCGAGCGGGCGCCCGGGGCCGCGCGACTCTCGGTCGGCGCCGGACGCGCCGCCGTCGTGGTCCTCGAGCCGCAGGGCTGGCGGGTGGACGCGCTCGAGTAGGGCCCCGCCGCCGTCGTTGAGAACCCCCGACCCCCCCGATATAACAGCGGCTCCATGGCACTCGACTCGAACGCCGCACTGGAAGCGCTCCGCAAGGTGATGGACCCGGAGCTCCGCAGGGACCTCGTCTCCCTCGGCATGGTGAAGGACCTCGCCGTGGATGGCGAGGCCGTCCGGCTGAAGGTCGAGCTCACCACCCCGGCCTGCCCGCTCAAGGAGACGATCGGGAAGGACGTCCGCGCCGCGCTGCTCGCGGTGGGGTTCAAGCAGGTGGACGTCGCATGGGACGCGCAGGTCCGCTCCGCGCCCGGCGTCGCCCAGGCGTCCCTCACGCCCGGCGTGAAGAACATCATCCTCGTCGGGTCGGGGAAGGGCGGGGTCGGCAAGAGCACCGTCGCGGTGAACCTCGCCGTCTCGCTCGCGCGCCTCGGCGCGAAGGTCGGGATCCTCGACGCGGACATCTACGGCCCGTCGATCCCGCTCCTCACCGGGCTCGACGAGCGGCCGACCTCGCGCGACGGCCAGCGGCTCGAGCCGCTCGAGGCGCACGGCGTGAAGGCGATGTCGATCGGCTTCCTCATCGATCCCGACCAGGCGCTCATCTGGCGCGGCCCGATGGTGACCGGGGCGCTCCTCCAGCTGCTCCGCGACGTGAACTGGGGCGAGCTCGACTACCTCGTGCTCGATCTCCCGCCGGGGACCGGCGACATCCCGCTCACGCTCGCGCAGAACGTCCGCGCCGCGGGGGTCGTGCTCGTCTCGACGCCCCAGGACCTCGCGCTCGCCGACGTGATCCGCGCGAAGCTCATGTTCGACAAGGTCTCGATCCCGGTGCTCGGCATCGTCGAGAACATGTCCTCCTTCTTCTGCCCGCACTGCCGCACCGAGACGCAGATCTTCGCGCACGGCGGCGCGCGGACGGCGGCGGACAAGATGGGCATCCGCTTCCTCGGCGAGATCCCGATCGACCTCGCCATCCGCGAGGGCGGCGACCGTGGCGTGCCGGTCGTCTCCGGCTTCCCGGAGAGCCCGCAGGCCGAGGCGTTCTTCTCGATGGCTCGCAACGTCGCGGGAGCCGTCTCGACGCAGGTGCTGAAGGCCCCGAGGCTCCCGGTCATCGGCGCGCAGCCGCGCGCGTAGAGGGAAGGAGGTCCACGTGGAGGGCCGCCCGCCGGACGACGATCCCCTGCCGCCGCTCGAGGAGCCCCTGGGCGATCCCGGCCTCGCCGGCTCGATCGCGGAGGGCGTGAAGAAGGCGCTCCTCGCGGGCGTCGGCGCCCTGTTCCTCGGCGAGGAGGGCGCGCGGCGGATGGCGCGCGACTGGAAGCTCCCCAAGGACCTCGCGAACTTCGTCACCCAGCAGGCGGGCGGCGCGAAGGACGAGCTCCTGCGCGTCTTCGGCGACGAGTTCCGGCGCTTCCTCGAGTCCGAGACCTTGCGTCGCGAGCTCTTGAAGGTGCTCGCGGACCACGCCATCGAGATCCGCGCCGAGATCAAGCTGCGCCCCCTCGGGGAGGGCCCGCCCGAGCCCGAGGTCACCGCGTCGGTCGTGTCGAAGCCGCGCGGCGGGAAGAAGGGTGTCCGGTGAGGGCGTTCGCCCGGCTGGTCGGGCCCATGTCCGGCCGGGTCGGGCCCGGCTGGTCGGGCCCTGATCCGGGACTCCGCCACCGGTGTGGCGGCGGCGCCCGCGGCGCCCCAACGTCACGGGGGTGATCGACCTCCACTTCGTCGCGCCGGGGCTCGCCGTCGGGGCCGCCTACCCGATGGAGGCCGCGGCCCGGCTCGCGGCCGAGCACGGCATCGCCCGCGTCGTGGACGTCCGCGTCGAGGCGCGCGACGACGAGCACGTCCTCCGCGTCCACGGGATCAAGCTCCTGCACCTGCCCACCCGCGACACCCGCGCCATCTCGCAGCCGATGCTGCGGGACGGCGTCCAGTTCGTGTCGGAGGGGCTCGACGCCGGCGAGTGCGTGCTCGTCCACTGCCAGTACGGCATCGGGCGGAGCGCGCTCCTCGCGCTGTGCGCGCTCGTCGAGCGGGGCGACTCGCCGATCGAGGCGCTCGAGCGGGCGAAGCGCTCCCGGCCGGTGATCTCCCCGAGCCCGGATCAGCTCGAGGCGCTCCGCGTCTTCGCGGCGCGCTTGAGGGAGGAGCGCGGGGCGCCCTGGGACGTGCCGTCGCTCCGGGCGCTCGGCGCGATCGCCTGGCGTCACCTCGGCGGCGCCGGGGACGCGTCGGACGAGGAGGCCGCCGCCGCCTCGACGCGCAGGCGCTGACCCACCAGGCGGAGCGGCGCGGGACCTCCCAGCGCACGGCCCCATACGAGACCCGGTGGCAAAATCGACCGTCGGTCACGAGCGCAAAAGGCATCGCCCCGGCGCGCGCGGCCCGCGTACCATCCCGCCAGACTTCGACTCACGGGAGGCGCGCATGGCGATCGACAGGATGGCGGTCATCGGCGGCGGTCAGATGGGCTCCGGGATCGCGCAGGTGGCGGCGCAGGCGGGGGTCGAGGTGGTGATCGCGGACGCCTCGCCGGACCTCGCGAAGAAGGCGGTCGACAAGCTCGGCGCGACGCTCGCGAAGCTCGTCGAGAAGGGGAAGCTCTCCGCCGCCGACCGCGACGCGGTGGCCGGTCGCATCAAGGCGGCCCGGTCGATCGAGGACTGCGCGGGCGCGGACCTCGCCATCGAGGCCGTCGTCGAGAACGAGGGCGTGAAGAAGGAGCTCTTCAGGAAGCTCGATGCGCTTCTCGGGCCGAACGCGCTCCTCGCGTCGAACACCTCGTCCATCTCGATCACCTCGCTCGCGGCCTCGACGAAGCGCCCGGAGAAGTTCATCGGGATGCACTTCATGAACCCGCCGCCGGTGATGCAGCTCATCGAGATCATCCGCGGGCTGCAGACCTCCGACGAGACCTACGCCGCGGCGATCGCGCTCGCGAGGCGGTTCGGCAAGACCACTGTCACGTCGAAGGACGTCCCGGGGTTCATCGTGAACCGCGTGCTCATCCCGCTCATCAACGAGGCCTGCTTCGCGCTGCAGGAGGGGCTCGCCACGCCCGAGGACATCGACACCGGGGTGAAGCTCGGCCTGAACCACCCGATGGGCCCGCTCACGCTCGCGGACTTCATCGGGCTCGACACCTGCCTCTACATCGCCGACGTCCTCCACAAGGAGCTCGGCGAGGACAAGTACCGGCCCGCGGCGCTCCTCCGGCAGTACGTCGCGGCGGGCTGGTACGGCCGCAAGACCGGGCGCGGCTTCTACAAGTACAGCTGAGGAGGGACGACCGTGGCCTACGAAAACCTGCTGTTCGAGGTGGACGACGGGATCGCCGTATTGACGTTCAACCGACCCAAGGTCTTGAACGCGCTCAACGCCGCGACCATCGCCGAGCTCGGCGAGGCCGTGGCGCAGGTCGAGGGGGATCGCGCCATCCGCGGCCTCGTCCTCACCGGCGCGGGCGAGAAGGCGTTCGTCGCCGGCGCCGACATCCCCGCGATGTCGCAGATGACCGTGCTCGAGGCGCGCCGGTTCGCCGAGACCGCCCACGCGATCCTCGCCCGGATGGAGGCGCTCCCGATCGTCACCGTCGCCGCGGTGAACGGCTTCGCGCTCGGCGGCGGGTGCGAGGTGGCGATGGCGTGCGACCTCGTCTACGCCGGCGAGAAGGCGAAGTTCGGCCAGCCCGAGGTGAACCTCGGGATCATCCCCGGCTTCGGCGGGACGCAGCGGCTCACCCGGCGCGTCGGGCCGTCGCGCGCGCTCGAGCTCGTGCTCTCGGGCGACGTGATCGACGCGCAGAAGGCGAAGGAGATCGGCCTCGCCCTCGAGGTGCTCCCGGCGGCCGACCTCCTCGCGTTCGCGAAAGGGCAGGCGCGGAAGGTCGCGGGGAAGGGGCCGCTCGCCGTGGCCGTGGCGAAGCGGCTCGTCCGGGAGGGCGCCGACGCGGACCTCCGCACCGCCAACGAGCTGGAGCGCCAGGCCTTCGCCGGGATCTTCGCGACCGACGACGCGCGCGAGGGGATGAAGGCGTTCGCGGAGAAGCGGCCCGCAGTGTTCAAGGGCAGCTGACCGGCGGGGGCCAACGCGGGCAACGCGAAGGTGGGGCTCGGCCCGACCTCAGGAGGCCTTCGCCTGCGCCTCCTCGTCGGTCTCGATGAGGTGGCCGGTTCGCTCGCGCTTCGCCCGGAGGTACTCGACGCTGTGCGGGTTGGACGGGGAGGGCAGCTGGATCCGTCTCCGCACCTTCACGCCCGCCTCCTGCAGCCCGGCGAGCTTCAGGGGGTTGTTCGTGACGAGCTCGACGGAGCGGACGTCGAGGAGCCGGAGCATGTCCGCGGCAACGTCGTACTGCCGGAGGTCGTCGGGGAACCCGAGGAGCCGGTTCGCCTCGTAGGTGTCATGCCCCTGGGCCTGGAGGGCGTAGGCGCGGATCTTGTTTCCGAGACCGATGCCGCGCCCTTCCTGGCGCAGGTAGAGCAGCACGCCGCGGCCGCCATCGGCAATGAGGTCGAGCGCGCGATCGAGCTGGGCGCGGCAGTCGCACTTGAGCGAGCCGAGGACCTCGCTCGTCAGGCACTCGGAGTGGACCCGGACCGGGACGGCCTCGCCCGCCACGTCGCCGAGGACCATCGCGAGGTGCTCGGCACCGCCGTCCGCATCGCGAAACACCACGGTCCGGAACAGCCCCCGGTGGGTGGGGAGCGGCGCCTCGCCGTAGATCGTGACCCGGTTCCGCCGCTTGCGGCGCGCTACCATCACGAGCTTTTCCTGCATGTGCATGCCGTGCCCCTCGCTGGGCCCGCCGCTTGCCGGGCCTGCCGTCCATAATCGGGTTGGATCCCCGAAGCCAACCGCGGGTTACGGATCCCCCGGAAGAGCTTCGCGGGGCGCGCGTTGACTTCGTGGGATCGCGCAGTTAGGTCCCCGGCAACGATGCAAGCCGAGCTTTCTTCCGGGGATCTGGCGCGGGCGACGGGCAGCACCGTCCGAACCATCCGGTTTTACGAGGAGGAAGGGCTGCTCACACCCGCCGAGGTGAGCGACGGCGGGCATCGCCGCTACACCGAGGACGACCTCGAGCGGCTGCGGCTCATCTCGGACCTCCGGGAGCTCGGGTTGTCGCTCTGCGAGATCAAGTCGATCCTCGACCTGCGCGCGGGCTGCCACAACGCCGCCGAGTTCGCGATGCGGTTCCAGCAGGTCCTCGCCGGCCACCTCGAGCAGGCCCAGAAGCGGCTCGAGCGGCTCAAGCGGGTGAACAAGGAGATCAACGACGCGCTCACGTCGCTGCAGGAACGGCTCTCGTCGTCGGGCGTCGAGCAGTGCGCCTGCGCGGTCGCCGAGGCGGGGAACGGCTCTCGTCGTCGGGCGTCGAGCAGTGCGCCTGCGCGGTCGCCGAGGCGGCCGGCGCGCCCCGGATCGTGAAGGTCCTCGCGAGGCAGGCAGGGTGCTGCGGGCACGGGGCGCACGCGCCCCACGGGAAGCCGCCTGCGTAGCGCCTCCCGCTCGCCCGTCGCGTCGAGTTTCCATAATCCATATTATCGGACCGTGACGCTGCCCCCGTGGGCCGCGTCTGTGCCTGCGGCGCGCACGCGAGCTGCGACTGCGGCAAGTGCGTCAACTGCTGCAACGCACCCGTGCGCGTGTCCCAGCGCGCCACCGCCGCCGAGCTGCTCGCCGGCCATGAGCGCGGCGGGCTGACCGACTCCACCGCCCGGGCCGAGTCCTCCGGGTTCGTCCAGCGCGAGGCCGAGCGCATCGCCGCGCGCGCCGCCGCCCCCGCCCCGCCGCGCGTGTCCGAGCGGTCCGTCCTCCTTGCCCACGCCGCGAACCTCCGCGAGCGCGCCGAGCTGCTCGAGGGCATCCCGACCCTGAGCGGCTACAGCGCCGGCGCCCGGCTCCTCGTCGTCGCCGACAAGCTCGAGCAGCTCGCCCACGACCTCGACGACGGCCCGTCGGTGACGCCGTGACCGCGCGCCAGGTGGTGAGCTGCAATCGGTGCGGCGCGGCCGTCGACCAGCGCAGGACCCTCGTCGCGAACCTCTACGAGGTCCGCGTCACCGAGCCGACCCGGAAGCGCTCTGCCCGTGACGCGCACGGTGCGCGCACGGCGGCGGAGGGGTCCCGCGCGGGTGGGCTGCGCGTCCTCAAGGCCGAGCTCGGCATCGACCTCTGCGGCGTCTGCGCCCGGTCGTTCCTCCTCTTCCTCGCCGGCGACGCGGTCCACCTCTCCGCGGTGGTGCGCCTGTGACGCCCCGCACCTGCTCGACCTGCCGCTTCTACTTCGCGGAGGAAGGCGGCCGCGGCGAGTGCAGGCGACACCCGCCGGTCGTCTTCCTCGTCTCCACGCGCTCGGGCCCGTCGAACGTGTCGGCGTCGCCCCCGGTGAACGAGCGCCACTACTGCGGCGAGCACGGGGTTACGGTCCAGTGAGGCGCGACCCGCAGCCGGCCCGGTGCGCCGCCACCGCGGTCGTGCGGAGCGAGGGCGCCTCCGACCGTCCGGGCCCGACCCCGGGGCTCGAGGTGCTCAGGTGCCGGAGACCCGAGGGGCACGACCGCACCGAAAGTCCGACCTCACACCGCGTGTACCGTCTCGTGTCCACCGAGCGCGGCGACGTGCTCGCGGTCCCGTTCGAGTGGACGGGCGAAGAGGTCACCGCGGACGGCGCCGGCTGCGGCCCGCGCCATTGGTCGGAGGGGTCCGATGCGTGACGCCGTCGTCCACGTTTTCGTCCCGCGCTCGTGCTTCACGGTCTGCGGGCGGCCCCGGGCCGAAACGGTCCCCGCTTCCGACGTCGGCGAGACGGCTCCTCCTGTCGTCGGTCAGGGGCGGTGACCATGAGCCCCTCGACCTGCCCGGGCCCCTCGGGCGAGCACGTCCCGCTCCACTTCTGGCCGGGCCCCGTCCCCGCTTTTCGGCAACCCGGCGCGCACTCCCCCTGCGGCGCGCGTGCCGTCCCTCTCCTCGGCACGGCCGTCCCGGGGAACGTGACGTGCAAGCGCTGCCTTCGGTCCTCCGCGTATCGGACCGAGGTCGCGCGCCGGGGACTCAACGGCGTGCCGCTGCACTCGGCCGCCGCCTGGACCGTCGAGCAGCTCTTCGCCTTCGGGCTGCTCGACGCGGACGCCCCGCCGCCCTCCCCGCCTCCGCCGCCGCACCGGAACCCGAACCTCTACCCGCCGCCGCGCGCGCCGCTGCCCCCCGGCCCGCTCGCCGCGATGGTCGACCGGTGGGACGAGCGCGCCGCGCGCGCGCCCGGAGACGTGCGCGCCGCACTCACGAGCTGCGCGAGCGAGCTGCACGACCTGCTCGCCGAGGCTCTCCAGTGACCGCCGTTGAGTGCGTCGCGTGCGTCACCTGCCCCCGCGGCCACGCGCGGCTCGCCGTCACCGCCGCGTGCCGCGGCTGCGAGCTGTGCGTCGTCGGCGGGCTCCCCTGCCAGCGCTGCGGCGCGCCGCCCTCGGCGCTCCTTCCCGACGTGAACGGCGCCGGCGAGGTCGAGTCGGCCGCGCGGGTGTGCGTCGAGTGCGGGGCGCGCGCGTGATGGACGCCTACGACGAGGCCGGCCGGCTCGCCGGCGTGTTCTCCCGCGGCTGCGAGCACTCGCGGCCCACCGGCACCGGCGCCCGGCTTCGGCCGGAACCGGGGCCGTGCTGGCACTGCGCGCATTTGCTCGTCTCGCGAGTCCTCCACCGCGAGCGCGAGCGGGCCTTCAATCTGTTCGTCGGCGCCTTCGCCCTCGGCGCGGTCGGGATGCTCGCGCTCGTCGTCCTGGTCGTGCTCGTCGCCACCGGACGCCTGCCCTCCCCTCTTCTCCCGTAGATGCCCAGCGCCGCGCCCGTCTGCGCGACGTCGCGCACCCTCGTCCGCTGTGACCATACGTTGCGGGTCACGCACCGCATGGCCGGGGCCCGGGAATGACCGGCAAGGGCCCTGCCCGCCTCGCCCTGCGGCGGACGCACGGCCCCGCGGGTCGTCGGCGGAAGCGGTCCGGCGGGGGCGCCTGGAACGAGCACGTGCGCGGGCTCCGTCGCGAGGGCCGTTCCAACTCCGGACCCGTCGCAGTCGACGAGGGGCCGAGCGGCGCCGCGACAGCGCTAATCTTGAGCATGGAAGAAAGCGCGCTAACCTGCCGTCCTCACGCAAAACTTTCGGGGTGCGGGTGCCGCTTCACTGTGACTGTCTGTGGGTGTAACAAAACCGACTGCGCCACCTGCGCCGGGAAGGTCGGGAAGGAGCGCGGGGAGCGGGTCTTCCGCAAGCTCATGGCTACCGCGAAAGGGGTAGCAGCCCGCTTCCCGCACGTCCGCGACCCCCGGATGTGGGCAATTCGCTCCTGGACATTCACCGTCCCGCCCGAGCGGCGCGAGCTCTGCCACACCGCGGCCGGCGTGCGGAAGCTCAAGAAGGCGCTCGCGCGGCTCCTCCTCGACCAGTTCGACGCGCAGGCGGTGTGCGTCATCCCCCACCCCGTCGGCGACGCGGACAAGGACTGCCGCACGTTCGCGCCGCACTTCAACGTGCTCTGGGTCGCCTCCGGCCCGGCGCGGATGGTGCCCGCCGGCGAAGAGAAGCAGCTCGAGCTCCGCCGGTTCGTGCGCGCCGCGTGGGATGAGCTGCTCGAGCTCCCCACCGGCGCGCTTCGCAGCGTCGTCTACATGCGCGCGGTGCCCCTCGACCATGAGGCCGGCGTGCGTTTCCTCGCCGACTACAATGCGCGCATTTTCGCGGGCTGGCGCCGCTGGTCACCGAAGTGGGTCCAGTGGTACGGGAAGCCGTCGAAGGCCGAGCCGCGCCCGGCGCGCGACGTCTGCGGGGACTGCGGCGAGTCGCACCGCGAGCTCGCGCAGGGCTGGGACGCCTGCCGCGAGCGGTGCGACTACCTCGACCGGTTCCGCGAGGGTGGGCCGCCTGAGACCCTCCGCGAGCTCCTCCTCGACGGCTTCCACGGTGACGACGGGAAGTGGCACCCGCCCGCGGTGGAGCTCCCCGGCGACGTCGGCGACGCGCCGTTCGAGTGGTTCCACGAGGGGTACATCAACACCACACAGCGCGGCGCGCGCGCCATCGCGCCGG
>WNGL01010526.1_pt1 | contig 10657 bp, 6 predicted proteins | sample 5400591 | NCBI WGS metagenome assembly WNGL01 (sample SAMN13153377, study PRJNA577476) | soil metagenome | isolation source: 80 cm soil or saprolite under Garry oak tree replicate 1 | place: USA:California | collected 2016-06-15
AGCCGCCCGCCCCAAGCGATTTCCCGCACATGGGCTGTCAAATCACAAAATTGAAACCGCTGGATATTCCCATGCTGCCTTTTGTCATGTTGCCCAGGCCCTTGCAGGAGAGCAACGTCATCGGCAAGGGCGGCACCGCCGGCTTCCTCGGCGCTGCGTATGATCCCTATTACTTTTACCAGGACCCGGCCAAGGACATCAAAATTGATGACCTTGCCATGCGCAAAGACGTTTCCAAGCAACGCATGGAGCGCCGCCAATCGCTCCTCCGCCAGGTGGACGATGCCATGCCGAACCTTGAAAAGGCCGTTGAATCTTACGCCTTGAACTCCTACCAGCAGAAGGCCTTCGATTTGATCCTGTCTGGCCGCGCCCGCCAGGCCTTCGATCTGGCCAAGGAAACCGACCAGGTGCGCGACCGCTATGGCCGCCACACTTTTGGTCAGGGTCTCCTGCTGGCGCGCCAGCTGATCGAAGCCGGCACGCGCGTTGTTCAGATGAATTGGCCCGCCGTGGCCAATGGCGATCCCAAAGTGGATGCCTGGGACACCCATGCCGCCAACTTTGCGCCCCTGCGCGAGTTACATTGCCCCAAACTTGACAGCGGCCTCTCGGCTTTATTGGAGGACATGGACCAACGCGGTTTGCTCAAGGAAACCCTGGTGATCGCGATTGGCGAGTTTGGCCGGTCCCCGCGCCTGGGCGTCAGCACTTCCGGCAACACCAATTCTCCCGATGGCCGCGATCACTGGCCCTATTGCTACACCGCCCTTCTGGCCGGCGCGGGCATTCAACGTGGCGCTTTGTACGGCAAGTCTGACGCCACCGCTTCCTCCCCCGCAGAGAACCCGGTGCATCCCACCCAACTATTGGCCACCATCTACCATGCCTTGGCCATAAGTCCGAAAACGATCATTTACAACCATCTCAACCAGCCCCGCGAACTCGTTCAAGCTGACCCGGTCACACCATTGTTTGGCTGAGTGTTGGCCCCCTCCATTCACCCTGTCCTGCGCGCGCCTTCGTCCCGCCTCGTCAAACAGGTTCTTCCGGAAAGTTGGTGTCTGCGTAGGGGTTGGGCCTGGTTTTTGGGTCCATGAACCAACGGATCGCTCTTTGATCTAGTTTTATCCCAAAGGGATTCCGCCCCAAAGCCCAGGGTTGCGAGGAACGAGCTACCCTGGGTATCATTTATAACCTCTTACGCCATGCTGATCTTGAGCCCAGGGCACAGTTGCACCGACCGACTTCCCGACGCACCCCCTGAACGCTCGGTCCCGGCATTAGCGAAGCTTACCGGTTCATTCAGTTTGTAGCCTCTATTCGGAACCGCTAATTTGCGCCAATAAACGCTAATAAAACAAAAGCATTCCCCGTCCCTAATTCATTAGCGAAGATTAGCGAAAATTAGCGCTTCAACCTCTCAACCATTGAAAGCGCACATTAAAAACCTGTTCCTACTGCCCGCGCTGATAGTCGGCCTCGGCCCGTTACTGCCTGGCTGGGTGACGGCGCAGACATTCACGGTCCTGCATAGTTTCACTGCCACTCCTTCCCCAGCTTATACCAACAGCGACGGGGCTATTCCCCAGGCCGGTTTGGTTTTATCCTTCTCGGGCAAAACCCTGTATGGGACGGCAAGGTATGGCGGCAGTTCAGCCAGAGGCACGGTCTTCGCCCTCAACACCGATGGCACCGGCTTTACGAACCTGCATAGTTTCACCGGCGGCAGCGACGGAGTTGGTCCGTCCGGCAGTTTGATCTTAGCCGGCAAAACCCTGTATGGGACGGCACAGGCTGGCGGCAGTTCGGGCAGGGGCACGGTGTTCGCCCTCAACACCGATGGCACAGGTTTTACGAACCTGCATAGTTTCACAGGCGCCAGCGACGGAATTGGTCCGTCGGGCGGTTTGACCTTAGCCGGCAATACCCTGTATGGGACGGCACAGGGTGGCGGCAGTTCGGGCGCTGGCACCGTGTTCGCTCTCAACACCAATGGCGCCGGGTTTACGACCCTTTACAGCTTTACCGGCGGCAGCGACGGACGTACTCCCTTTTCCGGATTGATTCTGTCGAACAACACCCTTTTTGGGACGGCGTATTATGGCGGCAGTTCGGGCAATGGCACGGTGTTCGCCCTCAGCACCGATGGCACGTGGTTTACCAACTTGCATAGTTTCACAGCGACCTCTGGTTATCCTTACTATACCAACAGCGACGGAGCTAATCCCTTTGCCGGATTGATTTTATCAGGGGACACTCTGTATGGCACAGCCAGCGCTGGCGGCAGTTCGGGCAATGGCACGGTGTTCGCCCTCAACACCAACGGCACAGGTTTTACCACCCTGTATAGTTTCACGGCGCTCGCTGGTTCTCCTTCTATCAACAGCGACGGAGCGGGTCCGTCGGCCGGTTTAGTCTTATCGGGCAACACCTTGTATGGCACGGCGCAGGCTGGCGGCAGTTTGAGCGGCGGCACAGTGTTCTCCCTCAACATCAATGGCACCGGTTTTATGACCCTGTATAGTTTCACGAAACCCTCCGGTCCTTATCCGCCTGTCAACAGCGACGGAGCTGATCCTTTTGCCAGTTTGTATTTATCGGGCAATACCCTGTATGGGACGGCGTATGGAGGCGGCAGTTCGGGCAATGGCACCGTGTTCAGTCTTTTCATCCCGCCGCAACTGACAATCATTCCTTCCGGAGCCAACGTGATTTTGACCTGGCCGACCAATGCCGCCACATTCACCTTGCAATCCACGACCAACCTGGTTTCACCAGCGATCTGGACGAATGTTTCTCCGGGCCCCGTCGTCGTTGACCGGCAGAACACAATCACAAATCCCATCCTCGGCACCCAGAAGTTTTACCGGTTAAGCCAGTAAGCAATACCATTAACCAATGAACGCGCGCGTTAAACACCAACCAATGAAAACTCGTATTAAGAGTCCATTGCATCTGCCCGCGCTGATAGCCGGCCTCGGCCTGATACTGGCTGGTCGGGTGACGGCGCAGACCTTGACAACCCTGCATAGTTTTACCGGCAACGACGGAGCCGGTCCGCCTGCTGGCCTGATTTTATCGGCCAACACGCTGTATGGGACGGCGCATCAAGGTGGCAGCTCAGGCAATGGCACAGTGTTCGCCGTCCACACCGATGGCACGGGTTTTACGAACTTGCATAATTTCACGGCGGTTGACATTAATTCTGACGGAGTCGGTACCAACAGCGACGGAGCTTTTCCGTTTGCCGGTTTGGTTTTCTCGAACAAAACCCTTTATGGAACGGCGTCTCAAGGCGGCAGCTCGGGACAGGGCACGGTGTTCAAGGTCAACATCGATGGCTCGGATTTTACGACCCTCCATGGTTTCACGGCAGTCTCTGGTACTTATCCTTTTAACAACAAGGACGGAGCTTGTCCTCATGGCGGTTTGATTTTATCGGGCAACACCCTGTATGGGACAACGGCGTTTGGCGGCAGTTCGGGGTTTGGCACGGTGTTCAAGGTCAATACTGACGCGACGGGTTTTACGAACTTGCATGATTTCACTAACAGCGGCGACGGAGCGACACCGTGGGCAGGTTTGGTCATATCGGGCAATACCATGTATGGGACGACGTCGGGAGGCGGCAGCTCGGGCGCTGGCACGGTGTTCGCTCTCAACACCAATGGCGCCGGTTTTACCACCTTGCATAGCTTCACAGCCACCTCTGGTTCTTTTCCCGGACCTTATACCAACACCGACGGAGCCAGTCCCGAAGCGGGATTGATTTTATCAGGCAACATCCTGTATGGCACCACACAGTATGGCGGCAGTTCGGCCAATGGCACGGTGTTCGCCCTCAACAACGATGGCACCGGTTTTAAGACCCTGCATAGTTTCATGGCACTCAACACGGGTACCAACAGCGACGGCGCTTTTCCGGGTGTCCGTTTGATTTTATCGGGCAACACCCTGTATGGGACAACGTATTATGGCGGCAGTTCAGGCAATGGCACGGTGTTCGCCCTCTACACCAATGGCACGGGTTTTACGACTCTGTATAGCTTCACTGGCCGCAGCGACGGCGCTAATCCGGTTGCCGGTTCGATTTTCTCCAACCACACTCTGTATGGGACGGCGTATGGAGGCGCCACCGCGGGCAATGGCACGGTGTTCAGTCTTTCGTTGGGTCCAGTCAGCGCGCCCCAACTGACCATCATTTCTTCCGGAGCCAACGTGATTCTGACCTGGCCGACCAATGCCACCGGGTTCACCTTGCAATCCACCACCAACCTTGTTTCACCGGCGATCTGGACCAATGTTTCTCCGGGCCCCGTCGTCCTCAACCGCCAGAACACAGTCACCAATCCCATCTCCGGCACCCGGCAGTTCTACCGGTTAAGCCAATAATTGCCTAATCCGTAAGTATTCAGTGAACTATCAGGACATAATAGAGCGAACAGAGATGAAACAGCCGGAGTCTCCCCCGACCGAAGTCTGCTATCTCTACTCGGCTCAAGCGCCTATTGACGAGGCGAGATTTCCACTCGCTCGCATATCAAAGAACGAAGGCTGCACCGGGAGGGAACTGAGAAAACGGTGAGGCTTGCCATTACCAGTAGGCGCAGCAGAGTTTCTCCAACGCCTCCTGCGCGCCCGGCGAGGCGTCCTGGCCGGCGGCGAGCACAACACTCCTATGCGTCGTGGCGAACGACCTTCCGGGTGAAGCTAAATGACCGTCCACGGAGCGCTGCGGAGCCATGAACGGAGGATAAACATTCGACCAGCAATGCGCAATTCCGGAAGCGACTCACAATTTCCATCCGGCGCGATACTCACGGCGGAGGAATTTGTTGGCGTCTTCGAGGTTGGTAAACTTCAGACCGGGCGAATCCCACAGCAGCTTGCAGACGGTCAGTTCTTCGCGCAGTTGAAAGCGCAGGGCGACGTTGCCGAGCAGCACTGACTCGGTCAGCGGCCCAGCCCAATCGAAATTCGATCCGGCGGGTTTGCCACCTTTGCAGCTTTCGATCCATTCTTCGTAATGCCCAGCCGAACGCGGGATGGTTCGGGCAATCTCGCCCGCCGCTTTGACACGCGACTCCGGGTAAAGGTTGTTGCCCAGGATGAAGCCGTTTTCACCCAGAAGCAGCCGGCCATTGGCGCCCATTATGACTCCGTCTGGCAGACCGTCGGGCCGCGGCGGGCGCAGTCCGCCGTCGTACCAGGTCACTGTGCAAGGCGGCATCTCGACGCCACCGGCGGCGGGGCCCGTCAGCTCCTTGACGTGGCAGTTTACCGATTGCGGCAACGCAGGGCGGGCCGGGAATTGGAAAGTGATCATCGAACCGAGCGGGTAGGTCTCTTCGTTAACACGCGTGGAGGCGGCCTGGACGCTGGTGGGCGCGCCCAGTTTGAGCGCGCGGAAGACCGGGTCCATCGCGTGGCAGCCCATGTCGCCGAGCGCGCCGGTGCCGAAATCCCACCAGCCGCGCCACTTGAACGGCAGGTAGGCCGGATGGTAGGGACGCATGGGGGCCGGGCCGATCCACAAATCCCAATCGAGCGTGGCTGGGACTGGCGGAGTTTCCTTGGGGTGAGCGACCCCTTGGGGCCAGTATTCGTCCAACAGGCCCTGGGAGGGGCGATCCGTCCAAATGTGGGCTTCACGCACTTTGCCGATGGTGCCCGCCCAAACGTACTCACAGAGGCGGCGGGTTTGCTCTGAGGCCTGGCCCTGGTTGCCCATTTGCGTGGCGACCTTGGCCTCCTGGGCAGCCCGGGAGAGTTGACGCGCTTCCCAAACCGAATGGGTCAGGGGCTTCTCGCAATAAACATGTTTACCCCGCTTGATGGCCTCCATGGCCGCGAAGGCGTGATGATGGTCGGGCGTGGCGACGACCACCGCATCAATCTCCTTAATTTGGTCAAGCATCTGCCGGTAGTCTGTAAATGGCTTCGCGCGCGGATACTTTTTGAACACGTGGGCGGCGTGGTTTTGGTCCACGTCGCACAGCGCGACGATGTTTTCGCTTTCCATCCGGCTGAGGTCATCGCCGCCCTGGCCGCCGATACCGATGGCGGCCAAATTAAGCTTCTGGTTGGGCGAAGTCGCGCCGCGCAATCCAAGCAAGGCGCCGGGCACAACCAGGAACGCGGTGGTCGAGACTGCGGCCCCGCCTATGAATTGGCGGCGAGTGAGTTTGAGGTGGTTGGGATGCATTTTGGATTTCATGGTTACTTTCGCCACCGCTCCCAATCCATGAGCACGAGGTGTTCGGGCAAATAGCCTTCGGGCATTTTATGGAGCGGGAACGTTCGTGGCAGTTCGTGATGCACTAATGTCTCCAGTATGAAACTACCCCAGCTTTGTTCGCCCGCGCGAACCCAATCCGAAAGGAACCGGGCGTCCATGGTCTGGGATGTCAGAAAGAGGGCGTTAATCGGTTTCTGATAGTCACTGATCGCCAGGAAATCTTCGTGCGTATTGGAGTCCTTGGAGTCGGGCAGGGCCTTCAAGGTAAGCCAGACACATTGGCGCTGGCCGTACCAAGCCACGGCCCAGGGGATGTCGCTCATGGCAAGTTCGGTTTCTTTGAGCCAGCCGGCGACTTCCTGGATGATGGGTGGATAGTAGGGTGGATAAACAACTGGACTGGCGGGCTTGGGCGGCAGAAAAACCAGAATCATCGGCAGGCAGCCGACCAGACTGAAGATGGCAATCACGAGGTAACGCAACTCGGCGAACGGCAGGCTGATCTGGTCGAGCAGAAGGAAAAACAAACTGACGCCATAAACCAACACCAGTGGCGCCAGCAGCACCAGCAAGTTTTCCGAGTTGATCTCCGGCGATGCCTCCGAGAGTTGGGTCCTGCCCAACGCCTGGGCCACAGCCAGCACCAACACACAGGCCAACAGAAAATAACGCAAGCGCGCGACAGTGGGCTTTCGATACGCTACCAGCAGACCCACCAGGAAGAAGGCGGTAAGCCAACTGCCACCAAGTCTGGGCAAATCGTTCTGCACGATGTTGCGGCTGTTGGCGATGAGCTTGTACCAAAAGGGCATCAGAGAAAAGGTGCTGAAGTCAGGTTCCAGCGAGCGTTGAAGGCGATTTTCCGGAAAGAACAACGACGATTCCAGCACGGCGTAACCGGCAGTGCCGAAAGGCGTGCCGCTGACCTGGTAATTGCGCAGGACCCACGGTCCCATCACGCTGGCAAACGCAACCAGGGCGATGGCCGCCAACAGGACGCGGCGTTCACCGCCGAACAGAATCAGAAAAACCAACACGGGAATGATCAACCAGCAAAAGGCGTAGCGTGTCAGCCCGCCAAGGCCAACCAATGCCCCGGCGAGAACAGTCAGACGGAATAAACCAACTTGTCCCCACCTGGGCTCCCGCGCCTCTTTCTCCAGCAATGCCAGAGACCACGCCAGCGCCAGGAAAATTAGCATCACCACGTTGGTGGACAGCCCGGAGACGCTAAAGCGCCAGAAGACTTCGGTGCCCAGCAATAAGATGGCCGAGAGCCAGGCCACGGAGGGATCAAACAAATGTCGAGCCAATAACCACGCCAGCCCGACTACCCCAAGGAACAGTGCTTCGTTAAACAGGCCGATAAAAAAATCGGGTTTGTAACGATAGAACTGCCGGGTGCCTGATCCGGCGCCAACCGTGCTCCAGAATCGGTGGGTGGTGTCAACGGAGTAACGGAATGGCAATACCTTCATCAGCCCGGCCAGCAACAGAGGGTACACTGGGGGATTGGCGATGTCGGGATGCATCAGTTTGAGCTGCGCCAGGTCTGCCGGCTTCCCTGGCTTGGGCGCCTCGTGCCTTCGCCGATGCCATTTATTGAGCACATAGATGCTCAACGGGCGGACGAACAGCGTGGTGTAACCTTTGCCTTGCGCAATGTTGCGCCCCAGTTGCGCCGTGTCCATCGCTTCCTGGGTGGACATGTTCCTGAAGGCCCGCCAGTTGTAACCGGCGGTCAGCAGCACCACCGCCAGCACGGCCAGACCCGTCCGCAAGTGGCGGAGGCCGCCTTCCACTTCCAGTTTGTGGATGACATCTTGTAGGAACGGCATGTTTAGAACCCTTCGAGATGGTAGCTGTGCAGCTTGCGGTGCAACGAGCGGCGGCTCATGCCGATCTTTTTGGCTGCCAGTGTGCGGTTGCCTTTGGTCTCTTTCAAGGCGCGGAGTATGAGTTGCTTCTCGGCCTCCTTCACGGTCAATTGATTGCGCGCCAGCAACCGCTCCGGTTCCGGCGTTAACGGCCCGCCCGCCGCAGCCTGGCGCACGGATGGCGGCAGGTCGCGCGCGGCAATCTTGTCGTCGCGGCACAACACCACCGCCCGCTCGATGGCGGTGCGCAACTCGCGCACGTTGCCTGGCCAGCGGTAGTTCATCAGCGCTTCCAGCCCATCAGCGGTGAAGTCATTGACCGGCTTGCCGTTCTCCAGGGCAAACTCGCGCAGGAAAGCTTGCGCCAGCAGCGGCAGGTCTTCGGGCCGCTCCCGCAAGGGTGGCAGCCAGATCTCCACCACGCGCAAGCGGAAAAAGAGGTCCTCGCGGAACGCGCCCGACTTGACCAGTTCCTCCAGGTTCTTGTTGGTGGCTGCGATCAGACGGACGTCGGCCGTGAGTGTTTTGTTCGAGCCAACCCGCGCGAAGGTCCGCTCCCCCAGGAAGCGAAGCAGCTTAATCTGAATCGAGGCATCAATTTCGCCGATCTCGTCGAGGAACAATGTGCCGCCCTGGGCCTGCTCTATCCAGCCGATGCGCCGCTCATGGGCGCCGGTAAACGCCCCCTTCTCGTGGCCGAACAATTCGCCTTCCAAGAGGGTCGGCGCCAGGCCCGCGCAATGCAAGGTGACCATCGGCTGCTGTGCGCGTGGGCTGAGTTGATGAATGACTTTGGCGATGAGTTCCTTGCCGGTGCCGCTCTCACCCTGCAACACCACAGTGGACGAAGAGGGCGCAACTTGCTGGACGAGTTCGAACACCTCTTTCATCGCCGGGGACTCTCCAACGAGGTTCTGCAGGCCGAACTTTGAGTCAAGCTGCCGGTGCAGGGAGACGTTCTCCGTCTCCAGGTTCTGCTGGCGCAATGCGCGCGCGATGCGCATTTCCAACTCGTCAATTTGCAACCGGCCTTTGGCGATGTAATCGTCTGCCCCGCGTTTCATTGCCTCCACGGCCAGTTCTTCGGAGCCGTAGGCGGTCATCAAGATGCACACCGGCGGTTTGGACAGCGACCTGGCGCGCGTGATGAGTTTCATGCCATCTTCATTTGGCAGCCGGAAATCGGTGAGCAGCACGTCAAAATGTTCCTTCTCCAGCAGGTCCATGGCCGCCTTGGCGTCTTGTGCGAGATAAACGTCGTAGCGATCCTGCAGCGCGTCGCGGAGTCCTTCGCGGGTGGTCTTCTCGTCATCCACTATCAAGAGCGTCGGGGTCATGTCTGGGCCGGCTGACGGCGGCGATTTGAAGGCTGCAAATTACGGAGTGGTCGTTGAGACGGCGTACAGGTTAGTGTCCGCAAAAAGGCACAAACAAACCCCGAAAGTCGCAGTTCTTGAAGCCTCTTGTGTCTTGCCGAGGTCATCAAGGTTTGGCCGCAGGTGTAGCGCATCCAGCAGACTGCACACTAAACAGGGCTCGGGCCTGAAACAACTGGCAATTTGGATGAACGAGTCAAGAGGAATGAGCCGGACTGACGAGTTTCGAACGGCTTGTTTCTGCGCGAAGCCAGTGGTTCGATTTCCTTAAGCGGAAGTTTTGCCGGCTCTGCCTCCAACATGTGAATGAAGTTCCCGGCTCTACTTCCACAAAATTTTGTCCAGGCAGAATCGGTGCCTGCCGGTCAATCATGCATCGGCGCTTCCAGCAGTCGCGGCCTGCGCTCGTGCAGGGGCAGCCAGACGCGAAAGACCGTCCCGCGCCCGACCTGGCTCTCCAGTTCAATCCGGCCGCCATGGGCGCGCACGATGCGCTGCACAATCATCAGGCCCAGGCCGGTGCCTTTTTTCTTGGTGGTAAAAAAAGGATCGAAGATGCGATTGATCTGCTCCTGGGGAATGCCCCCGCCGGTGTCAGCGACGCTCACCCAAACGCCCTGGGGGCCTTCGGCCGTCTGCACGGTGAGGGTGCCCCCTTTGGTCATGGCGTGTATCGCGTTTTTGATGAGATTGACCAGGACCTGCTGGATTTGCGTCGCGTCAATCGGCGTGGCGGGCAGTTGCCGGGCCAGCTTGGTTTTGAGGCTCACGCCGCGGTTGTCCAGCTCCGGCCGGAGCAGCTTCAAGGTTTCGTTCACGACGTCGTTGAGCGAAGCGGGCCTGATCTGCGGGGCCGTTGGGCGAATCGCGTTCAGAAACTGGGTGATGATGTAATCCAGCCGGTTGATCTCGCCTTTGGCCACGGCGAGGTATTGTTCGAGTTTCGGCGCAATCTCGCCGGCTTCGGTATCGGAAGCGTGAGCGCGCGGGCTCGGGCGCGAGTCGGAGCCAAGCCTGCCCAATGCTCCATTGCCGCCCGCCCGCTTGAGCTTCTTGAGCTCGCGCTCCATGAGCTGCAAATGAATGTGCAGCGCGTTGAGCGGGTTGCCGATTTCATGGGCGACGCTGGCGGCCAGCAGCGTCAGGGCCTGAATTCGTTCGCT
>WNGL01020892.1_pt1 | contig 10654 bp, 9 predicted proteins | sample 5400591 | NCBI WGS metagenome assembly WNGL01 (sample SAMN13153377, study PRJNA577476) | soil metagenome | isolation source: 80 cm soil or saprolite under Garry oak tree replicate 1 | place: USA:California | collected 2016-06-15
AGAAGAAAGTTGTGGATTGGCTGGTCGCCTCATAAAGCCCACCTCTTTGCAGAGAACCTTAGCAGACATCTGATTCGAGGGATATGTTCAACCTGAGCAGAAATAAGTCCTGGTGGATTGCCTCAATTACTTCTGCAAATGTTGAGTAGCAGAAATCAATGGCTGTGTCTAGTTGATGTAGCCATGTGTGGAAGTGCTACATCTATGACTGCAATTGAGCGAACGGCCTATCCTCGGTTCAAGCAGATACTCTCAGCCAAAGATCTTGCCGAGGTCTATACTCCCACGCCCCAAGAACGCCTTGTCGCCCATCGTTCCACCAAAGGCCGTGTTGCAGAAGTGGGCTTTCTTGTGCTTCTCAAAACCTATCAACGCTTAGGACGCTTTGTTCTCCTGAGTGAAGTCCCTTCCTCTATCATTGACCATATTGCTAAGCCTTTTGAGCCCCAACTGCACGTTTCCGACCTGGATACCTACGACACAAGTGGAACGCGACAACGACATATTTTGTTGATCCGAGCTTTACAAAAGCTCAAACCCTATGGCCCTGCCGCCCGTACCTGTTTTCTCAAAGCCATGGTAGAGGCAGGCAAAACCAAAGAGGATCTTGCCGACCTTATGAATGTGGCCCTGGATGAACTCACCAAGAACCGTTTTGAGTTACCGCCTTTCGCGCTGCTCGATAAAGCCGCCCATCATGTGCGAGCAGTGACCACGCGAGGGTTATATCGCCGCGTCTATGAGGCCATACCTCTTGAAGCACGAACCTCTCTTGATGCTCTGTTTACTATCCAGCCAGGCCAACACCTCTCTCCCTGGGAATTGCTCAAGCAGGAGCCTGCCAGTCCCACCTTGACCCATATGCGTCTGCTCATTGACCATCTGTTTGCTATCTCTGAACAGCGCAAGCTGCTTCCTACAAACATCTTTGCGGGAATCGCGGAAGGGAAGGTCAAGCAGTTTGCCACGGAAGCGCGAGCCCTCGACGCGACCGAGATGAAAGACCTGGAGCCCTACAAACGGCTGACCCTGGCGGCTGCATTCCTCTTGATGCAATCCGCAGGAGCGTTAGATGACCTGGCTGAGATGTTTATCAAGCGGATGCTCGCTATCCATCAAAAGGGGAAAGATGCCCTCGAACAGTATCGTGCCAGGCACCAGAGCCGCACAGATGCGCTGGTGCTGACATTGCGCGATCTGGTGGTGGCCTATGGGAAAGAGGGGAGCACTGATGAGCGCCTGGCGGCGATGGAGTCGGTCATTGGTGGCAAGGAGAACGAGGTCTTACAGTCATGTGAAGAACACCTGGCCCACATGGGCAATAACTACCAACAGTTTCTCTGGCCTTTCTACAAGAATCATCGTGCGCAACTCTTCCGCCTCCTTTCGGTGATGCAGCTCCTCTCCAGTAGTCAGGATAAGAGCATGGAAGAGGTCGTGCGCTTTCTCAAAGCGCATGAAAGCAGCAAAGGGGATTGGGTATTACCATGTATCAGATACGTATATCGCATTATTCAGTCGATTCATTCCGTGTGGCGTGCACGAAGCAGGCTACAATGTCAGGAGAGGAATGATTCCAGCTAACATATACCCAGGCACAAAGTACGACCATCTTTGGTCTGGCTCACTTGCTGGGGATCTCGCTCATGCCAAGAATTAAGAACTGGAAAGATCTGACGCTCTTTCGTCCTGACCCAGATGTCCACTACACGCACCTCGACAGTCTCTTCACCGACTCCATCGATTGGGATCTCATTGCCACTCATTTGCCCGATATGATTCGGGTCGCTCTGTCCATCAAAGCCGGAAAGATTGCCCCATCAACGATCTTGCGCAAATTGGGGACGTATAGCCGGAAAAACAAACTCTATCAAGCCTTTCAAGAATTGGGACGAGTGATCCGAACGCACTTTTTGATGCAATATCTCGCTGATCCCGAGTTGCGCTCAACCATTCAATCAGCCACGAACAAGAGCGAGGCTTTTAACGGCTTCGCCAAATGGGCTTTTTTTGGAGGAGAGGGCATCATTACCCACAATCGTAGAATAGAGCAAAGAAAGTGTGTCAAGTTCAATCACCTGGTTGCCAATTGTCTAATTTTCTACAATGTCCATATGATCAGCGAGGCATTGCAGAAGCTGAATCTAGAAGGCGCAGAGCTCGGCGAACAGGTGGTAGCGGCTCTCTCTCCCTACGTTCGCCAGCACATTAATCGTTTTGGCCGCTATCAGCTTGACTTGACTCAGCCACCACCTCCTCTCAATTATGATATCCGGGTCATCACCTCTAAAAAGAAATCGGCTGGTTTTGTGGCCTCCGAAGCCCAGAAAAAGGCGAAGGCAAGACAGAAAAAGAAAAAATCGGCTCGTCAAATGAAGCTCTTCTCGTAGGTAATGGGAGAGATAGGATGTAAAAGCTGTTTCTGCGACTTGTGCGGCTCATATGGCTGCCCTGGGAAGGAATCCTTGCCATATGCCAAGCTGAGCACAGACATTTGGAGATAACGCATGTCATCCTGAGCGCAGCGAAGGATCTGGCTCGCCCTCGGGAGAGATCTTCGCTTCACTCAGGATGACATGCCGGACAGCACTCACGTCCGCTCACGGAAGTCTTCTCTCCAAATGTCTAAGCTGAGGCCTCTCAGATGGAAAGGGCGAGAGAGGTAACTACCTGGCTTACGCTGGCATGTGGAGAGCACCGACCTGTTGTAGCCTGCTCACAGAGTCATCGTTGAGCCAGCTCTCCACGATCTTGCCGTCAGCGATACGATCAATCGCTGTGAACGTCCACGTCACCTGCTTCCCAGTTGGGGGGATGTCCTTAAATTCTAGGCCCCGATACTCCCCTTGGTGCGTCCCACGCGCAGTCCCGCGCGTCACCACCAGGTCTCCTTCAGCGACCTGGAACTCAACTATAAAATGCAAGTCGGGGAAGGCGGTAAGCCATTGGGGGATGAATTGTTTGGTCTCCTCGCGACTTTGCTGAAAACGCCCCGGCACAGAAACGTTTGTGGGGGAGTCAAAGTGGTTAACATAGTTTGAAGCAAGCCGCTCGTCTACTGCGGTGACGTTGCCCTTATTCCATACCTCTTCATAAAAGCGGCGGACAATGGCCTTGTTGTCTTCGGTTGACATAGCAGATACTCCTTTGTGTGTGTTACTTCGTTGCTTGGATGGGGGTCTACACGAAACTGAGAGATAACGTAAAGTGACAGAAAAACAATACGATGCTTGAAAAGAGAGGGTGCCAACCGCTAGTATAACCTCAAAACAGGACAAGAGCAATAGACCAGCAGCCCCGACCTCTACTACCTGTTGACACATATATCTCATTTCCTCTACAATGTATCCAGCGAGAGCAGTACTGCATCCTGTAAGAGAACTTCAGGCCCTAACCTGTTTCTCCTCACCTGGTGTCAGATAGTTGTCTTTCTCTTGAGCTGGTAGAACCGCCGTCGTCCTCTATTTCATCGGCATGATAAGTGTGTAGCCTGGAAGCCTATTTTTGTGAGACGAGGGGGATGATTACATGAGCAACCATGCCGAGCGTATCGGTCAGGAGCTTGGCGATTATCGCTTGCTCCGCTGGATGGGTAGCGGAGGCTTTGGGGATGTCTACCTTGGGGAACATCGCTACGAACACAGCCTGGTGGCTGTCAAAGTCCTGCACGCTCGGCTCACTCGCGGTGAAGACTTGAAGGAATTCATCAACGAAGCTCGCACCATACGTCTGAGCCATCCCCATATCGTGCCCTTGCTGGACTTCGGAGTGGGCAGCGATGAGACCCCCTACCACGGTACCCCACAGTTCTCGCTCGTTCTCCACTCAACAGGGAATTGGAGGCACGCTGCCCTACATGGCGCCTGAGCAGATCCAGGGCAAGCCACGCGCCTCCAGCGATCAATATGCCCTGGGTATCGTGGTCTATGAATGGCTCTCGGGCAAACGCCCCTTTTCTGGCACGGCTGTCGAACTCGCCATGCAGCATGTCATGACTCCGCCTCCCCCCTTCCACGAACAGGTTCCTACCCTCCCAAAGGACGTAGAGCAGGTGGTGTTGAGGGCCCTCGCCAAAGACCCTAGACAGCGTTTTGCCACTGTCGAGGAGTTTGCTCACGCCTTAGAGCGGGCTGGCCAGCAGACCGAGATGCCCAGGTCATCGACAGAGCATATTCCGTCTGTCGTTTCACCACTTCCTCCGCCCACCCCTGCCCCAGTTTACCCTCCGATAGACCAGGTGACCAGGGTGGACCCTAAAGTCATAGAAACTCCGCCCTCTGCCATGCCTGCTATCTCACCCTCCGGAGTCCAAGAAGGATCAATGAACACACCATCCGACGCTGGTGTGCTTCCCAGTTCCTTTGTTGCCCCAACAGCCTCTACTCGCTTCATGCCGCAACCGCTTCCATCACCCGTGCCCTATCCGCCTAGCCACGGGGGACCCCAGCAGCTTCGTCGACGTGGCCTTTCCAGGAGAGCCATCCTTCTGTTGTGCGTGCTGCTTCTCCTCATCCTGGGAAGTGGAGGGGGATGGTATGCCACCATGAAGCTCTCTACTGACCATGCACAAGCGACGGCAACAGCTTATGTCCAAGCAACAGCTCAAGCTCAAACGATGGCAACGGCCCATGTGCAAGCGACAGCTCAGGCTCAAGCAACCGCCAGAGCGGCTGCCACTGGCTATGCCAGCTTTGTAGCGACCAACGGCATCATGTTTGGCTTTGATGCCCAGCATAGCCGCGCCAACCCCTATGAGCAGATTCTCAATCCAACCACCGTCGTACATCTGACGAAGAAGTGGGCTTTTCCGATAGGAAGTTACATCTACTCTTCGCCTGCCGTGGTCAATGGCGTGGTCTACGTCGGCTCCAATGATGGCAACCTGTACGCACTTGATGCCGCCTCGGGAAGCAAAAAGTGGATTTATCACACGGGAGCTAGCATCTCGTCCTCGCCTGCCGTGATCAATGGCATGGTCTACGTCGGCTCCGATAATGGTAACCTCTACGCCCTTGACGCCGCCTCCGGAAGCAAAAAGTGGTTTTATCAGACAGGAAATGACATCTTTTCCTCGCCTGCCGTGGTCAATGGCATGGTCTACGTCGGCTCCTGGGACGGCAACCTCTACGCCCTTGATGCCGCCTCCGGGGTCAAGAAGTGGGCTTTTCAGACAGCAACTGGCATCTCTTCCTCACCCGCGGTAGTCAATGGCGTGGTCTACGTCGGCTCCGATAATGGCAACCTCTATGCCTTTGATGCCGCCTCGGGAAGACCGAAGTGGGTTTTTCACACGGAAGCAAGCATCTCTTCCTCGCCTGCGGTGGCCAATGGGGTGGTCTACGTTGGCTCGGCAGACCACAACCTCTACGCGCTTGATGCCGCCTCTGCAACTAAGAAGTGGACTTTCCCGACAGGAAATTACATCGAATCCTCGCCTGCGGTGGCCAATGGGGTGGTCTACGTTGGCTCCGATGATGGCAGCCTCTATGCCCTTGACGCCGCCTCCGGAACCAAGAAGTGGTTTTTTCCGACCGGGGATAACATTTATTACTCCTCGCCCACCGTAGCCAATGGGGTGGTCTACATCGGCTCGGCTGATCACAATCTCTACGCCCTTGACACCGCCTCCGGAACCAAGAAGTGGACTTTTGCAACAGGAAATAACATCAGTTCCTCGCCTGCCGTGGTCAATGGCGTGGTCTACGTCGGCTCGTGGGACGGCAACCTCTATGCGTTTGGTCTTTCCCAGACATAGTGCGAGCCATGCCGGTTTTTCCAGATGGGGATGCATGTAGGATTTTTGCATGGAGTCCGAGGTGGACAACATGGCTGGGGTTCGCGCAGCTACCCCATAGGCGTGAACGGAAGCCAAGAAGGACGGGGGTGCCAGTCCTTGCGTCAACGCCTCCGGGCTCGCCCCGCCCGCCCGCTGTCATCCTGAGCGCAGCGAAGGATCTCTGGCTGGGCCGAGATCCTTCGCTGCGCTCAGGATGACAGCCGTGCTTAAGTTCACGCCTATGGGGCTGGCCCCAAGACCTTTCAAAGAAGCCAACCAGCCATGCCAAAGATGACGCGCCCGATTTGCCCATTGGAGAGGTTCCGAAGAAGCCCTAAGGAGTGCTCACCGTGTCGAAGGTGGCCGTGTTCACCTTCGACGTGGTGTGTGACGTGACTGCCATGCCGGCCAACAAGGTCCCGGTGACATTGATGGCCACGGTCGATCCCGCAACGGGCGTCCAGGAGCTGCCATCGCTCGAGGTATAGGCAATGAAGGTAGTGCCGACACGCTGCACTTGGAGGTAGACAGGTGCTACGCCCGCAAGAGTGGTAACAGTATGCACCCCACCCCCTTGTGTTAGGCGATCGAGGACGTAGATGCCTTTCTGCGGTGTCACCACTACCGCGTAAAAGGGTGCGCTCGGATCGGTACTCGCTCGCAGCATGACCCCTGCTTTTGCAGCACTGTTGGTGTTGGTCTGGCTCAGCACTCGTGCACGGATACCACCGTCGGAGGCCAACATCTGCCAGACAAAGTGGAATTGATCGACGGTTCCCCCAATATCGGTTCCTGACCCGGCCACCGTCCAGACACCATTACTCAGCGACTGGCTCCCGGCCAGGGACGGACTCCCTATGTCCGCCCCACTCCAGACTGTCGTGGGGTCGTTTGTCCACTGGACGCCCGCCTGACTGGATTGGAAGGTGCCCACGGATGGCACATTGACAGTGGCGACGACGATGTCAGTGCCGGGGGCCGTATCGGTATAGGTGAAGGAGGCTTGTCCGGTCTGGTCAGTGACGGCACTGCCGGACTGTCCAGCATTGGGCCCGCTCGTTACGGTGAAGGTGATGGGCACATTGGGTATGCTCGTGCCACCGCCATCTACGAGCGTCGCCGACTCGGTGACCTGTTGACCAACGGCTAGGGTGCTCGTGGCAGGAGTGAGCGTCAAGGTGGCCGTGTTTATGCCCGAGGTGCCAATTTGCCGCCACTGGGTCGACTCATTGGGGTAGTGGCACGAATCGGGGTCGATGCCACCGGTGTCGAGGACGTGGGTACTATCTGCCAGCGTAGTTGGGACGCCATCAGCGGTGATGGTGACCGTTGGCGCGACGGTGATCGGGGTGCAGTTGCCCTTCGGCGTGCCGCTCGTATCAAAGTTGTCGTAACTTGGATTATTGCCAGGCGGATTCTCGGTCAGGATCACACTTTTGCCAGCTGGAACTGTGAACGAGCCCCAGAGGTTGTACACCTTACCACCCGGGACCGAGGAATGGACGTCGACCGAGACGCTGTTGATTATGACATCGATCAAGCCACTATTGTCGAGCCGGATCGCGCCCGCGTCGTAGCAGAAGGGGTTTGTGCCGCATGCAGTTTGACCGGTAACGGGTCCGCCAAGGAAGTTAGTGTTGGGCGCACCCGACCAGGGAAGGGGAAACGCTGCTGGGTTTGGCTTGTTGTTTCCCTTAAGTTCGGCATAGCCAACGAACACCGACAGGCTGCCGGTCGCGCCCGCAGCATGAGTAGATGTGATAGTCTTGGTAATGCTCACAGTTGTGAGAAGCGCAAGGCAAACCATAAAGATGAGAAGAATGCGTATAAGAGAGCGGGGCATAGTATTTCTCCAATCCATCAGTGAAATCTACTTGAGAAAAATAACAATAAAGCCATCCATGAGGAAATTCAAAGCATAAGAGAACCTCATCAAGTATCTATGAAAAATGGAAATATGAGAAGTTCAAAGCAGTTATGATTTGGTTGAGATACAGTTATGATTTAATGATATTGGTTAAAATTCATAAACATAGGCAGTCAACAAAAGTGCTTGCGTTGTTGGCAACGCAAGCACTTTTGTTATGTTCACACATACACATATCTTTACATATCCGTCCCGCACGCCAACAAGAACTCTACTCGCAATGTTGAATTCTCGGCGTAGTCTCCTCGCCAGACAGTGGTACGGGTCAACGGGCCATTCTCCCGCACACCGCGCATCTCTACACACATATGCTGGGCCTCAATATAAACGGCTACTCCATGTGGTTGGACAATGGCCTCTAAGGCATGGGCAACCTGTTGCGCCAGCCGTTCCTGTACGGTAAAACGCTTCGCGAACAGCCGCACCAGGCGAGTAAGCTTGGAAATACCGATAATCTGCTCATCTGCCACATAGCCAACATAGGCGCGTCCATGAAATGGCAGCGCATGATGTTCGCACAGCGCAAAAAAGGGAATTGGTCCCTCGATGACCTGGCTTAAGCGGCAGGTCTCCTCGTCTCGGCATTCAGCATCAAAGACTTTGAGCAACTTGACATCGCCATCATAGCCCTCGGTGGCATCGAACAAGGCTTGCACGAAACGCTGCGGAGTTTGATACGTCCCTGCGCGGTCTAGATTTAAACCAAATGCCTCAAAAATCTCCGCCATATAGCCTTCAAATCGACGCATTTGTTCATGTGAAACAGAACGGCGACGCAGTTCTAACGCTCTATGAATGCTCGGGGTGTCTCTCTCTCGATCTAACAATCTACTGCTCCCTTATAGTTATCTCTATAAACCCTTCGCTGAGAACACTAATGTTCGCCAACACGCTTGATCTCAACCTGCCCATTACGCACCCGTATATCATAGCGAGGTGCATTGACGGTTGCTGGACCAGTCAGTACTTTTCCACTGCGCATACAGAAACGCGAACCATGCCACGGACACTCTACTACGTCACCCTCCAGCATACCCTCGTCCAAGGGTCCACCAGCATGAGGGCATGTGGCCGAGATGGCGTAGAATTGCAACCCTTGGCGGAGCAATACCACAGGCACACCGGCAGCCGTCACCCGATAAAGCTTATTTTCCTCAACGCCCTCTAACGGCATGACAGCTTCATAAGTATCACTGCCAGCTTCCCAGGCTGTGTGGTTAACACCTGTACCCTTCGTGAAAACCATCTCACCACCCAGATAAGCAGCAAAGGAGACAGATGCCAGTCCAATAAAGCCCAGAATAGCTCCAACAATACTTTCATTCGAGTTGGCTTGCAGGCGTAGCACCAGCGAGATGACGTATACAACGGTTGCTGTCACATTAAACAAAGCGTGGTAGAGACCTACTTTGCGTTCAGAGCCATAAGTATCGCTCCAATCAGCCAGTCCGGTTACAGCCGCTCCTACAGCCCCTAACAGGCCCACAATAACTGCGACGAGTGCTCCCCGTGCCGCCCACAAGTTGGCGACAGGGGAGATCAACCAGATGATGTCAAAAATGGCAGTCAGCAGCCACGCCCCGATGGGTACATCAGTAATAGCCGGATGCAAAGGATGACCAAACACTATCCCATTCAGCAAACTTTTCAAACGTCGTGGTGGCTTGCGATTTGAGCCAATCACAACCTTAATGCCGTTTTGCAATGCATCGCTGACTCGCTCCACTAAAGGAGGCGTGTCAGCAGGAGCGGATACAGAATCCGTAGTGGACATAGCAGAAACGGTTCCTTGACAACCACAGGTTTCGCACATGATAGATGCTCCTTTCGCATAACCAGTAACTGTATGATATTTCTATACCATATTTATTCCAATAAGTCAATGATTTATTTGACTTAGTTGACAAATTGATACTCTTCGGGTATACTGGTAGCCAGAGGGAGGAGTAGTATGTCACTATTGAACTGGAATAAGCGTCTTGCGAACAGTACTCGTGGTCAAATCATTACCCTGCTGCGGCGTGCTAGTCGCACCGTGGAAGAACTGGCTCAGGCCCTCGACTTGACCGATAATGCCGTACGTGCCCACCTTGCTACGCTTGAGCGGGATGGGGTTGTGCAACAGCATGGTGTACGGCGTGGTAGTGGCAAGCCCTCCTATGTGTATGATCTGACACCGGAGGCTGAGCAACTTTTTCCTAAATCTTATGACACGGTGCTGCACGAACTCTTAGATGTTTTGAGCGAGCAAATGCCGGTCGAACAAATAGATGCAATCATGCGTGCAGTGGGGCGTCGCATCGCCACGAAATGGAGTACTCCAACAGGTGATCTGCGTAAGCGGCTTGAGCTTGCCGTCGATGTTCTCAACGAACTGGGAGGTCTGGCAGAGCTTGAACAACGCAATGGCACCTACATAATTAATGGCTATAGTTGCCCACTCACAGCCGCCGTACCGGGACACCCACAGGTCTGTTCCCTTGCAGAGACTCTGCTGACAGAACTGATCGGCGTCCCTGTGCAAGAGCATTGCAGCCGGGGACACCCTTTACAATGCCATTTCGTTATACCTGTATTAGATACAGCAGTGGATGAAGAGAAGAAGTGAAGTACCCCATGGCTAAAGCCGAGGGGCTTCTACAGTGCTCCCACAAGGGATCGCTGTGGGACACTTCCTGCCCCGTTCTGTTTCTGCATGTGGTAGCGATGCAGGATGTTTCTAGCTGCGTTCTGATCCCTGTCCAACTCACAGCCACAGTGAGGGCAGGAGTGCCATCGTATTGAGAGGTCTTTAGGCACAACACAGCCACACCCTGAGCATGCTTGGGAAGTTCCATTCGGGGATACTTTGACAACTTTACCACCAGCCTCCGCCGCTTTGTGGCTACAGATCATGACAAAGGTTCCCCAACCTGCATCCAAGATGCTTTTATTCAAGCCGCCTTTGGCAG
>WNGL01010530.1_pt1 | contig 10653 bp, 8 predicted proteins | sample 5400591 | NCBI WGS metagenome assembly WNGL01 (sample SAMN13153377, study PRJNA577476) | soil metagenome | isolation source: 80 cm soil or saprolite under Garry oak tree replicate 1 | place: USA:California | collected 2016-06-15
ACGTCAGGCCGCTCGCGCTTGATCTCTGCGATCAGCCACTCCCAGAGCGCGAAGGGCTTGGTGTGCGGATTATCGACGCGAAACACGCGCACCCCGTGGCCGATCCAGTGCTCGAAAACGCTCAGGATCTCCTCCCACAGGGCGGACCAGCGCACCGATGCGAAGTTGAACGGGTAGATGTCCTCGTATTTCTTGGGCGGATTCTCGGCGTACTGGACGCTCCCGTCCGGCCGCCGCCGGAACCATTCGGGGTGCTGTTTGACATAGGGATGATCCGGCGCGCATTGCAAGGCGATGTCGAGCGCGACCTCGATGCCGACATCACGCGCCGCGGCGACCAGGTGCTTGAAATCCGCGGACGTTCCGAGCGCAGGATGGATCGCCTTGTGACCGCCCTCTTCCGAACCGATCGCCCAGGGGCTGCCCGGGTCGTCGGCGTTCGGAACCAGCGTATTGTTGCGACCCTTGCGGTTGATGCGCCCGATCGGATGGATCGGCGGCAGATAGAGGATGTTGAAGCCCATCGCGGCAAGCCGAGGCAGCTCGGCTTCGCAATCGGCAAACGTGCCGTGGCCACGCGTAGCCGGCCCGCACGAGCGCGGAAACAGCTCGTACCAGGCGGAAAAGCGCGCGTATTCCGGCTCGACGACGACGACGAAGGCTTCGGAGATCGTCGCGAAGGTGCGGTTGGCGCTAGAGTTCATCAGCTCGAGCAACTCTTCGCCGAGCGCGAGCTCGCGGCGCGCGGCCAGCTCGACGTTCACGGTCAGCGAGCGCGCGATTTCACGCAGCCGCTTCGCCGCCCCAGCGGGTGCCCGCTTGACGGCGTCTCGAACCAGCATCGCCCCGGCTTGCAGGGCCAGCGCGATCTCGTCCTCGTCGGCGGTGTTGCGCCGGACGAAGTCGTGGCGCCAGGACAGGAAAGCGTCGACCCAGGCAATCAACTGATATTCGTAACGACCGAGCTCGATGACCGTGAACTCATCGCGCCAACGATCGTTGCCGAGCAGCGTCATCGGCGTCTCGATCCAGTCGCGACTGCCAGCTTGGCGATGCCGTAGCAGGCAGCGCAACTGGTCGTGGCCGTCGGCGAAGACGTCCGCCTCGACCATTACGGTTTCGCCCGAAGTGCGTTTGATCGGGAATCGCCCGTGATCGACCTGCGGCTTTACGCTCTCGATCACCACCGGCCGCAGCGCGATGTCGCTGTCGGGCGCGCGCGACGCCGCGTCGCGGACCGGCGCGCGCGCCGTCGTCCCTCGGTCCGACGCGCGCGGCCGGGTCGTTTCCCGCGCCTCGGTGCTTGCCATCAGCCGCTCCTGAACGCGACGACGCCGAGCGGTGGGAGGGTCGCGTTGAGCGAGTGATAACGGCCGGACGCCGGAATCGGCGCGGCGTCGAGCCCGCCGAGATTTCCCTGCCCGCTTCCGCCGTAGCCGGTGGCGTCGCTGTTGAGGATCTCGCGCCAGAAGCCACCGCTCGGCACGCCGATGCGATAGTTGTGTCGCGGCACCGGCGTGAAGTTGCACGCGACGAGGATGGTTGCGCCGCCGCCACCCCGGCGCAGGAACGAGATCACGCTGTTCGCGGCGTCGCCGGTGTCGATCCATTCGAAGCCCTCGGCGCTGCAGTCCGCGGCGTGCAGCGCGGGCTCGGCGCGGTAGAGCCGATTCAGATCGCGCACCCATTGCTGCGTCTGCCGGTGTGGCGGATAGTCGAGGAGGTGCCAGTCGAGGCTCTGATCGTGGTTCCATTCGCGCGCTTGCGCGAATTCACCACCCATGAACAGGAGCTTCTTGCCCGGATGCATCCACATGTAGCCCAGCAGCAGGCGCAGGTTCGCGAACCGGCGCCAGTCGTCTCCGGGCATCTTGTCGAGAAGCGAGCGCTTGCCGTAGACCACCTCGTCATGCGAGAGCGGCAGCACGAAGTTCTCGCTGAACGCATACCAGATGCTGAAAGTGATCTCGTGCTGGTGATGGCCCCGATAGATCGGGTCGCGTGCCATATAGGAAAGGGTGTCGTGCATCCACCCCATGTTCCACTTGAGCCCGAAGCCAAGCCCGCCGACGTAGGCCGGCCGGGACACCATCGGCCATGCCGTCGATTCCTCGGCGATCGTCTGCGTGTCCGGGAAATCGCGATACGCGGTCTCGTTGAGGTGCCGAAGGAAATCGATCGCTTCGAGATTCTCCCGGCCGCCGAACCGGTTGGGCACCCAGTCGCCGCCGCGCCGCGCGTAGTCGAGGTAGAGCATCGACGCCACGGCGTCGACGCGCAATCCGTCCGCGTGGTACTTGTCGAGCCAGAAGCGCGCGCTGCTGGCGAGCACGGAGCGCACCTCATTGCGGCCGTAGTTGAAGATGTAGCTGCTCCATTCCGGGTGATAGCCCTGGCGCGGATCGGAATGCTCGTAAAGATGCGTGCCGTCGAAGTACGCGAGTCCGTGCTCGTCGCCCGGGAAATGCGACGGGACCCAATCGAGAATCACGCCGATGCCGTGACGATGCAGGCAATCGACCAGATACATGAAATCCTGCGGCGTGCCGTAGCGCGCGGTCGGGGCGAAGTAGCCCGTCGTCTGGTAGCCCCACGAACCGTAGAACGGATGCTCGGTCAGCGGAAGAAATTCGACGTGGGTGAAGCCCAGGTCGGCGACGTACGCGGGAAGCTCGGCGGCCAGCTCGCGATAGGTGAGAAATGCGCTGCCGTCGCGACGACGCCACGACCCCGCGTGCATTTCGTAAGTCGACACCGGCGCGGAAAGCGCGTTGCGCGCACCGCGCGCCGCCATCCATTCGCCGTCGCCCCAGTCGTAATCGAGATCCCAGACGCGCGAGGCTGTGAGCGGCGGCGCCTCCCACGAGAAGGCGAACGGATCGCCCTTGTCGGCGCGATAGCCGTCGTAGCGCGACGCAATGTGGTACTTGTAGCGCGCGCCCGAGCCGACGCCGCCGATGAAGCCCTCCCAGATACCCGATCCGTCAGGCCTCGGCACGAGCGGATGCCGCGCCCGCTCCCAGCCGTTGAAATCGCCGATGACCGAAACCGCTTCGGCATTCGGGGCCCAGACCGCGAACGCTACGCCGGACGCCTTTCCGTCGCGCCGAATGTGCGCACCGAGCTTTTCGTAAAGGCGTGTGTGTGTGCCTTCGCGAAGCAGATAGACGTCGTGATCGGACATCGCGGCGCTCGGCGCCAGGCCCCGGACGTCTCCGACCAACGCGGTCTCAGTCATGGCTCGCCTTCAGGCGTCCGAGGCCGCAACTGCACGGCCGTCCCCGGGCCTGCGCCGATCCGCGGCGGACGGGGTTGTAAGAAATACAAGCCCCGCCCTGCGCACATCGACTGGGCACTTTGCAATTCTTGGCGTTGAAACCGACGCGATACCGCATCGTCCCTCTCGATTCGGGTGCCGCTGTCGAAAAGGTTGCACGGACCGTGCCCGGGTCGGACGGGGCCCGACAGGATTCGCGGGCGCCGCCAGGCAATGGCGCCAGCAAGCGCCGCGTGCTGGAGCGCCGACACTATCCTGGCTACAACCTGATCGATGGATTGAGCGTGTAGACCCCCGTCAGCGCCGCCTGCGCGAGGATATGCCCGGCCATCGCCTTGCGCGCATCGGGTCCCTTGAACGCCGCGCCGAGCGAGAGCTTCGCGACGTCCAGAGCGTAAAGCGTGAACACGTAGTGATGGACGCGCTCGTCGTTCCACGGCGGACAGGGGCCATCGTAGCCGTAGTACTGGCCGGCCATGTCCTTGTCGCCCGCGAACCACCCCGTGTAGTCGTTGATGCCCTGCCTCGAACCACGCGGCGCCTCAGGTCCGGGCTTGCCTCGGGGTGTAACCGCGCGCGAGAACTCGCCGCGCGCGATCGGCCCGCTGTCAGGCGGCAGATCGCAGATCGTCCAGTGGAAGAACTCGACTCGCGGCAGGGAGGCCGGAACGGAGCGCGATTCCTGATTCACATCGTCGCCGCGCGAAGGCACGTCCGGATCGTGGCAGATCAGTGCGAACGAACGCGCGCCCGGCGGCACGTCGCTCCAGCGCAGGTCGGGATTCATGTTCTGGGACAGCTTGACGTGGGCGGCGGGATCGATCACGCAGAACGCCAGATCGCCGGGGATCCGGCCACCGTCGGCAAAGGCTGTGCTCGTCAGGCGCATGGTCCTACGACTGCTTCCAATGCGGCGGAACGGTCTTCTCGAAATACGGCAGCGCTTCGATCCGCGCCTTCCAGGCCCTGAGCTCCGGCGTCAACAATCCGTCGGCGTCGAAATCCGGCAGCTTCACGCGGGCCCGATACATGAACGCGATCGGCGGATAGAGCCAGAAGTCCGCCGCCGACAATGGCCCGACCAGAAACTCGCCGCTGATGTAACGCGACATCTGGGCGAACTCCTCGGTTACGGCCTTGCGACCGTCGACGAGCTTCTGCGGGTCACGCTCCTCGGGCTTGGTCCAGAAAGCATAGTCGGTGACCCCGTCGATCGCCTTCATCGTGTGGTTGTCGACTTCCTGCATCAACCGACGCACCGTGGCGTGCGTGCGCACGTCACCCGGGAACAGCGGCGCACCGCGTCCCGGGTACGCTTCGTCGAGATAGCCGACGATGGCGGTGGATTCGTAGAGGACGAAGTCGTCGTCGACCAGTGTGGGCACTTCGTGGCGCGGGTTCAATGCGATGAATTCCGGTTTGCGCGTGTCACCCGCCGAGAACGACAGTACCTTGCGCTCGTACGGAAGCGCCTTGTGTTCGAGCGCGAGCTGCGCGCGCCAGGCGTACGGCGAACCGGATCCGTAATACAGGGTAATGCTCATTCGCTCTCCTTGGGTTTGGCCCGCTTCGCATGGGGCTTGGCATGTGGCTGCGAATGCGGGTGGGGTTTGGGCTCCGGCTGCGATTGTGGCTTCGACGCCGCGGCCGCGCCCGCACGCAGCGCCTCGAGCGAAGCCTTCTGCAATTCCAGCGTCTTGATGCTCATCTGCATGAAGTTGAGGCTCATCGTGAGCCAGTTCTCGATCACGCGCAATTCGCCGATCTTGCGCTCGATGTCCGCCGGATCGAGTGTGGCGAACATGGCCATGGGATTCGGAAACGGCACGGCCGGCGGCACACCTGGCGCGACCGGCGGCATGACGCCTGCCATCGGCACCCCGAAAGGATTCCACATCTTCTGCATGAACTCGAGCGCCTGCTGCGGCGAGAATGGCATCGATGTGGGTTTTGTCATGACATTGACTCCTGGCGTGGCCGCGAATCGCGGCTGTGCGCCCCTTTTCGGCTAATATAACGCACCATGGCGGAATCTGCCGCTCCATTGCTCTCCACGCTTCGCGCCATCGTCGGCGAAATCAACGTGCTGACGTCCGACGCCGACGTTGCTCCTTATGTCAGCGATTGGCGCGACAGGTACCACGGACGCACGCGTGCGGTCGTCCGTCCCGGCACGACAGCCGAAGTCGCCGCTGTGGTGCGTTGCTGCGCCGAGCACGGCGTGCCGATCGTTCCGCAAGGCGGCAACACGGGGTTGTGCGGCGGCGCGACGCCGGACGAGAGCGGAGGCGAGATCGTCGTTTCGCTCTCACGCCTTGCCCGCGTGCGTGCGATCGACACGTCCAACGCGACCCTCACGATCGAGGCCGGCGTTCCGCTCGCGCGTGCGCAGCAAGCAGCCGACGATGCGGGCTTCTTCTTCCCGCTGTCGCTGGGCGCGGAGGGCAGCTGCACGATCGGTGGCAATCTTTCGACCAACGCGGGCGGCACCGCGGTGTTGCGCTACGGCAACGCACGCGAGCTGGTGCTCGGTCTGGAAGTCGTCCTCGCCGATGGGCGGGTCTGGGAGAGCCTCAAAGGCCTGCGCAAGGACAACACCGGCTACGACGTCAAGCAGCTCTTCGTCGGCAGCGAAGGCACGCTGGGCATCATCACCGCCGCCGTGGTGAAGCTTTTTCCGAAGCCGCAGACGTCGGCCACCGCATTCGCGGCACTTGCCGACGTCGATGCCGCGATCGTGCTGCTGGGCTTGCTGCGCCAGGCGCTGGGCGATCGCCTCACGGGCTTCGAGCTGGTGTCCCGCTACTGCATCGAGCTCACGCGCAAGGAGTTCCCGGCGTTCGCCGATCCGCTGCCCGGATCCCCATGGTACGCGCTGATCCAGGGTGAAGACCCAGCGTCGGACTCGCCGTTGTCCGCCCAGCTCGAAATCGCGCTCGGCGCAGCCATCGAGCAGCAGACTGCGCGCGACGCGACCATCGCCCACTCGGCCGCCCAGGCAGACGCCCTGTGGGCGCTGCGCGAGCACATCACGGAAGCGCAGCGCCGCGACGGGCCGAACATCAAGCACGACATCAGCCTGCCCGTGTCGCGGATCCCGCCATTCCTGCGGGAGGCGCAGACGCGCCTCGATGCGGCATTCCCAGGCGTGCGCTACGTTGTCTTCGGGCATCTCGGCGACGGCAATCTGCACTACAACCTGTCGGCACCCGCGGGCGTTTCACCGGTCGCATTCATCGCCGAGAGCTCGCGCGCCAACCGCATCGTCTACGATCTGGTCGCCGAGCTCGGCGGCAGCTTCAGTGCCGAGCACGGGATCGGCCAGCTCAAGCGCGACGAGCTGTCGCGCTACAAACCGGCGGTCGAGGTCGAGCTCATGCGACGGATCAAGGGGGCGCTCGACCCCGCCGGTCTGCTCAATCCGGGCAAGGTCGTTTAAGCCGTCATGGCGAAGATCATCGCCTGGCTGGTCCTGATCTTCCTGGTGCTCTTCGCGCTGCGGATGATCGGCATACGCAACGCCAGAGCGCAACGGAAGGGCGGCCAGGGCGGCAACACGTCGCGAGCGACAAGCGCCAAGCCCGGTGCGGAACCGATGGTGCGCTGCATTCGCTGCGGCGTGTACCTTCCGCGCAAGGAAGCGCGCGAAGTCAGCGGCGGCTACGCCTGCGCGGCAGGCGAGTGCGCCGGCCCGGCTTGAGCAGGCCAATCATGCAGCCGCGCCCCGCCGTTCCACCGTTCGAGCCGCCGCTGCTGCCGTCGCTCATCACCGACTCTACGCGACGCATCCTGTGGATCGTGAGCCTGTATCGCGCGGTCTGCGGCGCGTTGCTGCTCGGCGCCGCGCTGTTTCTCGATCTGCGCGCCCTCTCGATCGGAGCGCCCAACGCTTTCATCACCGCCGCCGGGCTGTACTTTCTTTATGGCCTGAGCGCGTTCCTATGGGTGCAACGCGACAGCCAGCTCCTGCCGCTGCCGGCGTTGCTGCTCACGCTCCTGGGCGGAGACCTGTGCTTCCTCTCCCTGCTCATCTACTCCGGCGGCAGTGTGGCAGGACAGCTCTCGATCCTGCTTTTCCCACAGCTCGCGGCAAGCGGCTGGCTGATGCGCACCCAGGTTGCGTTCTTCCACGCGGCCCTGACCAGCGTCGTGTTGCTTTCGCTCGACGCCTGGCGTCTCCTCCAAGGTAGCATCCCCGGCGCGCAGGTGTTCCAGACCGGACTGGTGGGCTTCGGCTATTTCGCAACGGTCGGCATCGCGCTCGCGCTCGGCCGCTACACCAAGGCGAGCGAGGACCTGGCGCTGCAGCGCGGCATCGACGTCGCCAACCTCGAGCAGGTCAACCGCCTCATCATCCAGGACATGCAGGACGGCGTGCTGGTCGTCGATCTGAACGGCGTCGTGCGCGGCCACAACGCGCAGGTGACGCGGCTCCTCGGCGGGTTCGGGCGCATGCGCGGCGGGATGCGGCTGTCCGAGTTCAGCTCCACCCTCCACGATTACTGGCGACGCTGGCAGGAGGATTTTTCCGAAGCGCTGCCACCGTTCAAGGTCGAAGCCACCCAGCGGCTGTTGCGCGTACGGCTGGTGCGCATCGGCGCGGGATTGAACGGCGGCACGCTCATCTACCTCGAAGATCTGGGCCGTGCGCAGGGGGAGGCGCAGCAGATGAAGCTCGCGGCGATGGGCCGGCTCACCGCCAGCATCGCGCACGAAGTGCGCAATCCGCTCTCGGCGATCAATCAGGCGGCGCAGCTGCTCGAGGAGGACGGATCGGTCGCGCCGGAAGGACAGCGTCTCCTGGCGATGATCCGCAACAACGCCAAACGCATCGATCGGATCGTCGGCGAGGTGCTGCAACTCAACCGCCGCGACCGACAGCAGCCCGAGGTCATTCCGCTCGTGGAGTTCATGAGCCTGCTGCTCGAGGAGATCGTGCAGGCGGAGGGAATTCCGGCCGGCGGCGCAGTCGTGAATATCCCGGACGATCTGCTGGTGATCTTCGATCGCGGTCATCTGAACCAGATCACCTGGAACCTGGTGCGTAACGCCTGGCAGCACTGCCAGAAGAAGCAGGGGAGCATCCGGATCCAGGGACGCCCCGGTTACATGGGTGATGCCGTAATATGCGAGCTCAGCGACGACGGGCCGGGGATCCCTGCCGAGTTGCGGGGGCAGATTTTCGAGCCGTTCTTCACCACGCGACCGGGCGGCACGGGGCTGGGCCTGTATATCGCGCGCGAACTGGCAGACGCCAACGGTGCGGCACTGGAACTCCTGCCCAAGGGACCCGGCGCGCACTTCCGGCTCACCGTGAAGCGCGCGTTGAACCCGGTCGAGAAATAGCTCGACTTGGCATCGAGGGAGGCGATCATGAGCCGGAAACCACGCGAACGAGGACAGCCCAAGGTGCTGGTCATCGATGACGAGCCGGATCTGCTCGAGCTGCTCGAGCTGACCCTCTCGCGCATGGGCCTGGACACAACGCGGGCACAGTCGGTCGCCGAGGCGATCAAGACCCTCGACAGCCAGGCCTTCGATCTGTGCCTGACCGACATGCGGCTGCCTGACGGAGAAGGTCTGCGCGTGGTCGAGCACATCACCGAAAAGGGACTCGACGTCCCGGTCGCCGTGATCACCGCCTTCGGCAGCGCCGAGAACGCGGTCGCTGCGCTCAAGGCGGGCGCATTCGACTACCTCGCCAAGCCGGTCGCCCTCGAGCAGCTGCGTGCGCTGGTCAAGCAGGCGCTCAAGGTACCCGAGAAACCGGCCGCCCCGTCGTCGTACCAGCTGCTGGGCGAGTCGCAGGCCATCGTGCAGGTGCGGCAGATGATCGAGCGGTTGTCGAAGAGCCAGGCGCCGGTGTTCATCACCGGCGACTCGGGCAGCGGCAAGGAGCTCGCGGCGCGCATGATCCACCTGGGCGGGCCGCGCGCCGAGCAGCCGTTCGTGCCCGTCAACTGCGGCGCGATCCCCGAGAACCTGATGGAGAGCGAGTTCTTCGGTTACCGTAAGGGCGCGTTCACCGGCGCCGAAGGCGATCGCGACGGCTTCTTCCAGGCCGCCAACAGCGGCACCTTGTTCCTCGACGAAGTCGCCGATCTGCCGCTGCCGATGCAGGTCAAGCTCCTGCGTGTGATCCAGGAAAAGCGGGTGCGCAAAGTCGGCTCGACGACCGAGGAGCCGGTCGACGTGCGCATCATCAGCGCCACCCACAAGAAGCTGCCCGCGCTGGTCGACGCGGGCGAATTCCGGCAGGACCTCTTCTATCGCCTGCACGTGATCGAGCTGTCGATGCCCTCCTTGCGCGAGATGCGCGAGGACATTCCAAACATCGCCGAGGCTATCCTGAACAAGCTCTCGCGCGCCGCGCCGGCGAAGCTCGATGCTGAGGCGGTGGTCGCCCTGGAGGCGTACCCATTCCCCGGCAACGTGCGCGAGCTGGAGAACATCCTGGAGCGTGGACTCTCGCTCGCGGCCGATCCCCAGAAGATCACCGCCGAGGACCTGCGTCTTACTCCGCCACCCGAAGAGGCCGACGCGGCGCTTCCCACGGGCGACAAGTGGCCGCTGCAGGACTACCTCGACCGCGTCGAGCGCTCTGCGATCAACGAGGCGCTCGAAAAGACGCGCTACAACCGAACGGCGGCGGCGAAGCTCCTGGGCATTACCTTTCGCGCCATGCGCTATCGCATGGAGCGGCTTGGCATCAAGTAGCAGCGTGCGTCTACTGATCATGGCGCGCACTGCAGAGGCAGCAGCGGGTTCCTCCTCCTCCGCGTGGCTGGCACTTTTTTTCAGAAATCGTCGGGGCTTTTCTAGGGCGGGCAGGGTAGCTCCCGATCTGGCATCGGTCCCCGACGATAGTTCTCCAAGCGAGCCGATGCCAGTTGAGTCTTTGGGGTGTCCCGCCGACCGCGCCTGAAGTCACGCAGGTCGGCAAATCCCCTTGAGCTTGCGCTCCACCACTCGCAAGAGCCGACGCAGGACGACGCGTGCGCTCCGTCGCCGGCCTGACCTTTAAGCCGGTCGGCATTGTCGATTCGCCTTACACCGCTACCGTCCGTCGGTGTGCTGAACAACCTTAAGCCATTAGGCTATCAAGAGAAAAGCCAAGTGGCATGGCGTATGCGTAGACGTTACGCCTACCTTACAAGGTTCCGACCCGAGGGATCATCATGCGATATTCGATCAGCGCGTTGATGGCCTGCGCTTGTTTGGCCGCGTTCGTTGCCACTCCGGGCGAGGCGACTGTCATTACCTATACAGAGCCGCCAGACCTCTCGGACAACCAATCGACCCCGACGCCCCTTGGCAACCTGGACGTCGGAACGAACACGGTGACGGGCAGCGTTTGTGCAGAGCCGTTCACCGAG
>WNGL01015724.1_pt1 | contig 10653 bp, 10 predicted proteins | sample 5400591 | NCBI WGS metagenome assembly WNGL01 (sample SAMN13153377, study PRJNA577476) | soil metagenome | isolation source: 80 cm soil or saprolite under Garry oak tree replicate 1 | place: USA:California | collected 2016-06-15
CATTCAAGGCGTGCTCGTCGATGAAGCGCCTGGCGGCCTCACGCGAGCCGGCGGAGCGAGAACAACTGCACCCGGCTGCCACCGGCCGCAAACATCGTCGCGATGCGGCGGCCCAGCGTCCCACCGCCGATCACTGCGATCGGCCGCTCGTCCACGTCGCTGGGAAAGACATAGGGCATGGCCTCCATGTTCGCCCGCCGTCGCGGCCGATTCAACCGGCCAAGGCACCCGTTGGCAGGCGATGGTGCTCACGGAAAGTGAGCACTCCAGGACGGTGGGCCCGCTCGCTTCGAGCACATCGCCCGACTATTTCCGGCTGCCAAGATGAGCTCCGCGGCTCGGCAACTGTGCGCAGACGTTCCAGTTCGGGTGTCCCTACTTCGTGCCGACGATGCAGCGGGCCACGCCCGGAATCCTTACCTTGCCGTCTTCTTCGTAGGTGCTGACCTTGGCGATGACGGCTTTCGCGATCCGCTCCCGCGCCGGTTGGTCGACCTGCTGAAGCGCCGCAACTGCGAGCGAGACATGCTCGCTCATCATCTCCCAATACTGCGCGGGCGATCGCGTCACGAGTTCGACGTCGACGTTCCACTCGGCAACGTCGCGCAGCCCTGCGGCCTCGTACAGGGCACTGACATATCCCGGGGCAGCGCACCGGAACATATTCGGCCCGTCCGGGTCGGGTGGCGCCAGCACCGCCTCCGTCGCGATTGCCTGCATAGCGATCGTCGTCCACGGGTTTTCTTCGGGCTTGACCCATACCGACGAGCAGAGACGCCCGCCCGGCTTGAGCACGCGCGCGAACTCGGCGGTCGCTTTGGCGAGGTCGGGAAAGAACATGTACCCGAACCGTACCGAGATACTGTCGAATGTCGCGTCACCGAATGGCAGGTCGTCGGCGCTGCACACCTTGGTCTCAACATTGGTGATCCCTTGCGCGTTCGCCCGCCGCGCCGCGATGTCGAGCATCTCCGCCGCAAGGTCGGTCAGAACGACGTGTCCCCCCGGCGCGAGCTTGGCGACGGTCAGCCCCGGCTCACCGGTGCCCGCGGCAATGTCGAGATGCTGCTGATCATCAGCGATACCCAGACCCTCGATAATCGCTGCGCCAACCGGGCCCAGCTGATCCATGATGACCGAGTCCCACTTCTCCCAGCCCGCAGAAAGCCCCGCCCACGTCGCTCGCTGAACGTCTCGGATCTCATCGCCGCCCGGCATCGGCCCTCCCGCTCTCAGATGCATCCACCGAACACGAAGGCACCCCTGGGCGGGAGTACATAATGCCCGCTAGGCGCGCCCCCAGCAAGTCAGCCCGAGAAAGTCGCCAGCCGCTCCGAACGGCGGATACTTGCGCGCCAGGGGTAAACCAGCGCCAGCTACGGTGCGTGACTTATCTCGGACGCAGCGTGACGCCAGATCGCCGAATACGTCCGTCTGTCAGTGTTTCGGGTGGCAGCACCGCGCTGGGTGCAGATATGCCGTTTCGGGCGTTCCGGGCCGCGGTCCGGGTATTGGCCGCCTGGTCGTCACCACAAGCGGTCAGATGCCAATCGAGCGCCCTCGGCGAGGCTGCCCAGCTTGAGCCATGCCACCGAGGGCATGATCGCGCTGAAGCCGACAAAGGTCCCGAAACCGCAATCTGTGCCAGCGATGACGCGCTCCCGCCCGACGATATCGGCGAACCGGGTGATGCGCTGGGCCACCAGAACCGGATGCTCCAGCACGTTGGTCTTCACGTCAATAACGCCCGGGATGAGGACTTTGCCGTCTGGAATCCGTAGCTTGCGGAGGTCTTCCCATTCGTGCTCGTGCCGGGGATTGGCCGCCTCGAACGAGATGGCCGCTGGCCTGGCCTCGAAAACCGCGGGCAGTACTTGAGTGAGTGGCACATCCATGTGATGGGGGCCCTCATAGTTGCCCCAGCAGATATGTACCCGCATGCGGTCGGCTGGCAGGTCCGCCACGGCCTCGTTGAGAGCCGCAACGTGCAGTTCGAGGTACTCCTGGTAGCCGATGCGCTTGGCGGTGTTGTCCCAGGACGACGTGTGCATCGCCATGGGCAGGTCCGGGCAGTCGATCTGGAGCAGTAGCCCGGACTCGATGATCGCCCGGTACTCTTCCCGCAGCGCGCGGGCGACGGCAAACAGATAGTTCTCGTAGCTCTCGTAATGCAGGTTGGGGGCAGCCATGGCGAAGCTCCCGGGGGACGCAGCCGGGAGGAACCCCTCCACTGCACCGGTCTCGCCGATGGCCTTCGTCAGCGTCGCGATATCGGCTGCGACCGCGTCCTGGCCGACGTAGCGGATGTCCCCGGTGCAGTTCCGTACCACGATATGCGCACCGGCTTCACCCCCGTACTGGGCCATGAGGAGATCGGGAAATTCCATCAGATCCTCGAGGACCCAGGCCCCGGCGCGCCCTTCAAACCCGGTGACCCGGGAGGTGAGGTAGTTGATGAAGCCCGGCTTGGCCATCTCGCCGTCGGAGACCATGTCGATGCCGGCCTCGGCCTGGCGCCGCACCACCTGGTGCACGGCGCGAGCTTGCTCATCGGCCATCACCTTGCGGTCGACGGGCTTGCCCTCCTCCTGGGCGTAGGTGAGCTTCACGAGCTCATCGGGCCGCGGCAGGCTGCCCGTGTGGGTGGTGAGAATGCGTTCGGTGCTGAGTTTCATAGTGCTCTCCCTGGATCGTGATGCGGGCCGGTATGCGGACGCGGCGCCGTCGGCGGCTAGGACACGCTCTAGGCGAGGCAGCGGACGGGGCCCCCGTTGAACTCGATCATTTCGGCGAAGACGTCCTGCAGCGGGAGGGCGGCTCCCAGTGGTTCGCCACGCAGCTCGGAGTACGCCCGGTGCAGGTTGGCCACGAGGCGCTCGCTCTCGGCAAGCTTGGCGAACTCGCCCAGGTCGGCTCGCCTGGCTGCCTCGAGGGGAGGAATTCCCGCCGAGAAGGAGTCCTCGGCCAGCTGGTGCACGAACCGCAGGTAGTCGAGCATGCGGTCGAGCGCGTCAGGTTCGCAGACGGCGCCGTGCCCGGGGACGATGCGTTCGGCACCGAACTCTTTCACGCGCTCGCAGGCAGCGAGGTGCCCGGCGAGGGAGCCCTGGATGAAGAACGGAGTACCGCCGTTGAACGCCACGTCGCCGGTGAACATGAGCCGACGCTCGGGTACCCAGACCACGACGTCGTTGGAGGTGTGCGCGGGTCCCACGTAGTGCAGTTCTAGCTTGAGGTCGTCGACGTGGATATCGAGCCGGTCGGTGAAAGTGACAAAGGCCGGCACAACATCGATGTGGCCGAAGTCGGCCGTCGGGAAGAACGACTGGACCGACAGGCCAGTGGTGATGGTCTCCTCCCGGCAGCGCTCGTGGCCGATGATGGTGGCTTCGGGGTACGTGCTATTACCCCAGGTGTGGTCGGCATGGTGATGGGTGTTCAGCACCGTGGTAATCGGCACGGACACGATCTGATCGACTGCCTCCCGGAAGGCCCGGTTGCGGGCTTCGGTGAACAAGGTGTCGATGATGACGGCGTACCGGGAACCGGTAACCAGCCCCGCGTTGCTCAGTCCCCAGCTGCCGTCTGGCTGGATGTAGGCATAGATACCGGCATCGACCTGCTGCATTTCCGGGGGCGGCAGCGTGTCGCGGTGGACGTGTGAGGGCACTGTGGTCATGGGTTGCCTCCTGGCGTGCTGTCGCCGGGCTGATGCCCGCGCAGGACGTCTTTGCGGATCTTGCCGACGCTGGTGCGTGGCAGGTCGCCGGTAAAGCGGATGGCGCTCGGCACCTTGAACGGGGCCAACCGCTCCGCGCACCAGGCGATGAGTTCCTGGTCGGTGATCGAGGCGGCAGGTTTGGGCACCACGTGCACGACGATCGCCTCGTCGCGGAGGGCATCAGGGACACCGACCGCCGCGCTCTCGAAGACACCGGGGTGCTCGTTGACGACGCGTTCCACTTCGCTGGCGGCCACGTTCTCCCCGGCCCGCTTGATCATGTCCTTGGCGCGGTCAACGAAGTACAGATAGCCGTCTGCGCCCGCGCGGACCAGGTCACCAGTGTGCAGCCAGCCGTTCTGCAGCGCTTCCCGGGTGGCGTCGGGCCGGTTCAGGTACCCCGCCATCAGCGAGTGGCCGGGCTGCCCTGCCACCAGCAGCTCCCCCGCCGTGCCAGCCGGGACGTCCCGGTCATGGTCGTTGACGACCCGGAGGCGAGCGCCCGGCAGCGGCCGGCCGATGCTGTCGGCTCGCTGCTCCCCGTAGAGAGGGTTGATGGTGGGTGGCGCGATGGTTTCGGTCATCCCGTACAGCTGCAGCAAAGGTGTGCCGAAGCGGCGGCAGAATTCCCGTGCCTGCGCCGCGGTCAGATTCTGGGCGAACAGCGTGGCGCGTAGCTGGTTGTGCCGGTCATGACGCTGCTCCGGGGAAGCCAGGATCATCCGGATCGGCGCGGCGAACAGGCTGGCCAGCGTGGCCTTGAGCTGCGCGGCCTGCCGGCTCCAGCCCGAGGCAGAAAACCGGGCGGCGACTGCCAGGGAAGCCCCAGTCACCAGGGCCGACATCGCGCAGTAGTACTGCGCGTTGGCGTGAAACAGGGGCAGCACCACCAGCCAGCGGTCATCGGGGCGGATGCGCAGGTGGCCCGCTACCACTTCGCCGGCGAACAGGTAGTTCGCGTGGGTGATCAACACGCCTTTGGGGCGGCTGGTGGTGCCAGATGTGTAGAGGATGGCCGCAATGTCTTCCGTCCTGGCGCTGTGCGCGGGCAGCTCCGCCAGCCCGGCCCTATCCGTATGTGACACCAGCCGGGTCAGGCCGCGGCCGGACGCCGCTGTGCCGTCGGCCGCGGTGAGATGCGGGATGTGCGTGGCACCGGCCAGGTCCTGAGCACTACGCAGGTTGGTGGCGGTGTCGCTGTCACCGACACATGCCCGGCACGACGCGTCGGCCAGCACCCAGGCGAGTTCGTCGGGAGTGCTGAGCGGGCTGATCGGGACCAGCGTCGCGCCCAGGATGCCGGCGGCGAACCACAGGTCGAAGAACTCCAGGCAGTTGGGCAGGGCCACCAGCACCCGGTCTCCGGCGCATACTCCCTGGTCATGGAGCAACCTTGCCGTTGCCTGCGCGCGCTGCCAGGCGTCTGCGTACGTCAGGCCATGCTGGCTGCCCTGGGCATCCTCGAAAACGAGGAATACCGCTTCCGGGCGGGTTCTGCACTGCCAGTGCAGCAGGCCCGGGACGGTGGCCACCGATGTCGCCGTCTCAGCGGCGCGCGGCTGCGCGCGGCGAGCCAGTGTAGCTGGGAAGCCCAGCGCCGGGCGGGGCCTGCTCCTTGGCTCCTACCGGATTGCGCAGCACGCCGATGCCTGCGGCCTCCAGCTCGACGACATCACCGGGCTTGATCCAGCGGTCCAGTTCCAGGCCGCATCCCCCGCCTACGGTGCCCACGGCGAGGAACTCTCCCGGGTAGACGTCCTCGCCGTAGGAGGCCCAGGCAAGTACCTCAGCGAAGGAGAACCGCCGGTTGCCAGTGGTGCCCGCCGCCCACACCTCACCATTGACCCGGGCCGTACACGCGATGTCGAACTCGTCGACCTCGTCCATCGTCAGCACGCAGGGGCCCATCGCGGTACAGAAATCCTTGCCCTTCGAAGGGCCGATCGTCAGGGCCATCTCGTAGAGCTGAATGTCGCGGGCGCTGAAATCGTTGAACAGGGTCACGCCGGCGATGTGAGCCGGAGCGTCAGCCGCGGAGATGTTGCGGCCCCCGCGGCCGGTGAAGAAGCCGACCTCCAGCTCGAAATCGAGCTGGTCAGTGTAGGCAGGCCAGACCACAGGATCACCCGGCCCGATGATCGTCTCAACATTGCACTTATAGCAGATTGGCATCCGGGTGAACGCTTCCGGCAGTGCCAGTCCCGCCCCAGCGGCGTGGGCCTCGTACGTCAGGTAGTCACGTACCCTCCGCGGCCGGGGGACTGGAGCGAGTAGCCGCACATCCCCCTCGAGTGGAGCCGCCGCTTCGCCGGCTGGCCCGGCGATGTCGTCGCCAGCGCGAAGAGCGTCAATGGCAAACGCGACGGCGGAGCCGGCGGTTCTGCGGCCCAGATCCCCCGCGGCGAAGAACGCAACCATGTCCGGCGGGGCCATGGCCGAGGCAGTGTGGTGAGCCTCCGCAGGGCTGTCGCCCCGTTGCCGCGCCCGCGCATAGCAGGCGGCGAAGATGTCCACCACCCGGCCCTCGGCCAGGACACCGACCCTGCACTGCCCAGCGGGCAGGGCAGGGGTTGTGAACGTGACAAGCCGCATCGCGTGCCACCCCTCTCACAGGCTGGGGACCTGCACAGCTCCGAGTTGAGGAAAATCTATATATTCGAATAAACACCGTCAAGACTCCGGCGGCCTAACATGGGGAACAAGCGTGCGGTTCCTGACCGTCACGGCGTGCCACATGGAGGATCATGACCAGCCAGCGGGAGGGTCCTCGGTCAGTGCAGCTGACCTCGCAAAATCTGGCTGGGGATCCATGGTCCTCCTATCCCGCCGACCCGCTGACCCGCGCCCAGTGGGTTGATCAGCGGCTGCGCCAGGCGATCCTGTCGGGCGCGCTGGCCCCCGATACACGGCTGATCACCGCGACCCTGTGCGAGCGTTTCGCGGTAAGTCCCACGCCCTTGCGCGAGGCGCTGCAGCACCTGGCTGCGGAGGGCCTGGTTGAGATCACCCCGCAGCGCGGTGCCCGGGTGGCTGCGCTCTCGGCCCGGGACTGGCTGGAGATCATTGAATTGCGGGCCATCCTGGAGCCACCGGCGCTGCGGGACTCGTTCGCCCATGCGGCGGACACGGATTTCGGCATGATGGAGCGGGCCCGAGAGGCTCTGGCCACACTGGTGGCCACGATGCAGGCAACGCCGGTGGAACTGGCGGCCGCGAACCGCGCGCTGTACGAGGCGCTGCTGGCGCGGGCAACATCGCGGCAGCTGATGCGCATGATCGCGGTGCTCAACGGCCAGAGCATGCGTTACCACGTGCTGGCGCTGGCCGATGGTGACACCAAGGGCCTGGTCCTGCCTCATGATGACGGACTGCGCCTGGCCCTGAGCGGGCGCGACCCCGACCGGGCGGCGAAGATTCTCGGCGAGCATCTGCGGGCGCTCCGCGATGCCGCGTCCCTCATTGATGGGGACAGGGACACCACCAGCGCGGGTGAGGAGCGAGGGGAGCACATGTGACATGGGTGAACGGCCGCCAGGCTTGTCGGGCAGTCTCCCGCCCCTTGCCGGGGGCGACACGCTGGCCAGCACCCTGCGCCAGCGCGCCACCGACCGCCCACGGGAGATCTTCATCATCTCCGAGACCAACGCGGGAGATGTGCGCTCGGTAACCTTCGCGGAACTGGCGGTCAGAGCCACCCAGCTGGCCCGTCTGCTGCGATCGCTGGGGATCGGCCCTGGCAGCCGGTTCCACGTTCACATGCGCAACTGCATCGAATTTGCCGAGTGCCTGTTCGCGGGCGCCCAGCTCGGGGCGATCATGGTACCGACCAGCCCCGACTCCACCCCGGATGACCTCGCCTACGTGCTGTCACACTCCGGGGCGGTAGCCAGCATCAGCGAGTCGGCCCTCCTCCCGGGCGTGCTTGCCGCGCGCGACATGGCACCGGATCTCGGCGAGGTGCTCGTGGCCAGGTCCTGCCAGCCCGTTGCGGGCAGCAGGCTCCTGGAAGACGCGCTGGCGGGCGTAAGCGAGGAGACAATCCCGGAGCAGGCCGGGCCCGGCGACACAGCCGTGATCCTGTACACGTCAGGCACGACCGGCTGGCCCAAGGGGGTTGAAGTCACCCACGCCAGCCTGCTGTTCGCGGGCGACGTCATGGCCCAGGCCCTGCGAATCCGGCCGGATGACCGCTGGCTGGTCGCACTCCCCTTGTTCCATGGCAACGCGCTGTACTACTCGACCATGTCTGCCCTGGTTTCCGGCGCTTCCCTGGCTCTCACCGAAAGTTTTGAGCCTACCCGGTGGGCCAGGCAGGTGGTGCAGCACCGGGCGACACTGGCGAGCCTGTTTGCCACGCAAGCCCGGATGGTTCTCACGCACCCCGCTGACGCGGCAGAAGGCGATGCCGGCCTGCGCGTTCTTGTCTACGCCCAGACCCTCGCTGACCGCCAGGTCGCTGAGTTCGAGAGCCGGTTCCGCTGCCCGCTCGTCCAGCTTTACGGCATGACCGAGACCGTGGCGCCGCCGCTGATCAACCCTCTGTACGGGGAGCGGCGGAATGCCTCGCTCGGACGCCCGGTCCCCCACATGCCCCTGAGGGTGGTCAACTCGGCCGGCCAGGACGTCGGCGCCGGCCAGACCGGCCAGCTCCTGGTCGGCGGGCTACCCGGACGGACGATCATGCGCGGCTACCACAACAGCGCGGACGCCACAGCCGACGTTCTGCGCGACGGCTGGCTGCACACGGGCGACCACGTGCACGTGGACGCGGACGGTTACTACTATTTCGACGGCAGAAGTTCCGACCTGCTCAAGCCGCGGGTCGACAACGTCTCCACGGCCGAGATCGAACGGGTCGTCATGGAGAACTGGGCGGTGCAGGAATGCGTCGCGGTGGGCGTGCCAGACCCGATACAAGCTGAGGCGATCAAGCTGTACATCGTGCGCCAGCCAGGCGAGCCTCTCACCCGTGAGGAGGTTTATGACTGGTGCGCGCAACGCCTCGCCGAGCACAAGCGCCCGAACCTGATCGAGTTTACCGACGCCCTACCGCATACCCCGGTCGGGAAAGTCGACCGCCATGCCCTGACCGCTAGCCGTGGGGGAGGCCCGGGCGTCGCTCGGGGACCTGTGAGTCTGGGCCAAGGAGGGACTGCCACGGTTGGACGCAATTGATCTCATTGGCGTGTGCTTCGATGGCTCGGGGCGCCTTGCCGGGCAGGCAAGTGCTCCCGCCGCGCTCCGGGAGGCTGGCCTGGCGGCGGCCCTGCAGGAGCGCGCGAGGCTGACGCCGGACGTCATTGTCTCGGAGCCCACTTCGGTACGTGGATCCTCTGGGTTTGTGAATGAGCGCGCGCTCCTGGAAATGGTGGGCGTGCTCCATACACGTCTCCGGGCAGTTCTGGCGCAGGGGCGTTTTCCGCTGATCTACGGCGCTGACTGCGCAGTGCTGCTCGCAGCGGTGCCTGCGCTTGCGGACGTTCTCGGAGGGGCTGGCCTGGTCTTCATCGACGGCCACGAAGATGCCACGACCATGGAAGTCTCCACGACCGGCGAGGCCGCCAACATGGAGGTGGCCTTCCTGCTGGGCCTGACTGGCCAGCGAGCGCCGGAACCACTGCGTAGCCAGGCGGGCGTGCTGCGGCCGGAGGCAATCGCCATGCTGGGGATGCGCGACGACCTGTACCGCCGCGAAATCGCAGTTCCCACGATCGCGGACCGAGTACAGCTCCGTACCGCAGCTGACCTCCACGAAGATCCGGCACGGGACGGCCGCCAGGCCGCCGAGCAGGTCACAGCACAGGCTCCCGGCTGGTGGCTGCACATCGACCTGGATGTGCTCGACAGGCATGAGTTCAGTGCCTGCGGCGCCGCTAGCGATGACGCAATGCCAGGCGGGCTATCGTGGCCCGAGCTAGCCGCCATCGCCTCATCGGCGCTGCAAGTCCGTGGCGCCTGCGGATGGAGCCTTGGCGTCTACAACCCTGACCTTGATCCAGAGCGGCGAGCAGCAGAACGAATCGTGAACTTCATCGCCGATGTCACAAGCGGCTCGATGTAGGCAGCTCGGGTGCATCGACCAAGCCGAGCTCAAGGCCCACGGTGTCCGCCACCTTGAACCCCTCAGGTTCCATTGCCGGCATGCTCGGTGCTTGTCGGGGATCCTGGTCAGGGTGCATACACCGGCGTCGTGACCCACGATCGGGTATCCGCCGCTCATCCCCCTGGGAGAAGACCTTGGAGTTGGTGCCCGGCGCCGGGATGAAACCCGGGTCAGCAGGGCCGTGGTTGACGTCGAAGGCGTAATAGGTAAACGTCCTGACGACGCCGGAAGATCCAGCCGGCGCGGCAGCGGCCGCGCGGGGTGTCCCGCACGCCGCCAGCGCCGCGGCGGCGATGACTGCGGCCCATCGTGCCGCAGTGCCAGCCAGGCCCTGCACCCGCGCCCGGTCGATCGTCTGCGTGTCCATGCCGTCCTCCTTGCAGGTGGTTTCCTTGACCGTAGGAAGACGAGGCGTTGGACACATCGGGGCTGTCCCGGGGATCTGGCTCAGGGCTAGCCCCGATGCAGGCGGCGCGGGAGAATGCCAGCATCAGGGCATGGCTCACAGCGTGCTCATCGTCGACGATCACCCGGGGTTCCGCGCCCAGGCCCGGGCGTTGCTCGCAGCCGCAGGCTATGAGGTTGTCGGGGAGGCCGCAGACGGGGAGTCCGGGGTACGCGTGGCCAGGGAACTCTCGCCCGACGTGGTACTGCTCGACGTCCAGCTCCCGGACATCACCGGATTCGACGTGGCGCGGCTGGTCCACGCCGAGCCCGATCCGCCAGCGATCGTCTTGATCTCCAGCCGAGACGGCGCTGACTATGGGCGCCGGATCGAGCGCAGCGGGGCGCGGGGGTTCATCTCGAAGGCTGAGCTTTCCGCGCGCAC
>WNGL01022103.1_pt1 | contig 10652 bp, 7 predicted proteins | sample 5400591 | NCBI WGS metagenome assembly WNGL01 (sample SAMN13153377, study PRJNA577476) | soil metagenome | isolation source: 80 cm soil or saprolite under Garry oak tree replicate 1 | place: USA:California | collected 2016-06-15
CCGCCCTCCCCGGCCCGCTGGGCGAGCCGCCGCCGAGCCCGCTCCGCGGGGCTGGCGGTGAGGAAGATCTTGAGCGGCGCGTCAGGAAAAACCACGGTTCCGATGTCGCGGCCGTCCACCACGATCCCCCCGGGATGCTCGAGCGCCGCCTCGCGCTGTTGCACGTTCACCCAGTGCCGCACCTCGGGAATCGCGGCCAGCGCCGAAACCCGGCGCGTCACGCGCTCGGACCGAATCGCCTCCCCCACGTCTACCCCCGCCACCTCGGGCCGGAAGACCTTGTCCACCAGGACCAGCCGCACGGGCAAGTCCTCGGCGAGCCCGACGAGCTGCTGCGGGCCCCACCCTTGCTCCGTCCCCCGTCCCTCGTTCCCGAGATTGTCCAGCGCCGCCAGGGTGATCGCCCGGTACAAGGCACCGGAGTCGAGATGGGCCCAGCCGAGCCGCCGGGCCACGGCGGCCCCGGTGGAGCTCTTCCCCGATGCCGCCGGCCCGTCGATCGCGATCACGCGCACGCTCACCCGTCCCCCTTCCCTCTTCCCCCTTCCCCGATGCGCCGCAAGTCCGCGAAGAACCGTGGGTAGCTGATGGCGACGGACGCCCGTTCCGAGAGCCGAATGTCGGCCCCCGGCACGGTGCCGAGCACCGCGAACCCCATGGCGAGCCGATGGTCGCGCGCCGTCTCGACCCGCCCGCGCGGCGTCCCGCGGCCGGCACCGCGCACGTGCAGGTCGTTCCCCTGCACGTCCGCGTCGGCCCCGACGGCGCGCAGGTTCGCCGCGAGCAGCTCGAGCCGATTGCTCTCCTTCACGCGCAGCTCGCCGACCTCACGGAACACCGTCTCGCTGCCCCGCTCGGCACGGCTCGCGAGGATCGCGAGGATCGGCACCTCGTCCACGAGGGTCGGGACCTCGGCGGCAGTGATCTCGGTGCCGTGCAGCCGGGCGGGACGAGCGATCAGGTCGGCCACGGGCTCTCCCCCTTCGTCCCGCAAGTTCACCCGCTCCACGTGCGCCCCCATCCGCTCGAGCGCGACGAGGAATCCCGTGCGCGACGGGTTCACCCCGACGTTTTCGACGAGCAGCTCGCCCCGCTCGGCGAGCAGCGCGGCGGCGACGAGGAACGCCGCGGAGGACGCATCGCCGGGGACGGACAGATGGAACGACGGAACGACGCGACGACGCTCAGGTGGCTCGTACACGATCGCGCCGTCCCGCGCGTGCAGGGCGAGGCCCAGGTGGACAAACAGCCGCTCGGTGTGGTCGCGCGAGAGATACGGCTCACGGATCGTCACGGCGACGTTGCCGGTCAGCGCCGCCAGGAGCAGCGCGCTCTTGATCTGCGCGCTCGCCACCGGCGTCGTATAGGTGAGGGATCGGAGCCGCCCGCCGCGAATCGTGAGCGGCAGCGCATCGCCACGCTGCTCCCGTATCTGAGCGCCCATGGCGCGCAGCGGCTCGGTCACCCGTCGCATGGGGCGGCGGCGCAGCGACGCGTCTCCCGTGAGGCGCGCCTCGAAGGCGTGGCCCGCGAGCACGCCGAGCAGCAGCCGCGCCGTCGTGCCCGAGTTGCCGCAATGCAACCGCGATGCGGGAGGCGTAAGGCGGGAGGCGCGCACGGTGACCGTGCCGCCGTCCCGGATCGACGTGATCTCCGCGCCCAGCTGGCGGAGCACGCGGCCCGTGCTCTTCACGTCCTCGCCGGTGAGCAAGCCCTCGAGCTCGCTGGTCCCGCGAGCCAAGCTCGCGAGCATCAGCACGCGATGGGAGATGCTCTTGTCACCGGGCGGGCGCACGCGGCCCCGGACGTTCACGGGTCGAGCCTCCGGCGCCACTCGGTGCCGCGGGCGAGCCAGGCGGTGAGCGCCGCCGCGTCGCCCACTTCGAGCGCCCGCTCCAGCTCGCCGAGCGACACTTCCAGGGAGCGCAGCGCAGGGAGCAGTTCGTCGCGATTCATGAGGAAGATTTCGGTCCACAAGGACGGGTCGCTCGCCGCGACGCGGGTCGTGTCGCGCGCCCCGGGGCCGAACGTCGCGCCGGGCGGCGCGGCCCGCGCGAGGTAGCTCGCGAGCAGCGACGCCACCGCCTGCGGCAGGTGGCTCGTCACGGCGAGCTGGCGGTCGTGCTGCGCCGCGTCGATCACCACGGGATGGGCGCCGAGCGTGTCGGACCAAAAGTGCGCCACCTCGCGGGCGGCGCCCGCACCGTTTCCCGTCGGGGTGACGTAGACCAGGGCGCCGCTGAAGAGGTCGAGGCGCGCCGCCCGAAACCCCCGCGCGTGCGTGCCGGCGAGGGGATGGCCGCCGGCGAAGCGCGCCCCCAGACCGAGCGCTTCGGCGCGCCCCACGATGGCGCGCTTCACCGATCCCACGTCCGTGACGATGGCGTCCGGCCGCAGCTCGCGGTGCAGCCGCCCGAGCAGCTGGTCGCGATGCCGGCGCGCTTCGCCTGGAGCGCGACCGAGCCGCCGATCGCGCCCAGTCCGAGAATGCCGAGCGTGTGGGGGCGCACGCAGAGGAAGCTAGCGGCGGTGAGGTGCGGCGTAAACGCGGCACGTCGGTCATCGGTTGCGAGAAAAAGGCGGCTCATTCGAGCCGCCTTTCCGTTCGTCGAGATCAGGCGCCCGGCGTAACAGCCGGATCGGCGCTCAGGGCGCGCCGCAGGCGGGAGCGAAGCCCAATCCCTGCGGAGCGAAGCCTCCGGTGACGGTGTGGACGCTCGACACCGTTCCCGTCGCCGGATCGATCTGGAAAATGATGTTGCCCTGAGGCCCGCCGAAGCCGGTGCCGAAGAGCGTCCCCGATGGACGTCGATGGTGACCAATCGCTGCGTGGCGGCCGTCGTCAGCTCGAGGCCGTACAGCGTCCCCCCCGCATTCGCGTCCATGCCGCCGAGCCTTAACCCTACGCCACTGCCCTTCGGCGTGGTCAGGCCGCTGCTGGTATCGACCAGAACAAGCTGAGAGCTGAGCGCACCACCGACCAAGATGTCCCGAGCTCCGTACAGGGTGTCGTGGGCGAATGCTAGAGCGCCGATGTCCTGACCCGTCGGGCTGCCGTTGATCTTCGTCGCCAGGCCGCTACAACGGTCCACATTCAGGAGATCCCCCGTGGCGGCGTCACTCGTGCCGTCGCCGCTGTTGTTCCACACGAAGATGACCCCGTCCCTCACGTGAACCGCCATCGCGACCGGAGTGGTGTAGAGATTCAGATTCGTGCCGCCCAGGCGGCCGACAAACGCCTCCGCTCCCGTGGCCGGGTCAATGGTCGACAATCCGTCATCGGACGCATTCACTGCGTACAGCACCGGGCTGAACCCCGTCGCCGTGAACGTCACGGGACTCCCGAGGGCCCCGTCCGCAGTCGCGATCACGTGATTCGCGCCGGGCGTCGGGCCGAGCGTCCACGTGCCCACCGAGGCAGTGCCGTCTCTCCCCGTCACGACGACGGAATTCGCAATGCTGCCCCCCCCGTCCACAGTGAAGGTGACCGTTACCCCCGCGAGGGGATTGTGCACGGTCGATGTATCACGCAGCAGGACCTGGGGCGGGGCGGGCACCGGCGTCCCCACCGCCGCCGCCTGCGGATCGGCCGAGTTCTTGTCCATTTGAGCCAGGATCGACCAGGTCATCCTGCTGTACGACCCGCTCGATCCTCCAACTCCCAGGTGGGCAGCGTGCAGCGAAGCGGGGGCGAAGTACGACAGCACGCGGTGCAGTCGCGCCTTGGCAACGGCGAAAACCCTCCTCAAGCCCTGCCCGCGGGAGCCGATCACCTCCTGGTATGGATCGGGCTCGCACGGCATGAACGCCGCTGAATGCGGTGGCAGCGCCCGCACCGGTTGACCCTCGTCAAACTGGAAGAGCTGGGCATTTCGGCCCGTGGTTGCCGGATCCAGGCCTATCTCGACGCAGATGGCGACGAGGGATGCAAGGCTTGCTGGTGTGCTCGATGATAGCCACCGTTACGACCTGGCTCAGCGCGCCGGCGGGAATGAAGGTGCCCGCCTGGTTGCCGTTCGTGATGATGGTGTTGTCTTTGTCGGGAAATGCCGTCTGCTCCACGCAGTCCAGGCTGCCGTTCGCGCAGCTCGCCGAGAGCGCGCCTTCCTCGATGCGGAACTTAATCACCAGGGTCGAGCCGTCCACGAGCGGCACATCGTCGCCGGTGAACTCGTTCTTCATCTTGCCCGAGCCCACCATTTCCACGTCGGCGAACCCGAGGACTCGGTTGTGCGCCAGTACCGCGATTCGGAAGCTCGACCCGACCGGCTCCGTCGTCCCGCTCGTCTTCCAGTTCACGATGTAGAGCTGATTCGCGACGTCCACCCGGACGGTCTGAGAACCCGGCCCGGTAGTGGTCGTGAACGTGGCGTGCACCTGGGTGCACGGCGTGACGAGCTGGCTGCAGATCTGTACCACAGGCGAGAGCCGCGGATTGAACACGCCCGTGGGGCTCGGCGCCGCTACGAGCGGCGGAAGCCAGAAGAAATGCGGGTTGCTGAGAATGTCGGAGGAAGTGTGGTTGGCGTCTGAGATGTCGGCAGAGAATCCTGTGGATCGCGTGGGCTCTCTCTGATCAGTACACGCGGCAAACGCGACTACGGTCAGCACGACTAGGGCGGCGCGCTTCACGGTGGAACTCCTTCCATAACTGGCGGTCGGGGTGCGGCTCGGATGCAACATGAACCTGCGCCGATTTGGTCGCCCCGCAAGACCCGGAACAGGCACGGGTCAAGGCCCCTTCCCGAGCAGTTGCCCGAATTGGGGCTCGCTGCGTAAGTCACGCCACCACCACGAGATATCTCCCCCGCGCTTGAACATGTGGGCCGGATTCGCCGCCACGTACTGCTTCAGGAGCTGAATTGCCTGGGCCCGCTCGCCGAGCAGGGTGCGCCCGAATGCCTCGAGCGAGACCAGGTCCTGCTGCGGGTCGATGTCCGGGCCCGCCCGGGCGGCCACCAGAACGTGCCGCGCGCTGTCGCCCAGGCCGGCCCGGGCGAGCACGGCTCCCACGATCATCTTGGCGCGGTGCATCTCGAACGGCTTGATCGGCGGTGGTGTGACGGAATCAAGCTTCGCGTAAAAGCGCCACGCCTCGCGTGCGTCCGGCGTGGTGGTCGGTGCGGTCATCAACCAGAGCCGGCATTCGGCGAATCGATAGTAGGCGGGGAATCGCTCGCCGCCCTCCTGGCACCAGCGATGCGCCTGCCCGAACTGCTCCAGGTCGTACGAGCCGATGAACAGGCGCCACAGGATGTCGTTGGCGACGGCGAGGTAGGCGTCCTCTTCGTATGCTTTGCGCGCGGCAAGCACCGCCGCCGGTACGTCTTCCGTCTGATAGTAGAGGTGGCTCAGCGTGCTGAACCCGCCCGCCAGCGTGGGGTCGGCCTGCGTCGCGGCCTCGAGATCCTGGCGCGCGCCTGCCAGCCGACGGTCCTGCTCTGCGGGGTCGGACGATAACTCAAGCACCCAGCTCGTGTAGCGCGCCGTGCCCCGCAGCTCGAGCGCCCGGGGGTAGCCGGGCGACACCCGCACGGCACGCTCGGCGTGACCCAGCGCGACGGCGAGCCACTGCGCCGCTCCCTTCCGGTCGCTCGTCAGTCGCGCCCTGCGGTGGGCGATCCAGCCGCGCTGGACGATAGGCTCCGCCCATTGGGGATCGGCGGCCTCGGCCCGCGCGAGCAGCGAGTCGCCCCGCTGGAACGCGGCGAATGCCCCGTCCACGTCGTCCGCCTGCAACCGGGCCTCCGCGTCTTTGCGGGCCCGCTCCCCCTGCTGCAGCAGCGACCAAGCCTCGACGCTGTGCGTGCTCGCCTGTTGCTCTCGCAGGCGCAACTCCTCTCCCAGCCGCTCGCGCAGGAACTCGGCGACCTTCTGGGCGAGGCTGTCGCGGATCACGAGCAGCGCGCCCGCCGGCTGCTCGAAGCTCGCCCGCTTGAAGTCGGCGTCGCTCGCCCCATCGATGAGACGCACGGAGACCCGATATCCGCGGCCGGCAGGCTCCACCGCGCCGCGGACGATGGTGCCGACTTTTAGAGCGCGGGCCACGCTATCGGCGGGGATGTCAGGGTTGCGATAGGGGCCAACGCCGTTCCGCGACACCACGCTGAGCGACGGCACCTGCCTCAGCTCGTCAATGAGTACTTCGGTCAGTCCATCCGCCAGATACCCGAGACTGTGGGTTCTGCTGTCATCCGTGAAGTAGAGCACGGCCAGGTGCCGCGGGTCGGAGCCTCCGGCGTGCTCCGCGACGCGCGCGGGGCGCTGCGCCCGGACCGCGAGATACACGCCCGCCACCATCACGACCGCCGCGAGCGGCAGCCAGCGACGCAGCTCGATCCGGGGACGCCGCACGCCCCGCTCGAGCGTCGCCCGGCGCACCGCCCCGGTCGCGGCCGACGGCACGTTCAGGGCTTCGGCGAACAGCGCGGTCGTGGCGTACCGGTCCGCCGGCACCTTCGACAGCGCCCGCAGGATCGCCGCTTCCACGGCGTCGGGGATCGAGGCGCGCACGATGGACGGGGGGGACACCAGGTCGAGCGAGTGGCGCGCGATAACGGCCTGGGCCGTCGGCCCGGTGAACGGCGGCTCGCCCACGAGCATCTCGTACACGACGCACGCCAGACTGTACTCGTCGCTCCGGCCGTCCACGTCACCGCGCGCCGTCGCCTGCTCGGGGCTCATGTAGGCCGGCGTTCCGATGATGGTGCCGGTCCGGGTCAGGTGCCCCCCCGCCCCGCCCGCCCCCGCCACCGTGACGGCGCGGGCGATCCCGAAGTCCGCGACCACTGCGGTGCCGGCCGAGAGCATGATGTTTTCGGGCTTGATGTCGCGGTGTACGATCCCGTGGCTGTGCGCGTAGGCGAGCGCGCCCCCCACCTCGGTGGCGATCCGCAGCGCGTCCTCGACCGACAGCTGCTTCTCGCGGTCCAGCCGGTCGCGTAACGACTCGCCCTCGACGTAGGGCATGACGTAATAGATGACGCCCTCGGCCGCGCCCGAGTCGTACAGCGGCAGGATGTAGGGGTGTTGCAGCCGTGCGGCGATGTCGATCTCGCGCAAAAAGCGCTCGGCACCGAGCGCCGCAGCGAGCTCCGCGTGGAGCACCTTGATCGCCACGGGCCGGCGGTGCTTCAGATCTTCGGCGAGGAATACCGTGGCCATGCCGCCACGACCCAACTCCCGCTCGACCGCGTAGCGGTCGGCGAGCGCGCGGCGCAGAGCTTCGAGAAGGTCGGGCACGGTCGCGGCTAGCATACTGCGCCGCGGCAGCAGCCGCCAGCAGGCCGCGTTACCTGCCCGGCGACTCCGTGCCCACCTGCTTCAAGTTGATGGAGCCGTTCACGGTCGTGATGTGCACGCGGCGTCCGCCGTTGCCGACCGTGCCGCGCAGCTGGTGCGACATGTACTTCCCCGTCACCGTGAGGGGGTAGTCGGTGTTGATCGAGCCGTTGACGGTGGTCGCCTCGACGTCCGCGTCGAGCCGCACCGGCAGCTCCGCCGTGGCGGTACCGTTGACCGTGAAGAGCGACACATCACCCGTGTCTGCGAACGCCCGCATCCGCGCCCGCACGCTGCCGTTGACCGACACGGCGCTCACGGGTCCATCCGCGGTCTCCGCATCCACGTCGCCGCTCACGGTGGCCGCGACGACCGGGGCGGTCGCCCCCCTCACCTGCACGCCGCCGTTCACCGTGGTCGCGCCCAGCCGCACGCGGCGCGGCAGGCGCACCGTGAACGTCACGGCGACGTCGCTGCCGTGCGCCGAGCTTCCCTTCAAATGCTCGCCCGGCTCGCAGCGCTGGCTGTGCGACCAGACGGCGCAAATCGACACACCCCCGTCGTACGGCACGGCCACGAGCCGCACGCTCGCCGGATCGGACCGGCGGTAGCTCTTCACCGCCGTCACCTCGAGCGAGTCGCCCTTCCCAGGCTCGACGGTCACGGACCCGTTCGTGTTATGGATCCATACCCACTGGTTGGGGGCGATCTTGGCGCGGTAGCTCCAGGTCTCCCCCGGCGTCCGCGGGCCGGCAGTCACGTCGGGGGCGAAGTTGCCACGCAACTCGCGCAACGCGACCGGGACGCGCTCCCGCACCCGCGCGATGACATAGTGCACGCAGAAACCGATCGCAAGGACGGCGGCGAACAGCGCGCCCCCGCGGGTAATGTCCTTGCGCCACGTGTCCCAAAAGGTGCCCATGGCTAGTCCCCCCTGCGGCGGTGCCTCCATACTGGCAGGTGGTACGGCTATTTGCGAGCGGGGGTTTCGGGAGACGGGGGGATTACGGGGACGAGCCAAGAAGCGGGGGGCCGGCGGGGGCCGGCGCCCCCCGCCGCATTCACGAAATGATGGCGCGATAGCCGGCCGGGCCTGTGACGGTACAGCGCAGCGAGGGTCGGTACAGCAGGCGAGTCTTGGTCACGGCGGCCGTCGCGGCGCCGCCCGCCGACTCCACGGTGATGGGGTCGATGACTCCACCGTACCAGACGCGATCGAGCTCCTGGCTCGCGGAGGCGGGCGCGGTATCGGACTGGCGACCGGGACCCACGGAGGACACCGCGAGCTGGGCGGCGAACCCGTAACTGGCGGTGAAGACGATGCCGAGCAACAGAGCGTAGACGCGCATATGGTGCCTCCGGAGAACGTTGCGACGACCGCTGCGACCTTTGTAAGACGTGGCAGGCACCGAAAAGGTTGCATGGCGCGTGTCACGAAATTGTCAACGTTTCGTGCCGGTTGTTCTCATGGTTCCACCAGGTTAAGCTGCCGTGACTTGCGACAGGAGCGATGCCCGATGAAGCAGCGCATGATCGCCGCAGGGCTGATCGTCGCTATCGGCGGCACGGCGTGCGAGCGGAAGCCGCGGCAGGCGCCGAGCGCGGCGGCCGCGACGAAGCTGCTGGTGGTCGCGGGCTTCAAGACGCCCGAGTCGGTCAAGTACGACGCGGACCTCGATCTCTATTTCGTGACCAACATCAACGGCCATCCCATGGCCAAAGACGACAACGGCTTCATCAGCCGGATCCGGCCCGACGGCGGCGTGGACTCGCTCGCCTTCATTGCCGGCGGGCGCCGCGGCGTGACCCTCAACGCCCCGAAGGGCATGGCGATCGTCGGGGACACGCTCTGGGTCGCCGACATCGACGCCGTGCGGGCCTTCAACAAGCGCACCGGCGCGCCGGTCGCGACCGTGGATCTCGCCAAGCTCGCCGCCAAGTTCCTGAACGACATTGCGGTCGGGCCGGACGGCGCTCTGTACGTCACGGACACGGGAATCCTGATCGACTCTGCCGGGACCATCACGCATCCCGGGCCCGACCGCATCTTCCGGGTCGGCTCGAAGCGCGAGGTGAGTGTGGCCGCCGAGGGAGACACGCTCGACCGGCCCAACGGGATTACGTGGGACGCGGCGAACGCCAGCTTCGTCGTAGTCTCGTTCGGCGGCCCGGCGGTGTTCTCGTGGAAGCCCGGCGACAAGGCGCCGACGGTGATCGCGCGCGGCCCGGGGAGCTGGGACGGCGTCGAGGTCCTGGGCGACGGCCGGATCATCGCCTCGAGCTGGGCCGACTCGAGCGTGGACGTGATCACGAGCGGCAAAGTCGAGCGGCTGATCGGCGGTGTGCCCTCCCCCGCCGACATCGGACTCGACACGAAGCGGAACCGCGTGCTGATCCCGATCTTTCAACAAGACCGGGTCGAGGTGTGGCAGCTGGAAACCCTCTCACACCACGGAGCTCAGCGCCTCTTTCCAGCCCAACTGGAATTCACCTCTGCAGCGGTGACAGGTCATGCGGCGTGGCCGGCCGACGATCTGCTGCCGCTCGCGGCAGCTCGGGCACACTGCGTAGCGGTCACCCCAGCTCGGCGGTACGCGCACGGCGTCACGCGGCAGGGGAACCACGGTCCATTTGCGGGGCGGCTTCTCGATGACCTCGAGGAACGGGGATGGCACTGCCACCTCCTGGCCGCGGACCTCGATCACGGCCTGCAGCGCGCCCAGCTGCCGGATGCGGTACCACGCGCCACGGCGGATCTCGATGTTCAAGTCGGTTTGCAAGCGCGCCCACTGCATGCGTGCGATGCCCCCCTGGACGGGTGCAATTGTTCAAGTGCTGTGCTGGGTCTGGTGGGGGGCGCGCCCGGACCGCACGTGTGGATGGTGCCTGACGGCTTAACGATACGACATCTGACCGGGACTGCTGTGCGATGGATCACACTCAGGCGCGGCCGAGCCTCAGGGAGGGGCGGAGCCGCTGAGCCGACTGCCGTCGGTGAACACGACGGCGCTCGGTCGCCAGACTACCGTCATCTTGCTGAGTGGCGTGGTGCGGAGCCGCGTATGCTCGACGCGGAACGGGTTGTACTTGATGATCCGTCCCGGCTCGCGCCACGTCTGCCCGGGGCGCAGCGGCTGGTCCACCTTGAGGTGGGCGCTGTAGATGGTGTCCCCGACGGTTCCGAGGAACGTGAGATCACCCTCGAAGGCGCGGATCGGCTTCGACCCGGTGTTTCGGTACGCGAACGTCAGCGAGATGAAGTCGTCGTAGCGCTCTTTGTCGGGGTCCTTGGGCAGGTAGCTCTTGTCGACCACGGTGACCGCGAGCAGGGAGTCGAGCTGCCGCCCGTGCTCCGCCGCGCGCGCCCGCTC
>WNGL01026342.1_pt1 | contig 10651 bp, 10 predicted proteins | sample 5400591 | NCBI WGS metagenome assembly WNGL01 (sample SAMN13153377, study PRJNA577476) | soil metagenome | isolation source: 80 cm soil or saprolite under Garry oak tree replicate 1 | place: USA:California | collected 2016-06-15
GGCTCTTTTCCAATGTTGCTAGGCTAGTCTTCAGTTTCTTGATGTCCGCGAGGATGGACTTTGGTATTCCGGATGTTTTCGGCATGGCTATTTGCTGATTCGATGAGAAGAAAAGCATTCCGCATGGTTCAGAAACGTCCGCTTAACGCATGAAAAAGCCACTTTTGAGGTCGAGTTTGGCTGGAGGGATCGACTCGATCAGAGGATTGCGGGCCTGCACATTCTGGTAAAGCTAGGGAAAGATACTGGTAGATTCCTAGAAAGAGTCAGAAACGCGTGGGATTTCAGCAACCGGTACTGGTGAAGGTCTGGAGGGTGTTGTCGGAGGCTGCTTCGGTTGCACTGTAGAGGCCCGCCGCCACGGTTGCGCTGAGGCTTAGGACAAGAGCCGATGACAAGGGGAGTATGGTCGGGTTGAGAGTTGGATGAGTGAATGTGAGATTGAACCCTACGCTTTGACCCGGTCCGAAGGACGTGTCGCTTTGCGAGCCTGTCCCGATAACTAAGCCACCAACGGATAGGGTGAAGGTCATGTGGCTAAGGCTGGTCTGGATTGACGAAGTACTCCAGATCGACCCGCGAACGTTGTAGTTGAGAGTCTTCAAGCTGGTTGACTGGTTGGTGGTGCAGTATCGTGAGACGCTGAACATTTTGACGGTGAGGCCACGGATGGATGTGTCGCTCATTATTCCATAGGCGGCCGAAGCGGAATAGGCAAGAATAAGGACAATCGCAACAATGAATTTCCACCCTCCCAGAGAGCGCCGCTCACGTGGCTTTTCGGCATCGTCAGACATGGATGAACGACTGCGCTATGTCTTTATGAAACTTGCACAAGATTCGGAGTCCAACTCAACCGGCTAGGCAGTTAGAGTTCCCATCCTAATGGGGAGATGGGTCTTCCTCGGCCCGAGCCTTGCCCTCGGTGGACTCTTCAACGAAACCCTTCAGCCGCGAAACCAGGCTCGTGAACTCCATCGGAAATATATACTTGGTAGATGGGGATTTTCCGATTTCCTTCAATGCATCGAGGTATTGGATAGCCATTGTTCTTGCGTCTACGGTCTTGGCGGAGGAGTTAATGAGACCCAACGCTTGAGCTAAACCGTCGGCGACGAGAATCTGGGACTGCTTACTGCCCTCGGCGACGAGAATCGCGGACTGTTTCTGTCCTTCCGCTTGCAGGATTGCTGCGTTCTTCGCTCCTTCAGCTTTGAGCACGGAAGACTCCCGTATACCGTCGGATTCTGTGACGAGTGCTCGCCTGCTTCTCTCGGCGGTCATCTGTTTGACCATCGCGTCCTGGACGTCCTTGGGCGGTCTGATCTCCCGGATCTCGACGTTGGTCACTTTGATGCCCCATCGCTCTGTCACCTCGTCAAGCCTTGTCCGAAGAATCGAGTTGATCTGCTCTCTCTTCGACAACAGCTCGTCTAGCGGTATGTCCCCAACCACGGCCCTTAGGGTCGTCGTGGCGAGCCCCACTGAGGCTCCGGTGAAGTTCTGCACCTGGACAATACTCTGAGAAGCATCGACCACCTTGTAGTAGATCAAAAAGTCGATGTCTACAGGGGCGTTGTCCTTGGTTATTGCGGTTTGATGAGGCACTTCAAGATACCGCTCCCTCAAATCGACCTTCACGAGCCTGTTGACTACAGGCAAGATCAGCACTATTCCGGGGCCCTTCGCTCCCTTCAGTCGTCCGAGCCGGAACTGGACTACGCGCTCGTATTCTCGAATAATCTTGATGGCACTTGCAAAAATAGCTAAGACTATGATTAATCCTAGTACGAAAACGACGAGGCCGACCAGAAAACTGATATCGTTTCCTTGAAGGATTGCTGAGTCGAAGAGCATTTTCTAATTCTCCGCCTTCTCTACAATCAACCTGAGCCCTTGGACGTCTTTGACTATCACAAGCGTGCCTTTAGGCATGTCTGTTGAGCCAGTCACAGAGAAGTCTTCGGAACCGATGTTGGCAGTGGCAACTTCGCCGGCCTTCAAGTCGGTAGTGAGCCGACCCTGTTTGCCTATTATAGCCTTGGGATTTTGCGCTAATGGCAGATTCATCAGCGTCTCCCGAACCCTGTAGAGGTAGATGCTTCCTAGAACCCCGCCCGCTCCTAGCAGTCCGAGGATCGCGTACGTGAGCGGTCCTGCAGCGTTGAATGATCCTGACCCCGATGGAGCGGATGCGGGCGCGGGAGCTGATGAGGGTAGGCTGAAGATGAGTAGAAAGCCTACGATGAATATTATCACGCCCGCAATGGCGCTGACGCCGTGGTGCGTTTTCAGTTCCAGGAATATGAAGGCGGCTCCAATCAGCATGAGAACGAGCGACACGAACGGTGCGCCGAATACTCCTAGTCCTAACAGCGCGAGCGCTATGGCTGCTGCTCCCACCACGGTGACTATGACGGTGGGATGATAGAGGTCAGCAATTATCGCGAAGGTCCCTGCAAGGAAGAGAATGCTGTCAAGGTTAGGGTCGCTGATGACCGATAGGAACGTCGAGGTTATTCCGGGAGTATGGATCGGGGCAGCGCCTGCCCCAATCGCGTTGAGGGCGTCTTGGGTGCTGGAGACATTCAATACTACGTCAACGACGTGTTGTTGTTTCGCGTAGCATGACGCGTATGTTCGGCAGCTGTAGGATGTGCCGGCTGTCACCATTTCTGCTGTGGCTGTGGCGTTGCGGTAGCCTGGTGTAATCGATACCATGTATTGTGTGAAAGCGTTGAGGTCCTTGGTGAAGGTAGTATTTTCCTGACCGACCGGAATCCCGGAGACGATCGGTGTCGCAGAACCGATGAGAGTGTTTGGAACCATTGTTATGTTCGTGGACGCCTCAGCAATGTAGGCACCAGCGCTGAATGCGTGGGCGCTTCCCGGAGCGATCAGAGTTGTAAAGTGGTTTCCAGCATTTTCGTACGTGAAGATTGCACTGATGATGTTTTCCATATTGACCCCCGCGCCACCGTTTGTGTTGATTATCAGGATGAAATTGTGGATGCCAGAGGAAGTGGCATCGTTAATCGAGGACACTACGAAATCTTGGGCCCCAGGGTCGATATTCTGGTCAAGGGAGGCAACGTAAACGCTTGATGCCGCGTGGGCTTCTTGCGGGAGAGAAGCTTGGACCGTAAGAACCACTGCCGCTAGGAGTAGGAATAACGCGATTCTCTGTCTAGTGATCTTCACCATTCAGTGAGTCCACTGAGATAGATCGCGGAAGCAGTCCGGCATAAGCCTAACGCCCGGACTAATTGTTCCTCGATTGAGAATACCTCCCTGATCGCTCTCGTGTTGTGAGGACTTGAAAACAGACTCCCCTTCTTCGCCAGGCTAGTACCTGTTTCGACGTTGATCCTGAGGGGTTCTCCGCGGCTGAGGGGTTAGGCGACCTTGGCCACGATCTCGACAAGGTTTCCATCGGGGTCGCGCAGGAGTGCGTTGCGATTGTGCTTGACGGTGTTGTGGGGTGGCTGGACGACGGGTGTGCCGGCGGATGTGAGATGCTCGAAGGCTATGTCGACATCGTCGGTCCATATGACCAAGGCCATAGCGGGGGTGCCGGGTGACGCGTCGACTCCGTGGACTCTCTTCGCCGCCTCCACTGTGCCAAGCCCTAGGCCGAACCCACGGAGCGTAAGCTCGACGTGCTCAGGGGTTCCTTTGGTCGGGGTACGGAAGGTCTCTTTGAATCCGAGGAGGTCGCGGTAGAAGCGAAGGCCGGCTTCGATATCGCGGGTGTAGAGATGGACAAACGGGTTTTCTAGCATGCCCGGCAACCGGCGAGCCCGGGCAGTTAGGCCTTGCGTCAGGTCCTACGAAAGGCAGATCGTCAGCTAGGCAGTTCGTGTTGATGGGCCTCATGGCTATGAGGGCCGCACTTTCCTGATAGGCTGTATGACCCCAAACTACTGGTTGAAATGTAAGCTCGCAAGTCTTCCGAATAAATCGCCCATAATCAGCCCTGATCTCTGATCTGAGAGGTCAGCTTGACCTAGCCGCTAGATTCACTGGGCCAATCGCGTTTTCCGCGAGGCTCTCTAAGCCAGAAATGCGCCGTGATCGCATAGACTCGCCCGTTATCGGTACCAGACAGCGAGCTTTCTAGAAAATAGGGGGTCTTAGCGAGTGCATGTCGCGTCGCATGCGTGGTCTCCACGGACCATAGTAAAAGTAATCCCTAGCCGTCAATCGCCGTATCCGCTATGACGAGCGGTCCAAGAGAATCAGACATTAGCAAGGCATCCTTTGTAACAATGGGAACCTAATTGAAGACCTAGCAAGTAATTTGCGCCGCCATGAACGTGCAGATGATGGACTATTTTGCGAGACAGACAGCAGTCCACGAAGTCGGGATTGACGGGCTGAAGAAACTGCAATCCGCCAGAATTACGGTCGTAGGCGCTGGAGGCGTTGGAAGCGCAGCCGCATACTTTCTTGCCAGCCAGGGCATTGGGCATCTGAAGCTCATAGACCAGGATATTGTGGAGGAGAGCAATCTTCACCGGCTTCTTGGCATGGATCATCGCGACCTTCACGTGCCGAAGGCAGAGGCTCTCGCGCGAAAGCTGAACAAGAGACATCCGTGGACTAGAACAGAGGCAGTAGTCGATACTCTTCGAGCAGGAAATGCTGGAGAGCTTCTAGATCAGACAGACCTGATTGTTGATGGGACAGATAATTTTCGGTCGAGATATGTTCTCAACAGGTTCGCCGTGGAAAACAAGATTCCCTACCTCTTCACGAGTGCGATAGCGAACCAGGGCCATCTATCCTTGTTCAGTCCGCCAGTAACCCCATGCCTTGAATGCCTCATACAGGACTCCGGATCCATATCAGCTGAGAGTTGTGAGACCCTCGGCGTCAACCCGACAACAGTCGGAATAATCGGAACACTCGCAGCAGCTGAAGCAGTGAAGAGAATCCTAGGTTTACCATCCAATCTCCTAGGACATTTGCTGACCGTCGATCTCGCCGGACCTGATTTCGTATCTACTGTGATCAAGAAAAGAGATGATTGTGGAATATGCAACGGTTCTTTTTCTGGAGAAGTTCACCGTGACAGCGTGGTCATGCTGTGCGGCGACAATGTTGCGAACGTGTTCCCTGAGAGAGAGATAGAGATAGATCTCCAGTCTCTCAAGGGGAAGATCGCAAGGGAATCAATAGTCGCAACCTCTGACTCCGTCTTCGTGTACACCAGACAAACTCACAGGGTCTCCGTCTTCAAGACAGGCAGACTATTGATCGGGAACGTCCACACAGAAAAAGCCGCAAAACAAGTAGCAAGCGAGGTATGGAAAGAGATACTCTGACACACCGGACAGGCAACTCCAGACTTTCAACAAGCTTATACAGTTCCCACAATCTCGAACCAAATTGCCGGGGGCAACGAGGCCGGGGTTGGCAAGTCCACCGAAGGCCGATCGGCTCAGGCGACGGGCTGCAGACACGTCTCGTAGCAACCCGTAGTAAGCATCCAGCAATGGATGGCTGAAGTGGGTTCGACTCCCACCCCCGGCTCCAAAAAAAGGCCGTCCCACAGCCCTACGCGAAATCAAGGGAACTTGGGAGAAAGAGCCCCGGCAGGACATGCATCAATGCAAGCCATACAGAGAATGCATTCCGAGTCATTGAACTTCTTCCAGTCCAAGTCCAAGATTGGAATCTGCATGGGACAAGCAGTTTCGCATTCCTTGCAGTTTGAGCACTTGATCGGATCCCGGTGCATTCCCAGTAAACTGTTCTTCTGGAAGACAGCCATTATTCCCCCGACCGGGCAGATGTATCGACACCAGAATCGCGGGATTCGCCATGCCGCATAGATGAATCCGATCAGTATCAGAATATTGATCCACGTGAGGACCGGGATTCCTCCTATCCATGAGCCAAGGTTGGCTGCGGAAAGGGCTGAAGCTTGAGCAGTTCCCAGAAACCTCCACGAGTGCGCCAGTAAAAGCGGAAGAGTTCCGAAGAGGGTGCCGTCTGGGGTTATCGCGATAAAGACTCCGGGAGCGAAGTCTCCTAGGCTTTGTTTGTAGTCGGCTCCGACCCCGTAGTACAGTGCAAGCGCTAGTGTCCCGCTCATCAAGAAGCCAATTCCGACGAGAACATACTTCAGCCGAATCCAGTATTCGTGAGTGCGTGTCTGGACGGTGTCGACCCTTCCCTTAATTCCTGTGATGACGTCTTGGAGAAAACCGACTGGGCAGATCCAGCCGCACATGAATCTCCCGAGGATGGCTCCGACCACGAACATGATCCCGATCGGCAACCATGGAAAGACTGCCTGAGACAGAAGGGTTCAAGCGAGCAACAGCGATTCCGGCGAATAGTAAGAAGAACCCGAGCTGAACAAGAGTCCTAATCGGCCAATAGTAGACTCTTCCATGCCTGATGCGTTGCCCTATGCGCCTGGCAATGCTGACTTTCGGTTCGCTTGTAGCGACGGGCTGCATTGGAGGATCTAGCCTAACCGAAGAATGGAATATACTGACGTACGAGGAGCTGGATCGTGGTCCACTGTTCCGAGTAGACGCCCAGCATCATCGTCGCCAGCCCTATGAGCAACGTGAGGGTTGAGATGACTCGATTCAAATTGGTTCACCATTAACTAGGCGAATGAGTTCAGAATGCTCCGAGTCGGCGTAGTTATATTGTTTCCGAAGACCAATGGCCATTCTGTTATCCGCGTATGATCTAGACAAGTCTTTAATAGCGTGGAGACGGAGCGAGCGAAAATTATTCTTGTGTACTGGAGGATTTGTCCATGGACGAGAAGAAGCCTAGCACGTCCACGACCTCCACGCCTCCTGCACCAACTCAGCCGACGGTTTCCTCTCAGCCCACTGTTGCACCACCTGTCAAGAGCCCACTTATCTCAAGAAGGAGGTTTCTGCAGGGAGCGCTTGCCGCATCTGCAATTCTCGCTGCTGCCTCAGTTGGCGCATCGGGTCAGATTCTAGGACCACAAATCCCCACCCCTCTTCCCCCCCAAGTAATCGCCGATTGGAATGTTCTCGATCAAAAATATCAGAGTGTCAAGGGTGACCGGACAACTAAGGGGTTGTATAACGAGATGAATTATTCGCAATTCTTTTACTGGCAGTACGACTCCTCAGTCAGCCCATACTACAAGAACATAATAGCTAGGCTCCCCGATGCAGATGCACCCCTAGTCAACCCTCTCTATCCGACTGACCCCATATTGTCGCATGTAGTTGCTTTCAATACGACTTGCGTGCATTTGAGGTGCCTCGTCAACCCAGGGTACGCAGGCGACCCAGGTTCAGGAGAATTCAGACTACAATGCCCGTGCCATGGCAGCCAGTACCGGCTAGTGGACGCTGTACCTGTGGCGGGGCCTGCGTTCGACCTAGGCTTGAACCCCCTGCCGCAAGTCGAATTAACAGTTGACTCAGGTGGAAAGATTAGCGCAGTGGGAATGAAGGGAACCCCGGGAATTGGCCGCACCTAGCAGGAAGAAGAAAGGGGTCCTCGACCCCATAATCGACCTTCTGAAGTGGACTTGGGAGAGGCTTGAACGAACACTTCTCCTGGCGCTAAAGATCGTCTTCCCCTCCCGGTTTATCAGCCCTCTCGGCTTCCTTGGAGTGCTCACCCTAATCGTATTCATCATTCTGGGTGTGACAGGTGCGTTGTTGCTTTTCCACTTCACTCCGTTCTTCGGCAATTGCCCGCCCCCTGTCAACGGTACGACCTACGTGCCTGCTGCTACTTGCAACCAGGCGTACAATAGTGTACAATCGATAAACACCGATGTCAGCTGGGGACAGATCATCAGGAACATACACTACCATGCTTCCAACGCGATGGTTCTCCTCGCCGTAATGCACATGTTCTATCAGTATTTCGGAGGGAGGTACAAGCTACGGTACGAAATACTCTGGGTTACCGGAATAGTACTCGGCGTCGTAACCGTGATCGAGGCATACACCGGTTACGATCTCATATTCAACATTCGGGGCCAACTGGCGATCAATATTGGGCAGACCCTCACCTACTATAGCCCGGTGATCGGAGCAAACCTAGCCCAGATAATCTTCGGATTCAGCTTCAACGATCTAGCGATCAGATTCTACGCGTTTCACGTGTTCATAATACCCATAATCATGCTCGCCATAATGGCCGTTCACCTCCCACGCAACCTTGTCCTAGACATCCCCGTCGCCTCTGCGATAACCGGAGTCATCCTCATCATGGGAGGCCTCTTCCCGGTCGACGTTGGAGTGAAATACGACCCGAACCTGGCCACACAGATAACGTTTCCCGAGTGGTACTTTACAAGCCTCTACGCATTCATCAGGGTTCATGGCCTGAACCCGTTCATAGCGGGAGCCATAATTCCAGCAATCTTCGTCATCATATTTCTAGTCGCCCCATTCTTCGATAGAGGAAGAAAAATCGCGATGATCGATCGCCCCTTCTGGATAGCCCTCGGTGTCGCTTCACTCGGGCAGATCGCGATCGTAACCGTCTGGGGCTTTAGAGCAGCGAATCCTTTCGTCGCGCTCACGGGCGAGAGCCAGCTGGTTATCGACCCAACACTGTTCGCCGGGTCGCTGCTGATTGCCACTGCGTTGGCCTACGGTTCCGTCTATGCTTTTGTCCGTTGGAGGCGAGCGAAGATCGAACAGCTCAGAGCGGCAAGAAAGCCATTGCCATACCGAAAGCTCGCGCCCTATATCTTATCGAAGAGTGAAGTCTACTCTTTACTGGGAGGCCTGCTAGTATTGCAGGGCTTCCTTGATGTTGCTGTCTTCCGTGCGCTGTTGGACAACCTAAACAACTTCGCTCTTCTAGAGATCGGGATGGTTCTGGTCGCTTTCGCCGCGACGGTTCATATATACAGAGTGACAAGTCAATCGAAGTGAGCTGATAGCTACGCAGGTGCCGAAGAGACATTTACCCGTCGTCGGGCTTCTCGGACTCGTGATAATTGCCGCGGCCGGAGGGACCGTTTACTACTACCAGTTCGCGTCCCCTCACAACCACGCGATCCCGGCGTACAGGCTGGTTTTCATGACAGCTGTAATCCAAGAGGTGGGAGGATTTCACCTCAACAACACCGCGTTCCTGAACCAGACTACCCTGCCTGCCTTTGACACGTCAAAAGGGTACAACCTTACAGGAGTAAAGTTCCAAGATTATACTCCTACTTACTCAGACAATAAGACGATCAATGCCAATACCGGCGATACCATCACCTTCTACATTCATGGCATCGACGGTAGCGGGCACGGTATTCAACAATATGGGTCCGCCCACGGCTTCGAAATAGACGGACCGACCGTGTCGGTGGCGTCGGGGGGAGTGCTGCCTGGGACGATTCCCTTTGGCCAGTGGTACACGGTAACTGTTACCTTCAACACCGCGGGCTCCTACATCTACCGATGCAGCATATTTTGTAGCCCCAACCACATGTTCATGACAGGAAACATAGTGGTCTCATGAGGCGGGTGCACTGCTCGTCCAGAGTGATATCCCAGTTTCGACGAAGAGCCGGATTCTGACCTACTACGAGTACACTAAGCCAAAGATCTGGTACCTCCTAGTTTTCACATCTCTCACCGCCACCTTTGTTGCCGGAAGTCTTCTCTCCAGCGGCATGTCCCCGCTCAGATGGATTACAGCGGCTGTTGCGATCACATCAGGATGCGCAGGTTGCAACGCGCTGACAAACTACGTCGACAGAGACATTGACGCAGTCATGAACCGGACAAGACACAGACCGCTTCCAAGCGGAAGAATCACCCCCGTATCTGGACTCCGATTCGGCCTCGCACTTGTTGCAATTTCCATCTTACTGTCATTCACACTGAACCTGCTCTCGGTTCTCTGGATGTCACTGGGAGTACTCGACAATGTCGGAGTCTACAGCCTACTGCTTAAGCGGCGCAGTGCTCTGAACATTCTCCTAGGAGGATTCAGTGGTGGACTGCCAGTCCTCTTCGGATGGTCAGCAGCCACACCCGGCCCCATCGGAACCATTTCCCTGCTTCCAACTCTCATGGCCGGGCTGGTATTCCTCTGGATTCCAATCCACATCTGGTTCCTCGCAGTCACCTATCGAGCGGACTATGCAAAAGTAGGAGTCCCAATGCTCCCGGTAGTGATCGGATCCGTTCCCGCAATCCGGCTGATAGTAATTTTCTCGATGATTCTATTCCCGTTTTCCATCGGCGTATACCTGCTAGGCCATTTCGGATTAGTGTACGGTCTCGTAGCCCTTCTCGGAGGTCTTGTGAATCTCGTCGGAAGCGTTTGGGTCCTCTACAAACCGACGGAATCGAATGCCTGGAAGATGTTCAAGATATCTAGCCCCTATCTCTTTCTGCTCTTTCTCGCAATGATAGTGGATGTTGCGCTCAGGGCTTAGGCTAGCAATCGCATGAATGTTCCCATGCCGCCGGGAATCTGACACATTATCACATCAGCGATCCTCTTCGTCCCCATCATACGCAGCATCAGATCAAACAGAAACCCGTGAGCCATGACTCTGTCCGAGGCCTGACGCATCAGCTTCGAGTTCTCCATCTCCAACCCTATCTGCTCCTTCCAAGAAGCCTCATAACTTGACAGAGGTGTCTGGTGCTCGAAATAGTTGACCGCGGCTTCG
>WNGL01020494.1_pt1 | contig 10650 bp, 8 predicted proteins | sample 5400591 | NCBI WGS metagenome assembly WNGL01 (sample SAMN13153377, study PRJNA577476) | soil metagenome | isolation source: 80 cm soil or saprolite under Garry oak tree replicate 1 | place: USA:California | collected 2016-06-15
TACGACGCCGACGCCGAGCACGCCCGCTACCTCGAACGCCACCCCGAGAGTGCACCCGTACCCGCCATCCAGGAAGCCGCGTAATGGCAACGCTCCGTAACCGCGACCCAGTCAGGAACTTACGATGCGCTGCACTAGTTTTACGCAGTCTCCGGTGCGGACCGCCGCGCCGCCCTGGCGGGATGGCCCTGGCTGCACTGCCCGGCCCCGGCGGGACGGCCCTGGCTGCACTGCCCGGCCCCGGCGGGACGGCCCTGGCTGCACCCCCCGCCCCGCGCGGCCTGGTCGGCGCAGTCAGCGGTAGGAGTGCTCCTGATCAGGGAACTCGCCCCCGACGACCTCGCTGGCGAAGGACTGGGCAGCCTGCCGCAGCGTCCCGGCGACGTCGGCGTATTTCTTCACGAACTTCGCGGTCCGCGGCGTGAGCCCGGCCATGTCCTGCCAGACCAGTACCTGGGCGTCGCAGGCCGGGCCGGCGCCGATGCCGATATCCCGATCGTGGGGATCGTGAGACTGGCCGTCACCCCGGCCGCCAGCCGCTCAGGAACGCACTCGAGCACTACCGCGAACGCGCCAGCGGCCTGCAGCGCCTTGGCGTCGCGCAGCAACTGCTCGCCGTCCTCGCCTCGCCCTTGCACTCGGTAGCCGCCGAACGCGTTGACCGACTGCGGGGTGAGGCCAAGGTGCGCCATCACCGGGATCCCGGCCGCGACGAGTTCCTCCGCCTGCCGCAGCACCCGCTGGCCGCCCTCCAGCTTGACCGCCTGCGCGCCCGCCTCCTTCAGGAACCGGGTAGCCGTGGCCAGCGCGGCCTCCGGCGACGCCTGGTAGGAGCCGAACGGCAGGTCGGCCACGACCATGGCCCGGCTGCTGCCGCGCACCACCGCCGCGGTCAGCGGGAGCAGGTCGTCGACGGTGACCGGGATGGTCGTGTCGTGGCCGAAGACGACCATCGACGCGGAATCACCGACCAGCAGCACCGGGATCCCGGCATCGTCGAAGACCCGCGCGGTGAGCGCGTCGTAGGCGGTGAGCATGGGCCATTTCTCACCGCGCACCTTGGCGGCGGCGAGGTCGCGGACGGTGACCCGCCGTCCGCCGTGGCCTCCGTACAGTGGCTCGGGTGGCACCGCGGTCCGCTGCCTTGTCGCGGCCGTGCCTGGATCACCATGCGGCGATGTCATCTGGTCCTCCACGTCTCGAGGCGCTCCTGCGGCGTCCCCGGACAGCTCGATCATCACATGTCCCGCCCGCGCGGAACACCCCTGAAATCGCGCGGCCTAATGCGATACGATGACGTATCGTATCGATAGTATTCTGCTGGCAAGCCGAAGGACAGCATGGATCCGCAGACAATCCAGCGGCGCCGATGGATCATCCTCAGCGTCCTGATCATCAGCCTGGTCGCGATCGTCCTGGACAACACGGTCCTGAACATCGCGCTCAAGACGATCTCCGAGCCCAGGGGCGGCCTTGGCGCGAGCCAGAGCCAGCTGGAATGGGCGATCAACTCGTACACGCTCGTCTTCGCCGGGCTGCTCTTCACGTTCGGGGTGATCGGCGACCGGGTCGGCCGCAAGCGGATGCTGATGATCGGCATGACGATATTCGGCCTGGCGTCGCTGGTGTCCTCCTACGCGCAGACGCCCACCCAGCTGATCTGGGCGCGGGCGGCGATGGGCCTCGGCGGCGCGGCGGTCATGCCGCAAACCCTGTCCATCATCACGACCGTGTTCGACCCGAAGGAACGGCCCAGGGCCATCGGCATCTGGGCCGGGGCGGTCGGCGTGGCCATCGCGCTCGGCCCGATCCTGGGCGGGCTGCTGCTCGACCATTTCTGGTGGGGCTCGGTATTCCTGATCAACGTGCCGCTGACCGCCGTGGGCGTGGCCGCCATCGCGTTCCTGGTGCCCGAATCCAGCAGCCGGGAGCCGGGCCGGATCGACTACCTGGGCGTGCTGATGTCGATCGCTGGCCTGGTGCTCGTGGTGTACGGCATTATCCAGGGCGGCGACGCGGGCTCGTGGCTGCGCGCCGACGTGCTCGGCCCGGTCTTCGGCGGGCTCGCGGTGCTTGCGGCCTTCGGCTGGTATGAGTCCAGGATCGAGCATCCGTCGCTGGACGTGCGGCTGTTCCGGGATCCGCGGCTGTCGTCCGCGGCTGGCGCGATCGCGCTGGTGTTCTTCGCCCTGGCGGGCGCGTTCTTCTTCACCAGCTTCTACCTGCAGAACGTGCGCGGCTACAGCCCGCTGCAGGCCGGCCTGCTGACGATCCCGCTGGCGGCCGGCCAGCTGCTGTGCGCCCCGCGCAGCGCGGTGCTGGTGCGCCGGTTCGGCGCCAAGATGGTTTGCTCGGCGGGGCTGCTGCTGGTCGCGGTGTCCATGGCCGGCTATTACCTGCTCGGCACCGGCACCCCGATCTTGGTGCTCGAGGTGACCTTCTTCATCCAGGGTGCCGGGATGGGCACCGTGATGCCGCCGGCCACCGAATCGATAATGTCGGTGGTGCCCAGGCACCGCGGCGGCGCGGGGTCGGCCATCACGAACATCTCCCGGCAGGTCGCGGTGGCGCTCGGCGTCGCCGTGCTCGGCTCGGTGCTTGCCCAGGCCTACCGCGCTCAGCTGGCGCCGCGGCTCGGCGTGCTGCCGGCCGCCGGCCGGGGCCCGGCGACCGCGTCCATCGCCGCGACGCAGGCGGCCGCGCAGCATCTCGGCCCGGCGGGCCGCGGCCTGCTCGCGGCTGCCGACCAGTCATTCGTGCATGCCATGCACCTGACCTCGGTGCTCTCGTTCATCATCGCTGTGCTCGGCGCGGCAGTCGTGGCGATCTGGATGCCTGGGCGCAGGCCCCCGAGGGCGGCCGCGGCGGCCGCCGGGCGCGCATCGGGCGGTTCGGCGACGGCAGACGGGGCAGTAGGCGTCGCCGCCGGCGCCGCCGCGCCGGCCGAGACCGGCGGCGCCGCCGTGCCGGCCGAGACCGGTGCCGCCGCCGTGCCGGCCGAGACCGGTGCCGCCGCCGTGCCGGCCGAGACCGGTGCCGCCGCCGTGCCGGCCGAGACCGCCGGCGCCGCCGTGCCGGCCGAGACCGCCGACGCGGAGAGGTGAGACGGCATGAACGTGGCGAGGCCGGCTGCCGCCGGTACCAGCGAGGCAGCGGACCACCCGGCCGAGGCCGGCGTTCCGGTCGTGGCTGAAGTCGCGGCGATGGATGCGGTCCCCCCGGTGGATGCGGTCCCCGTGGTGGATGCGGCCCCCGCAGTGGACGAGGCCCCCGTGGTGAACGACGCCCCCGCGGCGGATGCGGTCCCCGCGGCGGATGCGGCCCCCGTGGTGGATGCGGCTGGCGCAGTGACCGGGCATCGCCGGCCCGGCCGGCCGCGCAGTGCGCTAGCGGACCGCGCGATCATGGACGCGACGCTTAGCGTGTTCGCCGAGTCCGGTGCGGCGGGCCTGTGCATCGAGAAGGTGGCGGCCAGGGCCGGTGTCGGCAAGGCCACGATCTACCGGCGTTGGCCGGGCAAGGAGGACCTGCTGCTTGACGCGATCGCGTCGCTCAAGGCGCCGCTTCCCGAGCCGCGCGGCCGGTCCGTGCGAGAGGATCTCCGCATGCTGCTTGAGGCCATGTGCGAGCAGTTCGCAGACCCCTGCCAGGCCAGGGAGTTCGCGCTGCTGCTCGGCGAGGGGGCAAAGTACCCGCGGCTGATGACGCGGTACACCGAGACGGTGATCGAGCCGCGCCGCGAGGTGATCAGGAACGTCCTGCGCCGCGGCACCGTAACCGGCGAGCTGCGCGGCGATGCCGACATCGAGGCGGCGCTGTACATGCTGACCGGATCCGTGCTCGCCCGCAGCAGGCACGGCGACGTCCCGGTGGAGCCTGGCTATGCCGGGCGCGTGGTGGACGAGCTGCTGCGCGGCCTCGGTGCGCGCTGAGCAGGCCGACCTGGCCAGCCCCGTCACCCGGCCCGCGATCGCGGCGAACGCCGGCCTGATCCGGCCGTATGTCCGCCGGACCCCGGTGATCAGCATTGATGCCGCTGAGCTCGGGCTCGCGGCGGGTGAGCTCGTGCTCAAGCTGGAGCAGCTGCAGCACTCGGGGTCGTTCAAGGCCCGCGGCGCGTTCACCAACCTGCTCCGCCGCGAGGTGCCTGCGGCCGGCGTGGTGGCTGCGTCCGGCGGCAACCACGGCGCGGCAGTGGCCTACGCGGCCGGCGTGCTCGGCGTGCCAGCGCGGATCTTCGTCCCCGAGGTGTCCTCCGCGGCCAAGACCAGCCGGATCCGCTCCTACGGGGCCGAGCTTGTCGTGTCCGGCGCCTCGTACTCCGACGCGCTCGCGCTCAGCCAGGACGCGGTGGCTAGCTCGGGCGCGATGCCGGTGCACGCCTACGACCAGGTCGAGACGATGCTCGGTACCGGGACGGTCGCAATCGAGCTCGGCGAGCAGGCGCCCGCCGTCACTACCGTGCTGGCGGGCGTGGGCGGCGGCGGGCTGCTGGCTGGCATCTGCGCTGCCTACGACGGCCGGGTGCGGGTCGTCGGCGCCGAGCCGGAAGACGCGCCGACGCTCACCCGCGCGATCGAGGCTGGCCGCCCCGTCGATGCGCCCGTGGGCAGCGTGGCGGTCGACTCGCTCGCCCCGCGCCGGGTCGGCGAGCTGACGTTTTCCGTGATCTCCCGGCACGCGGATCGCGTCGTGCTGGTCCGTGACGACGAGATCCTTGCGGCGCAGCGGCTGCTCTGGGACCGGCTCAGGGTAGTGGCCGAGCCGGGCGGCTGCGCGGCACTGGCCGCGATGGCGTCCGGGCGGTACGTTCCGGCGCCGGATGAGATCGTCGCCGTCGTGATCAGCGGGGCCAACACCACCGCGGTGGACTTCGGCCGCTGAGCCCGGACCGCAGTGGACTTCGGCCGCTCAGCCCGGATCGTGGTGGACTTCGGCCGCTGAGCCCGGGCGGCACCCCCCGCGTGCGCTAGCACACGCGACCACCGCCAGCCGGCACCACGACGAACCCGGCCGCACTACTGGACCGGCGCTCCAGACGGCACCGCGTGGTGCTTCTCGTCGGCGCCTGGCTAAGAGCGCCGGGCGCCGGGGATTAGATGCTGACCCTGGTGCAGTTGCCTGCCGTCGCCGGGTTGGCCACGACGGGGCTGGTGTTGGTGCCGCCGAACCGCGCGACATCGGGCACGCCGTACTGGGCGTCCTTGCCGAACGTCCGCTTCGTCACGCCGGGCAGCACGTTGCCGAAGTTCCACACGCAGGCTCCGCGCGGAGCCCCGGCGCCGCCCAGGCGCTGGGTGTTGTTGAGTGTCCAGAACGGATAGAACTTCGAGCCGATTGGCTTCACCGCACAGTTGCTGCCGGTGACGACGTTGCACAGGAACTCCGACGCTGGCGCGTCCGTCTCGAACTGAATCTGCGGATAGAGGTGCCCTGACGGGTCGAACGGCCCGATATACCTGAACGAGGTCGGGTGGTTCGGACTCCCGTTTGGCCAGGTATTTGGCTGGTAGTCGGTTCCGTCGAAGTCCAGGTCCCCGTTCTGGAACAGGTTCTGGAGGCAGCCGGCCACCGGCATGTGTTCCTGCCTTGCCTTGCCGTTGATCGTCACGGTGCGGGTGCCCTTCTTGAAGCAGGCACCGTCGGAGAACTCGCAGAGCTTGCCGCTACCCGCGTTGTTGCTCGGGCAGGCGATCGGGCCGGTCGTGCCCTCTGTCCTCGCGCCTGCGCACGCGCCGGTGTTGGCATTACACGGGCCTTCACCAACCGCATGCAGGCCCTCGCTGCCGCCCATGCAGGTCTGGAAGACCTGCGTGTCCACGAATCCGCCGCCGAATGCGGAGAGCGGGAAGTTGTGTGCCACGGAGTTGCAGGACTCGAAGTGACCGATCTCCTGCTGCATGAGCACGCCGCCCTCCAGCGCGGCCCAGGGCACCTGGTTCTGCTGCGCCGCGGTGTTGTACTCGGCGTGGAAGGTGTGCGGCGTCCCTGCGCATGTGTTCACGTTGGTGTTCATGAAGCCGTTCGCCGCGCTGGCGACCATGACGCCGGTCTGGTGCGTGGTCAGGTCCGTCACTCTCGTCGTGAACCCGCCGGCCGGGTCACTGATCGCCACCTTCAGCACGTCACCCGGGTTCATCTTCAGCGTCTGGCCGTTCGGCGTCAGCGTGGCGGCGTTGGCAAGCTGCGGACTCGGCGGTCCGGCGGGAACGCCATTCCGCTGCAGGTAGCCGAAGTTGACCGGCTCCACGCAGGCCGGGTTGATGAAGGCGAAGTTGAAGGTGGCCGCAAGGCTGTCGATGGTCATGGCCGCGCACCACTGCGTGCGGGCGCAGCTGACGTTGTCCTGGAACGGCGCAAACCCGGGCGGATAGAACTGCAGCTCCATGAACGCGGAGCCGGCGTCGGTCGAGGCGCCAAGTCCCGTGTTCGTGTCGCTATCCGGTGCACACGGATTCTGCGGGTAGGAATTCGGGTCGCACATCGGCAGCCCGAACCAGGGGGCGACGCTCAGCTCGCCGTACTTTGTGACACTGCCATTCGCGGTGGGTTGCAGCTGCGGATCGCGCGGCAGCTTCGTCAGGTAGGTCATCGTGTTGCCGGACCCTGGCGTGTTCGAGATGAACTTGACGCTGGGCTCGTCGTGGCCGATGTAGTGGCCGTTGTCCTCGAAGCGGGTCGCAACCCACTTCCCGTTGACCTTCTTGCCATGCCGCTCGATCGGGTCGGTGCAGTGCATCTTCCCGCCCGGATTGAGCGACTTGTACTTCGTGCTGTAGCCGTTGCAGTCAAGCTGGTTGACGCGATTCGGCTTTACCGAATTGACGTGGCTCGCGGCGACCGTTGCCTGACTGGCCACCATCGGTGCCTGGCTCGCCGTGGCCGCCTGGCCCGGGCCGGCCATGCTGAGGCCGGCCAGGCTCATGGCAGGAGCCAGCACCATGACCCAGGCCGCTCGATGTCGCATCAAGGTCCGACCACCCATATGTGTCTCACCTCTCGCTCGGGCCCGCCCGTCGTTGGCAGGTCGCGTTGTCACTGGGTGGCCCCCTCATGGCGAGGCACAGCGACTCGGGCGAAATTTAACAAGCTGCCCGAATCATGGTCAAGACCCCCGGGCCCCCATTTCCAGCATTGGCAATGGATGAGACTAGCCGTTACCGTCACGGCGCACTGGCTGGCTGGCCGGCCGGCGTGTCTGCATCCGGTAAGTTCGCGCCTGGAGCCGACTACCGGAACAGGGAGAACCAGTGCGACTTACAAAGCTCGGACATGCCTGCGTCAGGCTAGAGAAGGACGGTGCCAGCATCGTGATCGATCCCGGCATCTGGCGTGGCCCAGACGCGCTGACCAGCGCAACCGCGATCCTGATCACGCACGAGCATGCCGACCACCTGGACCCAGGCGCCGTGCGCGCCGCGCTGGCCGCGGACACCGGACTGCAGGTGTGGACCAACGCCGCGGTGGCCGGGCAGCTCGCGGCTGCCGGGCACCGGGTGCATGTGGTCAGTCACGGGGACACGTTCACCGCGGCCGGTTTTGATATTCACGTTTACGGCGAGAAACATGCGCTGATTCATCGCGATATTCCCATTGTCGTTAATACCGGGTTCGCCGTGGACGGCGAGATCTTCCATCCCGGCGACGCGCTCACGGTCCCGGAGGACCGGATCCCCACCCTGCTGCTGCCGGCCAACGCGCCGTGGCTCAAGGCCAGCGAGATGATCGACTACGCCCGCGAGGTCGCGCCCCGCCGCGCCTACGCGATCCACGACGGGCTTGATGCAGAACCTGATGAACGCGGCCGCCGCGCCGTCCGGCGCCGAGTACATCCGGCTGGAGCCGGGCACGAGCGTCGAGCTCTAAGCTGAACGCGAGCCGTGCTTGGTGCTGGCGGGTCATTGCGGAGAGCCTGCCGGACGGCGACCCGCGGATCGGGCCCGCGCTGGCGGCGGCCGGCGTCCATGCCGAGGCGGCGCTTCCGCATGTCGTCGGCGACGATTACATGGTCGAGCACTGGCTGGCGTGCTACGCGGTACTCCTGCTCAGCTGAGTTCGCTGCCCGCTGAAGGCTGTCGCACATCCCGTTTCCGCGGAAACGCGGCAGCGGGCTGCATCCGCCGGGGCGCCGGGAGACGTCAGGACGAGGGGAGATCGGCGCCGGGACAGGGCTCGTGCCAGCGGCTGGTGATCGGCAGCCGGCGGTCGCGGCCGAAGTTCTTCGCCGAGATCTTCGGTCCCGGCGGGTACTGCCGCCGCTTGTACTCGGCCCGGTCGACCATCCTGATCACCCGGCTGACCAGGCCGGGATCGTGGCCGGCGGCAGTGAGCGCGGCCATGCCCATATCCTTCTCCACGTAGTCGTCCAGCAAGGCATCGAGCACCGCATAGTCCGGCAGCGAGTCGCTGTCGAGCTGCCCGGGAGCCAGTTCTGCGCTCGGCGGCTTCGTGATCGAGTTCTCCGGGATCGGGGGAGTCTCGCCGCGGGCCTCCGCGTCCTGGTTGCGCCAGCGGGACAGCTGCCAGATCAGCGTCTTGGTGACGTCCTTGACCGGCCCGAAACCGCCAGCGGAGTCGCCGTAGAGCGTCGAGTACCCGGTGGCGATCTCGCTCTTGTTGCCGGTAGTCAGGACGAGATGCCCCTCCTCGTTGGACAGCGACATCAAGATCATGCCGCGGATCCTGGCCTGCAGGTTCTCCGCGGCCAGCCCGTGCAGGTCGAGCTCGGTTCCGAAGGCGTCGACCATCGCGGCGATCGGCACCGTCCTGGCCTGCAGGCCCTGGCGCTTCAGCAGGTCCTCGGCGTCGCTGACGGAATGATCCGAGGAGTACCGGCTCGGCATCAGCACGACGTGCACCCGGTCCGGCCCGATCGCGTCGGCCGCGATCGTGGCGGTCAGCGCCGAGTCGATGCCGCCGGACAGGGCGAGAATCACCGAGCGGAACCCGTTCTTGCTGATGTAGTCCCGCGTGCCGGTCACCAGCGCCGCGTAGACCTCGGCCAGGTCACTCAGCCGCGGCCAGCTCAGGCCGGCCGCCGGGCCGCCGACCGGCAGGCCGCCGGCCACGCCACCGTCGGCCACGCCACCGTCGGCCACGCCACCATCAGCCGCGGCACTGTCGGCCACGCCACCATCAGCCGCGGCACTGTCGGCCACAGCATCGGCCGCAGCATTGTCGGCCGTGGCAGCATCGGCCGCGGGGCGCACCGCCGTCCCGGCGAGCCCGTCCGGGTCAGCCAGGGCAAGCCGCTGGATCGTGATTATCGTGCCGTCCCTGGCGTCGGCGGGCGTCTCGCCTGGGCACCTGGCCTGGTCCGCCACGGGCAGTTCCAGGTCGGCGAGGATCAGCGCTTCGGTGAACTGCGGCCCGCGGGCCAGCAGCCGCCCGGACGCGTCCACGATGATCGAGTCGCCGTCGAAGACAAGCTCGTCCTGGCCGCCGATCATGTTGACGTAGGCGAGCGTGGCGCCTGCCTCGCGGGCCCGGCGCTGGCACAGTTCCAGCCGGGTGTCGTCCTTGCCGCGCTCGTACGGCGACGCGTTCGGCACCACAAGCAGGCCCGCGCCTGCCTGCCTGGTGACCGTGACCGGGCCGCCGTCCTGCCACAGGTCCTCGCAGATCGCGATCGCGACATCCACCGGCTCGCCGGTATCCGACGGCAGCCGGAAGACGGGCAGCGTGTCGCCGGGCACGAAATACCGGTACTCGTCGAAGACCCCGTAGTTCGGCAGGTGATGCTTGGCCGAGGTCACCGCCACCTGGCCGGCGTGCAGCAGGGCGGCGGCGTCCAGCGGCGCGCCGGCCGGCAGCCCGACCCGCGGCGTGATCCCGGCCTTGCGGCCCAGGTACCCGGTGACGACGGCAATCCCGCCGAGCCCGGCCGCCGCCAGCCGCTCCGCGGCCGTCGCCACGGCCGCGATCGACGCGTCAACGAACGACGCGCGCAGCGCGAGATCCTCGACCGGATAGCCGGTCAGCATCATCTCCGGGAACACGACGATGCGGGCGCCTTGCCCGGCGGCCTGCCTGGTGCAGGCGACCAGCCGCTCCGTGTTGCCGTCAAGATCTCCGACGGTGGCATTGACCTGGGCGAGCGCAACGCGGATCTGAGGCACCTCACCAGCTTATGGCGGGGCTCGCCAGCCCGGGACCGCACCGGCGCCGAACCCCTCGTAACTCATCGAGGGCATGCACCTGGAGCTGACCGGGCCGGCCGGATCCGGGACCTCCGGCAGCGGGCGCAGCGGGGCCCGTGTAACGCGGCGGAAACACGGATCCGGCAGACTGGCGGGGTGGACAGGCAGGAAGAGTTCGTGCTGCGCACGCTCGAGGAGCGTGACATCCGTTTCGTCCGGCTGTGGTTCACGGACGTGCTCGGCTACCTGAAGTCGGTCGCGGTGGCTCCCGCCGAGCTCGAGGGCGCGTTCGCCGAGGGAATCGGCTTCGACGGCTCGGCGGTCGAGGGATTCGCGCGGGTCTACGAGGCCGACATGATCGCCAGGCCGGATCCGTCGACCTTCCAGCTGATGCCGCTGAGCGGCGAGATGCCGGGCGTCGGCCGGATGTTCTGCGACATCCTGCTGCCGGACGGCACGCCGTCCTACGCCGACCCCCGGCATGTGCTGAAGCGGGCGCTGGCCCGGGCAT
>WNGL01011811.1_pt1 | contig 10647 bp, 8 predicted proteins | sample 5400591 | NCBI WGS metagenome assembly WNGL01 (sample SAMN13153377, study PRJNA577476) | soil metagenome | isolation source: 80 cm soil or saprolite under Garry oak tree replicate 1 | place: USA:California | collected 2016-06-15
TTGCCATCATAGTTCTCCACTCTTATACCGATATGCCCTGTAATAGGAATCTCGTGGTCAAACGTTACTTGCAGCGCCTCTGCTGCCTCTGTATAGTCATGCATATTCTCAACCGTTCGTTTATGCGATCTTCGCCAGTGGTCAGTGTAACACTGCTACCAGGGCAGGGGCAAGCCCAGCCCGTACCCTATACGGGTGGTGGTTGTCCTTCGTCTAGGGTTACGGGCTGGGCTTGCCCCCAATACCTCTCACTTACGCTCTTTAAACACAACCATTGTTCGAGTTTTTTGAGGTCAAATCGGCCTCTTCCCGAGACGATACTGATGAGCTTATCAGGCGTAAGTGAGATGTATTGGGGCTTGCCCCAGCCCTGGAAAGCCCTCTATTGGAAGAAAACAGGGACATGTAGCGAACTCATCCAACGTATACTTCCCACAGGTACGTTGCTTTGTTAGTACCGTTCGCTTTTATCTCAAAACACCCCGAAATAGGAGTGGGCGGTGAGCAATGTACCCGCAGCGTGACGGGCGAATCGATTTCCCTCCCCTTGCCCGTCATGCCTGTATTTTGAAATAGAAATGTAGGAATGAATGCGTGAGTGAGTGACAAGAACTAGCCGCCCGCTGGCTAGCGATGTACCTGGGAGACAAAGACATGAGTAACGTAGTCATTATCGACGATTCGATTGTGGTCCGTAAGATCATTGAGACGACATTGCGCCGTGCCGGTATCGCCTGCACCAGTTATCAGGATGGTGTAGAAGCTCTACAGGCCTTGAGGGAAAGGCAGCATGACATTCCTGACCTGATCTTCCTCGATATTGGCCTGCCCAGACTTGATGGCTATGATGTACTGCGCCTCCTGAAAACCAGTCCCAGGTTTGACCATACGCCGGTCTTTATGCTCTCCGCTCGTGATGGCATGCTCGACCGCCTGAAGAGTCGTCTTGCCGGAGCCAGGGGCCATATCACCAAACCATTCAAAATACAAGAATTACTCTATGTTATCCAATCAGCATAATGATAGGGTTCTACGAAAAATGGGAACCTGTTGGTACAACCTGATAAAGGATAAAGATAAGACAAGTATAAGACACATACACAAGTATAAGACATTTGAGCTAAGGAAAGGAGCTTAGCAACCATGAACCAGAGTGAAGTAGCGCGCTTGCGCGAACAAATCGAATTGCAAATCGAAGCCATGCAACGGGGAATGCACGGGTTTTCCACGGGCGCGACACGCCATGCATTCATCCGCGCGCGCCTGGAGCGCCTCGACCAATACCATGCAGCCCTCACGCGGCAGATCGGAGAAGAAGATGCCAACCAGGTCGTCTACGGCCTCTACTCTGAAGTCATGGCATCATGAAATGAACTTGCAAAGGAAGAGATATGGGAACCTATCGTCATCGCCTGTTGCGTTACAGGCGACTCTCACCGCGTGCCATCAAGATCGGTTTATTTGCGCTGGGCCTGATCTTGTTGATAGATATCGTTACCACCAGATTTTCGGCGCAAATTCAATCGACCTTAACCTTACCTTTAACTGTTCCGCACACCAACAATGGTACAGTGCTGCAATTGCCGCGTATGGCCAATGGAACGACAACGCATGCCACGTCAACCGCTACTAAAACAATTGCGACAACGCCGGTAGCCAAAACCACTACTGCTATAGGGCCAAGCGCGAATATCCTATCGCAGGATACCTTTCAGCGCGCGGATCAGCGGTTCTGGGGAACGGCTTCCGATGGGCAAACCTGGACGGGAGACGCGGCGAATGCCCCGGCCTTTGCGATTGTCAACCACGCGGGACAGGTCGGCAATGGCAGTGGTATTTACGATGCGCTGCTCGGCCCGCGCGCCGCCGATACCCAGATCGTCTTCAGCGGCTCCGTCAGTCACTTTGGTGAGTCCAACATGGGCGCATTGTTACGCTGGACGGACGCGAACAACCTCTACAAGGTCTTCTTCGATGGCACGAATTTAACCGTACTCAGGAAAGTCGCCGGAGTTGTCTCCATCCTGCAATCCGTGCCCTTTCCGGCCCAGGATGGTCAATCGTATACCCTGCGCGTGCGTATGGTCGGGTCAAGTATCAGTGCGCGAGTGTGGCAGACGGGCCAGACCGAGCCATCCACCTGGATGTTGAACGCAACGGATACGATGCTACCATCGGGATATGATGGCATGCGCCTGATCGTGCAAACTGGCATTACGATCACTATCACCTCATACGCGGAGTCAAAGGCCTGACATGATACAGCAATTCAAAACTGCTTACGCTATGCACATCTGGCTGAAATGTCTTACCTGGTTGGGCCTGATTAGCGTTGCAACACTGCTGCTACGCATTTCGGATGGCTTTCCACCGCAGGTCTGGTATCTGCTGGCCCAGGCTGCTCCACACATCGGAAGCCTGCTGGCCGCACGGGGTATCATCGCCCTGGCATCGTTCGCAGGCATAGTATTCCTGTCTTTGACGTGGGGCATCCTCTGGCTGCTGCTGCTATGGGTAAGTATCGCGCTAATCTGGCCCAGCCGACCAAAGAGGCGCATGCAGGCAGCTATCAACTGGCAGCGCACCTCAGCCGACAATCTGCTCGATCAAGGCTTTGATGAGCCGCAAGCTTCTCTGGCCTATGCCGCGCTTGCCAGAACTACCTCGCCCTTAACTCCCCCCCCGTTGATGAAAATTTCAAAACCTCATCGCGATTCTGTAGGGGCGGCGGAAGGGCGTAGGGAGGGCCTTTATGGTCGCCCGCCGCGACGGGGGAACAATACCTCGGACTTACACGAGAGCCGACCAGCAGCGGGCGACCATAAAGGCCCTCCCTACGCCGCCCCACCGCCCTCGCCCCTACGGACGGAGGACGTTGGAGTTGGTTGGGATCCGGGTATTGTACGCAAGCACAAGCCGAATGAAGATGCTGTGCTGGTTCAGCGCAGCGTCTGTACTGCGTATGGAAGGCTTGTGCCTCTTTCCCTGTTTGTGGTAGCTGATGGTATGGGTGGTCATGCCAGTGGACAGGTGGCGAGTCACCTGGCTACACATAGTATGATGCAAACCGTATTGCCGACCATCCAGAACGGCGAGGAGCTTACCGAGGAATTTCTGATAGATACGCTGGTGGATAGTACGCACTGGGCGAACCAGGCCATTCACCAGCACAGGGAAGAACACCACGTCGATCTGGGAACTACCATCACCGCGGCGCTGCTGGTCGAATCTACCGCTTATATCGTCAACGTGGGCGATAGCCGCACATACATCTATCGCGGGGGCGAAGGACTCAGGCAGGTGACGCGCGATCATTCGTTGGTAGCGCGCCTTGTGGCCGTTGGCGCCATTTCAGCCGAAGAAGTCTACACCCATCCTGACCGTAATAAGGTCTATCGCGGCCTGGGAGAGAAGGATTCTGTGCAGGTGGATTGGTTTACCGAACCTGTTCAGGCCGGCGATTATCTCCTGCTCTGTTCCGATGGTTTGTGGGAGATGGTGCGCGACCACGAGATCGAAAAAATCCTGAAACGCTGTCTTCCAGATGTCTCGCAGGTCAGCGCCGCCCTGGTCAAAGCCGCCCTCAATCGCGGCGGAGCCGACAACGTAAGCGTAATTGTCGCGCGTGTATAGGGGTAACGTGTATAGAGGTAATAAGTAGAATACCCAGTTGAGCCAGGGCGACCGCGAGGGTCGCCCCTACCCTACGCGAAAGGATTTTGATTCCTGTTCTGCGTATAGGGTAGGGGCGACCCTCGCGGTCGCCCTGGAAATTATTCATCATCGTCAAAATGGCTCATGCTAGAAACTCTTCCAATTTTCTGTTGCGGCTCAACGGGTCAAGTTTGCGCAGTGCGCGACTTTCAAGCTGGCGCACCGCCTCGTGGCTCAGTCCGAGCTTGCGCCCCACCTCGTGTAGCGTGTGCTCGCGATCACCATCCAGGCCATAGCGGAAGCGGATCACCTGGCGTTCTCGCGGCGTCAGGTTCTCAAGCAGGTCGCGTATTTGCGCTTCCAATGTCTGGGTCATGACAATCTGTTCAGGTGAATGCATCTGGTCATCTTCCAGCAGATCGCTCAAGGGCAGATCATCGTCGCCTACCTTGCGGCGAATATCTAAACTGAGTGGCTCCTGGGCTTTGGTGATAATCAGTAGATCAACCACCTGCTGAATGCTCAATTCCATCTGTTCCGCCAGGTCCTCCAGCGTTGGCTCCGTCTCCAGGCCCTGCCGCAGGCGCTGCTGAATACGCGCGAGACGTTTCATCTTCTCCATTTTGTGGAGCGGCACACGGATAATACGCGCCTGCTCAGTGAGTGCGCGTGTGATAGCCTGGCGAATCCACCAGATGGCGTAAGTACTAAATCGATATCCTTTCGTATAGTCGAACTTGTCAACGGCGTGGATCAGGCCAAGATTGCCCTCTTGAATCAGGTCCATGATGTCCAGGTCCAGGCCCTTATACTTACGCGCTACGTGAATAACCAGGCGCAAATTGGCCTCGATGAGTTTGCGCTTCGCCTGCTCGCCCTCTTCGATCAGCTTCTGATGTCCTGGCTGCTTGGGGCGCTCGGCTGCTGCCCGCCCGCGCACAATGCGCTGTGCCAGGCAAATAACCTCTTCATTGCTCAGCAAATCGACGCGCCCGATTTCATCCCGATAGAGCCTGGCCGAATCACTGGAAACCGCCTGCTCTGGTACACCGGAGATACTGGCAAGTCCATAGAGCTTTGCGAGTTGATCCGGGCCTTTCCCAGGCAGCTGTCCAATGGTTGCTACTTCGCTCATTCTTTCCTCTGTTTGCAACAAACTATTCATGAGAAATTCCCTCCAGCAAAATCTCGTTTACTGGGAGTAAGTGTACGTCGCGGCCCTTCTTGTGATGTCCTATATGGCTTCCAGGCGAAGAAGATAATGAATTACTGAAGAGGCGATAGATACGCATCAACCTCATGAAAAGATGTAAATAATCCGTAGGGACAAGGAGTGGAAGAGGTGTGGGGTGGGGGCCTTGTGCTTGTCCTCGTGCCTGTTCCATTCCCCAGAGAGGACAAGCACAAGGCCCCCACCCGTCCGCTCCGCCGCTCCTTGTCCCTACAGAAAACGGGATATACTTATACTCCGTACCTGTCTTATACCAGTCTTCTCATAATTCTTTGCCGCTTCATTATTTTTTCTCTCTGACTTCAACAGTTTCCTGCTTCTTTCCCGTTCTTTATGAAGTAGGGGTGTGGGTGTCCCCAATTATGGCCATTTGGCAGCAATTTTTTTCACATTGACATATTCTGATATAATGAATGAGTCTCAAGACTGGACGCTAGCTTTGGTTTCGTTCGATGCGTAGCATCCCCCCAGCAAATGCTCGTTGACGATACACAAAGGAGACAGCGACGAGATGGATAGCAAGATCACCTACCACCAGCAGGTCAGCTACTGTGGCAAACCGCGCTGTCGCAGGTGTCGCGAGGGTATCGGACACGGCCCCTACTGGTATGCATACCAGACCATCAACGGGCGTACCGTGCGTACCTACGTGGGCAAACAACCTCCAGCCGAAGTACAGGGCATAGGGGTTGGCGAAGATACCAGGGAAGCAGGCGCAGCGGATTTAACCGATGTGACGGTGCGCCTGTATGTGCTGGGACAATTCACCCTTGAACGTCGTGACCGCCAGGGCGGGCAGCGCTGGCAAATCGTTGCCGATGCCTCCATGCAGCATTCACGGGTGCGCTCACTACTCACCTGCCTCATCAGCGCTCCCGGACGCAAACTTGGTCGCGAGCAGGCCGTTGAATTGCTGTGGCCCGAACTCGATTTCGAGACCGCCACTCATCGCCTGGATAAGGCTGTGCATAGCCTGCGCCAGCTTTTTGAACCCGCGCGCAGTCGCCCCGCCACCTCCAATCTCCTTTTGACCGAACACGCCACACTGATGCTTGCCGATCAAAGCCAGCTCTGGATTGATGCCGATGCCTTCGATGCGCTGCTGGCTCAAGCGCGCGCCAGTAGTGATCCCGGTAAAACCGAACAGCTACTCGAAGAGGCCATGTTGCTCTACGCCGGAGACTACGTGCCAGAGGAACGGCATATCGAATGGATTCAGACGCGGCGCGAGAGCTTGCAGCGCAGCTGGATCGGGCTGCTGCTCGAACTTGCCGATCTGCGCATCACACGCGAAGCTATACCCGGTGCCATCGAGACGCTTGATCGACTGCTGGCCATTGACCCTGCTAACGAAGCCGCCGTGCAGCGGCTCATCCTCTTGCTGGCGCAGGCGGGCAGACGCGGTGAGGCCCTGCGCGTCTACCAGCGTTTCGCCGCGGTTTTGAAACAAGAATACAAAATGGCTCCCCTGCCGGAATCGCGCGCCCTTTACGAAGCAGCTCAGCGCGGCGCGCAGCTACCACTGGCAGGCGTGTCCCCAATCTCTATGGCGCAAGACAAGCCGGAGTCTGAAGCGCGTCCCTATATGCAGGTTGGCCGCAGTAACCAGAGCCAGCTCGTAGGACGCGACCAGGAACTGGCCGCCTTGCAGCAGCTTTTGCACACAACCGAGCAGGCCAAAAGGATGAAGCTGACCGGGCAAAAGAAGGCTTCCGCTCTTGCTCCGCTCGAAGCTCACCAGCAACACCAATGCGTCCTGCTGCTGGGCGATGTTGGTATCGGCAAAACGCGTCTCGCCGAGGAGATGGGGCGTGAAGCCAGGAGGCGCGGCTGGACCGTTACCTGGACCCGCGCCTATGCCCAGGAGACCAGCATTCCCTATCGTATGTGGACGGAGACCCTGCGCAAGGCCATGACTCAAGGACTCTGGCAGCGCCAGGAGATCGTCCGGCGCCCCCTCATCTATCAAGCGCTGCGTGCCTTGTTGCCCGAACTGGAAGAGCTGCTGCCGCAGATGGAGCTATCCGCCGCCTCTCCTGAACAGGAACAATTGCGCTTATGGGAGGCTGCACGCTCGCTGCTTATCACTATCAGCGAAAGCGCGCCTCTGCTCATTGTGCTGGACGATCTGCAATGGGCCGACAGCAGCAGTTGCGAGCTACTGGCATACCTGGTGCGTCAACTGCGCGGGTATCCCATCCTCATCGCGGGAAACTGCCGCGACATCGAGCTGCCGCCCACTCATTCACTGCGCACTGTGCTGAATGACCTGCAGCGCGAATCGGCCATTGAAACCATCTCCGTGCAGCCGCTCACCGATGAGCAGATTCGCATGCTGGTCTCAGGCCTGCCAGAACCCGTCGTCCAGCACATCCAGGCACACGCCGCCGGCAACCCATTCTTCGCCGAGGAACTGGCGCGCAATGTAGGGGCCGCAGGCACTGCCCAATTCATTGCGCCCACTCCCACATCTAATCACACTACCAAACACAACAATATCGCGCTCGATGAGCCTTCGGCTTTACCCGATACCATCGCCGCCGTCCTCGATCTGCGCCTGGGACGTATCAGCAGCGCCTGTCATCGACTCCTGGTCAGGGCCGCCGTGCTGGGTGGCTCCTTCGAATTTAGCGCATTGCGTGCCATGGAGACCGGCCCCAACGCCATCGACGAAGACACCATGCTCGACCTCCTTGAAGAGGCGCTACAGGCAGGCATGCTCACCGAAGAAGGCAGCGGCACACGCATTACCTACCACTTCTGGCACCCCCTGCTGGTGAGCCACCTCTACGACGGCCTCTCCGCAGGCCGCCGCGCCAGCCTGCACCGCCGCACCGCCGAAGTCCTGTTAAACACCTACAAAGGAAGGGAGGAAGAGGGAGCGGCTGCCATCACCTTCCACCTGGTCAAGGGCGGGTCGGATTCTTCGCAAATTGCGCATTATGCGGAGTTGGCTGGGGATCGGGCTTATGCGTTGTCGGCTTATCCTGAGGCTGTCCGGCATTATCGCCTTGCCCTTGAACACAAGGGAACATTACCTGCGAATGCTAGTGCAGATGAGTATTTGCAGCTTGCGAATTTGTTGGAACGGCTTGGGGAATGTACTTTTATACAAGGAAATGCAGAGGAAGCGCGTAACTATTTTGAACGAGCTTTAGAAGTGCGTAACCAGCGACGCCGGTCTTCTTCGCATCTCGATTCGCAGTATGAAGCCCAGATCGATGCTCTTGTATGGATAGAAATTGGTAAAACTTGGTATGTTACAGGAAATAATGTACATGCTATGCAGTACTATAGACGTGGCGAACAGGTATTAAATGAAGCGACAGTTGCGTCTGGACCGGCATGGGCTAGTCTCTATTTACAACAAAGTTATGTACTTTGGCAGGAAGGAAATTTTGAAGATGCCCGTCAGTCAGTAGATCGAGCATTAAAAATTTTCGAAGATGTACTCCATAAACAGCATCCTACAATTAGAAGTGCCTTTCACTCAACGGCCATTAGACGCACACTTATCGGTGATCCTGTGGATTTTGGGCGTGCTCACTTGCTATTAGGTAATTTCGCAGCTGTTGTAGGACAAGGAACAGTCGCATTGCACCATTTAAATACGGCACTAGCGATTTTTGAGCAATATGACCGCCAACGAGAAATTGCTATGGTTTGCGGCAACATAGGCGATGTCTATCTACGGAAAACAGAGCATTCATTGGCACAAGCCGCATTGCGTCGTTCTCTAAGTGTTGCTGAGCGTATAGGTGATGTTTCAATTATGTCGGTAGCTTTAGGCAACCTGGGAACGTTATCGGCTCGTTTAGGTGATCTATCAGAGGCCGAAGTATGGTATAAACGAAGTCTTGCTTTGGCAGAACAGGTAAATGATCCTGTATATATAAGTCTATGGCATGGCTACTTGACTCCTGTTATGCAAGATCAAGGAAGACTTGATGAGGCAAGATTATCTTTAGGTCAAGCTCTAACAGTTGGTCGATCTACGAACTTTGCTCCCTGTATTGGCTTTGCTCTTGTTGCCTTGGGACATTTACGGATTGCTCAGGCTATAGTTGTTCAACAGAACAATCATCTCTCACAAGAAACTCTAAAAAGGCATCGTTATATATCTTCTATACATCTACTCCAGCGAGCCAGAACCTCTCTACAACGTGCGCTTGCTTTTGAAGGATTGGAAGCCGAGACGCGCACTGAAGGACAACTAGCTCTGGCTCAGGTGTCGTTATTGCTGGGAAAGATCGATACTGCACAGCAACAAACACTGCAGGTGATGGAAGAGGCACGCCGCTATGAACAGGCTTGGCTGCTGGCCTGCACTCAGCGACTGATGGGCAGCATCCTGTCGGCTCAAGGGTTGTATGAAGAGGCGGATATCCATTTCGCACAGGCGTTAGAGACCTTGCAGAAGTGCGGTATGCGCCTGGAATGGGCGCGTACTCTGCGTAGCTATGGCGAGGCTTTGCTACAACACGCGCATGCAGGTGAGAATGGCTATACAGAGGGTCTACGTTACCTGCAAGACGCTCGCCAGGCATTTCAAGAATGCAATGCCGTCCTCGATTTGCAGCTTGTTGAAGGCATCCTCTCCGAAAAAACTACACCCGCACTCGCACCAGCACGCAAAAAGCGTTAATGTTAACAATAGGCCTCTCTATATATCAATGATGGGGTGCGAGTCACTTTTTTACATGAACTGTCATGGCTGGGGCAAGCCCAGCCACTACTATATACGTTGGCATCAGAGAACGAAACCGAAGTATAGTAGTGGCTGGGCTTGCCCCAGCCATGATATTGCCCCAGCCATGTCAAATGAACTCCATTGATACTCTACAAAGCCCTGTATCACTGTCATCTCTCCAAATTGCGTGACGCGTCCAAAAATTCTGCGATGTCCATCCCATTTTGCGATCTGCATATAAACCTGCGGTGTCCCCCTTGCTAATCCCATGCCTTTTATATCCCAAAAAATGTGTAAATCGGACACATTTTTTTCTGAAAAACTATATTCTTCTTGTACAAGAGTTTTGTTGGGAGGCAGAAAATGTAATAGTCTCCCGAGTTCCCAAAAAGGAGCAAACCACATGATCTGTGGCATGCCATTGCATATAGCCCGAATGTGCTAAACCGTTGGCCTTGAGCCAGATTCCACTTGCCAGGATAAGTAATTGCTAAGTGGGAGTTATACACCCACCTGGAAAGGACCCTGTACGATCTCCCATTACACCGTGTTGTTCTTCATCGTGAGCCTGATCACACCATTCCTGCATTATCGCTGATAGAGCGAGGGGAAAACAAATGCAGGGCAGAGCGGGCCGCGTAGGAGAACGTTTGAAGATAGTCTATGAAAGGAAAGCGCCACATGTCTCACTATGATTAAACTTCGAGGATACAGAAAGACGCTCATCCGTGGAGGTGAGCGTCTTTTGTTGTGCAGGAATATAGTGAAGGTAATCCTGTCTACACTCTGGCATCGCCAACGCACTGTTGGCAGCCTTCACCACCCATCTTTGTTCACTCTTCTTCGCAAAAGCAAGCATCCTACCTCAACAAGAAAGAAACCCATCCATGAACAGCAACACAAACATCGACCCCAGCTCCAACCATCCCACATCTTCAACTAGCAAGCGACCGGCGCAAAAAAAAATAATACCGCGCAAAATGAGCGGTATTTGCACACTATGTCAATCCCCCAAAAGTCCTACCCTCTTGCTATCACAACTTCAATTCGCAATACCCATCACCCAAACAAC
>WNGL01012952.1_pt1 | contig 10646 bp, 8 predicted proteins | sample 5400591 | NCBI WGS metagenome assembly WNGL01 (sample SAMN13153377, study PRJNA577476) | soil metagenome | isolation source: 80 cm soil or saprolite under Garry oak tree replicate 1 | place: USA:California | collected 2016-06-15
CCACCGCGAGCTTGCCGTCCACGATCTTGAGCGGCAGCGCGGCCAGGGCGCGCGGCGCCGGACCATCGATGACCGACGCGCCCTCGCGCGGATTGTAGTGCGAATAATGGCAGGAGCATTCGAGAGTCTGCTGCTCCGCTGCCCAGACATTCACCTCGCAGCCGGCGTGCGGGCAGATTGCCGAATAGGCGACGACGCCCTCCGCCGCGCGATCCTTGGTCGCGCCCACCAGCGTCGCAGGGTCCAAACGCAGCAAGAGGATCTTGTTGAGACGGGAATCCTTGCGCACGGTTTTGTCCGCGGCATCCATCGGCCATGCCAGGAGCGGCGCGCCGCCGAGCGGAATGTCCCTGGGTTCAAGCGCGTTCGTGCTCTCGCTCTCGATCGAGACGAGCAGATCCCCCTCCTTCGGCCGCTCGCTCGCCGGCTGCGCCAGGGCGGGGATGGCCTCGATCGCCAGGTTCAATCCAACCGCCGATGCCGTCGTGAGGAAGCCGCGCCGCGCCGGGTTTTCGATATCCTTCATCTGAGAAGCCACAGACGCTCAATGCTCCGTAACTGATCCCTGCATTGCCATTCTTGCACAACTCCGGCTGGGGCAGTCCGAAGCCGTGACGCTGGCTCTACGTGCCTGCCACTCTCTTCGACTGAGTTTCCGATATCGCGGCCTTTGCCGCGTTCGCCCCGGCGATGCGCCCGAATACCGAGCCGTTGGTCAGGCCGGTTCCGCCGGGGTAGTTGAAGTAGAAAATCCCGCCGACCAGTTCGCCGGCTGCGTACAGGCCTGGAATCGGCTCGCCGTCGGTCGACATCACCTGCGCGTCGCTGTTGATGCGCAGTCCGCCGAAGGTGAAGGTGATCCCGCAGGTGACGGCGTAGGCTTCGAAGGGCGGCGTGTCGAGGGTGTTCGCCCAGTTGGACTTGTTGACCGCGAGCCCCGTCGTGCAGCGCCCGTCCTTGACGTTGGGATTGAACGGGATCTCGGTGCGCACCGCCTTGTTGTACGCGCGGATCTCGGCGAGCGCCGCATCGGCGTTCACGTCGTCGAGTTTCGCGACCAGCTCCTCGAGCGTGTTCGCGGTGACCTTGGTCACCTGCTTGATCCGGTATTCGTCGCGCAGCTGGCCCTTCACCTTGGCATCGAAGATCTGCCAGGCGAACTGGCCTGGCTGCTGCAGGATCACGCGGCCGTATTTCGCGTAGGTGTAATTGCGGAAATCGGCGCCTTCGTCGACGAAGCGCCTGCCCTCGGCGTTGATGTAGATGCCCCAGGGATAGGAATGCTTCTGGAACTGGTCGCCGACGGCGAGATCGCCGAATTCGGGGGCGTTCCTCTCCCAGGCTACGGCGTGGCATCCCGACCAGTTGCCCACGGGCGCTGCGCCGACGTCGAGCGCCATGCGGATCGCGTCGCCGGTGTTGAAGCGCGTGCCGCGCACTTTCGCGAGCTCCCAGCCCGGGCCGAGGTAGCGCGTGCGCCATTCGGGGTTGGCCTGGAAGCCGCCCGCAGCCAGCACGACCGCTTTTGCTTTGACTTCGGTCGTCTTGCCGGCGCGCTTCACGACCACGCCGTGCACGCCGGCGTCGTCGGCGATGAGCGACACCGCGCGAGCCGAGTACCAGATCTCGATTGCGCGCTTCTTCGCGATCTGCGTGAGCGACTCGACCAGTCCCGGGCCGCCGCCGACCGCCTCGAGGGTGAGGCCGCCCCAGAACTTGAACCGGCCTTCGATCTTGAACGCCTGCCGGCCCCAGGCCGCGGTGAAGCGCACGCCTTGCTTGCGCATCCACAGGGCGGTCGGTAGGCTCTCCTTGACCAGGATCTCGGTGAGGTCGGGATCGCAGCGGTACTCGGTGACGCGCGCCATGTCGTCGAGGAACTGGTCGGCCGTGTAGGTCCCGAAATCCGTCCGCTCGATTTCCTCGCGGGACAGCTCGATCAGCCGTCCGAGATCGTCGGCGCCGTTGTAGACGATGCGCATCAGCCCGGCGGTGAAGCGCGAATTGCCGCCGGCCTCGGCTTCGGGCGCGCGCTCGAGAACGAGCACGCGCTCCGCGGACTCGCGCGCCGAAAGCGCGGCGCACAGGGCGGCGTTGCCGCCGCCCACGACGATCACATCCCAGTGGACGCCGGACACCTTTTACTCAGGCGGCGGCCCGAACCGAAGGTCCCGCCTTGCCGAGAAGATCGCGCAGCACGAACGGCAGGATGCCGCCGTGCTGGTAGTAGTCCACCTCGATCGGCGTGTCGATGCGCAGCAGCAGCGGGACTTCCTTCGCGCTGCCGTCGGCTCGCCGGACCACGAGCGTCGCGTCCTGCTGCGGCCTGATCTCGCCCTCGACGCCGCGAATGTCCAGGGTCTCGTCGCCTTTGATCCCGAGCGAAGAGACCGTGTCGCTGCCTTTGAATTGGAAGGGGAGCACACCCATGCCGACGAGGTTCGCGCGATGGATGCGCTCGAAGCTCTTCACGATCACCGCGCGCACGCCGAGCAGCAGCGTGCCCTTCGCCGCCCAGTCGCGCGAGCTGCCCGTCCCGTACTCCTCGCCGCCGAACACCACGGTCGGGACGCCTTCGGCGATGTATTTCATCGCCGCCTCGTAGATCGGCATCTGCTCGCCGGACGGCTGGTAGAGGGTGATGCCGCCTTCGGTGCGCGAGCCGTCGGACTTCACCGGAAGCATCAGGTTCTTGATGCGCACGTTGCCGAAGGTGCCGCGCATCATGACCTCGTGGTTGCCGCGGCGCGCGCCGAAGCTGTTGAACTCGGACACCGGCACGTCATGCTCCTGCAGATAAATGCCGGCGGGGGAAGTGGGCTTGATCGAGCCCGCGGGGCTGATGTGGTCCGTCGTCAGCGAGTCGCCGAAGATCCCGAGGACGCGCGCACCGCGTACCGGTCCGCCTGAGCGCGGCTGCATCGAGAAGTCCTTGAAGAAGGGCGGCTCGGCGATGTAAGTCGATTTCGGCCAGCTGTAGACCTGACCCGAGACCGAAGGCACCTTCGTCCACATCGGGTTGGCGTCGGCGAGGTTGCTGTAGAGCTTCTGGAAAGTCTTCGGGTCCATCGCGTATTTCATGCAGTCCTGGATCTCCTGCGCGGAGGGCCAGATGTCGCCGATCCAGACGTCTTCGCCGTTCTTGCCCTTGCCGATAGGGTCGGTCATGAGGTCTTTCAGCACCGTGCCCGCGAGGGCGTACGTCACGACGAGCGGCGGCGAGGCGAGGAAGTTCGCGCGCAGGCTCGCGTGGATGCGCGCCTCGAAATTGCGGTTGCCCGAGAGCACGGCGGCGCACACGAGATCGTTCTGGGCGATTGCCTCCTCGATGGTGGCTTTCAGCGGCCCGGAGTTGCCGATACAGGTCGTGCAGCCGTAGGCGGCGAGGTTGAAGCCGAGCTTCTCGAGGTAGGGCGTCAACCCCGCCCTTTTGAGATATTCGGTCACCACCCGGGAGCCCGGCGCGAGCGAGGTCTTCACGTGCGGCTTGACCGTGAGGCCGCGCTCGACCGCTTTCTTCGCGAGCAGCCCGGCGCCGAGCAGAACGCCGGGGTTCGAAGTGTTGGTGCAGGAAGTGATGGCGGCGATCATCACGTCGCCCGCACCGATTTCCATGCCGTCGCGGGTCCTGACGCGTCTCTTGAGGTCTTCGGGCTTCTTCGAGAAGCCGTTCTCGGCGGCGGATTTCGAGAAGAGCTCGGTGAACTTCGCCTTCACTTTGCCGATCTCGATGCGGTCCTGCGGGCGCTTGGGGCCGGCGACCGAGGGCGTCACCGCGGCGAGGTCGAGCTCGACCACCTGGCTATAGTCGATCGCACCCTTCTTGATCGTTCCGTACATGCCCTGCGCCTTGAAGTAGGACTTGAGCGCGTCGATTTCCTCCTTCGTGCGGCCGGTGCCTTCGAAGTAGACGACGGTGGCGTCGTCCACCGGGAAGAAGCCCATGGTCGCGCCGTAATCGGGCGCCATGTTGGCGATGGTCGCGCGGTCGGGCACGGTGAGGCTGGCCGCGCCTTCGCCGAAGAACTCGACGAACTTGTTGACGACGTTGGTCTTGCGCATGAGCTCGGTGACGGTGAGCACGAGATCGGTCGCGGTGACGCCGCCGCGCAAGCTCCCCTTCAGGTGCACGCCGACCACGTCGGGGGTGAGGAGGTAGGTCGGCTGGCCGAGCATGCCGGCCTCGGCTTCGATGCCGCCCACGCCCCACGCGACCACGCCGATGGCGTTGACCATGGGTGTGTGGCTGTCGGTGCCGACCAGCGTGTCGGGATAGTAGAGGCCGTCTTTCTTGTGCACGCCGCGCGCCAAGTACTCGAGGTTCACCTGGTGCACGATGCCGATGCCCGGCGGCACCACGCGGAAGGTATCGAAGGCCTGCATCGCCCACTTCATGAACGTGTAGCGCTCCTGGTTGCGCTTGAACTCGAGCTTCATGTTGAGATCGAGCGCGTTCTTGACCCCGTAGTGGTCGATCTGGACGGAGTGGTCCACCACCAGATCGACGGGCACGAGCGGCTCGACCACCTTGGGGTCCTTGCCGAGCCGCTGTGCCACGCTCCGCATCGCGGCGAGGTCGGCGAGCGACGGGATGCCGGTCAGGTCCTGCAGCAGGATGCGCGAGAGCACGAAGGGAATTTCATCGGTGCGCGGCGCGTTCGGCTTCCAGCTCGCCAGCTGCCTGACGTGCTCTTCGGTGATTTTCTTGCCGTCGCAGTTGCGCAGCACCGATTCGAGAACGATGCGGATCGACACCGGCAGGCGCGAGACCCTGGCGCCCAGCGCCTTTTCCAGGGCCGGCAGGGAATAGAACTTGCCGGTCTTCCCGGAAGCCATCTTGAATTCCTGCAGCGTGTCGAACAGATTGTGTGACATCGGGTGTTGTCCTTCAGTCATGACGGCGGCGGTGGATCTACCGGGGTGGGGGACAGACCTTGTCTTGCTGCGGCGGTTGGAATAGATTGCTCAGTAATTTACCACTAACCCGCTCCGATCGCTCCCCTCCTCATTTCACTTTTGGGAAATACTGGGGAGTTCCCTTGCCGCATAAGTCGGTTTTCGCCGGTTTTGGTTTTTTGTTCACGCTCCTGAGCGTGCCCGTGGCGACGGCGGATACCTTGACGGTAGCCGTTGCCAGCAATTTTACCGGCACCCTGTACCGGTTGGCGGAGCGTTTCGAGAAAAAAGGCGCACACAAAATTCGCATCAGCAGCGCTTCCACCGGCAAGCTCTACACACAGATCAATAACGGCGCACCGTTCGATGTGTTTATGGCCGCGGACGAGGTCCACGCGGACAGGCTGGTGAAGGAAGGCAAGGCCGACGCCGGCCGTGCCACCGTCTATGCGCTGGGAAAGCTGGTGTTTATCTCCAATATCGCACCCGACGGTCAGTGCCGGAACGTGTTGTCGGACGCGAGGCTCAAGCGCTTGGCCATCGCCAATCCCAACACTGCGCCCTACGGCGCGGCCGCGCAGCAGGTAATGGAGCATCTGGCCGTCTGGGACAAACTGCAGACCAAGCTGGTGCTGGGCGAAAACATTTCGCAAACAGCGCAGTTTGTCGCGAGCACCAGCGCCGATGCCGGTTTTGTCGCGAAGTCCACGTTAATCGGCGATCGCGTCGTAGGGCGCGCCTGCGAGTGGGCGGTGCCGGACGACCTCTATGCGCCGATCCGCCAGAAGATGGTGGTGCTCAATCGATCCAAAGACAAACCCGCCGCGCTGGAGTTCTGGCGCTTCATGCAGTCCAACGAAGCCGCCGGCGTCGTCCGTGACAGCGGTTACGAAGCGCCCGGAGTAAACAAGCGCGAACCGCACCCTTGAGCCATGGGGTGGTTTCCTGGCTTAGGACCGCTGTTGCTCACCGTCAAACTGGCGGCACTGACCACTATTGTTCTGCTCTTGATCGGTACACCGCTCGCGTGGTGGCTGGCCAATACCCGCATTCGATTCAAACCATTCATCGAAGCCGTCGTGGCCCTGCCGGTGGTGTTGCCGCCCACGGTGATGGGGTTTTACCTGCTGATACTGCTTGGCCCGCAAGGCTGGATCGGAAGCTGGTGGCTGCAGCTCAGCGGCGCGACGCTCACGTTCTCCTTCACCGGCCTGGTTATCGCTTCGGTGGTGTACAGTTTTCCGTTCGTCGTGCAACCGTTGCAAAGCGCGTTTGAAGGCGTCAGCACGGATTTCATGGAAGCCGCCCGCACCCTGGGCGCGAGCCGGTTGGATGCGTTTTTCACCGTCGCCGTGCCGTTGGCGAGGCGCGGCTTTTTGACCGCGACGGTGCTCGGGTTCGCGCACACGCTGGGCGAGTTCGGCGTGGTGCTGATGGTGGGCGGCAATATTCCGGGTGAAACCCGGGTGGTCTCCATCGCCATCTACGATCACGTCGAAATGCTGGATTACGGCAACGCGCACACCCTGGCCGCCATTCTGCTCGGCTTCGCCTTCGTCACCGTGTTGTCGATGTACGTCGTCAACCACCGCGATCGGGTGCGCGCATGAGCGCCGGTTATTGCAACATCAGTCTCGAGCGCGGGGATTTTTCCCTGCACGCCGAATTTGAAATTCCCGCCCGCGGCGTGCTCGGCATCTTCGGGCATTCGGGCGCGGGCAAAACCACCCTGCTGCGTTGCATCGCCGGGTTGGAAAACGACGCCCGCGGTCAAATCACGCTCAACCGGGAGCACTGGCTCACCGCGCGTCGCAGCACGCCGGCCCATCGGCGCAATCTCGGCTATGTGTTTCAGGACGGCCGTTTGTTTCCGCACAAAACCGTGGAGAAGAATCTGGACTACGGTATCCGCCGGAATCGGCCACGCGCCGCCGGCAACGCGATCGACCCTGAACATTTGCTGGGGCTGCTGGCCATCGGTCGCCTGCTGCAACGCAAGCCGCACGAACTTTCGGGCGGTGAAAAACAGCGGGTTGCGATGGCCCGGGCGCTGCTGAAGAACCCCGATATTCTGCTGATGGACGAGCCGCTCGCGTCGCTGGACGATTCGCGCAAACGGGAGATCCTGCCGTATCTGGAAAGACTGCACGACGAGCTGAACATCCCCATGCTCTATGTCAGCCACAGCCTGCCGGAAGTCGCACGCCTGTGCGATGACATGCTGGTGCTGGCGCACGGCCGCGTGGTCTTCGCCGGCACCACCCACGCCGCGCTGGTCGACACGGCATCGCCGCTGTCACACGCCCGAAACGCCGCCGCCGTGCTGGAGGGCGCGGTCATCGAGCACGACGGCCACTACAAATTGACGACACTGCAAACCGCAGCCGGCAACCGCTTGCTCGTGCAGAGCGCCTTGGCGGTGGGACAGAAAGCCCGGCTGCGCATCAAGGCGAACGATGTCAGCCTGTGCCTCAGCCGCCCGGCCGGCACCAGTATCCTGAATATTCTCGAAGGGGTCGTAACGGAGCGTATCGACGAAGACGACGGCACGGTATTGCTGAAAGTCGATTGCGCAGGGGACGAGCTGCTGGTGAGAATATCGAGATTATCTTATAGCGCGCTCAAGCTGGAGCAGGGCACCCGCGTGTTTGCCCAGATCAAATCGGTCGCGATCGGCTGGTAATGCCCGCGGCCGGACCCGCTGCCACAAAAACCGAAATTCACCGGATTCGACCTCCACGGTCGCCCGCTTAACCGATCCGATCGCGCAAAACAGCGCGTGGCGCCTCTCCCACCCGCCCTGCTTACGAGGCGTGTTCCTGGCGGCACGCAGGGCCTGCCCGCGCCCCCGAATTATCCCCCCCGGCTACCGCTTGGCTTTTTTTGGAGACTCATCTATGCTGATACTTTCCGTAGTGTCTATCCCCTCATGGGAGGTCCATAAAATGAATGCCACCGAACTGGGACGCATCAAGAACCTGAGCGCCGCCTTGCTGTTGTCGCTGCTTTTTGGCTGTGGCGGTGGTGGTGGCGGTGGCGGCGGTACGTCCGCCCCCAACTTCGCGCTTTTGGCGGGCAACATGGGCGGCAGCAACCATGAGGACGGCTCGGGCGCGGCGGTGCAACTGAACAGACCCCGTGGTCTGACCATGGGCAGCGATAACAACTTGTACCTGACAGGAGGGGAACGAAGCGACTACGCCGTTCGCAGAATCACCCTTGCCGGCGTCGCGAGCACCATCGCGGGTGCGCCCAGGTCACAGCTGACTGGTGCAAGAACAGGCCGTTCCGTGGACGGCACGGCCGCGGCCGCGCAGTTTTCTCCCCAGTTTGGTGTTGTCCGGGACAGCGCGGGCAATCTGTATACGGCAAGTACCAGGAGCCACACCATCCGTACAATCACCCCGGCGGGGGTGGTGAGCACCCTGGCGGGCTTGGGCGGCACGTCGGGCTACCTCGACGCCACCGGCACCTTGGCGCGGTTTAATGCGCCCCACGGCCTGGCCGTCGACAGCAGCGGCACCAACCTGTATGTGGCGGACAAGAATAACCACAATATCCGTCGAATCGTCATCGCCACCGGCGTGGTAACCACCTTGGCGGGCAGCACGACCGGCGTGGCGGGCAACGCCGACGGCACCGGCACGGCGGCGACGTTTAACACACCCACCGGTATTGCCATCGACAGCAGCAGCACCAATCTGTATGTGGCGACGCGGAGTGGCAACAACATCCGTAAAATCGTCATCGCCACTGGCGTGGTGACCACCCTGGCGGGCAGCACGACCGGCGCGGCGGGCAACGCCAACGGCACCGGCACGGCGGCGACGTTTAACGCGCCCGGCGGCCTTGCCGTCGACAGCACCGGCACCAACCTGTATGTGGCGGATGGACCGTATCCTTCTGGCGCTGGAATTAATAGTAACCAATCCATTCGTCAAATCGTCATCGCCACCGGCGTGGTGACCACCTTCATCGGTTCACCCAGCGTCCGCGGCAGCGCGGATGGCACCGGCTCGGCGGCGACGTTTCATCACACCAAAGGCGTGGTCCACGACAGCGCGGGCAATGTTTACGTGGCGGATGGATTCAACCACACCATCCGTAAAGTCACCCCGGCCGGCGTGGTGACGACCCTGGCGGGCACGGCCGGCCCGGCTGGGGTGGGCAACGTCGACGGCACCGGCGCGGCGGCGCTGTTTAGGGAGCCCATGGGCCTAGCCATCGACAGCAGCGGCACCAACCTGTATGTGGCGGACAGGAATAACCACAACATCCGTAAAATCGTCATCGCCACCGGCGTGGTGACCACGCTGGCGGGTTCGGGTGTGGCGGGCAACGCCAACGGCACCGGCACGGCAGCGACGTTTAACAACCCCAAGGGCCTGGCCATCGACAGCAGCGGCACCAATCTGTATGTGGCGGCGCGGAGGGGCAACAACATCCGTCGAATCGTCATCGCCACCGGCGTGGTGACCACCCTGGCGGGCAGCACGACCGGCGCGGCGGGCCACGCCGACGGCACCGGCACGGCGGCGCTGTTTAGCGCACCCGGCGGTATTGCCATCGACACGGCGTGGTGACCACCCTGGCAGGCACGGCCGGCGTGTACGGCAGCGCCGACGGCACCGGCGCGGCGGCGACGTTTAACCGGCCCGAAGGGTTGACCATCGATAGCGCCGGTAACCTGATTGTGGTTGACCGGCGCAACAACACCATCCGTAAAGTCACCCCGGCCGGGGTGGTGACCACGGTGGCGGGTACGGTGAGCGTGCGCGGCTTCGCGGCCAACACGCTGCCTGCCCCGCGCTTTGCCTCGCTCTCCGGTAACACGCTCTATCTGAGTGCGCGTCACGGCGTGATGACGCTGAACTTGCCGTAGTCCGCGGACGGGTTCCACGTACCGAGGAAGCACGGCCCGAAGACTTGAGTCGGTGGCGCAGTTCAGGATCTGGTGTAGTCCGGGATTCGGATAGACTAACGAACAACGCCCGCTTCGCGCGGGCGTTGTCATTGGTGGCGGGAGAGGGAAGCGGCCCGATTCAGGGTTCGCCCTGAATCACCGGATATCGTCAGGCGCTGATGATGGAGCCGACGTGCTTGCCTTGGAGCGCCGCCATGATGTTGCCGCGCTTGGTGCCGTTGATGATCTGAATCGATTTGACGTTATCGGCGCGCTGCATGTACTCCAGCACCACGCGTTCGACGACCAGATCGTCCTGCCCGCCATCGAGCAGGGCGGCACAGGTGGTTTTTGGAATGAACTTGGCGGCCGGATTTTTCTTCGGATCGTCGGTATACAAACCGTCCTCGTCCTTGATGTAGAGCACGCCTTTGGCGCCGAGGAACTCGCCCAGCAGATAGACGCCGGCGTCGGTGCGGTTCTGCGGAATCATGCCGTCGGCGGACGATTTCTCCCAGAATTCGTTGGGCGGCATGCCGGAAGCGATCGGCTGGCTACCGCTTGGCTTTTTTTGGAGACTCACCTATGCTGATACTTTCCGTAGTGTCTGTCCCCTCATGGGAGGTCCATAAAATGAAAGCCACCGATTCCAACTCCACCCCGATACTGGGCCGCATCAAGAACCTGGGAGCCGCCTTGCTGTTGTCGCTGCTTTTTGGCTGCGGCGGCGGTGGTGGTGGCGGCGGCGGTGGTACGTCCGCCCCCAACTTCGCGCTGTTGGCGGGCAACATGGGCGGCAGCGGCCATGAGGACGGCGCGGGCGCGGCGGTGCAACTGGACAGACCCC
>WNGL01017662.1_pt1 | contig 10645 bp, 15 predicted proteins | sample 5400591 | NCBI WGS metagenome assembly WNGL01 (sample SAMN13153377, study PRJNA577476) | soil metagenome | isolation source: 80 cm soil or saprolite under Garry oak tree replicate 1 | place: USA:California | collected 2016-06-15
CAGCGGTGCGGTGGCCACCTGCCTGGCCCTGATCGAGACCATCAACGGTTTCGAGCTCGACGACCGCGCGTGGTACGACCCGTCCGTGCGGGCCGCCTCCGAGGCCGTGGCCGACATCATCTGCTGGTCGAACGACATCGTCTCCTACCGCAAGGAGGAGAGTCAGTCGGCCGACGTGCTGAGCCTGCCGACCGTGCTCGCGCATCAGCACGGCATGACCGAGCAGCAGGCGCTGGACCGCTGCGCGGTGATGCTGGACCGGCGGATCGCCGAGTACTACGCGGCCGAGCGTCCACTGCTGGCCTCGGGCAATCCGGGGCTGATCCGGTTCGCCTCCGACCTGCGGCACTGGATCGCCGGGAACCTCGAGTGGTCGTACGAGACGGGCCGCTACAAAGTCCCGTCCGGCTGATCGATCACGCTCAGCCGCAGCGGCACGGTGTCCGGGTGCAGCGTCGTGCGGGCCACGGCGCGCACCCGGCTGCCCGGCACGGTCTCGAGCCGGTAGCGCGCGACGACGGCGCAGAGCACGCTGTATATCTCAGTCCACGCATACCCCTCGCCGAGGCAGCCGCGCGGGCCCATGCCGAAGGGCAGGTAGTGGGCGCCGACGAGCTCCGGGGCCGGGTCGATCCAGCGGTCGGGATCGAAGCGCTCCGGATCCGGGAACGCGACGGGATCGCGGTGCAGGCCGTAGAAGTTCAGCAGCACCTGGCTGCGCGCGGGTACCAGCGTGTCGTTCATCCGCACATCGCGCAGCGGGCGACGGCCGAGGATCCAGCCCGGCGGGTAGAGCCGCAGGATCTCCTTGACGAAGCGCTCGGTCAGCGCGAGCCGGCCCATGTCGTCGACGGTCGGCGCCCGGCCCTCGGTGACATCGCGCACCTCCTCGCGGATCCGTTGCTGGAGCTCGGGATCCGCGGCGAGCAGGTGCAGCGCCCAGGCCAGCACGCCGGCGACGGTCTCCGTCCCGGCGAGCAGCAGCGTCATGATCTCGTCGTGCGCCTGCGCGTCGGTCAGGCCGGTGCCGTCCTCGTCCACGGCGGCGAGCAGGATGGACAGCAGCGTCGGCCGCTCCTGCCCGGTTCCCTCGGCGGCACGCTCGCGGTGCCGGACCACCATCCCGTCGGCCACGGCGTGCACCGCGGCGAGGGACTGCTCGAAGCGGCGGTTCGCCGGAGTGGGCAGCCGTTCCAGGGTCCTGATCGGAAGCAGTGCCCTGCGACCGGCTCCGGAGAGCAGCTCCGGGAGCGCGGCCATGACCTCGTCGGCGTCCACCTCGGAGCCGGACATCGAATGCGTGACCAGGCGCATGGCCAGCATCCGCATCTCGGCCGCCGCGTCCAGCGCGGTCCCGTCGGCCGCGGCCGGGGTCCAGCGGCCGTCCAGATAGCTCGCGGTCTGCGCGGCCATGTCGATCGCGTAGCGGTCCACGGCGGTGTGGTCGAAGGCGGAGCGGACCAGCTTCTTGTTCCTGCGGTGCGTGGCACCGCCCGAGGTGCCCACTCCGTCACCGATCAGGGACCTGAGGGTGTCGAACTGGAAGCCCTTGTCGTAGTCCGCGGCGTCCTGCACCAGGATCGTACGGATCAGGGTCGGATCCGTCACCAGGTACGCGCGCACCGGGCCGAGCCGGGCGATCGTGACCGGGGCCAGCCGGCCGGCGGAGGAGAGCAGCGAGAGCGGATCGCGCAGCAGCGCCGGGGCGTGGCCGAGCACGGGCCAGGCGCCGGGGAGTCCCGGTGCGGCGAAGGGTTCGGCGTCGGCGGCCGGAATCTGACTGCTCATGAGAAATTCCACGCTAGCGCGTTCGAACCCGCGGCGACAGGAGCTCGCGAAGCGTGTCGGGGGGCGCCGTACGGCGCCCGATTTTCCACTCCCGAGACCTGATTCTTTCCGAAAAACGACGCCGGAGGGCGACGATGCGGCTACCGTATGGCTGTCAGCGGAAAACGAGGAGGCGGTCGATGACGCCATCCGCGAGCGATCCCCGCACGGCCAAAGGCCCGGGCGGGGTGGCCACGCTGCCCCCGAACGGCGGCACCAGAGCGGCCGGCGGTCCCCGCGACGGCTCGGCCCGGCGCGAAAGGCCCGGCGGCAATGGAGGTTGGGACGAACTCGGCTTCACCCCGAGCGGCTTCGACGCCGCGGCGGGCTTCTACAACTGGGTGCTCGGCAACGGCGAGGTGATCTGCGACGACCAGACCTACCAGCTGCACGGTCTGGCGCCCGATCCCGCGCTGCGCTTCGAGGCCTTCCTGGGCCAGGTGCCGCCGGAGGACGTCGCGGACCTGCTGGAGATGCTCGACCCGCTGCTCGCGCGGGTGGGCGACTACGTCTTCGAATACCGCGTGCAGTGGCCGGACGGCCGGATACGCACGCTGGAGACCCGCGGCCGGGTCATCGCCGATCCGGTGTCCGGGGCGCCGAACCGGATGATGGGCATCATCATCGACGTCACCGAGCGGCGCGCGGCGGAGCTGGAGGCGCTGCGCCGGGCGGCGGTGGCGGCGCGGATGCAGGAGGTCACGGCCGGTCTGGCCAGCGCCGGTTCGCTCGACGAGCTGCGTACCGCGGTCACCGCCGCGCTGCCGGCCCTCGGCGCGACCGGTCTGCTGGTGACGGACGCGGGCCAGCCCGCGGAGGTGATTCTCGAGGCGGGGAACCTGGGGATGGCGGCCGGGCGGGTGCGGATCGGCCCGGACGGCCCGGTGCGCACGGCGTCGACGACCGGGGACCCGCTGTTCTTCACGGAGGCGGCCGAGCTGCGGCGCCGCTTCCCGCAGTCGGTGGAGGCGATGCGCGCCACGGGCGCGGTCTCCTCGGCGGTGATTCCGATAGGGGGTGTACCGCGAATGCGCGGTGTATGCATGATCGGCTTCGACGGTCCGCGCGCCTTCGACGCGTCGGAGCGCGCCTTCCTGGTGCTGGCGGCCAGCGCGATCGGCCAGGCCGTGCACCGGGCCAGGATCCACGACATCGAGCTCGCGCTGGCGATGGCGCTGCAGGGCGGAATGCTGCCGCGGGCGCTGCGCCCGGGTCCCGGCGTGGAACTGGCGCACCGCTACGAGGCGGCCACGACCGGGATCCAGGTCGGCGGCGACTGGTTCGACTCGGTGCACTGCGTGGACGGCACGACGCTGCTGATCATCGGCGACGTCGAGGGCCACAACGTGCAGGCCGCGGGCATGATGTACCGGCTGCGCACCACGCTGCTTGCCTACGCCGGGCAGAGCTCCGACGTCAGTGCGCTGATGCAGCGGGCCAACGCCTTCGTCTGCGAGGTCAACGAGGACGCGGAGAATCCGCTCTTCGCCACCTGCCTGATCGCGCTGATCGACCCGGAGGCGCGGACCATCGCGGTCAGCCGGGCCGGGCACATCCCGCCGGTGCTCGCGATCGGCGAGGAGAAGTGCTCGGTGCACCACAACGAGCCCGGGGTGCCGCTCGGCGTGCTGGAGGACTACGACTTCCCGGTCTGGACGGTGCCCTACTCGCCGGGCTCGATGCTGATGCTGTGCACCGACGGCCTGCTGGAGAGCATGGACAACAATCTGGACAAGGGCCTCGACCGGTGCCGCACTGTGGTCGACGGCCAGCGCGAGGAGAAGCTGGACACGGTGGCGGACGAACTGCTCGCCGCCAACCGTCCGGACGGGCCCTGGAAGGACGACGTCGCCCTGCTGGTCGCCCGACTCGCCTGACGGTGAATCCGTCGGGCCGGGCGAGGGCCGCTGGGTAGGATCCGAAGTGCCGATTCGGATCCTACCGAGGGGATGTGCGATGACCGACAAGCTTTCCGGCTGCACGGCGCTGGTGACGGGGGCGTCCAGCGGAATCGGGCGGGCGACGGCCGCGGAGCTCGCCGGGCTCGGCGCCGACGTCGTGGTCGTGGCCCGGCGCAAGGACCGGCTGGACGACCTGGTCTCCTGGATCGGGGCGGCGGGCGGCTCCGCGAGCGCGATCGTCGCCGACATCACCGACGAGACCGCCGCGCAGGACGTCGTGGCGCAGACCGTGCAACGGCACGGCCGGCTGGACATCCTGGTCAACAACGCGGGCGTGATGCTGCTCGGCCCGTCCACCGGGGCCAGCGTCGAGGACTGGAAGCGGATGGTCGACCTCAACGTCCTCGGCCTGCTCTACTGCACGCACGCCGCGTTGCCGCACCTGCTCGAGGCCGCCGAGAGCGGCCCGCGCCGGGTCGCCGACCTGGTGAACGTGAGCTCGATCGGCGGGCGCACGGTGCGTCCGGGCAGCCAGGTGTACAACCTGACCAAGTGGGGCGTCGGCGCGCTCAGCGAGTCGATGCGCCAGGAGCTCGCCTCGAAGCACGTGCGCGTCTCAGTGCTCGAACCCGGCCCGACGCGCACCGAGCTGCAGGAGGCCAACCGCCCCGAGATCCTGACGCAGATCCGGGCCCGCCAGGACGGCTTCGAGCTGCTCGAGGCGCAGGACCTCGCGGACGCCATCGGCTACATGGTCACCCGGCCGCGGCACGTCAACGTGAACGAGATCATGGTCCGTCCCACCGAAGTCGCCTGAAGGGGAGCCCGCGATGGCCACGTACTACGAGGAGATCACGCCCAAGCTGCTGAAGTTCATCGAGCGGCAGAACATGTTCTTCGTGGCGACCGCTCCGCTCGGCGACGGCAGAGTGAACGTCTCCCCGAAGGGATACGTCGACACCTTCAAGGCGCTCGACGCGCACACATTCGCCTACCTGGAGCTGTTCGGCAGCGGCATCGAGACGAAGGCCCACCTGCGGGACAACCCGCGGATCACGATCATGTTCTGCTCGTTCAGCCGCGACTCCAACATCGTCCGGCTCTACGGGACCGGCCGCTACGTGCGCCCGGACGACCCGGAGTTCGGGGACTTCGCGCCGCACTTCAACGTGGAGCACCCGGGGCTGCGCGGGGTCATCGTGGTGGATGTGGAGAGCACGCAGGAGTCCTGCGGCTACTCGGTTCCGTACATGGAGCTGAAGGGTGAGCGGCCCGTGCTGGACACGATGCACGGCCGTCGGAAGCCGGAAGAGTGGGCGCTGCGCGTGGTCGAGGTCAACAACACGAGCATCGACGGCCTGCCCGGCCTCGAACCCGACCACCCGCTGCCCACGGACGTGCCGCGTACGTACGCCTAAGAGCGACCGAGGAGTGGGCGCTCTAAGCGTCGTAGGCGTGTCCTTCGCGCATCCAGTATTCGAAGCCGCCGATCATCTCACGGACGGGGTATCCGAGCTTCGCGAACTCCAGCGCGGCCTTCGTCGCGCCGTTGCAGCCGGGACCCCAGCAGTAGGTCACGACGGCCGTCCCCGGCACAATCAGTTCGGCGGCGCGCTGCGCGATTTCGCGCGTGGGCAGGTGGATGGCGCCCGGCACGTGGCCCTTGTCCCAGGCCTCGCGTGAACGGGAGTCGACGAGGACGAAGCCCGGCTCGGTGGTCTCCAATGCGATGTGCACGTCGGCGACGTCGGTCTCGTAGGCGAGCTTGTCTGCGAAGTGTTCTATGGCTGTCATCTGCATGCTTCAAGGATCGGGGTCGTCCGCGGCCGGCAGAAGTGGCGTAAACGCCACGGTTCGCTAAGATAACGCCATGCTACGGATCGAACGGGTCGCCGGGCCGACCGTGGCCGCGTACCTGTTCGAGGGGATGTCAGCCTTCGAGCTCGGTTGCGTCACCGAGGTCTTCGCGCTGCCACGGCCCGAACTGGACGTGCCCTGGTACGAGTTCAAGGCGTGCGCGCAGACGCGGCGGCCGCTGCGTGCGCTGGGTGGATTCAGCCTGGCGGCCGAGCACGGCATGGACGAGTTCACCGCCGCCGACACGCTGATCGTGACCGCGGTGCCGGACGTGCGCGGCGAGATTCCGCCGGGACTGGTCACGGCGCTGCGGACCGGCTACGAGCGCGGAGCGCGCATCGTCTCGATCTGTTCCGGGGCGTTCGCACTGGCCGAGGCGGGTCTGCTGGACGGGCTCGGCGCCACGACGCATTGGCGCTACGCAGAGGTGTTCCGGAAGCGATTTCCGGCCGTGCGGCTGGATCCGGACGTGCTGTACGTGGACGAAGGCAGGGTACTGACAGGTGCGGGCAGTGCGGCCGGGCTCGACCTCTGCCTGCACCTGATCCGCCTGGACCACGGCTCGGCGGTGGCGAACGCGGTGGCCAGGCGGCTCGTGTTGCCGCCGCACCGGGACGGCGGGCAGGCGCAGTTCATCGAGCCCATCGCGCGCTCGCGGGCCGGGGACGACGGCGTGGCCCGATCGCTGGATTGGGCCCTGGACAACCTCGCCGAGCCGATCTCCGTGGCCGACCTCGCGCACGTGGCGAACGTCTCGGCCCGCAGCTACCTGCGGCACTTCGCGCGCGCGACCGGCACCTCGCCGCTGCGCTGGCTGGTGCACCAGCGGCTCGCCGCCGCACGCGAACTGCTGGAGACCGGCGACGCCTCGATCGAGCAGGTCGGCGCGGCCGTCGGATTCGCGGACCCGGCGACCTTCCGGCACCACTTCACGCGCGCCGTCGGCACCTCGCCCTCGGCGTACCGCAGGACCTTCCGCGGCTGACGGAGCGGACGGAGCGGATCAGGAGCAGCCGGCGATATCGGAGGCGGGATCGACCTCGGCGAGTTCGTCGCAGTCGGCGCCGATCCCCTGCCAGGCCCACGACTCGACCGAGCGGATCCTGGCCCGGCAGGACAGGTGCCGGTTCAGGGCCCGGGCCACCATCGCGGCCACCGTCACGCTGTCGTCCTGCGCGGCCAGTTCGACGAGATCCCACAGCCGGCGAGGGACGCCGACCGACACCTCGAGCATCGATTCCATGGCGTCCATGGTGCTGAGCTCGGCGCCCCGGCCACGGAGAGATTCCGCGCTTCCACTCGAAGGAGTGATTCCGCGACGCTTCCCGCCCCTATTCGAGGGCTGAGAGCAGAGCCCGGAGATGCCCGGCGAGGGAGGTGGGCGAGAGCGAGAAGGGCTCGCCGGAGCGGCGCAGCGCGGCGAGCACGTCGAACTCGCCGCGGCCGATCCCGAACCGCGCGTAGACCTGCTCGATCCGGTCGCCCATGGCACGCGAGAGCCGGTAGATCCGGCCGAACACCGCCATCGGCTCGGTGTCCAGGTCGGGGCGCTCCCGGTGCCATTGCGCGGCGATCCGGCCCGGGAGAGCTTCGACCGCGCGGTTCGCCACCGGGACGAGCACGCGGTGAAGTTCGCCGACGCGGCCCTCGACTCCTACGCGCGGACCGGAAGCAAGGACGCCCTGGCGGCCGCGACCCGGGCGACGCTGATGATCAAGGCGGCGTAAGCAAAAGGAGAGAGCCCCGAGATCGGGGCTCTCTCCTCGTCGCTGCCGACTCAGACGTTGAAGCCGAGGGCGCGCAGCTGATCGCGGCCGTCGTCGGTGATCTTGTCCGGGCCCCACGGCGGCATCCAGACCCAGTTCACCCGGAAGTCGTCGACCAGGCTCGAGGTCGCCGTACGGATCTGATCCTCGATCACATCCTGCAGCGGACACGCGGCCGAGGTGAGCGTCATGTCGATGATCGCCACGTTCGACTCGTCCACGGTGAGCCCGTAGATCAGGCCCAGGTCCACGACGTTGATGCCGAGCTCAGGGTCCACGACGTCGCGCAGAGCCTCCTCGACGTCGTCCAGGGCGGCCACGCCGCCTGCGGTGCTCTGCTCGCTCACTGTTCCGTCTCCTTCGTCGTGGACGCGAGGGCCTGGGCGGCGGCGTCCTTGAATGCCATCCAGCCCAGCAGTGCGCACTTGACCCGGGCCGGGAACTTCGAGACCCCGGCGAACGCCACGGCGTCCTCCAGCACGTCCTCGTCGCCCTCGGCCGCACCCTTGGACTGCATCAGCTCCAGGAAGGCGTCGCCGACCTTCAGCGCCTCGGCGACGCTCTTGCCGATCACCAGATCCGACATCACCGAGGCCGAGGCCTGGGAGATCGCACGTCGCGGACGAGGGCGTCCTCGCCGCGCTGCGGGTCGGTCAGATGGACCCGGAGCGTCACCTCGTCGCCGCAGGTCGGATTGATGTGGTGCACCTCGGCGCCGTACGCGTCACGCAGACCCTTGTGGTGCGGGTGCCGATAGTGGTCCAGGATGATCTCCTGGTACATCGAGTCCAGTTTCACGGTGCGACTCCCCTCTACTCTCTCAGGCCCCGAAGAAGCGCTTGACGTATTCAAGCCCCTCGACGAGCGCGTCGATCTCCGCCTTCGTCGTGTACACAGAGAAAGACGCTCGCGTGGTCGCCGGAATTCCATAACGCACGCAGACCGGCCGCGCGCAGTGCTGGCCGACCCGCACGGCGATGCCCTGCTCGTCGAGCACCTGGCCGACATCGTGCGGGTGGATCTCGCCGAGACCGGCCACATCCAGTGTGAAGGAGATCGCGGCACCGTGCGCGTCCGCGGTCTGCGGGCCGATGATCCGCAGACCCTCGATCGACAGGAGCCGCTCGAGCGCATAGCTGACGATCTCGTGCTCGTGCGCGGCGACGTTGTCCATGCCGAGCGCGTTCAGGTAGTCCACGGCCGCGCCCAGCCCCACGGCCTCGGCGATCGGCATGGTGCCCGCCTCGTACTTGTGCGGGATCGGCGCGTAGGTCGAGCTCTCCATGCTGACCGTGCCGACCATCTCGCCGCCGCCGAGGAAGGGCGGCAGCTCGTTGAGCAGCTCGGCCCGGCCCCACAGCACGCCGATGCCGGTCGGGCCGAGCATCTTGTGGCCGGTGAACGCGACGAAGTCGGCGCCGAGTTCCTGCACGTCCAGCGGGATGTGCGGGGCGGACTGCGAGGCGTCCACGACGACGATCGCGCCGACGTCGTGGGCACGGCGCACGATCACGTCGAGCGGGTTGACCGTGCCGAGGATGTTCGAGACGTGGACCACCGCGACGACCTTGGTCTGCTCGTTGATGGTCTCCTCGAGGTTGGACAGGTCGAGGCGGCCGTCGTCGGTGAGCTTCAGCCAGGCCAGCTCGGCGCCGGAGCGCTGCGTGGTCAGCTGCCAGGGCACGATGTTGGAGTGGTGCTCCATCTGAGTGATCACCACGCGGTCGCCGGGGCGCAGGCCGTACGGCTCACCCGCCCAGCCGAGCACGCTGGCGACCAGGTTCAGCGCCTCCGAGGAGTTCTTGGTGAAGATGACCTCGCTGCGGTCCGGCGCGTTGATGAAGGCCGCGACCTTGTCCCGGGCGCCCTCGTAGAGCGCGGTGGCCTCCTCGGCCAGCGCGTGCACGCCGCGGTGCACATTCGAGTGGTGGCGCTCGTAGTAGTCGGTCATCGCGTCGATGACCTGGCGCGGCTTCTGCGAGGAGGCCGCCGAGTCCAGGTACACCAGCGGACGGCCGTCGCCGACCTTGCGCTCGAGGATCGGGAAGTCCTTGCGGATTCCCTCCACATCCAGTGACATCAGGCTACTTCCTTCACTCCGGTGTACTTCTCGTAGCCCTCGTCCTCCAGCACCTGCGCGAGCTCGGCGCCGCCCGACTCGACGATCCGCCCGGCGGCGAACACGTGCACGTAGTCCGGCTTGATGTACTTCAGGATGCGGGTGTAGTGAGTGATCAGCAGCGTGCCGACCTCGCCGGTCTCCCGGACCCGGTTGACACCCTCGGAGACGACGCGCAGCGCGTCCACGTCCAGGCCCGAGTCGGTCTCGTCGAGCAGTGCGATCTTGGGCTTGAGCAGCTCGAGCTGGAGGATCTCGTGCCGCTTCTTCTCGCCGCCGGAGAAGCCCTCGTTCACCGAGCGCTCGGCGAAGGCGGGGTCCATCTGCAGCTGGGACATGGCGGAGTTGACCTCCTTGACCCAGGTGCGCAGCTTCGGGGCCTCGCCGCGGATCGCGGTGGCGCTGGTGCGCAGGAAGTTGGCCACGGACACGCCGGGCACCTCGACCGGGTACTGCATCGCCAGGAACAGTCCGGCGCGGGCGCGCTCGTCCACGGTCATGGACAGCACGTCCTCGCCGTCGAGCAGCACCTGGCCCTGCGTCACGGTGTACTTCGGGTGGCCGGCGATCGAGTAGGCGAGCGTGGACTTGCCGGAGCCGTTCGGGCCCATGATGGCGTGCGTCTCGCCCTGCGTGACCGTCAGGTCGACGCCCTTGAGGATCTCCTTCTGGACGCCCTCGGCGTCCACGGAGACGTGCAGGTCGCGGATTTCCAGAGTTGCCATCACAGCTCCACATTCGTGGCGACGTAGATGACATCGCCTTCGATCTTGGTCGGGTATACGGGGACGGGGTCGACGGCCGGGAGGCAGGAGGGCTTTCCGGTGGTCAGGTTGAAGGTCGAGCCGTGCAGCCAGCACTCGATCTCGCCGTCCACGATCTCGCCCTCGGACAGCGGCACCTCGGCGTGCGAGCAGGTGTCGAAGAGCGCGTGCACCTTGCCTTCGGAGGTGCGCACGACCATCACCGCCACCTCGCCCACCTCGCAGCGCTCCGGCCGGTCCTCCTCGAAGTCGGTGAGGTGGCCGACGGCCTCCCACTCCGGCTCCTCGTGATGGCGGCTCACGCGATCGCCTCACCCGTGTTCGTGAGTGGCGTCCGCCGCTCTGCGTTCATGGATGCGCTCGCAAGCTCGCTCATCGGGCAAGCTCCTGCTCGACCTTCGCCATCAGCTG
>WNGL01033305.1_pt1 | contig 10645 bp, 5 predicted proteins | sample 5400591 | NCBI WGS metagenome assembly WNGL01 (sample SAMN13153377, study PRJNA577476) | soil metagenome | isolation source: 80 cm soil or saprolite under Garry oak tree replicate 1 | place: USA:California | collected 2016-06-15
CGATCCACCTGCGCGAGAAGGACCTCGGCGGCCGTGAGCTCCTCGCGCTGGCGCGTGCGCTCGCCACGGTCTGCCGGCGGCACGGGCAGCTGCTCCTGGTGAACGACCGACTCGACGTCGCGCTCGCAGCCGGCGCGGATGGCGTCCACCTGCCGGCGGCCGGGATCCCGCCCGGGGAGGCGCGGCGGATCGTCGGGAGCGGCCGGCTCATCGGGGTGTCGTGCCACTCCGCGGCCGACGTCGCCCGCGCGAAGGCCGGCGGCGCGGACTTCGCGTTCCTCTCGCCCATCCACGATACGCCCTCGAAGCGGGAGTTCGGGCCGCCGCTCGGCGTCGGAGCCCTGCGCGAGGCGGCGCGGCTCGGGTTGCCGCTCGTCGCGCTCGGCGGGATCGGAGCGGGCAACGCGGCGGAGGCGCGCGCCGCGGGCGCGTGGGGCGTCGCGGCGATCCGGGCGTGGCTCGAGGGACCGGATCCCGCGGAAGCCGTGCGGCGGATGCTCCCGCCGCCTTGATTCCCCGTGCGGGGCGTTCTAGCGTCCCCGCATGGACCAACGCCCGGCGCCGCGCGAGCGGGGGCTCCTCCGCAACGTGTCGATCTTCGTGGATCTCGACGCGACCGCGGTCGCGTCGCTCGAGCGGCTCGCGGAGGTCCGCGAGTTTCCCGAGGGCGCGGTGATCGTCTCGCAGGAGGAGCGGGGCGACGCGCTCTTCGTGCTCGTCTCCGGGCGTGTAAAGGTCGTCCTCTACGGCGACTCCGGCCGCGAGATCATCCTCTCCATCTTCCGCTCGTCGGGCGACTTCTTCGGCGAGATGAGCCTGCTCGACAACGAACCCCGCTCCGCGACCGTGATCGCGGCGGAGCGCTCGCGCCTGCTCGTTCTCTCGCGGCGCGACTTCCAGGCGCACATCGAGAGCCACCCCCGCACCGCGCTCCGCGTCCTCACCGAGCTGTCGCGCCGGCTGCGGCGCGCGGACGAGGTGATCGGGAACCTCGCGCTGCTCGACGTGTACGGCCGGCTCGCCGGGAAGCTCCGCGAGCTCGCTGCGAGCGAGGGCGAGGAGCACGAGGAGGGCGTCGTGCTCCGCCAGCGCCCGACGCAGGCGGAGATCGCCGCGACGATCGGCACGAGCCGCGAGACCGTCTCGCGCGCGCTGTCCGATCTATCGCGGCGCGGGCTCGTCTCGATGAGCGGGAAGCGGCTCCTGCTCCGGCGTGAGTTCCTCGCCTCCGGCCGCTGACGGCCCTCAGCTCCCGAGCAGGAAGAAGAACTGGTACGGCAGGAACGTCTCCTCCCGGAGCACGGCGAGCCGCGCGATCCGCGCCGCCGCGAGCAGCTCCTCCCGCGAGACCCTGTGCTCCGGGGGAGGCCCGACCGGCAGCTCACCGGCGTGGAAGTCCACGACCGCGAGCCGGCCGCCCGGCGCGAGGCGCGCGGCGAGCGCCCCGAGCGCGGCGGGGCGATCCGGGAAGTGGTGGAACGTGTTCACGGTCAGGATCGCCGCGCACGGCTCGGGGGGAGCCGCGAGCGCACCCTCCGGCGCGAGGTGGGCCCGGACGTTCGAGAGTCCCGCGTCCCGCACCCGGCGCGCGAGGATCTCGAGCATCCACGGCTCGACGTCGATCGCGTGGACGCGCCCGGTCTCGCCCACCGCGCGCGCCATCGGGAGCGCGAAGTAGCCGGGGCCGACGCCGACGTCGCAGGCGACGTCGCCCTTCGCGAGCCCGAGCGCGGCGACGACCTCGTCCGGCTTCTGCCAGGCCCTCCGCTCGGGGTCCTCGAGCTTCGCGAGGTAGCGCTCGAGATCGAGCGGGTTCCCATGCCGGTCGCGCTCGACGGCGTCGTTCGCGCGGTGCGCATCGCGTCCGTGAGCCTGCCCGTGCCGGTGGTCGTGTCCCATGGCGTGTGAGAGCCAGGATAGGGCCGGAGGGCTCGCCCCGCCGGGATGCATCCGTCGCAGCGGGCGGCTATATTCCCGCCCCTCATGGGCGTCCCGGTGTACGAGATCTCGAAGGACTTCGTCTTCAGCGCCGCGCACCAGATCCGCTTCCACGGCGGCAAGTGCGAGCGGCTGCACGGCCACAACTGGCGCGTCCGGGTGCACGTCCGCGCGAGCGAGCTGAACCGGATCGGGATGGTGATCGACTTCGCCGACCTCCAGACGCTCGTCGCCGAGATCGGCGCGCGCTTCGACCACCGGAACGTGAACGAGGTCCCGCCCTTCGACGTCGAGAACACCACCGCGGAGCTCATCGCCCGCTTCTTCCACGTCGAGGCCGACCGGGCGCTCGTCGAGCGGGAGCACGGCCGGGTGCGGGTCTCGAGGGTCGAGGTCTGGGAGAACGAGGGCTCGCTCGCGATCTACCGCGAGGAGTAGTCAGCCCCACCGCGTATCCTCGGGGGCGTGGCTGCCCTCTGCGTCGTCGCATCTTCGCTCGCCGCGGCGAGAGGTTCGCGCCGTCTCTGCGACGCGCAGGGCGGGATCCTGCTCGGTCCCCAGGTCACGACCCTCGACCGGCTCGTGCCCGCGATCCTGGCGGCGGCCGGCGATCGCCGCCCGGTCCTGTCCCCTCTCGCGGAGCGGCTCGTCGCGGTCCGCGCCGGGCGCGCGGCGGGCGGTCCGTGGGCGACCCTCGCGCCCGAGGGCGGCCTCGCGGCTTCGCTCGCGGGGTCGCTCGCGGAGCTCCGGCGCGGCGAGGTCGATCCGGAGACGGCGCGCGCCGCCTCCGCCGACCTGCCGCGGGGTCCCGCCTCCCGGCTCGGCGCGCTCGCCGACGCGCTCGAGGCGCACGAGGCGGCGCTCCGCGACCTCTCGGCCCTCGACCGCGCGGGCGCGACGCGCGCCGCCGCGGACGCCGCGCGCCGGGGCGCGCTCCCCGGCGAGCTCGCGGAGCTCGACCTCCTCGTCGTCGACGGCCTCGCGTCCGTCTCCGCGGCGGAGTGGGATCTCCTCGCCGCGCTCGCGTCGCGCGCGCGCCGGACCCGGTTCAACGTCCCGTTCTTCCCCGAGCGGCCGGACGCGAGCGCGTTCGCGGAGCCGCTCCTCCGGCGCGTCGAGGGGCTGCACGAGGCGGCGGCGCGCCGCGAGATCGAGGTGGCGCTGCCCCACCTCGACGGCGACGGACGCGCGCCCCGGATCGGCGCCCTGCTCGCCGCGCTCGGCGGGGCCAGTCCCCGGACTCCCTTCGCCCCGCGAAGCGGGGCTGGGGAGGGGGAAGGGCGCGGCGCCTCCGCGGGAGCGGGCGGGCTCGTGCTCGCGCAGGCCGGCGCGGGCGAGGCGGGGGAGGTCGTGGAGATCGCCCGCGCGCTCGCCCGGCTCGCCGGGTCCGGGATCGATCCCGGCGAGCTCGCGGTGATCGCGCCGTCGCCACGCCGCATCGCGCCCGCGCTCGCGGCGGCCTGCGCCGACGCCGGCGTCCCGTTCGCGAGCGGCCGGGGGGCGCCGCTCGCGGAGGCGCCCGTGGTCCGCGCGGTCCTCGACGCGCTCGCGGCGGCGGGGGCGGGGCTCGACCGGACGCACGCGGAGCGGCTCGCGGCATCGACGTACCTGTCGCTCCCGCCGATCCCGGGCGCCCTACGCGCGCTGCTCGATCGCGCCGGTGCGCTCGACGGTCGCGGGCCGCCGGCCGACGCGCTCCGCCGCCGGGCCGCGGCGCTCGAGGCACCCTCCGCCGCGGGGGAGCGGGCCGCGCTCGGCCGGGCCGCCGACGTTCTCGCGCACCTCGACGCGCTGATCCGTCCGCTCGCCGCGGGCGGGCCGGTCCGCGCGCACGCGGCGCGCGTCTCGGCGTTCGTGGACGTCGCCGGGATCCGCCGGCGCGCCTCCCGCGGGCCGCGCGAGGTCGTCGAGCGCGACCTCGCGGCGCTCGCCGCGCTGGAGGCGGCGCTCGACGAGCTCGTCCGCGCGGTCTCGCTCGCGGGCCGCGGCGCCGAGCTGCTCGGACCGGCGGAGCTGTCCGCCCTCACCGCGCTCGCCGTGGAGGGAGCCGTGATCGCGCCGCCGCCCGAGCCCGCCGGCGGCGCGGTCGAGCTGTGGGGGCTCGACGAGGCGCCGGGCCTCTCGCTGCGCGCTGCGCTCGTCACCGGCTGCACGCGGGGGGCGTGGCCGCCCGCGCCGCGCCCCGATCCGCTGCTCCGCGAGCCGGAGCGGCAGGCCGTCAACGCGCGGCTCCGCCGCGCGGCCCTGCCCACCGCCGCCGCCCGGCGGGGCGAGGCGATGCTCCAGGCCTTCTCCGCCGCCGCCGCGGGGCGCGAGGCCGCGGTCTTCCTCTGGCCCGCTCCGGGCCCGGCCGCCGACGGGGGTCCGCTCTCGCCGATGGTCGCCGACGCCCTCGTCGCGATCGGCGTCGAGCCGGCCGGGCCGCCGCGCGACCCGGAGCTCGCCGCGTCACGCACCGTCCGCGAGGCGCTCCGCGCGGCCGCCCGCGCCGGAGCCGCCGTGCTTCCGGCGCTCGCGGCGACTCCCCTCGCGGCGCGGGCGCGGGACGCCCTCGCCCGCGGGGAGATCGAGGCGGAGCGCCGGGAGGCGGTGCAGGCGCGCCGTCCGTCGCCCCACGCCGGCGCGATCCGGGGGTCGGCGCTCGCGGCGCTCCGCGCCGTGCTCCCGGAGGAGTGGTCCGCGACCACGCTCGAGACCTGGGCGGTCTGCCCGTTCCGATTCCTCCTCGGGACGGGGCTCCGCCTCGAGGAGCCGCCGGACGAGGCGCTCGACATCGAGGCGCGCGAGGAGGGCTTGCTCCTGCACGCGATCCTGGAGCGGCTCGTCCGCGCCCGCGCCGCGCGCAACGCCTGGCCGCCCTCGGGCGATCCGGCCGACCTCGCCGAGGCGGCCGCGGTGGCGCGCGAGGTGCTCGTCGAGTTCGAGCGCGCCGGCCGGACCGGCGATCCCGCGGTGTTCGCGGGCCGGCGCGAGGCGGTCCTCGCGCGGGTCGAGCGCGTGGTCCGCGCCGAGGCGGAGGGCCCGCGCGACGTGGCGCCGACGCTCCTCGAGCACGCCTTCGGGGGTCGGTCGGGGCGGCCGCCGGTGGTGCTCGCCGCCGGCGGCGAGCGCGTCGCGCTCCGCGGCCGGCTCGACCGCGTCGATGCGGGCCCCTCGCGGCTCCTGGTCCTCGACTACAAGAACTCGGGTCGGTCGCGCGGGCGGGAGCTCGTGAAGGAGCTCGACCCCGAGGCGTTCGGGCAGACGAGCTTCCAGATCCCGCTCTACCTCGTGGCGGCGGCGCGGGAGCTGCCAGGCCGGCCACGGATCGAAGCGACGTACGCGCTCCTGCGCGCCGCCGAGCGCCTCGCCCCGGTCGCGCTCGAGCCCGGCGATCCCGTGCTCGCGACGGAGGCGCCGGCGGAGGCGCCCGGGGAGTCGTCGCGCACCTTCGCGGCCGCGGTGGTCGCCGCGGTCGGGACCATCCGCCGGGGCGACCTGCCGGTCGCGTCCCGCACCTGCGAGCATTGCCCGTACGGCGCGGTGTGCCGGTTCCCCGGCGCCCGCGCGCTCTTCACGCTCGACCGCCCCACTGCGGTCTCGGCGGGCGCCGGCTCGGGGAAGACGACCGCGCTCGTCGAGCTCTGCGTCCGGCTCCTGTCGGGCGAGGCGACCGGAACGCCGCTCGACCCCGGCGCGATCGCGGCCATCACGTTCACCGAGAAGGCCGCCGAGGAGCTCGTGCTGCGCCTGCGCGCCGCGGTGGCGGAGCGGGCGCGCCGCGCCGCGGAGGACGCCGGCGCGCGGGGCCCCGACGCCGCCGCGGGGGGAGCGCAGGACGACGCGCAGGCCTGGCTCGAGCGGCTCCACGGCGTCGACCGGATGGCGGTGGGGACGATCCACGGGTTCTGCGGGCGGCTGCTGCGGGAGCACGCGCCGGAGGCGGGGCTCGACCCGGAGTTCACGGTGGTCGACGAGGAGCGGTCCGCGGCGTGGCTCTCGGCCGCGTCGCGCGCCGCGGTGGTCGCCGCGCTCGACGCGGGGCGGCCCGAGGCGCGGCGCCTCGCGGCGGGGCTCGGCGCCACCGCGCGCGGCGGGCTCGCCGGGGCGGTGGCGGAGCTCGTGCGGGCGCGCGCGACGCGTGGAGACTCCGGCCCGCTTCAGGTGGCGGTCGCGGACCCGGCGGCGGTCCGCACGGGATGGGAGCGGCTCGGCGCGGCGGCGGGCGACCTCCTCGCCCTCGCGCGCGCGAGCACGACGAAGGGCGCGGCCCAGCTCCTCGAGCGGGTGGCGCGCGCGTGGGTCGCGCTCGAGGCCTCGGCGCGCGGCGCAGAGGCGGGATCCGACGCGCCGGCGCTGCTCGAGGCGCTGGAGGCCGCGACGCACGGCCCCCGGATCGGCGGCAAGACGGACGACCGGCTGCGCGAGGCGCGGGACGCGCTGCGCGCGAGCGCCGAGGAGCTCTCGCTGCTCGAGGCGGAGCGGCTCGGCGAGGCCCAGCGCCGCGGGCTCGCGGTGCTCGTGGAGGACGCCGCGGCGCGCTATGCGACCCGCAAGCGCGCGGCGAACGCCGCGGACTTCGACGACCTGCTCGTCCTCGCGCGCGACCTCCTCGCGCGGGACGGCGCGCTCCGGGCCGAGCTGCGCTCGAGGTTCCGGGCGCTCCTCGTCGACGAGTACCAGGACGTGAACGGCCTGCAGCAGGCGATCTTCGACCTCCTCGCCGCGCCGGGTGAGCCCGCCGGGCCGCTCCTCGTCGCGGTTGGGGACCTGAAGCAGTCCATCTACCGGTTCCGCGGCGCCGACGTGTCGGTGTTCGCGCGTCTCGTCCGGCGCCTCGGCGCCGGGGAGGGCCGGGTCCTGCACCTCGCCGAGAACCACCGATCGGTCCCCGCGGTCCTCGACCTCGTGAACGAGGTCTCGGCGCACAGCCTGGTCCCGCCCGCAGGCGTCGCGCCGCGCGACGACGAGATCCGATTCTCGGACGAGGACCGGCTCGTCCCGCGCCGCGCGGAGGGCGCCCGGCCCGCCTGCGAGATCCTGGTGGACGCGGGGGCGGGGAGCGCGGCGGAGCGCCGGCTGCGCGAGGCGGGCGCGATCGTCCGGCGGGTCGGCGCGATCGTGTCGGGCGCGGCGGGCGTGCTCGTCACGCCGCGCGGGGAGGCGCCGCGGCGCCCGCGGTACGGCGACGTCGCGATCCTGTTCCGGCGGCTCACCGAGATCGGGACGTACGAGCGGGCGCTCCGGGCGGCGGGGGTTCCGTACCGGCTCGCGCGCGGCGGCGGGTTCTACCAGGCGCCGGAGGTGCGCGACGTGGGCGAGCTCGTCACGACGCTCTTCGATCCGCAGGACGCGCTCGCGTGGGCGGCGGTGCTCCGCTCGCCCATGTGCGCGATCTCGGATGGCGCGCTCGTGCTGCTCGCGGCGGGGGGGCTCGCGAGGCTGGGGAGGACGACGGCGGAGGAGCTCCGGCGCGAGCTCTGCCCCTCGGGAGAGGGGGCCGCGACCGGAATCGCGGAGGACGAGTGGTCGCGGCTCGACCGGTTCATGTCGGCCTGGCGCGACCTGCGCGGCGTGCGCGACCGGCTCCCCATCCCGGAGCTCCTCGCGAGGGCGGTCGCCGCGCTCGACCTCGACGCCGCGCTCCTCGCCGCCCCGGACGGCGAGCGCCGCGCGGTCAACCTCGAGAAGGTGATCCGGCTCGCGGCGCGGTTCGAGGCGGACGGGGGCCGGGCCTTCGAGCTCGGGCGCCACCTCCGCGCACTCGCCGCGCGCCCGCCGCGGGAGCCCGAGGCCGAGCTCGACGCGGAGGACGCCGTCGCGGTCCTCTCGGTCCACCAGGCGAAGGGGCTCGAGTGGCCGATCGTCCTCGTCCCGGATCTCGGCGCCGCGGCCCGGAACGACGGCCGCCGGGCGCTCCTCGACGCGGAGGGCCGGCTCTGCGCCGCGCTGTACGACCCGCCGACGGAGGAGTTCCGCGCGACCGCGTCGCTCGTCCGCGCGCGCGAGGCGGATCGGCGCGCGGCGGCCGCGGAGTCGCGGCGGCTCCTCTACGTGGCGCTGACGCGGGCGCGCGACCGGCTCGTCCTCTCCGGCGAGGCGTCGCGTGGCGAGAGCTGGCGCGGCCTCCTCGAGGCGTCGCTCGAGGCTCGGCCCGAGGTCGCCGTCCGGGTGCCGGTCGAGGAAGCGGGGTCGTTCGCGGCGGGCGCACCGCTCGGCGCCGACGCGCCGACGCCGCGCGCCGGGTTCGCGCCTGCGCTCGCGCCGCGGCTCGCCACGCCTCCCCGCGCCGCCGCCGTGCGCGTCGCGGTGACCGACCTCGCCGAGTATGCGCGCTGCGCGCGGCGCCACCACCTCGCGCGCGTCCTGCGGCTCCCCGAGCCGCGCGGCGAGCGCGGCGTCGCGTTCGACGATCCGGGGCGGGCGACCGCGCGCGGCACGCTCGCCCACGCGATGCTCTCGGAGACCGATCTCGGCGCGCCGCCGCTCGAGCGCCGCGCGCAGCTCGAGGCCGCCGCCGCGCGGCGCGGGCACGACCCGCGCGCGCCCGGCGTGCGGCGGATCGCGGCGGAGATCACGCGCTTCCTCGACTCCGACGCCGGGCGCGCGCTCGCCCGCGCGGCGCGGGAGGGACGGCTCGCCCGCGAGGTCCCCTTTCTGCTCCGCCTCGACGGGGGCGGCGCCGCCGCGTACCTCGTCGGCGCGATCGACGCGCTCGTCACCGGCCGGCGCGGGGAGGGGATCGAGGTCGTCGACTACAAGTACGCCGTCCCGCGCGCCGAGGCGGCGGGGCGCTACCGGCTTCAGCTCCTCGCCTACGCGCTCGCGGCGCGGCGCGCCCATCCGGGCGCGCGGGTGCGGGCGCGGCTGCAGTTCCTCCGCGGCGACCTGCGGTCGGTGGAGGTCGGCGCCTCCGAGCCGGAGCTCGAGGCGTTCGCGCGCGAGGCGCCGCTGCTCGCGCTCGGCGCGCACGCCGGCGCGGGGGCCGACCTCACGCCCGCCTCGCTCGCCCGCGACGAGGCGCGCTGCCGCGCGGACGGCTGTGGGTACGTCGGGCGCTGCTTCCCGCGCCCGCCCGGTCCGTCGCCGGGGGCGGCGCCCGGAACGGTCCCATGAGCCGGTGGGCCTCAAACGGATTCTGCTTGCACCGGGGCTTCGCGACTCCGTAGATTCCCCCCGCCCGGCGGCGGCGCGGGCACGACCCCTTGACCTGAAACGGGAGAGCAGACCATGCCGGAGCGAACCACCGCGCGCGTGCAGGAGATCCTGTCCTGGTACCAGTCCGATAGCCCCGGGACGCTCGCGAATCTCCACCGGATGCTCATGACGGGCACCCTCGCCGGCACGGGCAAGATGGTCATGCTGCCGGTCGACCAGGGCTTCGAGCACGGGCCGGCGCGTTCGTTCGCGAAGAACCCCGCCGGCTACGATCCCGAGTACCATTTTCAGCTCGCGATCGAAGCGGGGTGCAACGCCTACGCGGCGCCGCTCGGGTTCATCGAGGCCGGCGCGCGCAAGTACGCCGGGCAGATCCCGCTCATCCTCAAGCTCAACAACTCCGACTCGCTCTCGAAGCTCGGCGGCGCGCCGATCTCCGCGATCACCGGCTCGGTGAAGGAGGCGATCCGCCTCGGCTGCGCCGCGGTCGGCTACACGATCTACCCGGCGTCGGACGCCAGGAATTCGCAGTTCGAGGCGCTCCGCGCGATCACCGAGGAGGCCAAGGCGCACGGCCTCGTCGTCGTGGTGTGGAGCTACCCGCGAGGCACCGGCGTGTCGAAGGACGGCGAGACGGCGGTCGACATCGCGGCCTACGCGGCGCAGATCGCCTGCCAGCTCGGCGCGCACATCGTGAAGGTGAAGCCGCCGAAGGATCTCGTGGAGCTCGGAGAGGCGAAGAAGGTCTACGAGGAGCAGAAGATCCCGCGCGCGAGCCTGGCGGAGCGGGTGCGCCACGTCGTCCAGTCGGCGTTCAACGGAAAGCGGATCGTCATCTTCTCCGGCGGCGAGGCGAAGGGCACCGACGCCGTGCTCGAGGAGATCCGCGGACTCCGCGAGGGCGGCGCGTTCGGCTCGATCATGGGCCGCAACGCCTTCCAGCGGCCGAAGGCGGAGGCGCTCAAGCTCCTCTCCGACGTGATGAAGATCTACGCGAGCTGACCGGAGGGGCCGCTCCCGGGCATGCCCGGGAGGGGCTCGGCCCACGCGGGCCCGTGCGGTCGCCCTGGGACGCATGGATCATGCCGTCCGTAGACGTTTTTCCTTGCCACCTGGAGTGGCAGGGGTTTAGAACGCCTTACCTTTTTTCTTCGCGACCTTCGCAAGGCTCACGTCCTGGCCCGAGCGCGGGCCGCGGACGTCGAGTGGAGAGAAACATGCGGCTTTACCCGAAGGTCATCCCGACGATCGCTCGAGAGGTCGTGCAGACCCTCATGCAGGACGGGGACATCGAGGTCGAGACGCTTCGGATCGCGGACGCCGAGATGGACATGGCGGCGATCATGAAGGAGTACCTCGCCGCCGAGGAGCGCGTGAACGCCGCGACCCGCGAGGCCCTGGAGCGCCGCGGCTATGATCACTCCCGGTTCAACCAGGTGAAGCGCGAGATGGCGGACGTCCGCGGCTTCAAGATGGGCGACGAGGGGATCGAGTACGTCATCGGCCAGATGATCGAGTTCCTCCTCATCTCCCGGAACGTCGAGGAGGTCTACTCGGAGGATCACGGCCT
>WNGL01010542.1_pt1 | contig 10644 bp, 13 predicted proteins | sample 5400591 | NCBI WGS metagenome assembly WNGL01 (sample SAMN13153377, study PRJNA577476) | soil metagenome | isolation source: 80 cm soil or saprolite under Garry oak tree replicate 1 | place: USA:California | collected 2016-06-15
GGCGGCGGCCTCGACGAGGTCCAGCAAGGCCGGCCAGCGCATGAAGCGGTGGAACGCCGAGTCGGTCTCGTCAAAAACGGGCCACAGGTGTTGGAACGCGTCCTCGTTCCGCCCATCGCCGATGGCCGCGGCGCCGCGGGCAAGGTGCGCGGTCGCGAGCAGTGGTCCACCCTTCATGGCAAGCAGCGCCCGCTCTGGTTCAGCCAGAACTGATTCGATGTCCGGCTCGGTTCCGCGCAACGCCGTCGCCAGAGCGCCGACCAGCTCTCCGGTGAGCCCGTACTGGGGCTGTCTCGTGTCCCGCGCAAGGCCGGCGGCCTCGTGTGCTGCCGCGGCGGCCGCCGGCCAGTCGCCGGCATGGATCGCCGCCCATGCATAGTGCACCAGGGCCTGGGTCAGGGGGACCAACCGGACCTGCTCACGGAGGCCGTCGATCGCGGAAGCCAGGAACCGCGCTCCTGTCGCGAAATCGCCAGCCTTCTCGGCGGCGATCCCCACATACATGGCTGCGACTGGGTCGGTCATCTCATGCAGTCGCATCCGCAAGACTCGTTTCAGGATCGTCGGCCCTGTCTCTTCGGGATGGGCAAGACCGACGACCGCCAGCACGCGCGGGTCATCGTCCGCCATCCCCATGGCGAGGGCGGCCTCGACGAGATACTCCCGGGTCCTGGATTTCGTGCGTGTCCACCAGCACCGATGTGCGATCGGCACCAGCGAGCGCAACGCCATGTCAGCGTCGCCCCCGTCGCGCAGCTGCTCGGCAATCGTGACGAAGGTCCTGGCGGCGCCGGACTCGAACCAGACATTCCCACCGATGATCTGGCCGAACCACGCAAGGCGGGCCTGGTCGCGTGCGCTGAGATCGAACGACGTCGCCTCATCGACCAGCCGGCGAGCGCTTGCGACGAGGCCGAGCTCGTAGGCAGTCTCCGCGGCCGCGACAAGACGCGCTCCCTTTCTTCGCGAGTCCGCCGTCAAGGCGGCCGCTCGCTCCAGGGCCGCGCCCGCAACGGTGACCGCACCACGAGCGGCGGCCAGGCGGGCGTGCTGTTCGAGCGCGGAAGCGATGCGCTCGTCAGGCCCCGTGGCTGCCATGGCGCGGTGCCAGAGCTGACGCTCCGGATCGGCGACCACCTCGGCGAGAGCCCTGTACATCTCAAGAACTTGCTGGGCAGAGGCCGCTTGATGGACAGCCGAGCGGATCAAAGGGTGTCGGAAGCGCACACCGCCGTCGGCGATTTCGACCAGGTCAGCGTCAATAGCGGGCTGGAGGGATTCAACGCTGGTTCGGCTCGATCGCGCGATCTCGTTCAGCGACGCTCGACTGTCGAGCGCCGCCGCAAGGAGCCCGGCCCGAGTGTCCGGGCCAAGGTCGCGCAGCCTGCTTGCGAAGGCGCGCTCGAGCCGACTCGTCAAGGTCGTGGACGGGGCCGAAAGCTGCTCGCGCGATCGCCCCATGCTGCGCGCCAGCTCAACCAGCGCCAGGGGGTTGCCGGCCGATTCCGCGAGAACCCTTGCGCGCAAGACCGGATGCAGCTCCGGCGCCGTGCGATCCAGCAAGCGTGCGGCCGCCGATGCGCTCAAGCGCTCGAGATCGAGGGTTGGTAGGCGAGCATCGTCGAGCGGTGTCGACTGCCCGCTCCTCATCGCCGCCACGAGTGCAACGTGCTCGGCTTCCAGCCGGCGGCCAATGAAAGCCATGACGCTGAGGGTGGAACGGTCCAGCCCCTGCGCGTCGTCGACGATCAGAACCACCGGTACGGAGTCAGCCACTTCGCAGATGAGCTGGAAGGCCGCGACCGCAACGCGGAACGAATCAGGCTTGAGGTCGACGCCCAAGCCGAGTGCCGCCTCGAGGGTTTGCCGATGTGACTCGGGCAACTGCGCCAGCGTGCCGATGACCGGGCGCAGGAGTTGGTGCAGGCCCGCAAAGGCGAACTCGGCTTCTGATTCAACTCCGACGGTAATCAGCGATCGGACACCTTGCGCTTCCGCTCGCCTGCGCACTCGTTGGAGCAGCGCCGACTTTCCGATACCGGCCTCGCCGCGGACCACGACCGCGCCCCCGCTGTCGCGAAGACGATCTACCATCCCGTCCAGGACTGCGGACTCCTGCTCGCGCTCGATCAGTTCGGGGCGGGCGTCGACCAGGGGCACCCCGCTCATCGGGGGAGTATGAGCCTTGCAGGCTGCTCAGTTGAGTTCGGAACCGGGCGAGTCGACCCTACGGATTTCTAAGGGGGTGTTTCGATGCCTCAACTCACGATTCGCTCAGGCGTGATCCGCGCCCAAGGCTGATCTGATCGCACAGGGCCATCTACGACTGGGGATTTCGAAACGGGTGCCTCACGGTCCCGGCCCGTGCGTCCTTGCCATGAAGCCTCTCCGCAACGACCCTATCGGTGCCGAGCGAGTTCAGAACGACTGACGCCAGTGAGACCTATGCAGCCTCCTTGATGAGGTTCGCCAGGAAATTGTGACCCGGCTGTGATCCGCCAACTCCAAACAACCGCAAGAATCACCGATTTCGAATACAGAAATGGTCGGGGGCCCGGGATTTGAACCCGGGGCCTCACGGTCCCGACTTCTAAGGTAATCGATCCAGAACAACCCGAAACGACGTATTTGTGAGTCGAAATTTCTGACATGTGTCGCAGGACCTGGGGATGTTGGCTGATTCTTTCGGCGAATTACTACAGAAACGACTACAGCGACTACACGGATGCCTAAACGAGATCGCTCATCGCGTCGACGACGTCGTCAAACACGTCCAGCAGGTTGGGGTGCCTGGCGCAGGCGATGCATTGGGGGCAAACCGCGCCCACTGGTTGGGCGTGCCGGACGCCTGGGCCTGCCAACACCGACGACGAGTTTCGGGTTATTGGGTGACTCCCTAATGTGGGGCGTCCATTCACAGGCGCACGTTAAGGGGAGGCCTACGTCCTGCGGTGCGTGTACGTGAAAGATAGAGAGTTGGAGCCTGAGGTGCTGTTGACGATAACAGTCACTGAAACGGTCGTGCCCGCACCCCCCGCCGGTGTCACCACGATGCAGAGCGTCTGCGATGTGCAGTTGACGCTCGCCGCCGCGATGCCGCCGAAGTAGAACTGCGTCTGCGTGGTTCCGGCAGCGAAGCCGGCGCCGCCGACTGTGACCATGGTCCCGCCGCGATATGAGCCCGAGCTCGGACTGATCGATGCGAGCGATGGGATGTACGTATACAAAACAGTGTTGCTGGTCGGACCGCCCGTGTTGACCCAAACACTTCCCGGTCCACCGACCCCGGCTGGCGACGTCCCCGTGCACAAAGTCGACGTGCAGCTCGCTCCGGTCGCGGCGACGCCATTGAAGAGGACGCTGGTGGCGCCCGGCTGGAAGCCGGATCCCGAGACCGTGAATGCCTGGCCCCCTGTGGCCGGTCCGGAGCTGGGCGACAGATTGCAGATCTGCGGCGCGCTCATGGTGTACGTGAACTGGTCGGACGGCGAGCTCGTACTGGTGCCGGACGGCGTGGTCACAGTGACATCGACCATGCCGCAGCCCGGAGGCGCAGTGACCGCGAGCTGGGTCGCGCTGCTTACGCTCACGTTGGTCCCTGCGGCGGCGCCGAAGGCAACCGAGGTCGAGCCAGAGACAAAGCCGGTGCCGGTAACAGTCACCGATGTCGAACAACCGCTGTCAGGACACGAGCTTGGGTTGACGCCTGTCACGGTCGGCGCCGGCGAGGTCTGGAAGTCGAGTCGTTGAGCGTATGTCGCCCAGTCGCAGTTTGGAAAGCTCGCGTTGGATCCGGCGTACTCGCCGGCGACCCAGACGTCGCCAGCGGTGCTTGGATCGAATGCGCCACCGCCGTAGTCGCCCCATCGGTCTGGTCCCGTGTAGCCCGGGAAGCACTGACTGAGGTTGTAGAGCGCGAGCCCGGCTTGAACCGTCTGCGCGCCGATGATCGTCTGGGGGGATGACCCGGCCGGCTGACCCGCGACCCGAAAGCCGGCGTAATCCGAGCTGGAGGAGAAGTTGTAGCCGACGAACATGTCACCGCTCCCCGCCAACCACGCAATCGGGTAGTAGAGATCGCCGCCGGAGCGGGCCAGGTCGAAGTTCTGAGCGACGGTCATCGCACCAGTGAGCACCTGGATCAGGCGGCTGCATGGCCGAACCGCGGTGTCTGACGGCGGCGTGCAAGCATCGTTCCCGCCCGTCCAGAGGACTCCGTTGAGCCACACCGAGTTGAGGAAGCGGTCATCGTTGGTGTCGATTGACGCGAGCATCCCTGGTTGGTCGGCCTTGGGCGGGCTCGAGGTGCCAGCGATGCGAGGATCGGACTCAGACCAGGTGAAGCTGCTGGTCCCAGGCGTCCCGCCGGCGGTGATTACACCGATTGTTGGTGTGCCCTTGTTGCAGCCCGTGTAGCCGCAATCGCTGTTGTTGTAAGCGAGGTAGAGCACACTTGAGTCCGCAAGGTGCTGCGCGGGCACGATTCCTGATTGATTTGCGTTGGGCCCGATCGCCGTGCCCGGGGCGGGCGAGCCGGTCAACAACGGCGACTTCTGGAGCACCCAGGTCGCCGCACCTTCAAAGAAGCTGCCGTTGAGGAAGTCATTCCACGCGATTGCGATCTTGTCCGTGCTCACCCCGAGCTTCGGCTGGTCGTGGAGCAAGCTCGATTGCGCCGCCGCGTAGATCTTCCAGGTGCCGGCCGGGTCGCCGCTCGTGGAGACCGCGAGCACAAACTCACTCGCGTATGACGAGGTGTAAGCGACGCCCGTTGAGAACCAGCGGCCGCTGAGCGCGTCGTACAGAACGCGCGGATCTGAGAAGGAGTAGCTGGTGCCAAGCAGACCATAGAAGGCGTTGAGGTCGAAATCCGTGACGAAGGTGCCATCCTTGTTCCAGAGCGACCCCGTCGAGTTGACTTCTTCGAGCAGATTGCCGGGCCCTGCCGCGAGCTGCGTGTCGGGCGGCGCGACGTTCTGATCAGCGTTGGCGCTGAAGTCGGTGGTCTGCTTCTGCACGGTCATGCCGGTGAAGCCTCCGACCAGCTGCAGCGTCGGGCTGGATGTCGTTGAAGTGGTTAAAGGCGTCACGACAGCCGCCGTGGATGGCGTCAATGTCGACCCTCGTTTCGCGGGCAGGAACACCGGCAATCGGCGTGAGCTACCCGGGCCGGCCCGTGGCAGACCGGCGACACTGACGGTGCGGACGGGGAGCACCTTGACGGTCTTCAGGTGCGGGCTGGGCGTCGCGGCAGCGGCGGTGATGGGCACAGCCGCAAATGAGATCGCGCAGATGGCCACGGCTCCGAGTCCAGATCGCAGCTTCATGTCCACAACCTTCCCGTGCAAATACCGGGGCCGCCAGCGCCTGGCCGGACGTCGCAGCACTAGCCTACGTCGGCCCGCTCACTGCGTCAAACGACTTCGGTCTTGAAGAACGGCAACTTCAACTGAGGCTCGACAAGGGGCGAAGTTTCCTGGCCGAGGCCCAGATCAGCAAGCACACGTGCATCCATGGCTGGACCCGCGACCGCCGAATCGAAAGGCGCTCGGTTGCGGGCACTACTTAACGCGGCCATCGGCGCACACACTCCTTTGATCCGCTGGCGGCACACTGGCCGCGGCGCCGCGGCAAGATCGCGGCTCGCATCAACTACGTGCGCATTCCGTCCACACAAACTCTTTTTGGGCCATTTTCAGCTCGCAACTTCTAACGGCCGTACCCGCTCCGCCGAATTGGCGGCGTTTTCGAGCGGATTACTACATGAAGCTCTGCACCGGATGTCTACGACCGCCTTCGGGGCGTGGTACTGCTAGGACAGCGGCCTCATCAACATGATGGGTTGTTTGCGGGCCGGAGCGCCGATCTGGAGTGGCCGCCACGGGCGGTTGCGGCTTCGGACCTCAGGCGCAGACTACGGCCAGCGAGGCATCAAATGGAGAGGGCCTACCCATAACCCAGAGGGGGTAACCGATGGAGACGAACAACCCGAAGGTAGAAGCGTTCGTTCGCGCTGCCAGACCGGTTCTGGGCGCAAGCCGCGGCAATGGTCGGGGGCCCGGTGCTCCGGGACAGGGATTTGAACCCGGGGCCTCACGGTCCCGAATCAGACGGTATTCCGTCCAACCGCGCCGATTTCTGCAGTTTTCGCTTCGAAATTTCTGATCCGGCCTGCTCGCTCGTCCAGAAATGGGTCAATCTTCGGCCGAACTACTACATGAGGTGCTACACGCCGTTTGGAGGCGAATCGGCGGCTGCCTTGGCCGACCGTCTGTCGCCCGACCATGCCAGCGGCCGCGCATATATCGGGACGCGCGCGAGGCCTTCGCACTCCCCACGGTTTTGAAGACCGCATTCCAAGTATGAAGTTCCGCATACGTCCACCTCATATCGAACGGGCGCTGGCGAAGTCCGGGATCCAGTCGCGCCGGCAGCACAAGCGCCAGTGTTCGAACTGGGCGCCACGGCCTATGGGATTCCTTGGGCTCCTAGGCTAGCTCGCGCCGTCGAATATCCTGCTGGTCCGGCTCCGGCGGTCGATGGCCGATCGACCGCGTAAATATCGACCGGTAGTGAAGCATCGCCTGGCGCAATGCTTCGGTCCCATTGGTCCTTTCACGTGCAAGGCAGTGGCGAGCCTCCAGGATCGGTCTCGGGAGCTGGTCGTGGCGCACTGGACGTCCGCGCTCACGGAGCAGTGAGACGACAAGTGCATCGGCTTGCTGAACCGCTTCTCGTGGCGCGTCCATAAATCCCGCGGTGATCCGGTGCCAGGAGTTCACGAACTGGTTGCGGGCTTCAGGGGAGAGTGGCGCGAGTCGGGGCACTCTGGCCTGCCAGGCCCGCACGATGGCCACGATCACTGCGAGAAACCACAGGGCGATCAGGAGATCGACCAACGGGGTGACTATATCCATGGCTGCACCTCCAAACAGTTAAAACGCGCAGCGCATCCGCAGACCCGGGCGGCGGCTAGGCGACAAGCAGCCCGGAGAGTTCGAACGTCTGTTCGCAATTTCTCGCGTGAGCCGCGAGCTCCAACTTAAGATCGGGTCGACGGCCCGGGATTGAACCGGGGCCACCGCCGTCCCAAAGCGACCTTGTGGGTATCCGGCCCTGGGGCGGTGGAGGCCCAGAAAGCTATTGGCAGGCGGCCGCTACCGGCTTGGGCCCCATGAGCCGCCGAAGGACGTCTTTGGTGAAGCCGTTGCTCCAGCTGGTCGATCGGGGAGAGCACGAGACATCCGTCTGGTCATCGCGGCGCAGCAGACAATTCGAAGCCGCCATGACTTCGCACCCGGCGTGGCCACGGATTGCCGCCAGCAAGATGGATGCACCGTAGAAGACAATCGCTGGCCCCCGTACGACAAAGCCGTCTTCGGGGCGCTTAAAACTGATCGGTGGACGCGTCGATAAGGCGCCGAGCGCAGCAACAGCGCGATTGTTGACCAAGTACGCGGCCATGGGATCAGCCTGCAAAGCACCTCCGAACCAAACGCAATGGGCCCGTGCCCGAGGCTCGCCGGAGCCGAGGGGCGATCTGCCTGCTCTTCGAACGGACCTTTTGGTTGTGACGTTGACCGCGGTCGCTGCCGCAATCGCCTTCGCGCGCTTGGTCGGACCGCCTTGTTTCAGCTCGCTCTCTTTGACTGCTCGTACTCCGCTGCTCTTTGTCGCTGATGCTCGGCAGGTGCTTCTTCTGCGCCATCCGTCTCAGCCTTCCTGCTCCTCTTGCAACTCTTGTTCGGCCCGCAGCCAATTCTCCTCATCGGGTCCTGCTTGATCCGATTGAGAGATCAAATAGGCACGTTCGGCAATCCTTTCGCGCGTGATTGGCTTGCGTGAAGGATTCTCGTCTGTGAGGCCGCCGAATCCTTCGGGCTCCTCTGGGGTGTTGAGGCCGTCTTCCATTTGTCTTCTCCTTGGCAAGGCGCCTGCGCCGCGCCCCTACGAGCTGCGGTCACGCTGCGGGTTTAGGCCGTCGAAGTTGGTCGCGCTGCTCTCGCTGCACCTCGCGGGCGACCATGGCATCGATGCGATCCCACAGCTGCCAGTCGCCCTCCGAGCGCCAGACCTGATCAAACAAGGACTCGAGTTGTGTCTGCAGATCCGGGATATCTGACCGCCCATTGATCCTCATGGTTCCCTCCTTACGCATACGGAAAACGTGCGGCGAGGGCGGTTGCAACTACTACCGATGCCGGAAATTCGGGCCTCACGCTAGGCCCGTCGCTGGGATGCCACAAGCACCACCACGGAGGGAGCCTGGCTAATCGCATGATCAGCCAACGGCTCGCTTCGTCACCGTTGGGCGGATTTGTATCCGGATTAGGTGCCGCGTGGGTCCAGGTCAGGCATCAACTGCGCTGGCCCACGTTCGGTGCAGGCGGCTTCAAGTATTCGGTCGCTCGACGGCTCGGTCCTTTACATCTCTATACATTGGTCCGAGTAGACCGCCCAACGCCCCGCGTTCTACCCGGCAAAAGGAGGACTCATACATATGGTTCTCGATTTCGACACGATTCTCTTGTGGATGGTGGTCGGACTTGTGGCCGGATTCCTCGCCAGTCACCTGGCGCTCGGACATGGCCTCGGACTTGTCGGTGACCTGATTGCAGGCATCGTTGGTGCCCTGGTTGGCGGCCTTCTCGCCGGCCTATTTCACTGGAGCATCACGATCGTCGGGCATCCGATTCTCAGCGCGATGCTGATCGCGTTCATCGGGGCTGTGATGGTGTTGCTGGCCCTGCGGCTTTTCGGCGGCAGCGGCCTGGCGAGAGGACGCGCTTACTGGAGCTGAGCGGGAGCTCCAGGTATCGGCGGCAAGGCGTGGCGCCTGGCATTCAGGCGCCCGTCGCCGTCCTTAGGGTTGAAGAACGCAGATGACCCAGCGAATCCTTCTGGCTTGCGCCTTTCAAATTCACCGCGGCCGCCATGATCGTTGCACTCCGCCCCTCACTGTCAACACGGGATCTGTCGCCAGGCAATGATTTATAAGCCTGTAGCTGGTGGGAGAGGGTGGGTAAGCGTTCTACAGAAATGCAGGGTTCTACATCGGATCGTGCCGACGAGATGCTCTCCGCGCTGGTTGACGAACTAGAAGTACATCCCACTGAACGCGGCAAGAGGGTGCTCAAAGTGTGGCGCGCGCGATCGCCTGCGCTGGTCATGCAGAGTGAAGAGAGAGGCGAGAATCCTGTCGCCACCGCGAGTGAATTCATGGAGATGCTGCTCGGCTCCCTGCGGTCCGATGCTGAGTTGAATTGGAGCGACTGTGAGCAGAGATCACGTGAGTACGGCCGGTTGCGCGCTCGGCAGGCAGTACCTCTTGAGTCCCTGATCGATGAGCTTGCCGTATACCGTCGCGCCACTATGGAGCTGATCTCAACCCCTCTCCAGGAGAATTCTCGCCGGGATGGGATCGTCGCCCTGGCGCAGAGCCGCCTCGAAGACGTGACCGACCACCTCAACCAATCGATCGCCGCCGGCTATCTTGACTGCGTCGAAGCTGGGCGCCCTCAAAGGAGCCGTCTGCCAGCCACAGTGTCTGTCGTGGGCCGGCTTTCGAGTTATATCGCGCAAACCGCCAGAAATGGCCTCGGGAAAACCATCGCCGCCCTCCGGCTCAGGGCGCCTGGGCCCTGGTTGAAGGCGAAGACGGTGCATCTCGGCGATGCGATCCGCCGCGTCGCGAGATCCACTCACATAAAGGACGCGGAGCGCTTGAGCACGAACAGACACCAGCGCACTCGCGAGATCGGCCGCTCAAGAACCTGACCCCGGCGGCTGCGGAGAGTCATTGACGGTCCGGCGAAGAACCAGGCGGAGTCGTTCGGCGAGCTGGGCCGGTGTCGTGCGGACTTTGAGCAGCCAGGGCGCGCCGGCCTTCAAAGCTCGATCTTCCGCCCCCTCAATGTCGCCGAGATGATTGCTCAGCATGATTACCGGTAGCTGAGCCGTTCGGTCATCCAAACGCAAGTTCTCAACGATGTCGACGCCGGTGAGGAGGCCAGGAAGCTCCCAATCCAGGACCACGACATCTGGCACGTCCATTGCGAGTGCTTTGAAAAGCTCACTCCCATCACCCAAAACCATGACAACAAAGCCTGCCGCCTCGAGTCCGATCTGATACATCTGCGCAGCCACCGGGTCATCCTCGACGAGCATGACAAAGGGGCGGGCGCCCTCCTTGTCAGCCTCCATCACGCCAACCCGAGCAGTCATAAAGGACTCCCTGGCGTTATCGAGCTGCACGGTCTGGCCGCGAGCGCCCAGCGGAACGTCGAGCGGGCCCTTTGCGCGCGACTCCGATGTAGGGAAGGTTCACCTTCGGGGTCCCTGAGGTGAACGCACGCTGGATACCCGTCGAAGGGATGACCCATGAACGGCCCGAGTCTATGCCTCGACATCGAGAGTTGAGCGAAGTAACCCGATCTGGTGGGCTCTCCTGATTGCGCTTGATGGACGCCCTAACGATCCAGTTCCAAAGAACCGAGGCTCAGGGCGCGCTTGTGGGAAGCTTTCGGGTGCAGATCGCTTCCACCTACCGGCTTCAACTCTCGAAACAGTTCACGTTTGACGACGCGGCCGCCTGCGCCGGCTATCTTGCCTCCCTCGGAGTGGCGCGCGTTTACTGCTCACCAA
>WNGL01010545.1_pt1 | contig 10643 bp, 8 predicted proteins | sample 5400591 | NCBI WGS metagenome assembly WNGL01 (sample SAMN13153377, study PRJNA577476) | soil metagenome | isolation source: 80 cm soil or saprolite under Garry oak tree replicate 1 | place: USA:California | collected 2016-06-15
CGGTTGGGCGCGATACATTGGTGGGGTGACGGACAAGCTGATTTTGATTACGCTGCTGGTGAAACTTGGGGTGGTAGCCTCAGTGGCCAGTGTGCTGGCGCGTGCCAGCAGTTTTCGTCGCTTGTTCTTTTCGGAGCACCGCCGCCCCATCCAAACCGTCGCGCTGTTGGCGTTCTTTCTTATCCCGTTGACGTTGGGAGTGTGGGTGCGGACGACGGTGCCCAACTTTCTGGCAGCGGATATTTCTTTTGAGACTGTGATTTTGCTGGGGCTGCTGGTGGGGCCCGGTTGGGCAATGCTGGGCGGAGCTGTGCTTGCTGGACCGGCGGTCTTTCATCACGAATATCTCGCGTTGCCATTCAACGCAGGAGTGGGGTTGCTGGCCGGCGTGCTTGGACGGTTTGTTGACCCCGATGAAATTTGGTCGTTCACACCGTTTGTCGATTTGAGCCTGTATCGATGGGTGCGCCGCATCCTGCGCAGGCCGCGCGTCGATCGCCAGTTTCTAATGCTCTTCCTGATTGTGGCGGCTGAGGCGTGCCGCGATTGGTTGGCTCACGCATTTCCCCACCGGCTCTTTGCGCTGCTGGCCACGGAGATCTGGGTTCAGGTACTGGTGTGTTTCAGCGCGCCGATCGTGGTCGGCATCGCGCTCAAAGTTTGGAACGCACTTCGCATGGAACTGAAGCTGGAAGAGCAGAAGCGGCTGCTGCTCGAGGCACGGCTTGATGCCTTGCAACGCCAGATCAATCCGCACTTTCTGTTCAATACTCTCAACTCAATTTCTTCGTTGGTGCGCATGAAGCCGGAGTTGGCTCGCGAGATGACGGTGAAGCTGGCCAACATTTTGCGTGCGCTGCTGAAGGATCACGACACGTATGTTCCTCTGAGCGATGAGCTGAGCTTTACCGACGATTATCTCGATATTGAAGTGGTGCGTTTTGGCGCAGACAAATTGCGCGTCGAGAAAGAGATTGATCCGCGGACATTGGGAGTCCTGGTGCCAAGCATCCTCTTGCAGCCGCTGATTGAGAACAGCATAAAGCATGGTCTGGAGCCGCGAATCCACGGAGGTACCGTGACGCTACGCAGTCGTCTGACTGGAGATCGCGTACTGATCGAGGTAGCCGACGATGGCGTGGGTATGGGGGAAAGGCCGCGCCTGGGCATTCGCGGCAGTGGCGCCGGCATCGGAATGAAGAATGTGCAGGAACGCCTTGAGGTGCTCTATGGCACGCAGGCGAGTTTTAGCGTAGTCAGCAACCCGGGCCGCGGCACGCTGGTGTCAATTGAGATTCCGGCGCACCTGGCGGAGACGCCTTAGGACAGGCGAACTTCATCAGATCAAGGGGAAGCCTATGAACAGAGAACTGAAAGGAACAGATCGGGTGGTGCATCTGGACAGGATTGGCCAGATCGCGATTTCGGTGAGCGATTTGCCGCGCGCAAAGAACTTCTATCAAAACACGCTCGGCATGAAGTTTCTCTTCGATGCGGGTCACTTGTCGTTTTTCCAATGTGGAGATATCCGATTGATGATCGGGGCATCTGAGAAACCGGTGTCAACAGACGGAACGATCCTCTATTTCAAGGTCACGGACATTCACGAGACGTACAGGTCGCTGAAGCATCAAGATGTGGAGTTCTTTCAAGCTCCGCACCTTATCGCGACGATGCCCGATCATGATTTGTGGATGGCATTTCTGAAGGATCCGGATGGAAATACGCTGGGCCTGATGTGTGAAGTCGCTCGGCCTTAGGGCCTCTCCAAAAGAGTTCTCCACGAACGCGCCGGACCTGACTTTCCTACCCGTTCCAAGGGAGTTACCACCCCTGCTCCGAAATGCACAGGGATGCGCTGTATGCTCACATCATGGTGCGGTTCACGGTGCTGGCTTCGGGGTCCAAAGGGAACAGCACGATTGTGTCTGGCGGCCAGACCCGCATCCTGGTGGATGCCGGATTGAGTTGCCGGGAGCTGTTCCGGCGCATGCGCCTGGCCAGCGAGGAGCCGGAAACACTGGACGCCATTATCATCACCCACGAACATTCCGACCACGTCGGCGGATTGGCCGTGACCGCTCGCAAGCTTGGAATTCCGGTGTATTTCACCGAGGGTACCCATCGTGCGTGGATGCGCTGGTTGGCTCCGCGGCGGCAGATGACCTACGCGCAGTGGCTGGAACAGTGCCGCCAGCAGGCTGCGGCGCGGCAGGCAGAAATTGACGCCGCGACTGACGAAGGCGAAGCGGACGAAGTCGATCTCTCGGCAATGTGCGATACCGAACCAACCGCAGTGGCAAGCGCGGAGCCGGCAAGTGAGACTGCCGAGCCGAAACCAACCACTCCGCAGAAAGATCCGACCTGGCTGCCGTCGGTAGAGTATTTCCAGGCCGGCCAGCCGTTCCAGATCGGCGATATTGCCGTTAGCCCGTTCACCATACCCCACGATGCCACCGACCCGGTGGGCTTTGTCTTCTCGGCGGAGGGCGTCAGAATGGCGGTAGCCACGGATTTGGGGTACATTCCTCCAAACGTGAAGGCGCAACTGAAGGGCGTTGACTTGTTGCTCCTGGAGTCCAACCATGACCTGGAAATGCTCCGCGACGGGCCTTATCCCTGGTCGGTCAAGCAGCGGGTGCTTTCCCGCGTGGGGCACTTGTCCAACGAGGCGGCGGCCACCTATCTTGAGACGGAATACGACGGCCAGGCGGCCTACGTAATCTTGGGGCATTTGTCCGAAAGCAACAACCTGCCAGAGTTGGCCCGGATCACGGCCGAGCGAGCCTTGAATGGGCGCGCTAGCTTATTGGCAAATCGGCTGTTGCTGGCGGCGCAACATGAGCCGCTGATGCCTATTTCCTTTTAAAGAAAGTAAGTTACAATAGTAGTGGGCCTCACTATGTTCCAGTGGGTTGGCAAGGAACGCTACCACGGCAAGGTGAGTCGATTGAGCTTCACTGAATCATGCAGGGCAGGTGAAGCATCAAGAGTTCTGAGCCTTCTTTGCCACGTAAGCCGCGCTGAAGCAAAGCGGTTCAACCGATACTTTGCAAGGTGAGTCTAAACGCATATGGCAAGAATTTTATGTAATGACCGAGTTGTAGGCGCTATTCTTGCGAGTTGGAGATATGACATTTCGGGGATTTCGCCCGAGATGCGCAAGGATTACGAGCAGCATCTCGTCGAATGCAGCCGCTGCAGCGCCCGTCAGAAATTTCATCGCAGCCTGGACGTTACTCTCGTCGCCCTCACGTCGCTGTCGGTGTTTTTCTCGCTGTTTGCACTTGCGGTGCTCAGGCACATCAAGCCATTGGAGCACGTTGCCTTCAACATCCTCGGCCTCGACATTGTCGATACCTATCACATGCTGGTTTCGGCGGCCATCGCAGGAGTTTTCTTCTCGGTAATTGCGTTCGTGCTGGTGCTGACGACGACGCCTGTGCCGTCCTACCTGGGCGGAATTGCGGCTGAGAGGGCGAAGATTCTTGAAGAGCGTCTGCCGGCCGCGATCAAATCGCTGCGGCCGAGGTAGACTCCCGACGCCAGGGTTCAGAATATGAGAGGCACATAAGAAGGCGAAGCCAACAGCTTCGCCTTTTTACATTTGTTGGTGCGAACTTATCCCGCAATCGGCACGCGGAGATCGCCGCCGGTCATCTGCTTGGGCAGGCCCAGCTTGAGCAGGTTCAACAGAGTTGGCGAGATGTCGCGCAATGAGCCGTCGGGGCGCAGACGGTAGTGTGGCGCGTCTTCGGAAATGTAAATCATCGGAACCGGGTTGGTAGTGTGCGCAGTGTGCGGGCCGCCGGTTACGGGGTCAACCATCAATTCAGCGTTGCCATGGTCGGCGGTGATGAGCCAGCTGCCGTTCCTTTCCTTGACGGCCTTGTAGATGCGGCCCAGTTGCGCGTCAACCGCCTCGCAGGCCCTGATGGTTGGTTCGAGTTTGCCGGAGTGACCCACCATGTCCGCGTTGGCGAAGTTAGCCACGACTAAGTCGAAGGCGGTGTCGTTGACGGCTTTCACGATAGCGTCGCCGATCTGCTCGGCCTTCATATGCGGCGCGAGGTCGTAGGTCGCCACCTTCAGCGAGGGAATCATCACACGGTCCTCGCCCGGGAAGGGCGTTTCAATGCCGCCGTTAAAGAAGTAAGTTACATGAGCGAATTTCTCTGTCTCGGCCACCCGCAAATTGCGGAGATGGTTTTGCGAAAGAATGTTAGCCAGAATGTTGTCCATCGACTCGGGCGGAATAACGACTGGCAACTCGTAGAGTTTGTCGTAACGCGTCATGCACAGATAGTGCAGGTTTTTCGGAATCTCGGTGCGCGGAATCTCCTTGTCCAGGGCTTCCCAGCCTTCCATATCGCGGCCGCCCTGCTTGTTGAGGCCACTCTCGCGAGTCAGGACGCGGGTAATCTGGCGAGCGCGGTCTGCGCGAAAATTGAAGTTGATGCAAACATCCTCATCGTGAATCTGGCCGACCGGCTTGCCCGCGGCATCCAGCGCTACAAAGGGAATGAGGAACTCATCGGTGACGCCGTTGTTGTAGGACTCCTTGATGCGCGCGACGGGGTCGGCGTATGCGCCGCCCTCTGCCTTGCCGTTGACCATGGCATCGAATGCCTTGCGCTCGCGCTCCCAACGCTTGTCACGATCCATGGCATAGTAGCGGCCGTTGATTGAGGCTACTTTGCCTACTCCGTACTCGCGCATCTTTTGTTCCAGCTTGGCGACAAAGCCGGCGCCGGAATCGGGTGCGGTGTCGCGTCCGTCCATGAAGGCGTGCACAAATACGCGCTCCAGTCCGTATTCGCGCGCGGTGCGCAACAGAGCGTAGAGATGCTCCTGATGCGAGTGGACGCCACCATCGGAGACCAGCCCGAAGAGATGCAGTTGGTGCTTGCCCTTACGTGCCCTCTTCATGGCCTCCGCGATTGCCGGATCTTTTTGGAACTCGCCCGAAGCAATCATTGCGTCGATGCGCGTGATGTCCATCTGCACGATGCGTCCGGCGCCGATGTTGAGGTGGCCGACTTCGCTGTTGCCCATCTGCCCGTCCGGGAGGCCGACGAAGTGGTCGGAGGCCTGAATCAGGGTGTTGGGATACTCGCGGAGCAGCTTGTCGTAGGTGGGCTTCTTTGCCAGCGCGATGGCGTTGTTGGCAGTTTCGGCGCGATAGCCCCATCCGTCGAGGATGGTTAGAACGAGAGGACGCTTGGAGATGGACACGGGCAGGTTCCTTCAATCTTTGAGAATGCAATAAGCAGAGCTAGCGGGAAGCATCTATAGCGACAAGGCGGTCGCCCCAGGTCTCAACATCGAGACCTGGGGCACCCTAGATTAGTGCATCGGACAGATAGTTAGTCGTTGTAGTTCAAGCCTTCTAGTCCGAGGTACACCGCGCCCGCGCCCAGTTCCTCTTCAATGCGAAGCAACTGGTTGTACTTGGCGATGCGGTCGGTGCGGCTGACGGAGCCGGTCTTGATCTGGCCTGCGCCGGTGGCGACTGCGAGATCGGCAATGAAGGTGTCTTCGCTTTCACCTGAACGATGCGAAATGACCGACGTGTACCCGTAGCGGCGGCCAAGGTCGATTGCGTCGAGCGTCTCAGTGATGGTTCCGATCTGGTTTACCTTGATTAGAATCGAGTTGCCAACGCCCTCTTCGATGCCGCGCTGCAAGCGCTTTACGTTGGTGACGAAAATGTCATCGCCGACGAGCTGAATGCGGCTGCCGAGTTTGTCGGTGAGAAGCTTCCAGCCTTCCCAGTCGTCCTCGGCAAGGCCGTCTTCGAGAGAGACGATGGGATACTGGCGGCTCCAGTTGTCGTAGAAGCTCACCATCTCTTCGCTCGACAGCTCGCGCTTGTCGCTCTTCTTGAAGACGTACTTCTTCTTTTCCTTGTCGTAGAACTCGCTCGACGCGGGGTCAAGGGCGATGGCGATCTGTTCGCCGGGCTTGTATCCGGCCGCCTCGATGGCTTCGAGAATCAGTTCGATGGCCTCGCTGTTGGATTTGAGCGAAGGAGCAAAGCCGCCTTCATCGCCCACGGCCGTGTTGTAGCCCTTCTTCTTCAGCACGCCTTTCAGCGTGTGGAAGGTCTCGGCAGCCCAGCGCAGCGCGTCAGAGAAGCGCTCCGCGCCCACCGGCATAATCATGAATTCCTGAAAGTCCACGTTGCTATCGGCGTGCGCACCGCCATTGAGCACGTTCAACATGGGTGTGGGAAGAATGCTGGCATTGATGCCGCCCAGGTAGCGATAGAGCGGAATCTCCAGCGTTTGCGCCACGGCGCGGCTGGCAGCCATGGAGACGGCGAGAATGGCATTGGCGCCCAGCTTGCCTTTGTTTGGCGTGCCGTCGAGCGCGATCATGGTTTGGTCGATGAGGCGCTGATTGGCTGCGTCCAGGCCCTCTAGTTCAGGGGCGATAACGGTTTCCACGTTTTCGACGGCCTGCAGGACGCCTTTTCCCATGAAGTGGCTTTTGTCGCCGTCACGCAGCTCTACGGCTTCATGCTCACCAGTGGAGGCGCCCGAAGGCACGATTGCGCGGCCTAGTGCACCGCTCTCAAGAATCACATCAGCTTCCACTGTGGGATTGCCGCGCGAGTCAAGAACTTCGCGCGCGCGAATAGCAACAATCTCGGTCATATCATTCCTCATAATGCGGTGCTGTAGCCGGTCGTTCAGTTGGGGACGGCGATCCACGGCGAGAACTTCTCCGGCAGCGCTTCGAATCGTTTCCAGAAGCCCAGGCACGTCTCGAATCTCCTCTCCGTCCAGCTTTAAAAACGTTGACGTATCGTACGGATTCTAGCAAACCTGACTACTTCATCCGGTGTGGCGACGATCACAGGGAGCCAAGCCGTTGATGTGGAGCACGATGGCTAGGTGGGGTATCTGACTTGATTCGTGCTGCCCGAGGCACCTGCCCCGGCCCACGGTGCGCCCACCGCAAACACCGCGGGCTAGCATTATGGTGGGTGAGGTTTCCGCGTGAGGCTTTTCGCGTTCCTCGCCACGGAACATTTCGTCGCAGGCAGGGTCTAACCGAGTATGGGGAAAGCTTTGTCCGCGAGAAGGAGACTTGGATGAACCGGCCGATTCTTGCATGTGCATTTTTCGTGTTAGCTGCCACTGCTCTGGGAGCCCAGGACGCAAGCCAGTCGAGCCCTTACCAGGGAACCTCAAATCCCCCTGCGGACGACTCGATCATCACATCCGAAATGCAGGAAAAGCCTCCTGCCGGACATCCCATGGAGCAATCCGCTCCAATGCAGACTCCTGCGCAGCGATATACGGCAGCCCCGGTGCAACCGGCGCCCCAGCGTATGGCGGCAAGTTCGTATTCGACTCAACCCAACGGCGATGGTACGGATCAAGGCCTCGTAGGAGTTGCGCCAGAGACTACGCAGAGTTATCCCTCGCTGACGGCACGGCACAGAACCCCGGATCCGGATGGCGATATCGTCCATCCAGAGCCGCTTCCTCCGGGAACTCTGGGTGAGGGAACGATGATTCGTGTTCGTTTGTTGAACGACCTCTCCAGTTCTTTTTCCGAGAGAGGCGAAGCGTTTCGGAGCCGCGTAGCGACGGATGTAATGCAGGGCGGCCAGGTGCTGATTCCCGCCGGGTCCGAGATTAGCGGCCGGGTAGCAGACGTATCCACTGGACATTTCGGTGGACAAGGGTCGCTGTTGCTGCAACCTGAGAGGGTGACTTTGGCTGACGGCACGAGCTACAAGATGCATGCCATGGTGGGCTCAACACCTGGCTCTCACACTCTCGTCGGAACTGAGGGCGTCATCAATCCCGGTTCGACCTTGAAGCGGGACGGAATCGAATATGGCGGCGTAGTTGGCGGCGGCATAATCACGGGCGCCATGCTCGGCGGGCCGCCAGGCGCTTTGGCTGGCGGCATTATCGGAGCTGGCCTTGTGACGACACATTTGCTGGTGAGCCATCCGCAGGCCAATCTCGATACGGGAACGGTTCTGATCCTGACGCTTACCGAGCCGATGCACATGGAACTGACAAGCGCTCCGGGGAACTAAATTCGCGAAATGAACGCATGCGGCGCGGCTTCGGCCGCGCCGCTGCTTTTTAGGCGGTTCACCTGGCCATCAATTGGGCAAGCTCCGTGTCAGGGTTGGCTTATGACGGAGGGCTTTCACCGTAAGCTTACTCTTGCCGCGATAGCGCCAGAAAACGCACTTTCACCTTGAGCGGGCCTGTTACACTCCCTCTTGCTTAGGAGGGCCACTCCTTGTCCGAGATTCAAACTGTCGCCGTTGTCGGTGCTGGAACCATGGGTTCCGGAATCGCCCATGTTTTTGCCCGCGCTGGATTTCAGGTTCTGCTCTGCGATGTTGAACAGCGGTTTCTCGATCGGGCGCTCGGGCAGATTCGCACGAACCTCAGCCGCGAGGCCGCGAAGGGTAAGCTGGTCGAGGCCGAAGTAGAGCCGTGTCTCTCCCGCATTACGCCGACGGTTGATCGCGAGTCTTTGGCGAGTGCCCAGTTTGCCGTTGAAGCTGCTCCGGAACGGTTCGATTTGAAGGCCGGCATCTTCCGCGACCTTGACCGAAGTCTCTCCGAAAGCGCAATTCTCGCGACCAACACTTCGTCGATCTCCATCACGCGCATCGCTGCGCTCACTCGCCGGCCGAAGCAGGTGATCGGGATGCACTTCTTTAACCCAGTGCCAATAATGGCGCTGGTGGAAGTGGTTCGCGGGATGGCGACGAGTGACGAGACGAATGCGACCGTTCGTGCATTGGCTGTCAAGCTGGGCAAAACACCGGTCGAAGTGAATGATGCTCCGGGATTTGTCTCGAACCGCGTGCTGATGCCGCTGATCAACGAGGCGGCGTTTGCGGTGATGGAGGGCGTCGCAACTCCGGAGGCGGTGGACCAGGTCTTCAAACTCGGCATGGCGCATCCAATGGGTCCGCTGACCTTGGCCGACTTCATCGGCATCGATATTTGCGTGGACATTCTTCGCGTGTTGCAGGAAGGGTTTGGCGATCCGAAGTACCGGCCGTGCCCGCTGCTGGTGCGAATGGTGGATGCGGGGTGGCTAGGACGGAAGACTGGGCGCGGGTTTTACACGTACGAGAAATAGGCTCGTTCCGCCAAATTCTTCATACAGCGCAGAATCTCCCTCACTTGCCCGTTGCCATCACCTTGCGAATCGGCTCATTGTCGGCGTAGACGCGCCATTCCGCTACCAGGCCATCTTCGATGAGCGCCCGCACAGCCACCGGCGTTTGCCAGCGGTTTTCGGGATACAGGTGGCTATTGCGCGTGTACGTTCCCTGGGCGACACCCAGCATGACCACCACCGGTCCGCTGGGATAAGTCTCTTCGATAGCGACTGCGTAATCTGGAACCATGCGAAAATAAGCGACCCAGCCTTGGTGCAGCTTTTCACCGTCTTCCACAACGTTCCCCAGTGAGTCCACGAATCGATGGTTTGGAGACATCAGCGCCATCAGAGCTTCAACGTCCTGACGGTTGATGGCCCTAAGAAACGCATGCGCCACAGATTCGGGCGAGGTGCCGATGGATTCCATGGGATCTCCTTCCGCCATTCTAAGCAAGTTGGCCAAGCCTACGGAACCTTCGAGTCCTGTGTCGCGTACTTGAATTAGGGGCTCACTTTCAGGTTTCAGCGGGGTTGCAAACCGGTGGGTGGCGGCGGACGACTATGCAAAGCCTTACGGACACTCTCAGCGAAGTATTCCGCGCAATTCTGGCCAACAAGCTGCGCAGTTTTCTCACCATGTTTGGAATCGCCTGGGGAGTGGGGTCGCTGCTCGTACTTGTGGGGCTGGGTGAAGGCTTTCGCAGCGGGCAGCACCGCCAATTGGCAACGCTCGGCAATGACCTGATCATGGCGTTCAACGGCAACATCCCCGCAGTCGCCAACCAGCACACGGGGATGCGGCCGTATCAGTTGACGCTGAGAGATGCAGAAGCAATCAAGAAGCTGCCCGAGGTTCGCGCGACGACGATCGAGCTCGCGCGGTCCGATCTCTACGAAGTGAGCCAGTGGAGCAACACCTCCGCGAATGTGATGGGCGTCGATCCCCACTACACTACTGTGCGCTTCATTCCCATGGACAAGGGACGCTTTCTGGACGATGCGGATCTTGCGGAAAGCCGGCGGGCGGCTGTGCTTGGATCCAAGGCCGCGGCGTTGCTTTTCAACGGCCGCCCAGAACTTGGGGAGACAATCACCATCAATGGAACCGCGTTTGTCATTGTGGGGCAGGTTGCGAAAATCAGTCTTCGCAGCAACGACTATGACGACCGCAAAGTGTATGTACCGATCACCACGATGCAGGAGATATTCGCGCTGAAGGGTGAAAACATTCCGCGGGACGCATTGACCTCGATTCAGTTCCAGCCGACCGCCAAAGGCGACGCAACTGCAGCACTTGCCGCTGTACATAGGGTCATTGCGCAGCGGCATGGTTTTGACCCGTCGATGACAGACGCCTTCAATGAGTTCGACACCATTACCGAGGAAAAGATGATCGGCGCCATCTTCAGTGCGATGGATATTTTTCTCGGCGGAGTGGGCATCGTTACGCTGGGGCTGGGAGCCGTGGGCATTATCAACATCATGCT
>WNGL01010548.1_pt1 | contig 10642 bp, 6 predicted proteins | sample 5400591 | NCBI WGS metagenome assembly WNGL01 (sample SAMN13153377, study PRJNA577476) | soil metagenome | isolation source: 80 cm soil or saprolite under Garry oak tree replicate 1 | place: USA:California | collected 2016-06-15
GCCGAGATTCTGGACGATCATATTCGTATGAGTATCAGCCCACACAAGGGGTCGTGGCGCGAGTGGATCAATTCGATGCGCCTGGCTCAAAGGGAGGATATGACGACCTCAGCAACGATGGTGTTCGGGTTTGGCGAGACAACGGAAGAACGCATGCAGCACCTATTAAGGCTGAGGGAGTTGCAGGATGAGAGTGTAGCCTATAATGGGAACGGGTTCACGTCGTTCATTTGCTGGGGCTACCAGCCGGACAATACCAAGTTGGGCGGGAAGAGAGTCGAGGGCGAAGAGTACCTGCGCATGGTGGCCGTGGCCAGGTTGATGCTGGATAACTTTGAGAATTTGAGTGCATCGTGGCCATCACACGGTGTAGCTCTGGCGAAGAAGGCGCTGCATTGCGGGGCCAATGATTTCGGCAGTACGATGATGGAAGAGAATGTGGTGAGCGCCGCCGGCAGCGGAACGGGTACGTGCCAGACACCGGCGGGGATTATTGGGCATATCCAGGAGAGTGGGTTCAAGGCGGCGAAGAGGGATAGCAGGTATAGGGTTTTGGAGAGGTATTATTGATTGTGAATCGTTGCAAGACCTGCCAGGTCTTGCAACGATTCACAAATGGATCATCTATAGACCTTCCTCACAGGCCAGGTTGTCCTTCCAAACCAGCTATATCGTCACTGCCGATTTACTTCGAGGAGAATCTGTTTCGCCTCTTCAACTGTTTGAGCAGCAAAGAGCTTAGTGAGCACGGTTCGCAAGACTTCTGGATCTTTAATGTTATTCGTTTGTTGCTTTGCCAAAGCGAGAGTTTCTGGAAATCGTAGTTGCAAAAAATCTCTGAGCATCTCACGCTGCTCTTGTAGTCTTCCTTCTTCCCGGCCTTTCTCAAGTCCCTTTTCCAGTCCTTTTTCAAGCCCCTTTTCCAGTCCTAGCTCATGGAACTCTTGTCCGATCTCCTGGTAGACCCATGACTCTCGTAGAATATCCTGAAACATACCGAACCTCTTTCTGAACCATTCCTGTTCAGGTCCCTTCTTGAACGCTAAGCCGCCGATAATGTGTGACATTGCCAGCAAGTCCCATTCTCCTGCCGCAGCCAGGCGATCAACCATCTCATTCACTACCTCGGGCAGTTTTCCTCCCTCTGTCAATATCACCAGAGGTAGCAAGCCCATTTGCCCCGGTTGGAGAATCATCTTTGCTGGAATCAGCCATAGGCGGATCACGCGATAGTAAAAGCGGTGGACCTCTTCTTCATCAAGAAACTTCCGAATGAAAGGAGGACCCGGTACATCCGCCTCCTCGCGCAAGCAGATCACATATGAGCAGACAGGCAGATGATCATACTGGCGCGAGGCCAGGAGATTGTACTCCAGTAAGCGTACCTGGATCTCAGGATCATAGTACGTCTGAATCTCCACATGTAATAATCCCGGCTTTTCCTCCTTAACGACCTTCAATAAAGCATCGGCATAGATATGCTGACTCTTCAATTCAATGTCTAGCGCCGCTACGAATGTCGCCTCGGACGCTACCCATTTGACGAAGTGTTCAGGATTTGCCCCAATCATCCGTTTCGCCACACTATCCCATGGCCCAGCCATGTCAAATACCCTCCTACCTATTTATTCTATGGACAGTGTAGCATATCGGAAATAAGCTGTCGAGGTATGATACCAATGATTAAGAATTATGAAGAAATCGAACAAGGCCCAGCATGCGGCGCCGCATGCTGGGCCTTGTTCGATTTCTTGTCCGTTCAGGCTTACTGAGCAAGTGCAAACTGTTAGCTTGATTGCGCGTGTATTATGTCCATGAGCAGGGTTGCGGCTTTGGGAGAGCCCCAGCCTGTGACTGGATCCCAGCCAGGGGTGGCATTGTAGCCAGTAATCCCGGAGTTGCTGTTGTTGCCGGTGATTACGTCGTGGTAGGCACCTGAGCTTTCGCTGCTGTTGCCGATGCTATAGAGAGCCGGGTTGATGAAACCCAGGGGATGACCGGCAAGCTGATTGCCATCGGCAATGAGCCCTGCCCACTGCGGCGCACCTTCGCTTGTGCCGGCAATAAGGTACCAACCGGCCTGACCCGGTAGGAAGCTCAGATAGATCAGAATTGGCGTGCTACCAGAAGCATTGTAGGCTATGTCAGGTACACCGCGGTTGCCTTTCAGGATCTTCTGGTCGGAGCTATTGAGGTTGTGCAGCTGGTAATCTGGCTCTGGGAAGTTTTGACTCACGCCACCACCGGAACCACTCCAGGCAGTTTCGGACTGGTAGACGCCTTGCGTAGATGCAAAGAGATTTGTGCCACCAACTGCTGTGACATAGGGTGACGACGCCGGGAAGTTGACCGTGGGGAAGGGATAGATCTTGCCATGGAAATTCGGGTTGGCAACACCGGAGTCGCCAGACGAACCAAAGACGGTGACATGAGCAGCTGCCGCTTGCTTATAGAAGTTGTTGAAGCTTGCGAACACCTGCCTGCCACCCGGAAAGAAGAGGGTATTTTCGGTAGTAGCCCAACTCTGGGAAATGATTTTGCCAATGCTGTGATCAAGGGCGAATTGTTCCAGGAACAGGAATTGTGGCATACCCTGAACACCTTGTGTCTCGGGAACAGGACTGGTCATCAGGGCGATATTCGCGCCTGGGGCAATGGCGTGTGCCCATTCGACATCAAGAGTGGTCTCCGCTGCCCAGCCTACCATCGTTCCATTGTTCGGATCGAAAGGTTTGGTGCCAAGTGGAGTATAAATTTTAAAGGAAGGGGGATCAGGGATACCAAAGGCCGTATCAAAAGTATGCAGGTCGCTGGCAATAGTAGGGCTACCAAAGGAGTCAACAATGATAATTGTCTGGCCTTTACCATCATCACCTTGACTGAGCAGGCCATCTACGCCATAGGCTCTACGTATCTCCTGCGGATTGTAACAAGGGACTCCAAGTTGCTGACGACACTGTTTGTCTGTCGGTGGCGGCGTAGCACTTTGCACAAAGCTGAAACGCTGGCCCTGGAATTTGAGAGCGATTACACCCGAGTGAGGTCCAGAACCGGCGGCCCGTGTCGTGGTCGTAACCGCTAGCAAATGCACAAGGTACAGGCTCAATACGAGGGTTACAGCGAGAAATGAAATAGCAATGCGCCACCGGGACTGAAAGATCCAAGAGTTTTTCAAGTCTTTGTTTCCTTTCTGCTCGGCAAGAACTGTGTCAGGAAGGCAACATGAGGGGCAAGACCGGTATATATCATTTATTGACATGTACCACTATGTCCCCCAAACATAGCTTTGCCAAAAAATATACCTGGAAAATGAACGAGTGGAAACCGTCATTAAAGTACCATGAAAAGCAGAGGCTGTCAAGGGTTTCACACTGACATCCAGGGCTTCGCAAAAGTCGTCGAATGTGTCCCCACCCCGAAGGGAGAGAAAGAGCGTGGCGCAGCGGGAGCCCGCCGCGCCACGCTCTTTCTCTCCCTGCTTTTGCCGCCTGCGGCGGCTAGTCTTAGCTGAGCAATGTGGCTTTTGAGAAGCCCTGGCCTCGTTATTTGATGACCTTGACGTGCTAGCGAGCACAATGTTACATTTTTATTAGAGTTACTATTTACTGTTAACCTCTACTGATTATGTATTGTAGCGCTATTTTCTGCTGGAAAATCACATTGAGTCTGTTCCCTTTCATGATTTGGAGGTAACGCCGATGTTCCACCAGTTACTTGCCCCTGTTGCAGGCAGCCTTTTTCTTTCCTTCGTGGTTGGGTTCATTCCTATTCTTGTTGTCCTTATATTGCTTGGTGTAGTACGATTGCCGGCCTGGCAAGCGGCGCTTGCAGGACTCATTACTGGCCTCATTATCGCTATTGCTGTGTGGCAGATGCCGGTTAGTTTGGCGGCAAGCTCAACGCTCAATGGCGTTGCCTTCGCGCTCTTCCCGGTGATGTGGATCGTCTGGAACGCCATGTGGTTGTACAACGTCGCGGTGCGGTCAGGAAAGTTTGAACTGTTCCGGCGCTGGATGGTATACAATGTGCCGCCCGATAGGCGTATTCTCCTCTTAATAGTTGGCTTTAGTTTTGGCGCACTCATGGAGGGCATAGCTGGTTTTGGCACCCCGGTAGCTATTGGCAGCGCCTTACTTATCGGCCTCGGTTTTCCGGCGCTCGATGCCGTAGTAATGACCCTGATCTTTAACACAACGCCGGTAGCTTTTGGAGCATTGGGCGTGCCCATCACCACGTTAGCCGGTGTCACAGGCCTGCATGCTGGTCCCCTGTCTGCTATGGTCGGGCGTCAGTTGCCCTTCTTTGGGCTCATTCTTCCGTTCTACGCGCTCGCCCTATTCACTGGCTTTCGCAGCCTGCGCACGGCCTGGCCGGTCGCACTGGTGGCGGGTGTATCATTCGCAGTGACACAATTTACAGTCTCCAATTTCTTTGGACCAGAGCTGCCGGATGTCCTGGCAGCGCTCATCTCGCTGATTTGTGTCATTGGTTTTGTCCAGGTATGGAAACCGCGAGATATCGAGCAATATAGCGCAAACTTTGCTGCTGCTCCAGAGGCCTCAAGTGGTCTTACGACATCAGATGTTCCTGGTGTCGTAAGAGTAAACGCTCCAGAGATTGGAGAAGAGGGTATTCCGGTGCCTGCAAATGTTTCTGGCGGGGGTGGCAAGCCGAGCGCAACCGAGGCTATGTTCGCATGGCTGCCATGGGTGCTCGTCAGCGCGATCGTCATTATCTGGACCTTTGGCAAAGTGGCTCTGGTAGGACAGCAACTCATCCACTGGCCCAACCTTGACAAGGCTGTCTTCCTGACGCTTTACCAGAAGCCGTATGCCGCCATCTATACCTTCCAGCCGCTCGGTACAGGTACAGCGATCTTAGTAGCTGTGGTTTTGACGTGGATAGTTGTGATAGCGACGGGTACCAGGCCGGTAGTGATTCTCCAGGCGCTGGCGGATACCTGGAGACAGCTGCGCTTCGCTATTCTAACGGTCATGCTGATCATAGGACTGGCCTTCCTCTTCAACTACTCGGGCATGTCCTATACGCTCGGCCTGGCTATCTCCAAAGTAGGCGCGATCTTCCCCTTCTTCTCGGTTTTCCTGGGTTGGATTGCCTGTTTCTTGAGTGGCAGTGATACCTCCAGCAATGCGCTCTTTGGCAATCTGCAGGTCGTCGCGGCCCGCCAGCTCAATCTGAGTCCTATTCTGATGGCTGCTAGCAACTCGTCGGGGGCCGTCATGAGCAAGATGATCTCGCCGCAAAATGTGACAACCGGCGTTTCCACGAGCAACCTGGTTGGCAAGGAAGGTCTGGTGATACGCCGGACCTTTATCCATAGCGTCATTCTGGTTTCCTTACTGGGATTGCTGGTGATGGCACAACAGTACCTGTTTCCGGGGATCATCCCGCATTAAGTTGTTTTTATTTCGAGGGAAATTTGTTAGAGGCGCTGCGCGCCTCTAACAAATTTCCCTCGAAAATACTGGTCTCCCTCTTGACGTTAGCCCTCTTAATAAGTGAAGATGTAGAGGTTAGCATGATAGAGGGAGAAAACCAGGCCATGCAGCTTTATAAAGCACAATACATCTACCCCGTCTCGTCAACACCCATAATTGATGGCATCATTGCAATTGATGGTGAGCGCATAGCCGCTGTTGGGCCACCGGAGGAAGTGATGCAGCAGTACCCAGGTGCACAGGTAACAGACCTGGGCAGCATTATGCTTCTACCGCAGGCGATAAATGCGCATACGCACCTGGAATTGACGGCTCTGGCAGCATTGGGCAAAGAGTATTTCCCCGAGCGCAGCTTTGTGCAGTGGATTCGCAACCTTGTCACTGCCTGGCGTACCATACCTGCAGAAGTACAGGTGGAGGGCTCACGAGAAGCCTGCCGTATGCTTGTCGAGAGTGGTACAGCAGCTGTAGGCGATATCAGTAACACTCATGCCAGCCTGGCTCCCCTGCTGGAAAGCGGACTATACGGCATCATCTATCACGAAATGCTCAATCCGGATCCGGCAGAGGCTGCACACGTGCTGCAAAGAGCCCGGGAGCAGGTACGACGGTGGCGCAGTGAGTATGGAGAGGAACGCATACGCTTTGGCGTGACCTTGCATACGCCCTTCACGGTCTCGGCTGAACTCTTTCGCATAACGCTGCCGTGGGTAATGGAAGAGCAGGTTCCTTTCTGCATCCACGCGGCAGAGTCGCCCGCCGAAGCAGAGTATTTGCTGTACGGTACAGGTGAGATAGCAGATACGCTGTTCCCTTCTACTGTCCCTATTACGCAATGGATATCTCCACCTGGATGCTCACCGGTTTCTTACCTCGACAGGTTGGGGGTACTCGCAGCCCGGCCGCTTCTGGCGCATGGAGTTCAGGTAGACCGCGATGATCTGCGCCTGCTGGCAGAGCAACGCATTCCGGTGGCTCATTGTCCGCGCAGCAATTTTTTGCTGAACTGTGGACGTATGCCTCTCGAAGCGTATCAAGAGGTCGGAGTCCTGGTGGCCCTGGGTACCGATAGCCTCTCCAGCTCACCGTCGCTTAGCGTTTGGGAAGAAGGCATGAGCGCCATGAAGACGCATCAGGCTGAAGGTGTGAAGCTGGACCCGCATGACCTGTTACGTATGTGTACGCTTGATGGAGCTCGCGCTCTTGGCCTCGATGCCGTGCTGGGGTCGCTGGAAACTGGAAAACTGGCACGCTTGGCGGTGGGAAGGATGGATGAAATAGGTGAGCATAATATAGACTGGGATCATACGGCCGATGAGATGTTGCGGATGTTGTGGGATGGTGAGGTTACTGTGAAAAAAGGCTGGTAACCACCAGGCTTACCGGTAGAGCGTTTCCTCCTCCTAATTTGGGAAAATGAATAGACTCTGCTGGTACACTCAAAGAGGGGTCTTATGGTGTTGGCGTTACCGCTGATGGCGCCTCTTCCTGTAAGTAAGCAATGATATTCCCGGCATCACGACCAAGCAGAGGAAGTACGTCTTGATTTTCGCCAGTTGGGATAGCGACCAAAAACGACATCAGTCCATCCTTTTCCATAGTTCCATTCTCTAAGATCACAGCATCCAGCAAGTTATGCGATTTTGTCCCTGCTATCTCTGTAGATAAGCAGGTAGACGTAGTCGGGGTGACTGAAGATACGGTGTGAGTGCTAGATGGACAGGATATTTCAATGAGGACAAAGCTAGCTGTATCCCCAGGTCTCAACCAGCTAAGGGAGTTTGGGACGTCAATATCCTGCACCTGATAATTCACCCCGGCAGTAAGTTGAGGTCCAAGTTCCTCCAGGTTTATCTGGTCTCCAGCTTTGTATTCACGCAAGGTGATTCGACCGAGGAGCTTCTGTTCTTCTGCAACAGCTGAGTGAGATGGTGGCCTGACAGATATGTCACCTGGCATGAGTACAGTGAAAATATGAAAACTGCGTTTAGCAACGAACGTGGTTGACGATTCAGGTTCGCCTCTGATAAGAGATCTGAGTGCATTAATAGGAGTTGGCCAGTCCGTATTGAATTTAATGGAGAGATAGGCAGGGATAATCAGGATAATTAAGATAGCTAACCATGTCCAGAAGAAAGCTGAACGCCAGAGAAAGATTCTAGATAGATTATTTACAGGCCTATTCTTTTGTTTCATTGCTACTATCTCCCAAGTTTAATGTGTATTTACCAGGCGGCTCTCCATACTCCAGCCACTGCTCTAGCTGCTCCCAGAGGGACTTTTCCTGGCTTTGATCCATTGATGATGGAAGTGAAAGGCCCAGCATATTGAATACTTTACCGCGCTCACGATCAAAGACCAGACGCAAGACCGTGGCGTAGTCCAGTGCAGCCGCGAGTGCTGCACGATGGAGGATATACCAGGAGGCTGGCAGGATGAGCAGCCACAGGATGGCGGCCAGAATAATATGGTGAGTAGATACGGCGATGATTGTTCCGAGGCTGCAAATGGTAATGATCGAGAGCAACAGCCATTCAATCAGTGCGAGTTGGTCATGTGCCGTACTTAATTGATTGCGAGTATCGGGATCCATCAAGGTTCGGAGCCGTGGTAGTATAAGGGCGGTATCTAGTCCATAAACATTCCGGCAGTAAGAATCTACGGCATGTATCACATTACCGATGGCAGTAGGAGCGATGGCGGGCTTACTAGAGGGATAGTACATGTGAAACCACTTGTGGCTCTGATCCAATTTGTATTCTGTCTCGTCCAGAACGTTTTTCAAAATCCCTATGAGCTTCTTTCTCAACTCGTTGATCTCGTCGCGCCATGCCTCCAGTCGAGGGTCTTGCACATATGAAACGCTTACAGGATGACGGAGGAGTTCCAGGAGCACAAGAGCTTTGGCCATATTGGCGCGAACTTCGTTCGCTTCATCTGGGCTAATATAGGCAGTTAGTTCTCGGTCAGTTTTTATCCTCCTTTTCAGGTGCTCGATGGCTTTTTGTCGATTCTTGTAGAGGATGATTTCGCTCATAGATACGTCTTGGGTGATTCGATTTTCATCGAACCCTATGAGAAACGTGACAGATTGTGGAGATTGTTTTATTTCGCATATTAATCCGGGGGTACCGAAATAGCTTTCCGGGTTATACTCATCCAGGAGGCCATTCTTTGACATGACAAACCCGGCTATCGTGTAGTGTCCTGGGGTTACCAGGTCATTGATTTGAGATTTGTCACCTGATCTCGGCTCATAGGCACTGGTGACCTTCTTAGCTTCCCAGTATCCCCAACCCAGAGGAACATCATCAGCAGATATGTCAAGCTTCTCAATGTTGTCCGGTATGAGTTCATCGGCAAACTCTTCTGGTACGCTCAGTTTTGGTACTCCATCCTCAACTACTACCGAGCAGTGAAATGCCACAAGCAATTTCTCGCTTGCATCGATAGCCTGCCAGTTTAAAATATTTCCTGATTTTTCCAATTGGCCGTCACGACGAATGAGGTGGATCTTTGTCCTGCCCGCTAGCTCGTCTTCATATAATCTATTCTTAACATTCTCAGGGATGTCGATACATGTCATTGATGATTTTGTTTTAGATTTCCCAGAAGAGGAGATTTTTGAGGGACAACGAACAGCGCACAGGCGATTGTCCGTTGAGTCGTTTGAAAGGGCGATGAACTCCTTAATGTGTTTAGATGGCAAGGCGAGGGTGAGGTGAAGCAGGTCTAACTTGTTGCCATCGGAATCCATTCGGCTCATCGCTTCGATATCAATGATCACAGCATCATTTAAGCAGCGCTGCAAAGTAGTTTCATTCCTGCGATTGTAGATATTCACTGTATCACCTGGTATGAGTCCTGCAGGAACCGCCTCTGCCAATAAGGTGACGGGAACTATCATCATGTTGCTGATGTCGCAGGGAATGGATAGCAGGTCTGAAGATGTTACTACCGTTGCTATGCCCAGTGGGTGTTGTACCATTAACCCTTTTGTATCGTCAGGGTTCTGGAGAGCACCGGCAGGAACAGCATCAACGGGCATGGTGACGAGGTCTTCATCAACATTCTCAATCATGTGGTAGCGAGGGAGCGCACGTTTCGTCTGGACCACGACAGGTCGTACCTCACGCCACAGTACAGCTTGATCGTATGTATTTTTAATAGCGTGATGGAGATTTTCCATGGACTTCCATGCAATGTATCGTTCTTCCCAGACAGCTTGATGCTGACGGATGTTCCTTTTACCTAATCCTAAAGGCCATTCTCCCTGAAATACGCGCTCGACAATACCTTGAAGACTCCCTAAGGTATAGGCAACAATAAAGAAGGAGATTGTCACGGTAGTGCTGAGTACAATCTTATAGAAGGCATCTGTGTGGTTCCAGTCGTTCTCTATGGCTCCCCAGCCTATTATATAGCCGATGAGGATTCCCAGGATTACGAAGACCAGTCCAACTGAGTAGTAGATTGCCTTTGGAATGCGATCCGAGAGGTACTTCTGAAACTCAGATAAAAGTGTTCCAAATGTACTGAATGAAAAAGGCATAAGGCTCTTCCCCCACTTAAGCAGCAGGTTTACCAATATGTGTCACTCAATAGACGCACGATCATGGTTAAATTGGGCTATCAATTTCTACTGTGTCCCCTATGACATACACATCAATTCTTACCTATTAAGTATACCTTACAATAAGCTAAGATACTTTGGAAATGCCCGGATTTAAGCACAATCTGAGTGAGCGGGATGGTTCATGCACATGCGGCGCCTCATCGACTCTTATTTCTATTCCTTATTTGTTGATATATCCAGGCATCCAGCATACCACGCAGGGCGCCGACCACGCACAAAACACCGGCAGTAATCAGTAAAACGAGCCATGTTTTGCTTAAATTGCCGGGGGAAAAGATCAAGCCCCAGATTACTAGCAGCAGGAAGGCAAAAACGAACATCAGTATGCCTGCCATAGCGCTGCTGCGCAGCAAGCTGGGAAACTTTGGATTCTCGGAAAGCCGCACCGACATAATGGCTCCCGGCGTAGGTATGCCAATGAATATAACCAGCAATACACCTAACATGTTGAACAAAAGCGGATTGTTGGCCGCATGCACAAAAAGCGCGGGCAAAGCAAAAATTAGAATAATCGTGAGGGGCAGCAAGCCCGTCAGTGCACCTACAG
>WNGL01026459.1_pt1 | contig 10640 bp, 12 predicted proteins | sample 5400591 | NCBI WGS metagenome assembly WNGL01 (sample SAMN13153377, study PRJNA577476) | soil metagenome | isolation source: 80 cm soil or saprolite under Garry oak tree replicate 1 | place: USA:California | collected 2016-06-15
GCACGGCCAGCGCCCCCAGCGCCCCCAGCAGCGTCTCGGCGACTACGCCGGGATCCCTGGACCTGCTGCCGGCGCTCAGCGCGGGCAATCCGGTGACCGAAACCGAAGCTCCGGGCAGTGCGGCGCGCAGCGTCGCGGTGATGGCCCTGACCCGGGCTGACTGGTTGTCGTCCAGCCGCCCGCTGCCAGGCGTGAACACCAGGCCGAACGTCGTGCTGCCGTTCCTCGCGACGAAGCCACGGTCGCCCGTGGATGCCCAGGACACCACCCGGACCGCCGGGTCGTTCCTGGCTATGGCACCGAACGCGCTCGCGAGCTCGGCCCGGATGTGAGGGCTGTCTACCGTCGTGCCCGCAGGCAGGCTGACGACCGGGACGAGCGGCGCCGCGACGCCCCCGTTGTGATAGGTGCGCAGGATGCGCTGGTTCGCCGTGTATCCCGGCTGGCCGGGCAGGCTGAACTGCTGCGACAGCCGGCCGTTCACATGGCTGATGCCCGCGAGGCTTCCCGCGAGTACCGCAAGCCAGGCCAGGGCTACCAGCAGCCGGTGTGTCGTCACGAACCGGGCGTTCCTGAGGATCTGGGGATGATGCCCACGCGGCCCGGACACCGGGCCCCAGCCCGTTTGTGTCCCTGGTCCAGGCAATCTCGTCCTCGCCCAGGGCCGCAGACAGCCTCAGGGACTTCATCGCCGAGCGGATCGCGCCGCAGGTCTCAGGCAACCCAGAAGACCGCGACTGGCGAATCCGCCGTAGCCTCATCGGATCGCAGCTCATCGGCCTCGCCTTCCAGCGGTACGTCATGCGTGCCGAGCCCCTGGCCACCGCCGAGCCCGGCCAGGTTGCCGCGTGGGCCGGGCCGGTCATCGACCGTTATATGCACGAGCCGCTGGCCGGGGTGGCCGGGCAGCACGAGACGGCTGCGCAGTAGGCGGGTGCATTGACCGGGAACTCTGCCCAGGCGTTGCCCAGTACGGCGATATGCCACCGCTGCCGTCCTTAGGCGCAGTAGCGTTTCCTGCGAGAGGCGGGAAATGAGAAAGATCATCTCAGTGCTTGCAGGTGCGCTGGCGGTTGTGCTCGCCAGTGGCACCGCGTCAGCGGCTGTCGCGTTACCGTTCGGGCTGTACCAGAGCGGCAACAACCTGCAGTACAGCTTCGCGCAGGTCCCGGATTATGCGATCCAGTTCTACGGCTGGCAGGAGGCATTCCAGGCCGCGGACGTACAGCCAGCCTGGGATGCGGGCACCGAGTCCTTCCTCGAGCTGCAGACCTGCGGGAACCCGTGTGATCAGGCAACCTCAGTTCCCCTCGCTAATGTCGCCGCGGGGGACTATGACACGTACCTGAAGACTTTCGCCGACGCGGCCGAGTCGTTCGGCCATCCGGTTCTGATGACGTTCGACCATGAGATGAACGGGTCATGGTATCCGTGGGACGCCGCTGACGGCGGGACAAGCACCGGAGTCACGCCCGCGCAGTGGATCGCTGCCTGGGATCACGTGACCTCGCTGATCTCCGGAATCGCGCCGAACGTGGAATGGGTCTGGGCACCGAACATCGAGCAGGGCGGCTCCGCGGTGTCGGCCTTCTGGCCCGGCTCCGGCGGCCACGTGTCCTACGTGGGGCTGGACGGCTACTACGTCAATACCGGCACCACATGGGCGAACCGGTTCCAGTCCAGCTACCGCGACGTGGAGTCGGCCAGTGGCGGCAGCTACCCGTTCATGGTCGCCGAGACCGCCATCCCGCCGGGTGACTCGAATGCCGTCTCCCAGATCGACGACCTGTTCTCGGGCGCGCGATCGGTCGGCGCGGTCGCGGTGATGTACTTCGACAAAGGTGCCTACGTGATGACCAGCGCCATGGAGTCCGAGTTCGTCACGGCTGCCGGGTAGTTCATTGACGCGCTGGCCCGCGGGACAAAGTGTTCATAGGTGGTGCGCCGTGAGGTGCGCTCCGAGGGCGTCGTAGCCGAAGTCGGCGACGGGATCGCGCCACACTGAATGGGCGTGGTTGGCGTGGCGCTGGGTGTTGTCGTACTCGATGACCAGCCGCGGGCCCTGCAAGCGGTAGTAATGCGGCTGGCCTGGGCTGGTGGGCCCGGCCCAGGCCAGGTGGACGGTGTCCAGCACGGCGTCGTCTTGGTAGTCCGCCTGCGGGGACAGGCCGTCGGGGACCCGCCTGAGGTAAGTGGCCAGCAGCGCGCGCAGCAGTTCCCGCTGCCCGGCGTCGAGGTCGCGGGCCGGCAGGCCCTTGGGGGCGCTGGTCAGCGCGGCCTTCTGGTAGTCGCCGGCATCATAGCCGGTTGCCGCCGATGATGTCGGCTGGCGCCCGGCCGAGAAGGGTCGCGCGGCCCGCTTGCCCGGGATCGAGCGAGCGGACAAGCTCACGAGCCAGATCCTCGGCCCCGCCCAGCGGGCGCAGTGGCGCGGGCCCCAGCAGGGGTGCCACCGCAGGGTCCGCGCCGAGGAAGCACGGCGTCGTCGAGCGGACCATGCTGTCGACGATGAGGTTGTTCAGCGAGACGTGATGGCCGCCGAAGCGCCAGCCCCATGGCGCCGGGCCGCCGGGCTCACCGAAGACCCGCAGGTAGTAGAGGCCAGGGTCGCGGCCCCGTTCGCGGCCCCAGTCGACGGCCCAGCCCTCGACGTGATCGAGGACGTTGTCCAGCCCGATGATGGTGGCGACGGTGACGTACCCGGCGGTGGACAGTCCCGTGGCGACCAGCTGATGGGCACGGCGCTGCTGAGCCGGCCGCTGGCCGCCGAGGGTCAGGCCGCCGTGGTCGGTCGGGGTGTAGTACCAGCGCCTGCGCCCGGCGTCCAGGCCGGCGTCCGGGCTGGGCGCGCGTCCGGTCGCCACCGCACGCTGCGCGGGGTCGAGCGTGCCGAGCCAGGCGGCCGCCGCGGCAGCCATGCACGCCGCGACCTCCCGGGCTGCGGCGTCCTGGTCTGTGGCCGCTCCGGTCGTGTCCACCATGGCCTCCTCCCGGGGTCCCCGCCCTGCGGCGTCAGCCAGCCCGCCGTGCCCCTCCCAGTTTCCCGGCAGCGCCGCCAGCCCGCCAGCCCCGGCATTGCTGCCGGAGCTCAGCGAGCACGCCGCGCCCGATCTGGAGCCGCTCTGGAACGATCTCCCACCACGCCGGGGCCGCCGCGACCGCGTTCTCATTTGGACGGTTCGCGGCCGGCTTGCGCCGCTGGCGGGCCGAGGTAGGCGGTCACGGCCAGCCGCGGGACGGGACTGTAGTTCAGGGTCCCGGAGTGCCACAGGCTGGCGCTGTTGAACAAGATCAGCGAACCGGCCGGCGCGATCAGCTTCACCTCGTCGGGGTGCGACGGCCCGCTGGTGCTGTGCCCGGGTGCGAAGTCGGGGTGCAGCCCCTGGTGGCCGCAGCCGGGCAGCGGCGCCCGCAGGCTCAGGCCATCCACCTCGCACCCGGGCCCGATCACCGCATCGGCGGCGTGCAGCAGCAGGGGATTCTGCGCACAGGCAGCGAAGTCAGGATCGCCGAGGTCCAGGCGGACGCGGACGACCCCGGCCTCTTCCCAGCGCATGCCAGGAGTGGCATCCCATTTGTCCACCGTGGCGCGAACCAGGTCATCCAGCCGGGTGGCCAGACGGCCGACGACATCGGCGGCCAGCACGGACGGCACGAGCAGGTAACCGTCGTCCGCGAGGGAGCGCCGCTGCTGATCAGTAAGCTCGGTCTGCCCGATCACGGCCTGAGCGTAATCAGGCCGGTGCCCGCCGTTCACCCGGTTTTCCGCCGGGCTCATGACCGCACGATCCCAGGACACAGAGGAGATGGGCGACGGCCCGCCTCCCAGCCCTCGATCCGAAGTAGGACAATCGGGCCGTGGCTTACGAGGAGCATCGCGCTGCCGCTCAGCCGCCTCGCCAGCCGCGCTTAACTGCGGGTTCCCGCACCCTGGCTCTCGGCGGGTGTTCCGGGCCGTTGCCAGTCCACGGTCAGGTGCTCGCGCCTGCCGAACTTTTCAAGACGGGCCGTGAGCAGATCCTGGATCCGCTGCAGGTTCGACTCATCGGCGGCTTCGGCGCGCAGCGTCAGCCTGCCGTGGGTGGCCTGCATGGTCCACCGGCCCCAGTTCAGGGTGACTATCCCGTCTGTTTCGGACCATTCGGCGTGCCGTATCTCGGGGGGCCCGCCGCCGTCGTTGTGGCTGCGCGGCTGGTGGCGGAGGCGACTCATTTTGCTGGCGTGCTTGCCGAGTTGGGCGAGGTACCGGGCCGGGTGCTCGGTTTCGATGAGGGCTTCGGCGCTCAGCATGGTCATTCCCTTACTGGCCTGTTCCGCATTGCCGGGCGGGCGTTCCGCAGTTTCCCCCAGGCAATGGGACATGCGCGGCTAGGCGTCGCGGTGGCTGATCAGGACGAATCCGGCCGCCAGGGCGGCCGCCGCGTAAAGGCAGAACACACCGAACCCGGGCCAGGGCTGCAGGGTATGTACCTGGTGCTGGACGGTGTAGATGGTGTCGCCGGCGTTCATCGGGAGGTAGGGGCCGATGGTGTCCTGCCAGGAGGCGGGCAGCAGCGCCGCGAGCAGAGAAGGTATGAACAGCAGGCCGAACAGGGCCGCGACCGCGCCGGCGCTCGAGCGGATGACGGCGCCGAGGCCGAAGCCGAGCAGTCCGAGTACCGCCAGGTACAGACCCGCCCCGGTGACCGCGCGGAGCACTCCGGGGCCTGCCAGTGAGGTCCGCATGACATCACCGGCCGGCAGGAGGGCCTGGAAGACGAGGTAGGCGGCGAAGCTCGCGATAATCCCGGTAACAAGGACGGACGCGGTGAACACCGCCATCTTCGCGGTGAGCATCACGCGGCGCTGCGGCACGGCGGCCAGGCTGGCACGGATCATGCCGGTGCTGTATTCGCTAGTGATGGCGAGCGTGCCGAGCAGGCCGATGGCGATCTGCGACAGGTGCAGGCCGCCGAGGCTGGCCCGGACCGAATCGAGGGTTGCCTTCTCGTGAGCGCTGAGGTGCCCAGGGAGGAGGATGGCCAGCAGCGCAGCCACCACCACGTTGAACATGACGGCTGCGGCGAGCGCCCAGAAGGTGGAGCGGACCGAGCGGAGCTTGCAGAACTCCGACCGCAGGACGTCGGCGTAGCGCGGCAGCGGGCGGCCTGAGATCAGCGGAATCGTTGCGGTGGCTGGCACGGTCGGCCTCACTTCCGGGCCGGGGCGGCCGCGGCGGCGGCCGCGCGGTAGTCGGCGGAATCGCTGGTGAGCTCCATGTACCTGTCTTCCAGTGATGCCTGGTGCGCGGACAGCTCGGCCAGCGTGAACCCGTTGACCCGAGCGAGCTCGCCGATGGCCTCAGCGGTGACGCCGGTGATGCTGAGGGTGTCACCAGCCTGGCGGGCGACCGCGGCGCCGCGCGCGGTGAGCAGCACCGCGAGCGCTCCGGCCTGGGGCGAGCGGACCCGCACGAAGCTGCCGGATCCCGCGTTAAGGAATTCCTCCACGGTCGTCTGCGCGATGAGGCGGCCGCGCCCGATGATGATCAGCCGGTCGGCGGTCATGGACATCTCGCTCATCAGGTGGCTGGACAGGAAGACGCTGCGACCCTCAGCGGCCAGTGTTTTCAGCAAGGTGCGGATCCACAGCACGCCCTCCGGGTCCAGGCCGTTGACCGGCTCGTCGAGCATCAGCACCGGCGGGTCGCCGAGCAGCGCGGCGGCGATGCCCAGCCGGTGCGACATGCCGAGGGAGAAGCCGCCGGCGCGCCTGCGGGCGGCGCTTTCCAGCCCGACCAGGTCGAGGACCTTATCCACCCGGGCCCGGCTGATCCCGTTGCTCAGCGCTAGGCACAGCAGGTGGTTGCGGGCGCTGCGCCCGCTATGGAATGCCCTGCCCTCCAACAGCGCCCCGGCCTGAAACAATGGCCGACGGTAGCTGGCGTAGGGCCGCCCGCCAACCGTCACCGACCCCGAGTCCGGCGCGTCCAGGCCCAGGACCAGCCGCATCGTGGTCGACTTCCCGGCCCCATTCGGGCCCAGGAAACCGGTCACCTGACCGGGCGGCACGGTGAACGACAGGTCATCGACCGCCACGGTCGCGCCGTAGCGCTTGGACAGGCCGGTTGCCTCGATCATCTGCGTACTCCAAGCGAATCAGGGCGGGGAGCCGTTTTCAGCCGTGGGTACCGGGGCCGAAGGTGCCCGTGATGTGCAGGACAATCATGAGCGCGACCAGGGCAGCCACGATGATGATCGCGGCTGTGATCACCAGGCGCGGCCTGCTCGCGGCCGGACTGTCGCCCGCGCCGATGGAAGAGTGGCCTGGCTGGCCAGCCGCGCCAGTGTCATCGCCGGTGCTGGGGTAGCGGGGTGGATCAGGCATCTGCGTCTCCTTGGTTGCCGTGGTCCCCGTGACGGCACTAGTTTTATCGAGACGTTGTGTCGATGTCAATCCAACGTGTTCTGCCACGAACATCATGTATTCTTGGGCTGTGCCGAAGTTGTGGACTGACACGATCGAGGAGCACCGCCGGGCGGTGCACGAGGCGACCCTGGACACCGCCGCGGCCCTGGTCAATCAGTACGGGCTGGCGTCGGTGACCATGTCCCGGATCGCGGCGGAGACCGGTATCGGGCGCGCCACGCTGTACAAGTACTTCCCCGACGTCGAAGCGATCCTGGTTGCCTGGCACGAACGCCAGATCGCCCGCCACCTGAAGCAGCTCGCCGAGATCGGGGACCAGGCCGGCGGCCCCGCGGGCCGGCTCGAAGCCGTGCTCGGGACCTTCGCGCTTATCCAGCACGAGCACCACGGCACCGAGCTCGCCGCGCTTCTGCACCGCGGTGAGCACATCGCCCGGGCTCAGCAGCAGCTCACCGACTTCATCGCCGGCCTGATCGCCGAGGGCGCGAAGACCGGCGACATCCGGGCTGATGTCGCGCCGGGCGAGCTTGCCAGCTACTGCCTTCACGCCCTCACCGCCGCGGGCAGTCTGCCGTCCCAGGCCTCCGTCCGTCGGCTCGTCGCCGTCACCCTGGCCGGGCTCCGGCGATCTTGATTACATGGCCAGCCTGCGCCGCGCCGACTGGCTGCCATCACTGGCGAACTGGTTCTCGCCGTGCACCGCCGGAGCGGTGTAGCGTCGCGATCATGGCTTTGACGACGCGGTTCACCGAGTTGGTGGGCTGTAAGGTGCCGATACAGCAGGCGCCGATGGGCTCGGTGTCAACGCCCGCGCTAGCGGTCGCGGTGGCCGATGCAGGAGGTGTCGGAAGCATCACTGCCCTGGGGCTGACTGCGATCGAGCTGGACCAGATTCTGGCCGCGATGGCGGCACAGACGACGGGAGTCCTGGCGGCCAACTTCCTGACCGAAGATATCGACCGCGAGGCCGTGGCAGCCGCGGCGGCACGGGTCCGGATCGTTGATTTCTTCTGGGCCAACCCAGACCCGGCGCTGATCGATCTGGTACATCGTGGCGGCGCCCTGGCCTGCTGGCAGGCCGGTTCGCTGGATGAAGCCAAGGCGGCGGCTGGCGCCGGCTGCGATGTTGTCGCCGTGCAGGGCATTGAAGCGGGCGGCCATATCCGGGGCTACAGCCCGCTGTTGCCCTTGCTGGAGTCGGTGCTCGGCCAGCTTGACCTGCCGGTGCTCGCGGCGGGCGGGATCGGCGATGGCCGTGTATTCGCCAATGTGCTTGGCATGGGTGCGGCCGGCGTCCGGGTGGGAACCCGGTTCGTGGCCACCGATGAGTCGGGAGCCCATCCCGCCTACAAGCAGGCTGTGGCCGGGGCGATCGCCGGCTCGACCGAGATCACCGGCGCCTTCTCGGTCTGCCCCCTGTGCGCGACCGTGCCGCGGGCCCGGGTACTGCGATCGTGCGTCCACGCGCTGCGCGACCTCGCTGGCGATACGGTGGGTGAAACGACGGTGGGCGGCCAGCGCATCACCCTGGCCAGAGGGCACGGGCTCCCGCCCGGGGCGGCCGCCACCGGCCATATCGAGGCGATGGCCATGTATGCGGGCGAGTCCGCCGCGACCGTCCCCGCCGTAGCGCCAGCGGCCCAAGTCATCCAGTCCTGGTGCGCGGCCGTCGAAGAGCCTGGGTAACGCCCGGGCAACAAAGCGCAGTACGAATATGCCGCGCGCGACCGCGTCACCACGCAGATGACGAGCGCAGCGTCAGTGGCCCGGCCGCCGGCGTTCGCGTCGTCCCTTGCCGCTTCAGCCTGCTTTGCTGGCTACGCTGGCGATCGTGGCAGGCAGCCCCTTCCAGCGGTTTGAGATCCGGGTCGCCGACGCGCTGCTGGAAGACCTTCGCGCACGTGTGCGCCATGCCCGTTTGCCCGTCGCCGCACCCGGTCCGCAGTGGGCGCTGGGAACCGACCGGGAATACCTGCGGGAATTGCTCCCATACTGGGCCGAGTCGTTCGACTGGCGGGCGCAAGAAGCCATGCTCAACGGCTTCGCCCACTACCGCGGGAAGATTGACGGCATCCAACTCCATTTCGTGCACGAGCGGGCCAAGCACGGCGGCGGGATCCCGCTGATCCTCAGCCATGGCTGGCCCAGTGCGTTCGCCGAGTACCTGCCGGTCGTCCCGCTGCTCACCGACCCGGTCGCGCACGGCATCGATGCGCCAGAATTCGATGTCGTGATCCCGTCGCTTCCCGGCTACGGGTTCTCCGGACGGCCGGCCGGCCGGACGGTGACCTACCGTGATGTTGCCGCGCTGTGGCACCGGCTGATGCGCGATCTCGGCTATGCCCGCTATGGGGCGGGCGGGGGCGATTTCGGTTCCGGAATCGCCACATTTATGGCCTTCAGCGATCCCGGGCGGCTGATCGGCCTGCATTTGACCAACCTCGAACTCTCGCCCTACCTCGGCCCAGGGTCGCGGCCGCTGTCTGAAGCCGAGCGGGCATTTCTCGATCAGGCCCGGCGCTGGGATGAGACCGAGCGTGGTTATGCCGCGATCCAGTCGACCAAGCCGCAGACCCTGGCCTACGCGCTCAACGACTCACCAGCCGGGCTGGCCGCCTGGATCCTGGAGAAGTGGCGCTCGTGGAGCGACTGCGGAGGAGATCTCGAATCGCGGTTCTCCCGCGACTACCTGCTCACCATGGTGACCCTGTACTGGGTCAGCGAGACCATCGCGACCTCGATCCGTGACTACTCCGACAACCGCCGCTGGCAAGGCGAGCCACGGCTGGGCCCCGATCAGCGGGCCCGGGTGCCGACCGCGGTCGCGGTCTTCCCGCACATGCTCGTACCAGAAGGCGAGCCGCCGCGCGAGTGGGCCGAGCGCCTGTATCAGGTCCACCGGTGGACCGTGATGCCACGGGGAGGCCATTTCGCGCCGTGTGAGGAACCGGAACTGGTAGCCCGCGACATCGCGGCGTTCTTCGGCGACCCCCCGGCCTCACCCTGAGGGCAGCGCCAGCGCGTCGTCGCCTGGCCGCTGCCATAGAACGCGAGGTTGCGAAGAGTCTGCCTGGCCGCCGGAGGTCAGGTGGTGATCACGGCGATGCCGACGGTCACCATGGCCGCCGCCAGCAGGACCACGCCGACCACGGTCAGGCTGTTGCCCGCCGACCACCGGCCGGGCCTGCCGATCCCCATGTGCAGGAACATCCCGCCGGACTGGGCCAAGATGCCCACCAGGAGCAGTGTCCCGGCCAGCCACTGCCCGGCCCGGCTCAGGCTGGTGCGCGTGAGCAGATCCAGGACGGCGATGGCCAGCACCAGCAAGACCCCGGCGTGGGCGTGCCCCGCGCGGAAGTAGGCGACCTGGAACTCGCTCAGGCGGTCGGCGATCAGCAGCCGGAGGGAGAATCCACCAAACATCACCGTCGGCAACGCAATCAGGGCGATGGCAAGAAAGAGCTGGACCGGACCGTTCAACAGGGGACCTCCAACGGGTATCGGGGCCTGGTTTCGCCGCCGTCAGCAGCCAATTCAGGGGACCGACCGGGCAGCGGCTCCGACGGGAACCAGGGCCGGCCGCGCTCCGCGGCTGGAAGGTTATTCCAGCCGCGTGTGCTCCGAATCCGTCACGCATAGGCATTCCGGCCCGGCGGTCATCAGCCCGCCGTCCTAGCCGCGGGCTGATTGGTGCAGCGGAAGACCGGCAGTCTTCCGCCCGTGCGTCACCGAGGCGGCGCCAGGAGAGTCGGCGGGTCCTGCGGCCACGTGCAGCCGCGGGTTCCACAGCGACCTTCCCGCTTGGCGTTCATGCCGGTTTCATGCCGGTCTATTGCCTCGATTGGGTAGTGCGGCCTGGCTAGCGTGGCGATTGGATTGCCGGTGGTCACGGAACAGCCGCAGGGAGTGGCGCCGTACCATAGAGCGCCGCTCCGCGCGGTCGGCCACTGGGACCCGTTTCCCAGCGCTAACCGGGCGGGTGCTTGCGATGCTGTACGGCCGGCCCGCAGAGCAGGCCATGATCGATGGGCTGCTGGCGGATGCTCGGGCCAGGCGCAGCGGGGCGCTCGTCGTCCGTGGCGAACCCGGCATCGGCAAGACGGCGCTGCTCGGCTACGCGGCGCGAGCGGCCGACCAGTCCAACATCCGTGTCATCCGCGGCGCGGGCGCCGAGCTGGAGGCAGGGCTGCCGTTCGCCGGCTTGCACCTGCTGCTCCGGCCGGTGCTGGATC
>WNGL01010552.1_pt1 | contig 10639 bp, 20 predicted proteins | sample 5400591 | NCBI WGS metagenome assembly WNGL01 (sample SAMN13153377, study PRJNA577476) | soil metagenome | isolation source: 80 cm soil or saprolite under Garry oak tree replicate 1 | place: USA:California | collected 2016-06-15
GCCCCGCGGCACTCATCTGTTTCGTAACCTGCTCCCACTCGCGGATGCTTCGGATCTCGACGCGCTGAAAGCCCGCTGGCGTAGCTTCGTCATTCCAGCCCGGCGTGCGGTACTCACCTTCCGGCGCAGTCGGGTCGCGGAACAGCACCACCGCGTCGAACGGCCGTGCGTTGCGCGACGGCGGATCGCCGTAGACCACCCGGTACCACAGCAGCGTCCCCTTACACCAGAACTCTTCACCGGGCTCGATTAGCGCAGGATCGGTGCAGGGTATTGACGATGCCTGCTCCTGCCAAGCATTCAGCTTACGCTGGCATTTGTCGCACTTGAAAAATACGTAGGGCATTATTGCAACGGTTCCTCTCGCGGATCGGCGAAGTCTTCCTCCGTCACTCCGTTCTCGTCCAACACCCGCAACACACACGGATGCTTGTATGCCTTTGCAAACGCACGCCTTAGTAGACGCCTCTCCTCTTCCGCCAAATCCTGTGTCCCCGCTTGCTCCGTTTCTTTGCCGACCGGCTCCATCTAAATCTCCGCCTTCCGCGACGTGGCCTTCTGAACGTTTTCGATCACCCCATCCAGATCACCGTTATAGGTGCTGTGTCCTTGGTCTACATCCCGCACCAAGAGCAAGTACTGTAGGGCCAAACGCATCACCTTCCTGCCTTCCTCTATTTCAAGCCGAAGGGCCGCCACTTTACCCTGAAGCACACGATCTGCTACCACATTCATCGCTTACTCCGTTTTCTCCACTATGGCATTTTTCACCGCTTCGGCAGCTTGCCACCAAGCATCCTGAATGCTCATTTTTAGCGAGTCAAAGTCCGGCAAACGCTCACCGGAAATCAACGACACTCCGCCCGTTTCTTCTTTGTACGCATCGTAGGCGATCCTAGCCAAATCGTAGTTTCGCATTACCGCTTGCTCCTTCTCTTCGCGCTGGCCCGCTTGATCACGCCAGACGCCTGCGCAATCGCACTGCCGGGGTCCGCCCCGCGAGCTTCGGCGCTCTCCCGAACGTGCTGAAACTGCCGCTTTAACTTCGGCGTGGTGGCTCTTTTCGTATGGGATAAGATAGGCATATCGCTAATCATCGTCCGAATCGCTATCCCGATCAATCGGTTGCAACAACTAAGCATCGTGCGCGCTCAGATTCAGCGGCAAAGCAATCACCATCATCAGTTCCGAATAACGGACCGGTACGCCCATCTCTTGACCAGCGTAGCATTGATCATTTATCCTGTCTACATGCTCGCACAAACCCAACAACTCGCAACCGCCGCCGCCGCCTGGCTCTTTAAAGGCGTCGCCATCAACCCGACCGTCCTCCTCATCGGCGCCTCCGCCTTCGCCGTCCTCTGGATCGCCACCATGCGCCGCGGCGAGGTCCCGGTCCCTAGGTGCAGCAATGAATAAAAAATACATCCTGAACGATCAGCATCAGGCGGTTCCCTGCGATGATCTTGAGCAATGGGCTGCGTGGTTTGACAACACGGCCAATCGCCGAGTGTCCGAAACATTCATTTGCGGCACTCGGATTTCGACCGTATTTCTCGGGTTAAACCATCAGTTCGGAGAAGGCACTCCGCTCCTGTTTGAGACGATCGCGTTCAGCAAAGACGGGGAAGAGGAATTTTGTGAACGCTGTTCAACGTGGGATGAGGCGGTCGCGCAACACGAACGGGCCGTCGACACTATCCGATCCATGAAACCTCCCGACACCGTAGCGCCTGGCGAAGCCGGAACCCGCGTGCTGGAGACGGCGCGCACATGGCGAGTCGAGGAACGTTCCGATGTGGCTACCCCACTCGCAGACCGTGCCCGTAAAACTCCCGAATAGGGCTGTCCGGTGCGTCCGCCAGCGTCGGCATCTTCATCCCCTGATAATATGCGTACGGCGACTCCCCTTGCTGCATCGGCTGCCCACGGCTCGCGTACACCCGCGACATCGCGTGCCCATCGTTGACGTGCGTGTGAGCCCCGCGGATCTCTGTATCGTACTCGCTAATGAGAATGAACCCCAGCGCCATAATCCGGTCGTCAAAACACCCGTCCAGCGCTCGCGTATCCTGCCGGTCCCAGTCCCGCTCCAGCGTTTCCATCTCCTGAATGAAAAACGGGCTGTTGATCTCGATCCAGCCGTCGCGTATCCACTTGATCAACATGTCCAACATCATTGGCCGGAACCAGGAGTTTGTTACGATCCCGAGCTTGTGGGCCTTGCCTTTGTCGATGCGCTTACCGTCGTATCTTGACCAGCGGTGTAGGTTAGTCCAACCGCGTTTCTTCAATTCGAGTTGAACGATCTCGCCGTTGCCCTTGCACTCAATCGCCATCTTAGGTTGCATTCGTAGACCATCTGAGCGACGGCCGGAATACCACGTCCCGAGTGCTAAAGCGAATGGCCACAAGTCGTAGGCATTGATGTAATCGGAAGCAAACTCCAGTAACTGCGTGTCCTTTACACCAGCCCGCAAATCCGCCTTGCGCAGACCCTGGATCACAGTGCGATCCCGCCCTACACCGTCGGCGGTATCGATCCCGAAGCCATAAGTAAACCCGTCTTGCGGTGGATAAAATACGTAGATCCGCCCCAACCCATCAGCCGGTTCTTCGGTCATGCCTTGATACTTCAGCGGCTGAAGAGTAAAGCTTGTGCTTCCGCTGCCCCATCGGCAGAAGATATCAATCGGCGGCCTGTCCAGATCGAAGTTGCGGGCACTCGGCTGTAACCGCAACGGAACTTCGTCTTGGTTTCCAAGCAGCCCGTAAACCCAGCCGCCAGTCTCAGCCAACTCTTTTCTGCCGTTGCGATACCCGCTAATCGTATCGTGGTCGAATACGCTAACTTGCCTGGACTGGAACGCCTCTTGATCGTCTGCCGGCATTTCCGCGTAGAACTTTTGCAGTTGGTCTTTTGCCCGAGCTTCCTCAAAAGCACAAAAGTAGAACCACTGCTGCTCCATCGGCATCTTCCAGACCGCCCCCAGGTACTTGCGAAGCCAATCGTTGGATCGAACGTAAGCCGCTGCCCGTTCCGCGTGACGTACGATGTAATCGGGCGGAAGCCAGTTGTCTTCGATTGGGTGATCGTGAATCCACGTCGGCGACGGATAAATGTCGGCACCGCAGAACCAAGGCAGAAAGAACGGTCGCAAGCGCGAACGCCCGCGATGCCAGTTATCTTTGGCATACCGCCACTGATCGTGAAACCAATCCCGCGTTTGAAAAGCGGTGGATTCCAGAATCCCGTAAACGTGCGGAGCGGGATGAACCGCATGCAGTAAAGACGCATCGATAAGTTCGTCAGGGTCCTGGTATGAACTCACCTCGCTCAAGTGATAACAGGTAACTGTGTCACCTCTCGATATTCCGGTAAACTGTGAGCCGTGCTGGACCGATACGGAACAGTGCTGGGCCGGGAACTCAAACCTGCCCGATCCTGACTTGGCGCTGACCCACTGACCGCGCTGCGGAAGCATCCAATAAGGCATAGCGTCCCAGCACCGCTCTAACATTTTAGAAAGCTTCTCAGATTGATCCGGACTCGCGCTGGCGACAACCGCATTGGTGTGCGCCCAAAATGTCACCCGATGACAGATTACCATCTCCGAATCGGTCGAGATGCCTAATTGACGAGCCTTCAGACTCAGCAACTCGATGGCACTCTCACGAAGTTCATGCTCGGCCCGTATCGAGTGCAAGATGCGCTGCGCGATATTCGGCCGGTACGGCGTCAGATGGGCCGTGAGAACATCGCGAATGCGGGCGTAGCGCGTTGCCCAGTACAGATAATCCATGCGACAAAGAAGCAGTTCGTTCTGTATCCACTTGGCTTCTTCAGCCGACAGTTCGCGTTTGCGCCCGTACTCGTCAGGTTTCAAGTTGCCGTCGTTATCGATAAGCGCATCGAAATGCGCATTGGCCGCCTGAACTTCCGAAAGCGAGTGGTATTGAGGCTCGAATGCAGGCGAAATGCCTTGCTGCCGCTGTCTCTCCGTCAACTCAATCTTGGCGTGGCCAGCCTTACAGTAAGCATCCAGTCGCTGCGATATTACTCTGGGATGAAACATGACTGTTGAGCAAGCGCTCACGGCCCCACTTGGTCGGTATCCACGAACTCGCTCGGGGAAGCCAATCGCTTCCGGTCCCCGGCCACGATCTCACTGAACCGCAACGCATCCGCGCTCACATCGGGGAAGCCCGAACTAACCGCCGCCTGCACCGTGACGCTTCGATTGTCTTGGGTCACGCCAATATTCATCTGGGGCGACGGCGCGTACCCCGTGCTGGTCAAGAACAGCTTGCGATCCTGGAATCCTTCGGGCGTAATGGCCTGCTTCGTCATAACCCCCACCACCAGCGGCTCCGCACACGCCGCGATGACCTTGCTGGTGTCCCGGCCGAGCGTGAAGGCAGCCTCCGCGAGTGCCCCCAGAAACCGCGCCGGCGCGATGCCTACTTCGTCCAACAGGTCTTCCGGCGACACCTTCAGGCACCGCTCCTTCGGGCAGTCCTCCCAGCGCTTCACGAAGGCGTCCAGGTCGTCGCTCTCGCCGGCAATCAGCTTCAGCAGCCGGATCAGCCCGTCCCAGCGGCCTTTCGAGCCGCCGCCTTTGCTGCCCGGCGTCTGGAGCTGCCGCAAGACCCTGCCGAGCGGCGAGTCCGGTATCTGAAAGCTGCTGCTGCGGAGTGCGCCCGGCAGCTTCACGTTGCGCTGCGCCAGCGTCCGCCGCTTCGCCTTGACCGGCGTTTCCGACTGCGGCACCAGCTTGCACTTCTTGTTACACAGAGGGTGGCCTGAAAGGTCTTCCGTCGTCGCCTTCTTCTGACACCAGTGGCAGCGGGTCATGGTTCATAACACGGGATCAATGCGTGCCCATCACTTGAATTGGGGCACCCCCGATATTTGTCCGATTGTTCAAATCTTTGCCCGCACCGTACGCATTGGATGCGCTTAGCGTGGACTAGTTCCACAAGCGCATGGTCGTATTCTCTTTGTGTCAACAGCGCCTCCTGTCGGTTCGCTCGCCACCCAATTCAAGAAACGTCAACCGAACCCGCTCCCAGTACGGCAGCAATCGTGTGTCGTCGGTTCGCTTGTTTACAAGTTCATATTGCTTCGCAGCTTTCCACTTAAAATGATAGCCGCGAAGGTCAAGCCCTTCGGATGCAACTTCTTCTGGTGTCATAAAGCAAAACACCCCGCCGCCGCTTCAGACGGCAAAGTACCTCATGGTGCATGTAGTTGTAGCAACCCGGATTTCGCATCCGCTTTCCACAGTAGCGGCAGTTGCCAAATTTCTTTGCAACCCTAATCCTCTTCATAATCAACCGAACTCAGCACAATGGCGTCGTTTGCATACGAAATCGCATCTACATCCACAGTCTCATCTGGTGATATTTCGATGCGCACTAAGGCACCTGCGTCTACTCCGTGTCTGTCGCGGTATTGCAGCAGAATCTCAATCACGCTCTGCAACGTTAATGACTCAACTCGCCCGTTAGTCATAAAGCAAAACACCCGGCCGCCTTTCCAGTATCTGCGGTCTGAAAATTACACCGGCTCCTTGCCGCCGCCGCGGAACGGGTTCTTTTTCTCCATCTCCGCCTCCATCTCGGCCAGCCAGCGGCCGGTGTTCGTGATGCGGCTGACATCCTCCAGCCCCGCCTGCTTCTTCGGCCCTGCCGGAATCGCAGGCTTTATGCCCGCCGCGAACTCGACCGCTATGCACAGCCTTTCCAGCAACTCGTTGGTCCGCCGGAGCTCGACAGTGAAAGATGCGAGTGTCATTTTAATTGCTCCGATGGCGTAAACAGATCCGGCCGGAAAATGTCCTTGCCGCAATCCCGGCACCGCCAGATGCTTCGCATCCCACCAGAAACGTTGATCCGATCACCGTAGATATTCTCCACGAACGTCAGGTGCTCCACCGGATGCTGGCATAGGATGGCCTTCAGCCACCCCCGCGTGCGGGCCACTCCGGCATTCCACTTCGCCATCACCTACTTTTTCTTGGATAACCGCCCAGGCCCGGCGTCTATAACGGCACCTCTTACCCCCGGTGGCGTCCATTCGTCCTTGGGCTTGTCCTTCCGAACCATCTCGTCGTACGCCCCGCCCATCTTGTCGAACTTTAGCTTGGGCACCGGCAGCCCAGCTTCCTCGCGCGCCTGGTCGGCCGGAGTCATGCCGGGTGCGCCTACGGCATTTTGACCCTGCAAAACCACGTCTTGCGTGCTCGTCATCTCTTCTGGCGTAGCGTCTGTGGCGATATGCGCTCCGATCTTTTGCAACGGGATGTCTTGCGGCTCTCTGGGGTAACACGAAATGGTACACTTCCAGTTCCATCTAACAACCGGGAAAGTGACCATTTCACGAAAATCGGAAACTTCCGCGAATGCTGCCTCAATTTCGCGGAGGATCAAGGTTTTTACCTCCACTCCGTTCAAGGGGTTGTATACGCGCGACGGTCCCATTTACCCTCCCTCCTCTTGCCGCAGTGCGTTCGCGGCTTGGTCCCAAAACCGTTCCGACTGCTTGTCCAGCACTTGTTGCGCCTCAACCAGCTTAGCCCGTGCCTCGCGCAGATCCCGCTGCAAGACCCGCACGGTCGCCAGGAGCCGTTCCAATTCATCCCTTTGCACGATCACAGTATCCAATTCCTCCGCAGCGACCAGCCCCTCAACACTCAATAGGAACTCTTCGCTGGCCACCTCCGTCGGCTGCGGCTTCACATGGCTGCTGTCCGTAATCGCCTGCGCCGACTCCGCCAGCGGGCTCCGTAACGTTCCCTCCATCTCGCCTCCTTATATATATGATAGCTATGCTATAGCCCGTTGAATCCGTTTCTTCATCCAGGCAGACATAGGGAACCTGTCGGACAGTAGAAAGTCCTGCCCCACCTCATTGAAAAAGCGGTAGCGTTGCGCTTCTGGCCAATCTTTTTCAATAGCAGCCTTGCCTATTCTCTCGGACCCCGCCTCGATTAGTGCGCATAAAATCGGCACGTCGTTGCTGTCGTAACCAGAGCACCACCACCCAAGAATGGCTGCGTTCGGCGGGTCTTGCAAAGGCCGGTAGTCATCCGTTGGTTGGTGCCACGATACCCAATACCTCATGCCCCGAAAAGCCCTTTGCTGTTTTCCCAGGCGGCCCGGTTGCCCACCGTGACCGTCTTCGGCGGCGGTACTTGGGGTGCCGGCACAAGCGGCGGCGGCAACTCGATCTTGCGCCGGAAGTCCTGGCGATTCTTGCCGTAGCGCTGCTTCAACTCCCGGCGCTCATGATAGCTGAATGGATTTTTCACCTCAATTCCAGCGCTCTTAACAGTGCGATCCGAAGCTAAAAACTCAAGCGGCAGCCCGTGCTCGGCCGCGATTTTCAACAGGTGGTGTCTCGACGCCGCCCGCGGCAGGAAGCCGTTCTCTTCGTCCTCCCATCCTCTTATAGCGGTCTCCGACACCCCCAGGAGGTCCGCGAACTGCCGCAGGCTCAGCCGCAAGGTCTTTCGCAGCTTAGCGATCTCGTGCGCACCCACGTAATCGATCGGGCGCGGCGGCGCGAAGTTCGCCGGGTTCAGCAATAAATAGATGTAGGCCCGCGAGACGCCCCACTTGTCCGCCAGCGCCGAGCGATTGCAACCCGGCTCATTGGCTTCCTTCAGGATCTGCGCCCGGTCCTCAGCCGTGAGGATTCTACCTGTTCTGGTCGGCATTGCCCTTCCGCTGCTCCCAATACTGTTCGTCTGCTTCGTCAGCCTTCCTCTTCAATAGGAGAGATAGGCGGCGGGCTTGATTCGGTGAAAAAACGAAATAACCGCAACCGTTCTCGTCCAAATCGAGTTTGGGATGATTGATTACAACCTCGCATGTGTCGTTCACCCCGACTTCCAACTGTCCGCCCACATGGTCACGGCGATCATCCTTGGCCGCCGGTATCCGCGCCGGCATCAGCTAAACCTCGCCGGTATTTCGAACCGCACAAAGTTCGGATTGCCGGAATTCATATCGTTTGCGAGTTCGATCCAGCGGTAAAACTGACGATCGCCGACCTTGGATGCCATGCCTGCGCCTTGGCCCAGCATCAGCAGTACGTGGTCCCATTCGTCGGCGGACATCTCAATCGTCACGCGGTCTCCAGCTTGCTTGAAATTCATCGCTCCTCCGGGAGTAGTACCCGCGACACTCGCACCCGCCGCTCTTCGACCAGCCGATAGATGCCCACCCGGTCCCCGTCCTCGACCGCCATAGGGAGCTCCGTCGCGGCGTGAAACACCACGCCATCGAATCCTCCCGCAATGGTTACCATGAGATCCGGCGGAAACACCACGTCCACGCTCTTGTTCTCGTACGGTGGCTTCCCCTTCCCCCGCAGAACCGAATCGGCCCACGGCGCCCGCCCTGGAGGCTTCTTCATTCCGCCAGTCCGATCTCCAGCCGCCCGCCCGGCGCCACCACGGCAATCGCCCGCAGAATCATCGCACGACTGCCGGCAAGGGCGAGTTGGCCCGAATAGAGCACCTGATTTTCAAACACGTACCACCCCGGATTCCACCAGTCCCCCTCGTGCTTCGTCTCGCCCGCCGCGTCCTTCACCTCGATCCGGATATCCGACACGTTCACCTTTCAACAACTGCACCTAAAAAAACTCACCTGTCGATCCAATGGGACCTTACTACCCGTCACATGCTGAAAGTGGTCCCAAAACGCTTCGGCAAGGTACACCCCCTCCAATAAGGAACCACGATTCAGGAAGTCTCCGGTCTGCAAGAACTCTTGTGCCCCTCTGATCAATTCGCTATATCCTAAGCCGAGTTCTGCCGCATAGTTCTGAAGCCATACCTCGGATGCGGTGGCAAGCCTGGGTCTTTCCTCAGCGGCATCTTGCGGAGTAATCAACGGATGCTCCCAATCGTGCCGCAACGATGTAATACTGCCGGGATTTAATACCATCCAGAACCGCTCTCCCTGTAGCACGTCGTTCATCAAAAACGGATCGACGATGCCTATGGCGTTTCTCGTTGACCCTGCCATATCCCCCGTATTATTAAGAAATGAAACAGGCTGCCCTGGCTTTAACTTCTCGGCCGCCACCGCCTGAATGATCGGGACATGCACCGCATCGCGCCTTTCTCCCTCAACTGGCTGCCGCCCCAATTTTTGCCCCGTTTCTGCCATGTTCTCTTCCTTGTTGCGGAGCGGGCGCCCCTTCCCAGAGTTACCGCCCGCCCCGTACTTGTGCGCCGATCTTCGATTCTTTACTGCATTGATCAATAGTCTAAGCCACCCCTAACTAGGTGTCAAGAACTATTCTTCGCAGCAATCCCAGGAAAGTGCTATGATCAATCCCATGCCCAAGCCGCTGGCAATCGATCTCTTCGCCGGCAGTTTTGGCTGGGGCCGTGCATTCGCCGCAGAAGGTTGGCACGTAATCGGATTCGACATCGAGCACCAGGCTTATCACGGGCCTGTACCAGATGGCTGTGAGTTGGTATTGCAGGACGTGCTCACGCTCCACGGCTCACAGTTCAGAGACGCGGCGGTGATTGTTGCCAGTCCGCCGTGCCAGCGCTACAGCTACATGGCGATGCCCTGGAGCAGAGCCAAACGGGAGGTCCGCTGGCAGCGATGGCAGAGGACCTCGCCATTCTCGCCGGGATTCGATCTCAACGCGCTGTTCGACGCCTGCTTCCGAATCCAGCGCGAAGCCAGCGAAGCCGCGGGCCATCGCATCCCGTTGGTAGTCGAGAACGTGAAAGGCGCCCAGCCGTGGGTAGGTCCAGCGCGCGCGCATTTTGGGAGCTACTACCTGTGGGGAGATGTGGACTCGGTAGGCGGGCGCATCGTGGCGGGCGGGCTGCGGTTCGGCCAGACGCTCACAGCCCGCCGGCGGACCAAGAATAACGGTGGCTCCTGGTTCAATGTGGCGCACAACACGGAGAGCGGGACAGGACGGAATCCGGTGAACGGGGATGGCGTGAAGTGCGGCGGGTCCGTGGGTGACGATTGGTTCACGCATCACAACCGCGATGAGTTTCTGGAGCGGGCGGGCGTGAAGGGGCCAGGTGGCGATTGGTTCGCTAACGGCCGACAGGGGCAGGACGCTTGCGCGGAAGGCATCAAGCAGCGCGGCAGCGGGCCGGAATGGTTCGACAACGGAATAGCTCACCTGCCTTCATCGTCACCGGGCCGCCGTGCCGCCTCCGCTCAGATCGCTCAGATTCCGCTGGATCTGGCTCGCTACATCGCCCGCTCCTTCCACCCCGCTGCGGATTTGGCCGACCATATTAGGTGAAGTGAAACGCTTCGTCTCCTCGGGCTGGTTCCCCCTCCTCGCGATCCTGGATCGCCTCAGACCGGCGTGGAAACGCATCGTCTCCTCCGGCTGGTTCCCGCTGGTCACGATCTTGGGTGGAGGTCGGCTCTTCGAGTATCGTACTGCTCCCTGGCCCAGTTCCGTGATCCCGGTCCCCTACACCATGATTTACGGCATCGGCGTGGTGGCGTGTGCGTTGAGAAGCACATTCTGGGGTCTGGTCGCCTCGCTGAGCTGGTATGTCGCCGTGACCCGGTCGGTGACTATCGGCCAGATCGCCAGACTAGCGTTACACGTTTCGATTCCGTGGCTCATCGG
>WNGL01010553.1_pt1 | contig 10639 bp, 11 predicted proteins | sample 5400591 | NCBI WGS metagenome assembly WNGL01 (sample SAMN13153377, study PRJNA577476) | soil metagenome | isolation source: 80 cm soil or saprolite under Garry oak tree replicate 1 | place: USA:California | collected 2016-06-15
CGACGACTAGGCCTTTGCCGCGCTCGGCTGGGCGCACGTCCACCTCCACGTGTCCATATTGGCCGCGGCCGCCTGATTGCTTAATCAACTTGCCGACGCCGTGCGCGTTCGTGGTGATCGTTTCGCGGTACGCAATCTGCGGTTTGCCCGCGTTGGCGTCCACTTTGAACTCGCGAAACATCCGGTCGCGGATGATTTCCAGGTGCAACTCACCCATCCCGGCGATGATGGTTTGGCCGGTGTCTTCGTGCGTATAAACCCAGAAAGTCGGGTCTTCTTCTGAGAGGCGCTGCAACGCAGTCGCCATTTTTTCCTGATCCAGTTTTGTCTTCGGCTCAATCGCCATCGAAATGACTGGATCAGGGAAGGACGGCGGCTCGAGAAGAATCGGATGGTCCTCATCGCAGAGCGTGTCGCCAGTGGTGATATTTTTAATACCGACGATGGCGGCGATATCGCCAGAGTAGCAGGTCTCGATGTCTTCGCGTTTGTCTGCCTGGATCTGAATCAAACGCGAAATGCGCTCGCGTTTGTTTGTGCGCGGATTGTAAACTGTGTCGCCTTTGCTCAGCGTGCCGGAATAAACACGGAAGAAAACGAGCTTGCCGACAAACGGATCGCTCCAAAGTTTGAATGCGAGGGAGCAGAATGGTGCGTTGTCTTCGGTCGGCGCCTCCATCGGTTCGTGCGTGTCGGGCTCCATGCCTTTGGCCGGTGGAATGTCGAGCGGGCTCGGTAGATAATCGACGACCGCATCGACCAAATACTGAATGCCGATGTTCTTCAACGCGGAGCCGCCGATGACCGGCACGAATTTGTTGGCGATCGTTTGCCGCCGAATTGCAGCCTTCAACAACTCCGGTGTGACTTCGCGCTCTTCGAGCACCGCTTCCGCAACTTCGTCGTCGAGATTTGAAATCTGCTCGACCAAATTGTTGTATGCCTGCTCGACAGCATCGACGTAATCCTTCGGGACATCGGTGACTTCGTACGTCGATCCAAGTTGATCATCCTCGGAATAAATGATCGCCTTCTTGTTGATCACGTCGAGCTGGCCACGCAGTTGATCTTCCCGACCCAGCGGCAGCAAAACCGGCCACGCGTTCGCGCCGAGTTTTTTGTGGATGCTCTCCACTGACATCTCGAAGTCCGCCCCGACACGATCCATCTTGTTGATGAACGCAAGACGCGGCACGTTGTATTTCGTGGCCTGACGCCAGACTGTTTCCGATTGCGGCTGAACGCCTGCGACCCCATCAAAAACGGCGATTGCGCCATCGAGGACGCGCAATGAGCGCTCAACTTCCGCCGTGAAATCGACGTGCCCCGGCGTGTCAATGATGTTGATGCGCTGCTTGACGCCTTCGAAAATTTTGTAAACGCCTTCTTCCTTGCGTTGCGCCCAACTGCATGTCGTGGCGGCCGACGTGATCGTGATTCCGCGCTCCCGTTCCTGTTCCATCCAATCGGTCACGGTCGTGCCTTCGTGCACCTCGCCCATCTTGTGGATCATGCCGGTGTAAAACAGCACGCGCTCGGTGATCGTCGTCTTGCCGGCATCAATGTGCGCTGCGATCCCGATGTTCCGCGTCCGTTCCAGCGGAAACTTGCGATTCGGCGAGTTCGGATTCTTCGCCGCGGCCTTTTTCTGTTCCATCGTCGCCGTCGCCATAATCTTTACCAGCGGAAATGCGCAAACGCGCGATTCGCTTGCGCCATTTTATGTGTATCTTCGCGTTTCTTGATCGCGTTTCCCTGCCCCGCGGCGGCGTCCTTAATCTCCTGGGCCAGCGCATCCGCCATTGCCACTCCTTTACGATTATCCGCGTATTGGACGATCCAGCGCATAGCGAGAGAAATTTGTCGCGCAGGCGCTACTTCCATCGGCACCTGATACGTTGCCCCACCAACGCGGCGCGATTTTACTTCCAACCGCGGACGAACATTCTCGATCGCCTTGTTTACGACTTCCAGCGGATCGACTGAATCAGAACCTTCGCGTGACTTCTCAATTGCTGTGTAAACAATCCGCTCCGCGAGCGATTTCTTGCCGCGCTTCATCACAGTGTTGATGAGCCGGGCCACTGCCGGACTCCCATATCGGGAATCGACGTGCTCTTCCTTTTTGTAAACTCTCCTTCGTCGCGACATTCTCGATCTTCCTATTCAAAATTATTTCTTTTCGGCCGCAGCTTCCTTCGGTGCTGCTTTCGGTGCGGCTTCCCTCGCTGCGCCACCCTTCGGCCGCTTCGCTCCGTACTTTGAGCGACCGCGCCGGCGTCCATCAACACCGAGCGCATCGAGCGTTCCGCGCACAATGTGATAGCGGACGCCGGGTAAATCCTTCACTCGCCCGCCGCGCACGAGCACGATGGAGTGCTCCTGCAAATTATGCCCCTCGCCCGGAATGTAGGCAATCACTTCCTGGCCATTGGTCAACCGCACTTTTGCCACTTTGCGCAGGGCGGAGTTCGGCTTCTTCGGCGTGCGCGTCATTACCTGCATGCACACACCGCGCCGCTGCGGACAGCCGACCAGCGCCGGCGACTTTGATTTCACCGACACCTTCCGGCGTCCTTTCCGAATCAATTGATTAATCGTGGGCATTGTAAAAACAAAGCGCCGCCAAAAGCCTCGTGCTCGGGGCGACAAAAAACCCGCTCAGGCCGCGCAAAAAAATCTCACGCTCCTGTGCGGTGAGCCACGAAGATAGAGGGAAAATGCGACTCCGCAAAGAATATTTTGCACTGCATTTGTCATCCCGAGCGAAGTCGAGGAATCTCTAGTTCGGATGCAGAAAAACTTCGTACTTTCGACGACCGATCGACATTCAAAAGCGAGGCGTGGACAGTTAACAACGGCGCATGGCGTGATCGATACGCCGGCGTTCATGCCAATCGGGACGCAAGGCACCGTGAAAGCTGTGACTCCGCGCGAACTGCGCGAGTTGGATGCACAAATCATTCTCGGCAACACGTATCATTTGTTTGTTAGGCCGGGACTGGATGTGATCAAACATTTTGGCGGCTTGCACAATTTCATGAATTGGGACGGACCGATTCTGACCGATAGCGGTGGTTACCAGATCTTTTCGCTGGCGAAGCTGCGCAAAATCACCGACGGCGGTGTCGAGTTTCAAAATCACATCGACGGAGCGCGGGCGTTCATTTCTCCGGAGATCGCGATGGAAATTCAAGCAGCGCTTGGCGGCGATATCGCCATGGCGCTCGATGAATGCGTTCCGTATCCATGCGAATACGATTACGCGGCGCAAAGCGCCGAGTTGACCACACGTTGGGCGAAGAGATGCCTGGAATGGAAACGGCGAAACGGCGAAACGGCGAAACGGGGACTCGCCGACTCGCCGGATCGCCGGATCGCCGATTCGATGCTTTTCGGTATCGTCCAAGGCGCGACGTTTGATGATCTGCGGAAGCAAAGTGCGCAGGCAATCGTCGATCTTGATTTCGATGGCTACGCGATTGGCGGAGTCAGCGTGGGTGAGCCTGAAGAAGAAATGATGCGAGCGGTCGAATCGGCCGAACCGTTTTTGCCGAGGGACAAATCGCGTTACGCAATGGGACTGGGCACACCGCCGCAACTGCTGGAGATGATCGCCCGCGGGATGGATATGTTCGATTGCGTGCTGCCGACGCGCCTGGCGCGAAATGGAACCGCGTTCACCACGACAGGCACGCTCAATCTAAAAAACGCACAGTTCGCACTGGACAAGAGTCCGATAGAAGAAAACTGCGCGTGCGATGCGTGCCGGGAGTTTTCGCGCGGCTACATCCGTCACCTCATCAAGGCGGAAGAGATTCTCGGACTTCGCCTGATCACGCTCCACAATTTGCATTCTTATTTGAACCTGATGAAGCGTGCGCGCACCGAAATCGAAAGCGGCACATTCGATCAGTTTCGTAAGGCGTTCGTCGCGGGATATAAAACGCGAGATCCAATGATGGTCGAATAGCGATGGCGCGCTGCGTCGCATGTATTTAGCGCAAATGCGCTTCGTCACTTTAAGCCTGGGGGCAGCGCCCCAGGAATTTGATGTCCGATCGAAATCAGCGCTGAAAGCGCGATTCACTGCCGACACGAGGTCGATCCACGTTGAATTGAAACGCGCTTTCAGCGCTTCTTGATATCGTAATTTGATTTCCTGGGACGATGCCCCAGGCTCGCATGAGGAGCGCCCTTAGCGCCAAACGGGGCAAGCAGCGTCTAAAGTCGCCTCTTTTATTCTTCGCCAGCTGCGCGCAAGGCAGCGCGAAGATCGCTGACGAAATGTTTGTATTCGCGCTCGCGCGAGGCTTCGTCCGGGTGACGCAACAACGACGAGGGATGCACGGTGGCTAACACTTTCGGCGCAAGTTTAGACGAAAGCACTTTTCCGCGTTCGCGTGTAACGCGAAAACTAGGGCCGAAAATTGTTTGCGCTGCCGTCGCGCCCATGGCGACGACCAGCTTTGGTCCAACGATTCGCAATTCTGCTTCCAGCCACGGCCGGCAGGCTGCGATCTCGCGCGAGTTTGGTTTCTGATGAATCCGGCGTTTCCCGCGAGGCTCCCACTTAAAATGTTTGACCGCGTTCGTCACATAAACCTGGGATCGATCAATTCCAGCTTCCTCAAGCGCCTGGTCCATAATCTTCCCGGCGGGTCCAACAAACGGTCTCCCGGAGACGTCTTCATAATCCCCCGGCTGTTCACCAACCAGCATCATAGAGGCATTCTTTGGGCCTTCGCCAAACACTGTTTGTGTCGCGCGCTTGTAAAGATGACACGCCGTGCAGTGCCGTGACGCTTCGCGCACTGCCGTCAGGCTTGATGTATCCGGTGGTCTTGCCGGTCGAGCGTATTCTTCGTCAGTTGGCATACCGATTATAAATCGCAACTCGTTGAGTGTTCGTGTTCACTAACTGAGTGCCGGTTCTCGAAACATTACGTCTTAGTCTTCGCCCATTCCGCGAAGAAGATATTGATCGCCTGGCGGAACTGATGGCGAACCGAGATTTCATGCGCTTTTCGCTCGGCCCATACACGCGGGAGCAAACACAAGGTGTCCTCGCCAAATTTCTTTCTTGGGAGAAAGCTGGTTTACCTGCGCCTTTCGCAGTTGTTCTTCGCGAAAATACTGAGGTCCTTGGTTATTGCGGTTTTCTCCATCACCCTGAAGTGCCCGGAGAGGTCGAAATCGGCTACCGACTCCATCCTGCCTACTGGAATCGTGGTCTGATCACGGAAGCCGCCCAAGCCATGCGCGATCACGCCTTTCGCGACTGGAAACTGCCGCGCGTCATCTCACTCATTCATCCTGAAAACATTCCGTCACGTCGCGTGGCCGAGAAAAATGGAATGAAGGTCGAGAAGGAAATTACGTTTCGAGGTTTTCCGACGCTGGTGTTTGCGATAACGCGGGAGGAGTGGCTGGCGAAGCCTGCCGCTGGATAAACTCGCGGGCGAGAGCGCGATACGCTTGAGCGGCAGGTCCAGTCGGAGCGTACTCCAGGATGGATTTCCCGAAGCTTGGCGCCTCGCTCAAGCGAACGCTCCGCGGAATCACAGTTTGATAAACGCGGTCGCCGAAATGCTGGCGTACCTCCGCCACGACCTGCTCGCTAAGATTTGTCCGACCGTCGAACATTGTCATGACGATGCCCCCGAGCTTGAGGCGCTTGTTCGCGCCGGAATCGTGCACCTGCTCTACCACGCGAACAATTTTTACTAATCCCTCCAGCGCGAAATACTCGCATTGGATTGGAGTCAAGAGTTCATCGGCGGCGGCGAGCGCGTTACTCATCAGGATTCCAAGCGACGGCGGGCAATCAATAAAAACGAAATCAAACGCCTCATCTGCCTGCAATGGCTTGAGCGTTTCCGCCAGGCGGGTCAGATGGTTTGGCATCCGGGCGATCTCGACCTCGGCTCCCGCAAGATCGAGATCGGCAGGCACAATGAACAGTGCTTCGCGTTCTGTGGGAAAGATTCTTTCGGTAATAGAGGCGTCGCCGAGCAATGGTTCATAAAGACTAGTTTGCTCTACTGCTTGCAACCCAAACGAACTGGTGGCGTTCGCTTGTGGATCAAGATCGATAATCAAAATGCGATGGCCGAGCTCCGCCAGCGCAGCGCCGAGGTTTACGGCCGTGGTCGTTTTGCCGACGCCACCTTTTTGATTTGCGATCGCGATGATTTTCATTCCCTACTGCGGATTTTTCAGGTCTGCGGAACTTGCATGATGATGTTGCCGGTCGCTGGAAACGAAAACTAAATTTTTCGAATTTCAGATTTGGAATTTTGGCAGTAGCGTTTAAGCGTCTTCGTCTGTGAAAGCTTCGACATCAATCCAACCGGCACCGCTCCCGACGGTTTCCGCGAGTGAAGAGCCGGTTGTTTTGCGAAGCAGCGACGCGCGTGGCGTTGTCACATTAACGCTGAACCGGCCGCACGCCTTCAATGCCTTGTCGGAAGCGACTCTGACAGCATTGCAGCGTGAGCTCGACGCGATTGCTCAGGATGAGTCGGTGCGCGTGGTTGTTCTCGCCGCCGAGGGCAAGGCCTTTTGCGCTGGTCACGACTTGAAGGAAATGCGCGCGGCGCCGTCACTCGAATATTACGAACGCCTTTTTGCACAATGCTCTGACATGATGCTTACCATCCAACGATTGCCGGTGCCTGTGATCGCGCGCGTCCAGGGGATCGCCACCGCGGCGGGTTGTCAATTGGTGGCGATGTGCGACCTCGCCGTCGCGTCGAGCACAGCAAAATTCGCCGTTAGCGGCGTGAATCTCGGGCTCTTTTGCTCAGCGCCGGGCGTCGCACTCTGCCGCAACGTTTTGCGCAAGGCGGCGTTCGAGATGCTTGTGACCGGAGAATTTATCAGCGCTGAGGAGGCGAAGCAGCGCGGCCTAATCAATCGCGTTGCGGAACCGGAGCAGCTCGATGCAGAGGTCGAAAAGCTGGTCGCCACGATCGTCGCAAAACCACGAATGGCAGTGGCAATGGGAAAGGAATTCTTTTACAAGCAAGCCGAACTGGGCATCGCAGCCGCGTATGAAGCAGCGAGTCAAACCATGGCCTGCAACATGATGGATGAGGCGGCGCTCGAAGGCGTGCAGGCCTTCATCGAAAAACGTCCGCCGCGCTGGAAACAAAAATGAAACGGCGAGTCGGCGAAACGGCGAGCTGTAGCGGCGGTCTGTGACCGCCGATTCGCTTTAACGATTTAACGCTTCAACACCGTGACCTTTACCCTTCAAGAACTGGCGAAGATGTGCGGTGGCGAGCTGGTGGGCGATCCATCGCTGCAAATCACCGGCGCGGCTTCGCTCGGTGAAGCCGTACCGGGAGAAATCAGCTTCTACTCGGACCCAAGATATGGAACGCTCCTACGCAAAACACGCGCTTCGGCAGTTTTCGTTCCGCCTGATTTTGCCGAGTCGATTGCAACCGCGCAGATTCGTGTTGCCAATCCTATTAAGGTATTCGAGCAAATCGTGCTCAAATTCGCACCCAAACCAATCACATTCGCGGCTGGCATTCACCCAAGCGCTGTTGTTGATCCAAGCGCCCAGCTTGGAGAGCGTGTCTCGATCCAGCCTTACACGGTCATTGAGGCAGGGGTAAGAATCGGCGATGACACGATCATTGGCGCAGGAAGTTACATCGGACAGGAGACGGTGATCGGATCGGCGTGTCTCATTTATCCGAGAGTGACCATTCGAGAGCGAAGCCGAATTGGCTCGCGGGTAATCATTCACAGCGGCGTGGTAATCGGTGCGGATGGTTTTGGATTTGAGATGGTAGAAGGCAAGCACGAAAAAATTCAACAACTCGGGATTGTTCAGATCGACGACGATGTTGAGATTGGCGCGAACACGACAGTTGATCGCGCGCGTTTTGGCCGGACGTGGATTCAGCAAGGCGTGAAGATCGACAATCTCGTGCAGATTGCGCACAACGTGGTCATCGGAAAAAATTCGGTGATCGCAGCGCAGACTGGAATCTCGGGCAGCACTCGCGTTGGCGAGCGCGTCACGATGGCAGGTCAAGTCGGAATTGTGGGACACGTCGAAATCGCCGATGGCAGCGTGATCGCGGCGCAAAGCGGCGTTTCCAAGAACGTGCCTGGCGGCGTGTGGTTCGGTTATCCCGCAAGACCGATTGAGGAAACAAAGCAACAGATCGCCTGGATCCGCCGTCTCGGAAAACTCTTCGCGCGGGTGAAGGAGATCGAAAAGAAATTGGGACTCTAAACTCAGCAGAGCGCTGTAGAGGCAGCCGTGTCGGCTGCGGCAATTTGGTTTTGCAGACGGCACACCTGCCGCTACAGCTATTTCCTGGAAAGAAGCCCGCGCAATGCTTCGGGAGAAATCCATTCTGCGCCACACGCCAGTACAGTCTCGGCTTCCATGGAATCCGAAGTGGCAACCATCAGCTGGTAGCGTTTGGCGTATTTGCTCGCTAATCTTTCAATAATAGCATCGGCCGACTGGCCGCTCCGTGAATAGAAAATTTGCACGTCGCACGGCTCGGAAGTCGCGCTGCTCTTTGTCCCTTTGCCATCGAAAACGACGACCACGCGCACACCTGTCCAATCCTGATAATCACGCAACTGCTTAACTAACGCTTCGCGAGCCAGCGAAGAACGACGTGCGTGAAGTTTGCGCAGCTCAGGCCAGCCAAAAATAATGCTATGCCCATCGACGATTAGATAATGAGCGCGCTGCTGCATGACGGACGATACGCGTCTGCATTTGATCAGCGAAGTCTGGGATCTCACCGGCGAGTCGATCTCCTGCTCGTCGTCCTCCTCCTCCTGAAATAGAAGTTGCGTCGATGCGCTTGGCGGCGGAGCTACGGCTCGGAGTTCCGCCTTGAGGCGGCGATCATGGCATGCGCTTCCCAAGCCGCGTAAACGCGGAACTCCGAACAGGGCCGCGATCGAAATCAAAACTACTCCGTGGGTTCGGGCTCTTTCTTTGGCCGCGGCTTGGCTGGCGTCGGTCGCGTCGCACTCGCTCGTTGCGCTGTCTTCTTGCGCCGTACATACGCTCGTCTTCGCTTGCGCTTGGCTCGTACACGGTGCTGTTGTCCCACAGCGGTGTCTATCGGTTGAAATATGGAAAAACGCAATCTGCATTGAAGCTGAGCCGCTCTCTTTTTCATGCTCGCTGACTTTGTTTCGCCTCTCCCCTTGGGAAAGGGGAGAGGACTGCCTGCCGCGCCGTAGCGCAGCGCAGGCGGGAAGTGAGGGTTGAATCTGGGCGTGCCGCTGCCGTGAACGAATCCTCACCTTTCCTCTCTCCTTTACAAACGGAGAGGCGACCCGTGCCTATGCAGCATTCATCTGCTCGACGTCCCAACTAACATTTGGTCAAAACTGATCTTTTTTCCCCGAAACCGGAAATTGCGATTGCATTCGCGCATGATTCGCTGTTAAAAAGCACGCTTATGACGCCCAGGGGATCGGCGGTCTTCGGAGTCACGGAAAAAAGTGTGACTGGGCTCGCCATTGTTTTCCTCGTGCTGACGGCATTTTTTGGCGTTTTAAATATCCAAAAAGTGAAAGCGGTTCGCGCGAATGCAGCGAACCCGCAGGCCGCGCGAGCGGGCAAAGCGGAAGCAGAGCTAGCGCAGGTCCAGAAAGAAAAGGCTGATCTGCAAGCCAAATTAGACGCTGGTCAGCAGGAGATCACTTCGCTGCAAAAGCGCGTGGAAGAAGGGAACAACGCGAATGCTTCGGTCACTGGGAGTCCTTCCGGCAACAGCGCGCCGACGGCTGATTTGCAGTCGCAGGTCGATGATCTTCGTCAGCAGCTCGACAGCGCGGAAAAGGAAAAAGTTTTCCTCTCCGAAAAACTTCAGGATGCTCAGGGGCGGGCGGCCCAGCCCAAGGAAGGAAAAAAGCGGCGGGAAACCGCCAGCACGCAGGGGGAAACCGTCAACCCCCATCGCACCGGTGTGCGCGGCACTGTGCTGGCATACAATCAAGTCTATAATTTCGTGGTACTGAATCTCGGCGCCCGCCACGGAGTTGAGTCGAACTCCGAAATGCTCGTTCTGCGGGAGGGAACGTTGATTGGAAAAATTCGCATTTCTTCAGTTGAACCGGCGACGGCTATCGGCGATATCATCCCCAGCAGTTTGGCTCGTGGCGTGGAAGTACAACCTGGAGACACGGTGATTTATGGTGGCACAAGTCCTTAAGTATCGAAGAAAACTCCTCGCGGCCCTGTTCTGTGCAGTCGCGATCACCCTCGCCTCCTGCGCAAGTCAAAAGGACTCCGTCCGTCTGGTTGATGACCCGGACGATCGCGGCGGTTCAGCCCTCCCCTGGAATCACCAGGAGAAATGGGAAACCACCCCGGATGCAAATGCCTTGGGGCCCACGGCATCGAGCGATACCCGACATTAGCCGGGCGATGCGCGGAACAAACAGGAACCACGGGAAACGGGCCGCCAATTTGCACGCGATCAACCGCCGTGACATTCAAGCCCGGATTAGACCCAAAATTTGGGTCGAATTCTCGTTAGACCTCTATGAATCGCCAAGCTATTAATGACGCGCTCAAATTGATCTTCGAGGCGATAGATCAACTCAAGCGTGCGTTTCCGAAGCGCGCCTTCACGATCGA
>WNGL01011387.1_pt1 | contig 10638 bp, 10 predicted proteins | sample 5400591 | NCBI WGS metagenome assembly WNGL01 (sample SAMN13153377, study PRJNA577476) | soil metagenome | isolation source: 80 cm soil or saprolite under Garry oak tree replicate 1 | place: USA:California | collected 2016-06-15
ATCCCGTTGGCCGAGTGGATTAACCTGCTGATGTGGGTCTAAAGGCGCAGATCTTCCAGCGATGTAAGAGCGTAGGCCTTGAGAGCCTGTGGCCCGTTAGGGCCGCGTGGGTTCGAATCCCACTCCCGGCGCCAAATAATACAGCTAAGCCGTTGTACTAGCAACGGCTGGTTGGGGACAAGAGGCGATATGAACGGTATACTTGTCCAATCGTACGTGGTCGTGACATCTAGGGCATTCCAAGGTCTTCATTTCGGTTCGAACGTTCCTGCCCTTCCAATTTCCTCCTCGCATTTGTTTTTCTTACACCTCTATTTTGCCATTGTACTGGCTTGCCGGCTCTAATTGGAGCCCGCATTGTCCAGCCTACATGAACAGTTCGCTGGACCCAATATAAGGACTCTTTCACCGAGGGTCTGATCTACGAGTGATATTGAATCTCCCGATTCCGGATACTCGGAAGATGAGTCAAGTTATCGATAGTATTCGGGGGCCCGCTTCGCCACGAAGGCGCTGCTTCCTTCTCGGAAGTCCTTGCTTGTTATCGTTCTCAGGAGTTCCCTGTACGCTGTCTCCACCTTTGTCTTTGAGAGGTCTGTTTTTCTGATTCGTTTGAAGCTGGAGTTGGAAATGGAGTTAGCTCCTCTCTCCGAACTGAATGGTTGACAAGCCCGTAGTTCATCGCTTCAGTTGCGCTGAGAGGGGTCCCGGTTAGGTTCATCTCGACAAGTTTTCTTCCATTCATTAGGAATGGCCCGATTACTCCGGACATGCTACAGAGTGCTCCGACTCGTCCGCCTGAGAAAGCGAATGTTGATTCCGTCGATGCAATGACAATATCTGAGGCCAGCGCAATTTCCGCACCGGCACCATAGGCCGGCCCGTCGACTAACGATATGACCGGTTTCTCGCATTTGAAGAGTTGGTCCCAGAACGGCTTGACGAGTCCGTAGACGAATTCTCTTGCCTCCGTTCTAGATTTGAACCCTCCAACTTCTCTCACGTCGAGCCCAGCAGAGAACGCCTTTCCAGCGCCGGTTATCTCGACAACTTGAGCGTCCATGCTTTCAGTGGCTAGAACTAATGCCCTTCTAAGGTCGCGAAACATTCCCTTGGAGAGGGCATTGAGGACTTGCGGACGGTTCATTTCAATACGAGCGATGTTATTCGTGACCACGTATTGGACGTTTTCGAGCTTCATGTCGACAACTCGCACGATGTGACGACTAAAACTGGAAAGTAATTTGGCTTTGTGTCGCCGGTTCGAGAACCTTTTTGAAGCGCTACGGGAAGAACCCGATTGTCGGTGCGTACTACAACGATTAACCTGCCTTACAACTCGAACCAGAAACTCAAAACAGTTCTTGACCGCGTCAACAGTGACGAATATCTTCAGAGTCTCTGGGATTGCATAAACACTAATGCGGTCCGGAGGCTTGGACTTTCAGATCACGGGAGAGTCCATTTCGCCATAGTCTCGAACATTGGTTTGAAGATTCTTCGAAATCTGATCGAGGCAGGTGTGGAGCCTAGTATCGTCACCGATCATAAGCTCACAAATGATGATGCAGAAGTTGTTGTTTTTCTCGGGTCGGTGTTGCACGATTTGGGGATGGTCGCCCATCGGGAAAACCATCAAATCTTCAGCGTCTCTCTCGCGGCTCAGATAATACCAGGACTGTTGATGGGCATATACGGGGAAAAGGAGAGGGCTATCATAACCGCCGAAGCTCTTCACACAATTTACGCTCACGAATCTGAGATTCCGCAATTCACAATCGAGGCTGGGGTTGTGAGGGTCGCGGACGCTTTGGATATGAAAGAGGGCCGGGCCAGAATTCCGTTCACAGCAGGGAAAAAGGACATTCATGCTCTCTCGGCAATGTCGATCAGGGACGTGAAAATCCGGAAGAGCAAACAGAAACCGATCATCGTAGAGATAAGCATGTACAACGAGTCAGGAATTTTCCAGGTCGATCAATTACTAAAGAAGAAAATACTCGGAACAAAGATCGAGGGATTCATCGAAGTCGTGGCTCAGGTCGAAAACCAGCAGAGAAAAACGGTGCTCACAAGATACACGCTCGGCGCACCAGATACGTCGTCTCCTAAAGTCAGTATCGAGTAATCAGGACGTCCCAAGGGGACTGTCGATCTGGGAAAATCTATTGTCCCGGAATTGGTGTTCAGGCTGACTCTACTTTCGCTAGCTTCCCGTATCTTCCAACGTTAAGTTGGAGCTCGCCTCTAAACGAGTCAACATACCCGTTTTCGATTTGGACAGTGTCGTTGACTGCCACTTTTGTTATGTTTTCGTTCCACAAAGTGACCTTCACTGTTCCGGACTCGTCTTGAAGAGTTGCGCTGGCAACTTGTCCAGGTCCGAATTTTGTTTGGACGTCTCTCGGGGTCTCCATGTCAACAATTTTTCCCGCCACATCTACTCTCCTCATTCCGGGCTTGAGTTCCGCGATTTTCACTGTTGTTCCCCTGTTACGACTTCTCCGGTCGCGAAGTTGCCTCTTACCGATGTTATTCTAACTTTTACTTGGTCGCCTTGGTTCGTGCCGGGTACGAAGACAACAAAGTTGTTGATTCGGGCTATTCCATCCCCTCGCTTGCCGACGGAGTCGATCGTGACATCCACTTCTTGACCTTCCTCGACGGGTGCTGGTCCCCGGTTTCTGTCCTGTCCGCGGTCGTAACCCCGATCATACCCTCGGCCGCCACCGCCTCCACTACGGCCATAGCTTCCCCCTCCGCCGCCTCTGCCATACCCTCCTCCTCCACCGCTTCCTCCGCCGCTTCTAGAGTAACCTCCCTTTCTACCGTAGCTTCTTCTCGGTCTCTCTTCTCCCATTCTTTCTTGCAATCCTTTGTGTTTGTTAAGTGGCTTGAACCGCACTGGTCAATATGAAAAGATTGCTACAAGCGAGAACTTGCTTGAAACCATTCTCATCGTGACCGGTCGGCCCAAAGACGCCTTCTAAAACAGTTTTTCAGGCGGTTATGATATAAGACTTGACCTAGGCGACGATTTCGACTTTGAATTCCGCGCTTGGTTCTCTTCCCGGGCTGGAATTCGATGGCAAACGTTCAAGGTCCAAAGTATCTGCTTTGAGCGTTCTAAGAATAGTCTCCTCGTTCTCCTTCAGAAGGTGGAGGTGTTCGGCCTCAGTGCTGACTACGATCCTCTTGACTTTCTCGCCTAGCGACAGACCCTTCGAGGATTTCTCGCGTCGAGCATGAGCAATCAGGTCTAGAAGGAGCTTGCCGTTACGAATCGAAGTATCGTCGAGCGCTTTTTCATGCTCTGGCCAGTTTTCCAAGTGGACGCTCTTAGTGGCTCCTGATGGGAATTGATGGTAGACTGCTTCTGAGATGTGGGGGCATATGGGTGCGAGGAGTTTGCAAACTGTCATTAGGGCTTCCCGCAGGCAATATTGGGTTGCCTTGAGGTCAGATTGCTCCCTTCCGGGTTGGAGCCTATGCTTGACTGCTTCCAAGTAATCATCGGCGAGTGCATGCCAGGTGAAGTTCCTTATCGCTTCCAAGGCTGTGTTGAACTGGAACGCCTCAAACGCCTCTGATACTTCCTGTGTCAACTTCTGAAGGGAAGCTAGAAGCCAGCTATCAATGAGGGAGAGGTTACTGGGTTTTTTTGGAGGTAGGGGGTCGGTGGCGTTGGTAAGAACGAATCTGGCTACGTTCCAGAGCTTGGTCAGGAACTTCTTCCCATGTTCAAGTTCGTTCCAACGGAATGGTATGTCGTAACCCGTCGATCCGCCCGCTGCTGCCCATTGTCGAAACGCGTCAGCACCGACTTTCAGGATCGCCTCGTCTGCTACGACGTAATTTCCGTAGGATTTGTGCATCATACGGCCGTCGGTCCCTTTCACCATGCCGTTGATGAGGAGGGTCTTGTAGGGCGCTATGCCGAACAATGCGAGGCTTCTAACTAGTAGATAGTAGTCCCATGTCCGGACTATGTCCAGCCCGTTTGGCTGAAGGTCTGCCGGAAAGAGTTGGTTGAATAGTTCTGATTTGTTTGGCCATCCGGCATGAACCGCGGCGGTTATGGACGAGTCCATCCATGTGTCAAGCACATCTGTTTCACCTCGAAGCTCACGGTTGCCACATTTGGGGCATTTTTCCTCTGGTGGCTTGTCCTTGCGAGGGTCCACCGGCAGGCTCTTTTCATCAGGGATGATCGTCGACTCGCACTTCGTGCAGTACCAAACAGGTATAGGGGTGGCAAAGATTCTCTGTCTTGAGATTACCCAGTCCCAGTCGAGAGACTCGGCCCAGTCGACGAGTCGTTGCTTAGAGAAGTGTGGGATCCAACTTAGCTTTCCAGCCCACTCTACCACCTTTTGAGTCATGTCCCGGGTCTTCATGAACCATTGAGGTCTTGCGATAATCTCGACAGGGGTTTGACATCGCCAACATGTTCCAATGTTCTGGGTTATCGGTTCCGTCTTGTTGAGTAGTCCTTTAGCCTGAAGTTCGGCAACTATTTTCTTTCTTGCTTCCTCGGCTTTGAGTCCCCTGAACCGTGGGTCGTCAACGGATAGTCTGCCATTTTCTGTTAGCGCCTTGATGATTGGGAGATGGTATTTCTTTTGCCATCTTACGTCGGTCTTGTCCCCGAACGTGCAAATCATTACCGCTCCTGTACCATAGTGGGGATCCACCTCGTCGTCGGAAATCACTCGTGCTTGCTGGCCGAAGATGGGCACCGTAATGGTCTTTTCAACTATTGCCTTGTACTTTTCATCCTTGGGATGCACTGCAATTCCGGCGCAGGCTGCGAGAAGCTCAGGGCGGGTCGATGCGATCTCGATGCCTTCGTTAGCGGCTCCGAATCGGATATAGTGTAGCGTCCCTTTGCGTTCTTGGTATACCACTTCTGCTTCTGCTATCGCGGTCTCGTCACGGGGACACCAATTGACGGGGTGCTCGCCGCGGTATAGATGCCCTGATTTGAGAAGTTCAAGGAAGGAGAGTTGAGTAAGCTTGTAGTAAGAAGGGTCCATTGTCTTGTATTCGAGCGCCCAGTCGGAGGATATTCCTAGCAGATTCATCGACTGTTTCATCTTGGTGATGTATTCGGCAGTAAGCTTGCGGCACATCTCGACGAACTGGTCCGGGGGTAGATCGTTCTTGCGGATCTTGAACGTCTGTTCAACTCTGACCTCTGTCGGTAGCCCGTGGCAATCCCAGCCCTGTGGAAAGTGAACGTTGAACCCCTTCATCCGTTTGTAACGTGCTACGAAATCGATGTAACACCAGTTCAGAGCGTTCCCGACATGAAAATCACCGCTAGGATACGGCGGAGGTGTGTCTATACTGAACGTTCTACGCGACTTGTCATGAGGGTCGAACCGGTAAACGTCGTGCTCTCGCCAATACTCGCGCCATTTGGATTCTTCGCCCACCGGATCAAAGTTCTTGCCTAGGACGTAATCGTGGCTCGACGCCGATCCAGCATGAGAAGAATTCTTTGGTTCCCTAGTAAGTGAACTGCTCAAATTCGGTTCTGTCGGACTTGGCGGTGATGCAAGCTCCTACGCCTGGACAGGCAAACCTTCGGGTTCGGGTGTCTTATAAGTCGTTGGACTTGCGCGAGGAGTAATTCTTCGCATCACCCCATCCTATCACAACCAGTACCGACAAAGTTCCGACTATTAGTGATGTCAGAACGAAAACGAAAGGGAGAAGCGAAAAGGGCCCACCGAAAATGGAGTTGCCCACAAGCGCTATTTCAAAGTAAACATCAAAGAACCAGTGAAGGAGAATCGCTGCGTACGCTCCATAGGCTACAAACGCGATGGCAATGACAAAGCCCGAGATGGCCGCTGTAGCGACTTTCCCTGCCCCCCAGTTCGTCCCGCCTCCCGATTCGACATGTGCAAGACCAAACAGTACCGACGAGACTACAATGAAGATCCACTCAAGCCAGTGGACCCCACTCCACCCGTTCATGGTAAAGGTTGGATATCCCGTTTTACGTTTTGCGCGTTCGGGTGATAGCAAAGATAGACCGGTAATTGAGAGAAACTTCGATGTGGAAGGACCTTGACCGGTGATGAGTCTCCTCCAGAGGATTCTGATGGGGATTACAAGACCCAGGGGAGTAATTATTCGGTAGGCAAGTTCTTCGCGGACTGGGGCGTATGCGAGCCCGGCAAAGAGTTGTGCCTGTGTCGGACATGGGTTGAGGTGAGGATCGCACAATGATCCTGGTGGAACGCCCACTTGCTCTAGAACGAGGGTTACGACCAAAACGACAACATAGAGTCCGCAGGAGATTAATGGCATTGCAACTAACCAATTTGACGAGCTTGTAATTCGTCCAGTTCTCGATAACTTTTTCAGACTGGAGATGAATCCATCTCTCGACCTTAACCCTGCAGCGAAACAAGCGATGAAGATCAGGATGCAAACCGAGGTTAGGAGCCATAGACTAACACGCACAGGAAATGCGGTGTCCCGTGAGTAAATGTAGAAAACCCCTAAGACAGGGCGGCCGCTGGAACTCATCAGATCGCTAGCTAGTTGGGTTGCTGTAACTAATGCAGACGCCATTCCCATTGCTACCATGTACGTAAAAGAAACGAACAACGCCGCTATGGCCGATATCCAACCAAGAACGGCCCGTGAGGTTGGACTCATGAGGCTTGGTTGGCCTAGCAGACTGGTATTTTGCCTTCGGTCAGGCGTTTTGTGAAGTCGTTGATGTTGTTCAGGTCGGATCTTGCGATTTCTGAGGCGGCTCTGGAGACTTGTTTCAGCTCTATTCCCTTGTCGAGGATGAGTTCTACACCAGCGACTTTGGGTTCGTTGATGGGCTTTCCTATTTGGCTGAGGAGCCAGACGTAAACTTCTCTTACGCCTGATATTTTTTGGTGGACGTGTTGGGCGATTTCGTACGTCAGAAGGTTGTAGATCTTTCCGACGTGGCTGACAGGGTTCTTGCCTGCAGCCGCTTCAGAACAGGTTGGCCGGTTCAGTGGTATGACGCCGTTGACGCGGTTTCCTCGGCCCACTTGGCCACCGTCGCCGTCGTCAGCTGAGGTTCCGAGGACCGTTAGGTATATTCCTCCCATCCCCCGTCCTCTCTTGTCCAGGGTGTTGATGTCTACATTTACTCCGTCGAATTTCACCCTCGACTTGACGAAGCGTGTTACGTCTTCAACTACCTCGGCCTTCCGTTGGAAGTATTGATTCTCGTTCTCGATCAGCCGGTCGACGAAGGCCATGGCGATCGTAAGGTTTAGATCTCTTCCTTCCCTTGAACCCATGATCTTGACGTCTTCTCCTGTTTCTGGGAATTCTTTTTTGAAACTGGGAGAGTTGATGTATCGTTCTGTGTGGAGGACGATTCTCTCCGTATCGGTGAGTGGGGCGTAGCCGACTGCTGCTGATGTGTCGTTTGCGCCATAGAATTTCCCTTTTCGGCTGAATATGTCTCGGAGGGCCTCCGAGCCTCGCGCTAGTTCGACTTGGTATCGAACGTGTCTTTCAGGGTCGACGAATCTGAGGTTTTTCTTGAACCATTTTTTTGCCGTCGAGACAGCGATCTCGTCGATAGGGACCGGGTCGCCGTCAACCTCGTATGTGGCTCGGTCCCCGAAGACCATGAGCATTGGACGTTTGACTTCACCGCCTCCGAAGTTTCTTCTGACGGCTCCCGCCGCTAGGAGTGCTTTGTCGATGTTGTGGTGCATGACTATGCCGTATCGTTTGATGTATTCTCGACTTAGGGAGATGGAGACTTCGTTCATGACGGCGTCACAAATGTGGTCGGGATGTCCGAGCCCTTTTCGCTCGACAATTTCGAGCTCTTGTTCGCCGACGGGGGTCTGTCTTAGTTCGCTGACAATTAGGCCCATTTTCTCAAACTCAAGAGTTTGACGTGTCCGCGGCGAAGTTCTGTTATTAACGTTTGTTAGCCTATTCTCAAAGGAATATTTTCCGAGAAAATTACTTCTTGCGTGCGGCCGTCACGATCGAGATCACATCACGGTCCCGGAGAAGATAGTCGTTGGGGAGCCTGAGACCATCGCGCGTGTCAATCGCATAGAGCATTTTCTCGGCTAGTTCTGAATGTATCTCCTTGGCTAGGTCTTTTGGAGTGTACTCGCGTGGAACTAGGAAGGCATCGGGTAGGACGTTTCCTTTCTTGTCAGAGAAGGTCTTTGGATCTTCTACTGGATATACGGCGTTCATTCCTAGAAGCTTGAAGACTGCGGAGTTAAGGGCGAACTCAACTCCGGTCCTCATGAGTTTGGTCATTACCTTCTGTTGTACGTATGCTAGGGCCCAGGCTTGGTCCTTGGATATTCGTGATTCGTCCAGGACCTTGAATGTCTCTTCACCCGGAACGTATTCTATCAGGCCTTTTTCTTGGGCTCGTTTGAGTGCGAGTTCTGCTTCGCTGGAAGCAGGTATGACGAGCTGGGAGTTGAATTCCTCGTGGAGTTTCTCGAAGTTCTTCTCGGAATAGGCGAGGTCCATTTTGTTGGCGATGATCAAAGTTGGCTTTGATACCGATCTTATGTTTTCAGAGAATTTTCTAGAATCTTCGTCCTTCCAATCCTTCGGGTGTTTTGTGGATAGACTTGCCGCATCAAGAGCAGCGGTTACATGTTCTAGTCTAACTCCTATTCCAGCGAGCTCCTTGGCGAAAGCTTTGTCGTAGGCTCCTGTCTTGAGAGGTCGTTTGCGTAACCGTTGCAGTGATCTGTCGACGGATACTTTGAACCAGAGAATAAGCTCCTCTTCGATGTCGTAGACGTCTAGTATTGGGTTGCCCATTCCAGCGCGAGCGATTTTGCCGTCTGGGTCAATGCCGCCGGAGGCATCGACGACGTGGAGGAGAGCGTCGGCTTGTGCGACTACGTTTAGGAACTGGGTTCCAAGCCCCTTCCCCTTCCACGCTCCCTTGATAAGCCCAGGGAGGTCGAGTACCTCGACGGGAATGAATCGCCAGCCATCTACGCATTTCGAGTTGCGGGGTTTGTCTTCTAGGCCGAGTTCTCTGCAGACACAGAGGGTCTGAACTTGACCCAGTGCGGTGTTCGGCTTCTTTGTTGTAAATGGATAGGTTGAGACTTCTGCCGTGCTGGACGTGGCCGCGTTGAAGAAAGTGGTTTTGCCGGTATTTGTCTTGCCAATGATGCCTATCCGGATCAACCAAGAATCACGGGCAGATCGCTTGGGCTAACGTGGTATTATAGCTCATGGATTTCTTACTAGTGGCTTAGTTTGGGGTTTTCATGAAGGGCCGGTCGGGGGAAAATCGGCCACCTCTGGGGGTCACTATGAAAAAGAATGTTTGAAAAAGTCAGATCGGCACGACGTCCCGCTCGGTCATGGCTTGGGAGAACCGTTTATAGAGAGAGTCCAACCCGTTCCGGCAGGGTCTGAGAAATGCCGTCGGAAATCACAAGCATAGATCAATTCGTTAGTCTGTCAGAGGGCGCTTTGGAATGCCGAGTAAAGCGTGCGAAGGACTTAGTCAAGTTGAAGCTTCGGACCCCCCGACAGCTCTACACCCACAAGGTGAAACTGGAACGGGCTGACGATGTCATCAAGCGGCTAAAGTGTGAGATAGTCGAAGTCTAGCCGCCGTGAGCCACAGGGATTATCGTAACTCTCGTTCCGGGTTCGATCTGGGTCTTTAGGCCATCGAAAATATTGCAGTCCTGATCATTCAACAATATGATCACGTTCGGTCTAGGGTCTTCTGTTCCAACATCGACCAAAAGCTCTCTGAAAAATTTGTTGTCCACTGTCTTCAACAACGCCGAGATTAGTTCTTGCACGGTTAGAATGGTTGAAACAGGAAGCATGATTTCCCTGTTTCCAGCTGCCGAGCCGAGGACTCCGATGAGCTTCACTGGCACAGCCTCAATGGGGATGGTCACGGTCTCACTCAAACAAGAAAACCTCTTCTAGGTAACGCCTGCTGCCGACCCGTGATCCCTCAGGTAGCCGCTTAACCTTCCTTGATTGGATATATTCCTGATATCGAGATTGCGCCTCAGAAAAATCAGATCCTTGTAGCCAATCGATGGGGACACCTCCTCCCAGTGGCCTTGAGGGAATGATATGGCGGGTTGATTTCGGGGGAAACAATTTTCCCTTTCCAACGGCCTCCACGACCTCCTTTTTATCTATCTTGATCGTTGACATAACGAGGCTCTCTGAGTCTCCGGTTTCCGCGACCTTGTTGTCCTGATAGGCGACGCTAACGCTCTGTTTTCGAGCGGTCATTTCTATGCCGTAGGAATCTCGGACCATCTCGTAAGGATTCTGACTACGGACCGGGAAGGCCAGGCAGGATATGGGTTTCTCGACCGTCGCGTACCATCGCCTCTTCGAGAGTCCGTCCTCGCATTCATCGTGATTCACATCCTTGGGTTTTAGTAGCCTTAGATCGTTCTCGAGATTCCGAAGGTTTGATCCTGAAAATAGCCTAAACCACCTTTCTATTGTGATTTGAGGGTCGTTATAGTCTACGAGGGCCGAGGGGATGAAGTTGCACCTTAACTGCTTGATTGCGGCCAATCTGTGCGTTCCGTCTAGAACGATTCCCGTTCTCCGGTCAGCTATGATTGGGTGTCGCAAAAC
>WNGL01016370.1_pt1 | contig 10638 bp, 7 predicted proteins | sample 5400591 | NCBI WGS metagenome assembly WNGL01 (sample SAMN13153377, study PRJNA577476) | soil metagenome | isolation source: 80 cm soil or saprolite under Garry oak tree replicate 1 | place: USA:California | collected 2016-06-15
TGGAAGCGTCGCCCGGCAACGTCGCTCCGCGCATCCTCTCCCGCGCCGAGCACGCCGTCTCCCGCAAGAACATCGACCCCGACGCCCTCAAGGTCCTCTACCGGCTGAAGAACCACGGCTACGTGGCCTACCTGGTGGGGGGAGGCGTCCGCGACCTGCTCCTCGAGCGCCGGCCCAAGGACTTCGACATCGGCACCTCGGCCCACCCCCAGCAGGTGAAGAAGCTCTTCCGGAACTGCTTCATCGTGGGGCGCCGGTTCCGCTTGTGCCACGTGCGGTTCGGGAAGAAGGTCATCGAGGTCTCCACTTTCCGCCGCCAGGCGGAGCCCGAGGAGGGCGACACCCTCATCCGCCGGGACAACACGTTCGGCAGCCCCGAGGAGGACGCCTTCCGGCGGGACTTCACGGTGAACGCGCTCTTCTACGACATCGCGACCTTCTCCGTGATCGACTGGGTGGGCGGGCTGGAGGACCTGAAGGGGCGGATGATCCGCACGATCGGGGACCCGGGCGTCCGCTTGCGCGAGGACCCGGTCCGGATGCTCCGGGCGGTGGCCCTGGCCGCCCGCCTCGACTTCAGGATCGATCGGGACACCGCGGAGGCCATCCGCGCCCTGCGCGGCGAGATCGTGCGCAGCAGCCCCGCCCGCATCCTCGACGAGTTCTACAAGATCCTCCGCCAGGGCCGCTCGCGGGAAACCTTCCAGAAGCTCCACGACCTGGGCCTGCTCGCCTATCTCCTGCCCGAGGCCGATCAGGCGATCTCGAATGGCGGGGAGCGCCTGCTGGGTAGCCTGGCCCGCCTCGACGAGTATCGGAACGCGAGCGGCGCCTCCCCCGAGCAGCTCACCAATCCGTTGCTCATGGGCTCGCTGCTGGTGCCCCTCGGCGTCCCCCTGCGGCGGGTCGCGGTCCCGCCCGCCCCTCGGCGCCGTGAGGAGGCGGCCACGCCCGAGGACCCTCCCGAGGACGTGGCGGCGGAGATCGCCGCCCTGGGCGGGGCCGAGGAGGAGGACCCGCCGTCCGGGCCCGCCAACCTCATCTTGCCCTTCGCCCGGCGCGACCTCGATCGGCTCCGCCTGATCCTGCTCGCGCAGCGGCGGCTGCGGGAGGCGGGCAGCCCCTCGGGTGCGCGGCAGGCCGTGGCGGGCCGGAGCTATTTCGAGGAGACGGTGCGCTGGCTCGAGATCCACGGGGGGCCGGAGGGCCAAGCGCTCGCGGTTCACTGGCGCGGCCTCGCCCCCGTCGGCGAGTTGGCGCCGGCCGAAGCCGCCGCCGAGGGGGGACCCGCGGCCGCCGAGCCTCCTCCCGAGGAGCGGAGACCCCGCCGCCGTCGCCGCCGGCGCCGGCGTCGTCCCCGACTTGACGCGCCGGGTCCCGTCCAGGGATAGTCCGGGTCGCTCGAGGGAAATCCCATGTCAACGCTGTCCCACGACGAGATCCGAAAGCGGCTCGCCGCCCTCCCCGGCTGGGAGCGCGCCGGCCGGGAGATCCGCAAGGCGTGAAGGCGCTGGTCGCGGGGGCCCAGGGCCAGCTCGGCCGCGACCTGGTGGCCATGCTGGGGAGCGAGGTCGCGTGGGCGGGCGGCCGCGCCGAGCTGGACGTCACCGACTGGGAGGCCGTGTGGTCGGTGGTGGCCCGCGTGCGCCCCGACGTGATCTTCAACGGCGCCGCCTACAACAAGGTCGACGGGGCGGAGACCGAGACGGCGCGGGCCCTGGAGGTGAACGCCCTGGCCCCGAGCCTGCTGGCCCTGGCCGCCCGCGAGGTGGGCGCGCTCCTCGTCCATTTCTCCACCGACTACGTCTTCGACGGCCGGTCGAAGCACCCCTACCGCGAGGACGATTGCCCCCGCCCGCTGGGCGCCTACGGCGTGTCCAAGCTCGCCGGTGAGCAGCTCGTCCTCGCCTCGCCCTCCGAGCGCTTGATCGTACGGACGAGCTCGGTCTTCGGCCGGGGCGGGAACCGCCAGAAGGGCGGCTCGTTCGTCGAGCGGATCCTCGAGCAGGCCCGCGCCGGGCGGCCGCTCCGGGTGGTCTCGGACCAGAGGTTCTCCCCGACCTATGCCCCGGACCTCGCCGCGGCCGCGGTCGCCCTCGTCCGCGCGGGGGCCCGCGGGCTCTATCACGTGGCCAACGAGGGCTCGTGCAGCTGGCACGAGCTGGCCACGAAGGGGCTGGCCCTGGCGGGGGTCGAGGCGCCGGTGGCGGCGATCACCGCCGCGGAGCTGAACCTCGCGGCCGCGCGCCCCGCCTATTCCGTGCTCGACACGGGCCGTTATCAATCCCTGGGCCTGCCGGCGCTCCGACCCTGGCCGGACGCGCTCGCGGCGTCGCTCGCCGGTTGACCCTCGCGGCGCTTTCCGATACTCTCCTCGCTTGTCCCGTTGGGCGGTTAGCTCAGCGGTAGAGCACTGGTCTTACACGCCGGGGGTCGAAGGTTCGAATCCTTCACCGCCCACCAGGTTCCTCGGAATCTCCCGGCGGTTAGAACGCCGGCCTGTCACGTCGGAGGTCGCGGGTTCGAGTCCCGTCCACCCCGCCATTTTTCAACAAGTTAGCGTCGTCGTCTTCTTCCTCGGGAGCCGGTGTGTCACTACGTGTGTCATTCCTCCTCACCACGTCGCCAGGAATGCCCTGCATCAAGAGCACGGACGGTCCGGTATGCCGGAGGTCGTGGAGCCGGACGTCCGTCATTCCTAGCGAACGTACGAGCGCCCGGAACTCCTTCCCGAGATCCCACCGGTGGGGCTTCATCGGGCTCGGCCATCTCGCCGACGACTTGGACGGAAACACGTAGTCGTCCAGGCCGTAGCTCGGGAGCGACTTGAGTGCCTCGACGGCCACCCGGGGCAGGGGAGCCTTCTTCGGCACTCCGGTCTTCGTGTACATCTCGCTCCACCGCCGGTTCAGCAGCTCCCGCAGCCGCAGCGTCGTCATGCACAGCACGAGGATCGCCGTCCGCAGCTCCGGGTCCTTGCACTTAGCCAGGAGGAGCTGGAACTCCTCGACGCTCAGGAAGCGGTCCCGTCCCGGCGGCTCCCGGAACTGGTGGATCGCCCGGATCGGGTTCACGTCGTACCGCCCGTGCCGGATCGCCTCGTTGAAGATCGAGTTCAGGATGGTCCGGTAATGATTGACCGAGGAGGCCGACAGGCCGTCGTGATCCCTCATGCGATCCAGGAACTCCTGGACCCTCTCCGTCGTCATCTCGCGAGCCTTCGCTCCCCCGAACGCGACGAGGACTCGCGGCAGCAGGTAGCGGAAACTCGGCGTCTTCTTCAGGTGCGCCGGCTCCCACGCCTCGCGCAGGTCGTCGAAGGTGAGCTGCTCGAACTTCCGCGTCGGGAAGTGGCTGAGCATCGCCGTCGCCGCCCTGCGCTTCGCGAGGATCGCCGCCCCAGTGCACGGAGGTCTGGCGGATGACTCGCAGCGGTTCATCTACATGCTTCCGGACGGTTTCACGGGATGGGTGTGCGTCGACTTCGGCGTTGCGGGCGCCGCCGCTTCCACGGGAGGGAGACAGGCTGGCCGAGCTGGACAAGGGACCAAGCGGTCTTGTCCTCAGCTACAAGGAGATCGGCGCGATCGCCCGATACCTTTGGCCTCGACCCCCTCCGGGGCCGTTATTCAGCGGCGCTCACCGCACAGCTTCCTTCTGTGAAGGTTCGGGCCGAGTGCAGTCTAGGAAGTCACTAATCACTTCCGGATCCTCGAGCCGCCCGGCTAACCGGTCCCGAATGGCCTGGGGCTCGTCCAATACGTCCTCGAATGCTTCCGGAGCGACGTTGCTGAACTTGAGACGGCCAGGGTCAGGTTGGGTGTACTGGACCACCGTCCACTCGCCATCGGCCTGGGGCCCGATGACCCGTAAGCTCAGGAACGACGCATCGTTCAGCTTCGTGGCAACGGCGCGAAGGCTCTCGGGATCTGATTTCTGGTCCTCAAGGTGCACGTAGTACTGCCTTCCGTCAAAATCCAGGAAGGTGAGTGCGACCGGGCTGTCGTCATCCGTGGCGCGGCAGCTCCACGTGCCAAGCAGGATTTCATCGACGTGGCTCTGGCTGACAGGTCCAAGCGGGTGCTTGAAACCGGTGATGCAGCCGGTAGTGACGAGGGTCAGGAGCGTGGACATCCCGAGGGCGATCCCGCGGCTCATCGGATTGCTACGCAGCATCGCTCAGCTGTCGTGCCACGAGGGCACGAGTCCTCCGGATGACGTGCTCGCGGCCAGCTGCGTATTCGTTGGCTTCGAGGGCGTGGGCGTGGATGCCCCAACGCTCCCATTCCCCGTTGGCGGCTGGATCCGGGCGGTCGGAGTTCATCTGGGCGGGGAGCGCGTGAACTGCGCCGAGAAGAGCCAATCCGACCGAGTTTCCGCCTTCGGCGAGGCACCACGACGCGACCGCCCAGCCGTGAGCCGAATGGCGGCCCTCATCAGCGGCGATCTGCTTCAAGATGTGGCGGATAGTCGGCACCTCGCAGCGCTCAGACACCTTCGCAATGATCCGAGCAGAGACCCCCTCGTGGAGGGCGCCATCGATCAAAGAGTCGACGGCCAGCCTCGCCAGGGCGAGCGTGCGAGACCGAGGAAGAGTCGAGACGTGCTGAGCCTGGGGAAACGGTGCCGGGCTGAGACGCTTTCCATCGAGCGCCTGAGCAAGCGAAAAGCACAGCTCGGCATGGCGAATCTCGTCAAGGGCGTCCTGGTTGGCGGCGGCGACCAGTGCGGGCGGAGCTCCAAGTGCCATGAGGTCCAGAGTCAGCCGTGCGAAAGCCGCGACAGAGGCGTGCTCGGTCTTGCCGTTGTCGCGCCACTGATCGGCAAGCTCCGCTGGCGTCGGTCGGGAGTCACCGAGGGCAACTGGGCATGTCGCCCAGGTGGGGTCAAGCCGAAGATCAGGGAGGAGCACCCTGCCGAACCGACGGATCTGACGACCACGGGAGAACCCAGTGGTTGCGACGTACGCGATCGCCATGCCCAGCCCTGCCATCAGGAGATTTCCAAGCATGACCGCAGTGGACGCACCGACAGTCACGGTCGTGTCCCCTCGCAGAGCGCGGACAACCGCGAAGGCCGCGCGCAGCGCACGCGTGAGAGCAACCAGGCTCGATAGAAAGAAAGCGACCATTCCGGCGATCCCGAGGAACGCCGCGAGCGCGAACAGCCGCTCGACACTGCCAAGTCCGAGTGCGAGGCCGACCAACAGGAGTGACACACCGAAGCAGGTGGGGGTGCTCAGGTGGACTTCCCAATCGGACCGTGCTCTCGGTGGCGCGTCGAGGCTCGACGCCTGGCGTGGAGGGGCGGGAAGCACAGACGGCCGAGTCGGCTCCGCCGTGGTTCCCATGGGCGGTGGTCTGCGCACTGCATCACTGATCTGTTCGTGAAGCGAGTCATTCATGGCGTCCTCCTCACATTGAAAAAGTACGCCCAAATTCCTCGCGGCGCTCTCAAGCGCTGTGACACTTCGTAGAGTGTCACAGTCGGGCGGGCGTCCCGGGCGCGCCGCTCGGCCGAGCGTGGATGATGTGGGCGCACCGCCATCCTGCTGCCATAATCTCGCCCGTGGAGATATTCCTCAATAAGAGGGCGGGGGTGCCCGTCCGCGAGCAGATCACGGCGCAGATCGAGATCCAGATCCTCTCCGGCGACTTCAAAGCCGGCGAGCGCCTGCCCAGCGTAAGGGCGCTGGCCCGGCGGCTGAAAGTCCATCCGAACACGGTCTCAGCCGCCTACCGGCTCCTCCAGGAACACGACCGGCTCGAGATGCGCCGTGGAGCTGGCGTGTTCGTCCGCTCTCCAGGGCCGCGGGAGCTGCAGGAAGCCCGGGACCTCGACGAGATGATCCGGCTGGGCCTGCACGTCGCGCTCGAACGCTACTCGGGGGACGAGGTGCGGGCGGCCGTGGTGAGATGGCTGGCCGGGGCGCCCCCCGCTCGTATGCTCGCCATAGATCCATCTCGCGAGATGGGGGAGTTGCTCGCCCGGGAGCTTTCGGATGCCCTCGGTATCCCCGCGGCGGCGTGTTCGCTTGGGGAGTTGAGGGAACACCGCGAGCGCCTTTCGGGCACCCTTGGGGTGACGCTGCTCTTCCACCTCGAAAAGACCCAGGCGCTGGTTCCCGGTGCGTCCATCGAGGGTGTCGCGCTGAAGATCCCGACGGAGAGTCGGAAGGCGATCCTCGATCTCCGAGCGGGGGAGATGGTGCTGATCGTGTCCCATTCGCCGGATGTACTCCAGCTCACCTCAGTCTTTGTGAGAAGCCTGCGCGGCGATGAGTTGGTGGTCGAGGCCAGGCTTGATCGGGCGAACCGTGAGTGGAGGCTGCTCCTGTCTGCTTCTGATTTAGTGCTCGCCGATGCGATCGCGTTTCCCGAGGTCAGTCGAGCTTGCGGGCGGCGGGTACAGGAAGTCCGCTTCCTCGCGAGAACGACCATTCAGCGCCTCCGCACCGCCCTGTCGGTCGTGGTGCCAAAGCCACAAGCCTCGTCGGGGCGGTCCTGACGGTGGTTCGAAGCGTCCACATCGGGATCCTTCTTGCCGAGCCGACGATACCTGGACCGGGGCGCGTGTCCATGAGGAGCGGGTCGGGCAGATTCACCACGTCCGGCAGCGCCTCAACCAGGCGTTCCGGTACCTGACCGCTTGCTCAGGGACCTGCCAATCGGGCCGCCGACCGCGCCCAAGCCGGGGCCGACCTGCGGGAGATGTGGGCAGCCATTTGACAAGGGACCAAGCGGGTAGCTTCGGGTGTCCAATAATGAGAGGGACGATCATGGCCGCTCGGCTCAAGGCCGGCTCACGTCATCTGAGCGACGCGTAGTAGCTTGGTGGTGGAGGACTGATGCGGCCCAGCTTCGCCTGGCTGACCATTGCTCTGGTCGTTCACTCCAGCGGGGCGGCGAGTACGATCAAACCACTCCCGGCAAATCCGCGCGACCTTCCCTCGCTGACCCAGAAGTGGACGTGGAAGGCCAATACAAACGCCGGCGGCGTCGTCCTGCACAACGGGGTCACCTACGTGCGTGGCGGTGGAAAGGTCGCCGCCATCAACGCTGATACCGGGCGAGTTGTCTGGGAAAGGGTGTGCGGCGGGGGTGACGACCAGAGTGGCGAGGGTCCCGTCGTGGCCGGGGACGCGGTGGCGGCCTCGTTTGGGAAGCAGGTCGTCCTGCTGGACCGGCAGACCGGCCGTATCCGCCAACAAATACGCATTGGGCCCGTCCACAAGATTGTTGGCCCCCCGTTGCTCATCGTTGCCTCGGGACCGAACGAGCGAGCCGACCTTGTCTTGATGGATCCAGAGTCTGGTGAGGTCCTGGCTCGCCGCGAAGTAGGGGGGATCGTTTACGACGTCAAGGTGTCGGAGGGGGTCGCTGTGGCTATCGTCGGCCAGGTGTCGTCGGAGGCCTCAAGGCCCAAGAACGACGAGGACGACGAGATCCTCGCTGGCTACACGCTGGACAGTCTCAGGGAAATCTGGAGGCTCCGTTTTAACGGGTTCCCGGACCTGCATGAGATCAACGGCGGCCTCTACGCTGCGACGGTGCAGGGAGAGGGCGATGATTCAGTTGAACAATTCCGAAAGGTGAATCCAGCGTCGGGGGAGCTCGGTCCATCTTTGTCGCAGCGTCTCAAGAGCAACGTGAGCGGGGGCCTCACCTGGGAGATCGAGCTGGTTGGCATGCGGGAAGGCAAGGAGCCCGCGCGTCTTCGGCGCAACTCCCTCGAGACCGGCCGGCCCGTGTGGAGCGTCGACCTGCCCGGCAACCCGACCGGATGGGTTCGCGTTGGAGATGCGCTGTACCTCCATTGCGATAACGAGGGCGGCCGCGGCTTTCTGATCGTCCTCGATTGGGGGACCGGCGTCGTGAAGCAGGCGGCGTACGGGTTGCGCGACGTCCGGGGCCTCTTCAGCCATCGGGACTCCATTGTCGCCTGGACGAATGGAGGGCTGACGGCCTTCAGTGCTACCGCCTTCGGACCGCCGGAGAAGCCTGGCCTGCGCGAGGAAGTCGAAGCCGTTCTCGCCGGTGTGGTGGCCCGGGACTTCGAGATGCACTCGCAGATCCAGGCGGCCGTCACCGACTTGAACACGCTGGGCCGGCGCGCACTCCCCTTCGTAACCGACCGCATTCCTCTCGTCGAAGCGCCTGCTCTAGTCGCCGCTGCCCGAGTTGTCGCCGAGGCTCGGTTCCGCGCTGCCGCAGCACCATTGGCGGCCCGGCTCGCGGATCCCATCCCTCCCGCGACGAGCGAATACGATCGCTGGGATCCGGCAGCCGAGCTCCTGAAGGCTCTCGCCAAAATCGGCGGGCCGGACCAGGTCGCAGCCATCGTCGCCGTCCTCAACGACTCGACGCGGGAGGGGTCGACTCGACTCGAAGCATTTGCCGCGTTGGCGAGCATCGGCACGCCAGCAGCGATCCAGGCGATCGAGGGAGTCCTCGCGGAGAAACCGAAGCCGGAGCCCTGGTGGGAGCCTGCCTCGCCCGAAAACTACGTTCAGTATCTCGGTCGTCCAGACCTGAAGGAACTGGAAGAGGCGGCCCGGAAACGCGGGGACTTGGAGGAGATGCACCGGCTGTACGGGGCCGCGGGAAGCGCGCGAGTTCCGTTGGCTGACGGGGGAGCGTTGCTCGTTTTCCACGACGGTAGGCTCGGTGGGCACAAGGACCTGTGGGTCGTCCAGGCCGATGAGACGGGCCGCCTGATGGGTCCCAGCCACTTTCTCGGCGGCTCGGTGGAGGGGGGGATCCGCGCCCACCTGGACGAAGGGACCCTGGTCATTGACCGAACGAGCCCACCCGAGTCGCTCCGGTTCGAGGTTGCCGAGGTCGGCAAGGACTCAGATGGAGACGGCCTTCCAGACCTGGTCGAGCGGCGGCTCGGGACTGATCCGACGAAGCGGGACACGGATGGAGACGGCCTGATCGACTCCGAGGATCCCGCTCCCAACGGCGCGATGCTTCCCCGCACCGAGGAGGAAGAGATCGTGCGCGCCGTGTTCCAGCAGTTCTACACCTTCGAGGGTGCGGCTGGTCCAGCGGAGGTCGCGGTCATGGTGAGCGAATCGCACCTGCAATGGATCGGACGCAGGGGCCCAACCATAACTGTTGCACCAGCCCAATACGAGCAGTTTGTCGAGGAGGCTGGTCGCGATGGCATCGCGCACATCTTCATCGCGCCTGGGCGACAGCAAATGGGTCGAGAGGAGGATGCCCCGGAGCCAGAGCCACAACTCGCGCAGGACGAGCGGCAATACAAGCTGACGAGCTACCGGGGCGGCCTCAACGCCGTGGGATACGACATCATCGTCCGGAAGCTAGGACGGCGCTGGTTCATCAAGCAATGCCAGCTCGTCTGGGTTTCGTGAGAGGCCCCTGGTCTTTATCTGTCCGATTCGCATGAAGTCACCCCACCATTCCTCTTGACCATCGGGTGGCGAGTCGCCAACAGTGTGGCTCGGAGGAAGCAGCGATGAGAACCGCATTGCTGGCGATGGTCCTACTTTTCGCCCCATTGCACGGAGGTCTGGCGGATGACTCGCAGCGGTTCATCTACCTGCTTCCGGACGGTTTCACGGGATGGGTGTGCGTCGACTTCGGGGTTGCGGGCGCGCCGGCGCTTCCACGGGAGGGAGACAGGCTGGTCATTCGGCCCGGCCAGGAGGGGACGATCAAAACGTCTGACCGAGTCGGCTCCATTCCGCCGACGGGAGAGGCTCGGATCGAGGTCGACGGCCACCGGCGCCCTCTACCGAAGGATGTGTACGGGCGCAGGATGTCCAGCCGCAGAGACACGAACGACCCGGTTGAGCGCCAGTGCGTGTTCTTTGGAACAGAGGACGCCGCCGATGCGGCCGGCGATGCACCTGGCCTTGAAGATCCGCGCATGGCACGAGGCGTCCCGAGCGAGGAGCGGGAGGCTCTGCTCGCGCTCTACCAGGCGTCGAATGGCGATCAGTGGAGGCACCGAGTCGGCTGGCTTGGGCCCCCAGGCACCGAGTGTCAGTGGCACGGAGTTGACTGCGATTTGCGCTCGGCCAAGACGACCGCAGTCACCAGGTTGGATCTCTCGAGCAACAACCTGGTTGGCACCGTTCCCAAGGCTCTCGAGCAGCTCACCCATCTGGAATCGCTTTTCCTCTTCGGCAACCAGCTGACGGGCACGCTCCCTGAGGCTATGCTCCAACGCTGGCTCGAAGCCTCCTTGGAGATCTACTCAGACGCTTCCCTGGTGACCAGCGTGTCTCAGATCGAGCTCGAGTCCGAGGCAACCGCACTCCTGTGCATGGGGCATCGAATCACGCTTCGATCGGACCAGAGTGCAAAGGTCTACACGAAGCGCTGCCGCAATAAGACCCCCAGCGATCGAGCTACCTACTGCGAAGTCAAGAGTGGACGCATTTTTCCGACGGAATTCGGCAGGCTGGGGCTCCTTCTGGAACGCAACGGCTTCTTCGGCCTTCGGCCCGAGTACAGCCGCATGGTGTCCGACTCTGGGGGCCAGACGACTCGAGTAACGCGGGGCGGCGGGACGTTCCAAGTGAAGAACTACGCTACAGCTGGCCCGATGGGCCTGTGGTCGATGCAGCGAGCCATCGAAGGAGTCGCGACGATGGTCGAATGGGAG
>WNGL01039318.1_pt1 | contig 10638 bp, 8 predicted proteins | sample 5400591 | NCBI WGS metagenome assembly WNGL01 (sample SAMN13153377, study PRJNA577476) | soil metagenome | isolation source: 80 cm soil or saprolite under Garry oak tree replicate 1 | place: USA:California | collected 2016-06-15
GTTTCGCGATTTTTATCCCGAACCACTCCCCCAGCCGGACCTGTGGAGCGCCGACGCGCGCCAATACATTTTCAGCAGGTGGCGGACTGTGGCCAGGCGCTATGGTTTCCGCGAGTACGACGGCCCGCCACTTGAACCGTTGGAACTGTTCACGACCAAGAGCGGCCAGGAGATCGTTGGCCAACTTTATAATTTCACCGACAAAGGCGAACGCGCCGTATCGCTGCGGCCTGAAATGACGCCCACGTTGGCCCGCATGATCGCCGCCCACGAGCGAGGCTACAAGAAACCCATCAAGTGGTTCGCCCTGCCGCAGCTTTTTCGCTACGAGCGGCAGCAAAAGGGACGGCTGCGCGAGCATTTTCAGTTCAACGCCGATATCATCGGCGAGTCTTCTGTTGCCGCGGACGCGGAGTTGATAAGACTGCTCATCGACGCGCTTCGCGCCTTTGATCTGACGAGCAGTGACTTCGTCATTCGAATATCCAGCCGCGAGGTTTGGAGACAAAGACTGGACATTCTGCGCATCGAACAGGCCGCCATCCAGGACGCCATCTTCCAAGCCATCGATAAGATGGAGCGCGAGCCCCTTGATGCCACCAGGACAAAGCTGCTCGGCTTGTCCCTTTCAGAGGATCAGATTTCGAAGATCATCGGGACCACCCAAATCACCGAGTCCGATCCGGAGCAATTCGGTAACTTGGCCTATATGGGCGAGCTTTTCGGTTATTTGGAAGACGTGAAGGAATTTTGTAAGGCTGATTTCCGCATCGTGCGTGGCCTGGCTTATTACACGGGGCTGGTATTCGAGGCGCACGACCGCAAGGGCGAATTTCGCGCCATCGCCGGTGGCGGGCGCTACGATAATCTGGTCAGGCTGATCAGCGGCGGCAAGGTGAACCTTCCGGCTCTCGGCTTTGGGATGGGCGACGTGGTGCTGTTGGAGTTGCTCAAAGCCAGGGGCTTGCTGCCAGCATTTGACGCCGGGCTCGACGCCTTCTGCTTAATCGAGGACGAGGCCTTGCGCGCCGAATCCCTCAAACTCGTTCAGGAGCTCCGCACTGCCGGCTTGGTCGTGGATTACCCGTTGGCTCCGGCAAAATCGGACAAGCAATTTAAGCGCGCCCAGGAACTCAAAGCGGCTCACACGTTCAAGTTGGAGCGAAACCAAACTGGCCACCTGATGACCAAAGTCAAAAACCTCAAGACGCGTGAAGAAAAGACACTCACCCCTGCTGCTGCGTCGGAAGAGTTGCTGCAGAATTCTTCTCCGCTGTGCCGGCACTCGTGCTAACTGCCGCGCGGCCTTCTTTTTCTTTCACCAGCGTGGCGCCCTTGCCCAGACGCTTGCGCAGATAAGTGAGTTTGGCGCGACGGACTGAGCCTTTCCGCTCTACTTCGACCTTGTCAACGCGCGGCGAATGCATCGGGAAAACGCGCTCTACTCCTTCGCCGTAGCTGATGCGTCTCACGGTGAACATCTCGTTCAACCCGCGCCCGCGCCGGCCAATGACCACCCCGGAAAAGATCTGGATACGCTCTTTGTCGCCTTCGACAACTTTGGTGTGTACTCGCACGGTGTCGCCCACGGCAAAGTCCGCAGCCTCTTTGCGAAACTGTTCCGATTCAATTTTGTCAAGTAATGCCTGGTTCATACAGTGTCCGATTGGAACATTGGAGTGGTGGAGTAGCGGATTGCCGGGCAAACGACCCAGCATCCCATCCCGCCATCACTCCCAATTCACAGCAAATCCGGTCTGCGTTCTCTCGTTCGCAATCTGGCTTGTTCGGCCCGCCAACGAGCGATCTCCGCGTGGTTGCCGGACAACAACGACTCCGGGACTTTCAGGTCGCGGAAGGTCGCCGGGCGTGTGTATTGTGGGTATTCCAGCAAACCGTGACTGAACGATTCTTCATCGGCGCTTTGCTCGTCGCCCAGCACGCCAGGCAATAAGCGCGTAACCGCGTCAATGATCACCATGACCGGCAACGCGCCGTTGGTCAGCACATAGTCTCCGATGGACAACTCGTCATCGGCCAGGTGCTCGCGCACCCGCTCGTCGAATCCTTCGTAGTGCCCGGAGACCAATACCAGATGCTCGGCTTGGGCCAACTCGCCGGCGATGGCCTGATTGAAGGTTCGTCCGGTGGGCGATAGCAAAATCACACTGCTGTTCCGGCCCGCTAGAGCTTCTACTGCTTCAAAGATCGGTTCAGGCTTCAATAACATGCCCGGTCCGCCGCCAAACGGACGATCATCCACCGTTCTGTGGCGGTCATGGGCGTAATCCCGCAAATTATGGATTGTCAAATCCAGCAGGCCCGCTTCCCGCGCCCGTTTGATGATGCTTTCGTCCAGCGGCCCCGCGAACATCGCCGGGAATAATGTCAGCACGTCGATTTTCATCTGGCTGCGATTGAGCAATCGAGCAGTGGAGCAATGGAGTGGCGGGGTGGCGGAAAACTCGATTGTTCCTCAGTCCGCCCAATCACTCCGCCACTCCATCACTATATTTTTTCAGTGCGCCTGCTCAACTGGCCGGATTCTCTTCGACTATTTCCAACGCGCAGCGCAGGCCTTTCCTGGCGCTGCCCGCCAGCAACAACGATCGAATCGCGTTGATGGTCATGCCCTGCCGGCCAATCACCTTCCCGACGTCCTGCGGGTGCAAGCGCAACTCATAGACAGTAGTTCCCTCTCGCTCGACAGGGGTGACCGTCACTTCTGCCGGATGGTACACCAACCCTTTGATGACGAATTCGAGAAAGCCTTGCATAGGAAAAACAGTGCGCGTTATGAAACGGCGGGCGCAGCAGCGGTGACGACGGCGGCGGCGGCAGGGGCGGTGGTAGCGGCGGCAACCGGAGCGGTGGCAACTGGAGCGGCTGCCGCAGTGACGTCTTTGACGGCTTTCTTGATGAAGCTGGCCACGGTTTCGCTGGGCTGCGCGCCTTTGCTCAACCAATATGTGACCCGCTCAACATCCAGCGTGAAGTTTCTGTCCTTCCTGCGCGGCTGATAAGTGCCCAGTTCTTCAATGAACCTGCCATCGCGCGGACTGCGGCCATCAGCCACCACAATGCGAAAGAACGGGGCGTTCTTGGCCCCGACCCGTTTCATGCGAATTCGAACCGGCATAAGTGTTGTTCATCGTGGCGGCCGCAACCGCCAGTTTCAACCGTCATCGGCAAATGTCCTTCCGAGAAGGAAGCAGAGACTAGGCGCGTTGTGTCGAGTTGGCAAGTCCTGTTTTCGGTTTTTTTCTGTCAACGCGCGGCGGTTGAAGCTGGGGTGGCAGACCTCAAGCCGACCTCAAACCTGCAGAGGTTTGCCACCCTCACGCTGCCCCCTCCACGTCCGGTCATTACTGAACAGCGAACCGCTTCTGTTCCTTGAGAACGCCCAAGATCCTCTTATGCGCTCCGGCAAACGGTAACCGCTTTATTTCCTGCGTCGCCAGCCATCGGCCTCTGGGGGATACCTGCGAGAATAGCATATCCCCAAAGGCCAGGAAGACCTGCAGAGTCATCCGATATCGGGTGATCGAATGCTTGATCGTGCACAACGGTTCAAGAGCGGCAGGCGTGGTGCCCAGAACCCTTCGCGCCGCGCGCTTCAAATCGGAACAGCTTTGCTCGCTCCTGAGCCACCGCGTCCCTTTCGTGTCTGAAGGGTGCGCCGCCAGTTTCACGCCCAGATCGACTTGGCGCAACTCCAGGTTTGGAAACTCCCACAGATGCGCGTTGACAACGCCGCCTGGTCTCTGGCGCACCAGGAACCGTCCTCGCTGTTGCGCGACGAACGCCACAAAGTGCCGTTGCGCCACTCGAGGGCGCCGAGGAAGGTTGGGCAACTCATGGACGCGGCCCTCCTGATAGCCGATGCAATGTTTTGCCACTGGACAGATGTCACACTGCGGGGCTCTCGGCGTGCAGATCAGCGCGCCCAGTTCCATCAGCGATTGGTTGAAGTGCGAACAGGGACGGAAGTCGTGACGCGTCATGCGTAATGCCTGACTCGCCGTGGCCATCCCAGGCCGCCTCCGGGCCTTCGCAGCCGCATTCACCAACTCCTCAGCTATCCTCCACAGCCGGGCATTGGTTTCCTTCTCACGCGGATTCTCGGCGATGCCGAACAGCCGAGTCAGCACCCTTATGACATTGCCATCCAGGATTGGCTTCGACTGATTGAAAGCGATGCTGCAGATCGCGCCCGCTGTGTAACGGCCAATTCCCGGCAACGCCATTATTTCCTCAAAGTTTTCGGGAAACCTTCCGCCGTCTTTCTCCATAATCGTGCGCGCGGCCTGTTGCATGTTCCTGACCCGGGTGTAATAGCCCAATCCCTCCCAGAGCTTGCGGACCTTTTCAGGCTTCGCATTGGCCAATGCCTCGAGGTTTGGCAGCGCGTGCATCCACCGTTCCCAGTAGGCCAGGACGGTCTTGACCTGCGTCTGCTGGAGCATCACCTCAGAGACCCAGATGCCGTACGGGTCGCGAGTCCGCCGCCAGGGCAAGTCTCGCGCATTTCGCCCAAACCACCCGAGCAACGCTCCTACCAACCTAGATTTTGCATGAATGCCTGCGCAAAGGCGTGACGCCTGCTTTCCATTCAGTGGGTTGTGAGGCTTTCCAGCCGCCCGTTGTTTGGCGGGAATGTAACGGGTGAAGGGAAAGCCGCCCGGACCTGCCGGCTGGAAAGTCTGCGCTACGCCGCCGCCCTCGCTGGTCGTCACTCGTCGCTCGTCACTCATCGCGCTTCGCTCGTCACTCCCTGTGGATCTTAGACTTTAGCATGCTTTCCGGCAACAGCAGTGAACTCCCAAGCCTCTTGGGGGGTGTTGGAGGCGTAAACCCGTAAGGAGGTGCATAAACGTGGGTTGTTTTTGAGTTCCAACCCGTAAGGTAACCCGTAAGGAGGCGTAAGGAAGCCGTAAGTCCCAAGACTGCCCGGCGCGGATCGAATCGCCAGTATCGTGAATCGTGAAACCATTAACCTCTTATACCTGCAAACTGACAGACCAGCAGGCGGCCACCCTCAAAGCCTGGTTGCAGGCCCATCATTACAAATTCCGCCAGGTTCCTTATGCGCGGTTTGCTGCCGAAAACGACAAAACCAACCTGGTTTTCTACGACAGCGCCAAACTCGTCGTGCAGGGCAAAGGGACCCATGAATTCATCGAGTTTGTGCTCGAGCCGGAGATCCTGAAGCAGGCGCGGCTCGGTTATGAGGCCGTATTGAATCCCGAACTGCTCCTGCCGCGTTTGGGCGTGGACGAAAGCGGAAAAGGCGATTTCTTCGGGCCGCTTTGCATCGCCGGAGTTTATGTGAACGAGTCCGTCGCAGACGCCTGGGCGGATGCCGGCATTCGCGACTCAAAAAACGTTTCCAGTGACAAACGGATTAAGGTCTTGGCCGAGTTGATCCGCACCACGCCGGGCTGTGTAACCAGTGTAGTCCCCATTGGCAATGAAGCCTACAACCGTCTTTACGCAAAAATGAAAAGCGTCAACACGATGCTCGCCTGGGGCCATGCCCGGGTCATTGAGAATCTGATGGGCCAAAAGCATCGAATGAACCCGCCACCGGTCCGCGCCATCAGCGACCAATTCGCGTCTAATAAAGCCGTAGTAGCCAAAGCCCTGATGACGCTGGGCCGGGAAATCGAACTGGTGCAAAAGCACCGCGCGGAGGAGGACCTGGCCGTTGCTGCGGCTTCGATCCTGGCACGGAACGAGTTCGTCACCCGCCTGGGAGCTTTGGAAAAAGAGTTCGAGATGAAACTCCCCAAGGGGGCCTCGGCGGCCGTGGACGCTGCGGCCAGGGAATTCGTCGCCAGGCATGGGGCAGAAACCCTGCCGACGGTCGCCAAAATGCACTTCCGCACCGCCTTGCGCGCCCAAGGTCTGCCCGAACCGCCGAAAGTCCAGTGGCAACGAAGATCAGGCGCGGGAAAGATCCAGAGCCAGCAAGCCTGACCAATCAAACGAATCAGACCCCATGAAACGGCCACGCCGCGGCAAGCCACTTGGAATTAAGGCACTAACGTTGCGCGGTAAAAGCACGCCGCTTTGTTACCAGGCCGTGTGCCTGGAACAATCACCGCGATCCCATTTGGCGTGACCACTGTGAGCGGCAGCCAGTTCAGTGGAGGACTGAGGTTCTCGGCTTGTTGGACTTGATAGGTGCGCCCCGCTATGCCCAAGAGCGTTAATCCCTCATTCATGCTAAACTGGAGCAGGGACGACCCCGATTCGCCAGTCAGCACCAGAGTCGTCGTGGCGCTACCCGCTCCATCGGGAGATGGATTAACTGCTGAAACCGCCGTTATCGAACGTGCCCCGCCATCGCCGATGAAACGCAAGCCCGCTTCTCCTTGGTCCACGGTGATGAAATCAGTTGCCTTAACCGCCGCCAGGCTCGAAGCCAGGTACAGGCTGCCACCCAGAACTTCAGTAACACCAAAATGAGTCACTTCCGGTCCATCCAACGGGTTTCTGCTGATGAAGATGGTTGAGCCCCCTGCCTCGGTGATGACTGGAGCCTGCGCGACGGCCAGATACGCAAAGCCAGAGCGTGTCGCTCCACCGATTGTGTCAAAATCCCCGACCACATACACGTCCATGCCATTGGCTGCAAGGCCGGCCAGGTTAACGTTGGCAGATGGATAATCTGATCGATGGGGATACGGGTTCCACGCCGGATCAATAGTCCCTGGACCTGAAGTGCTCAGCCGCACAAGGGGTGCGTTGGTCAGCCCCGAAGCGGTTGTGACCGACCCTCCGGCGAAGAGGTTGGTTCCACTCACAGCCATCACGGTCACAGAACCGCTGACCAAATCCGGCTGCCAACTAGGGTCGGTTACGCCTGTGCCCAAGGTGCTCACTCGGACCAGCCCAAAAAGCCCCGCTACGTAGAGGTTGGTGTCGTCAAGTGTCAAGACACGGACCCCGGAACCAAGCGCAGGGTCCCACAGCAAGTCTGGCGTGCCGCTTCCTGTCGCGCTCAGCTTCGCAAGTCCCCTTCGCTCAATAGAGCCTATGGCCCCGGCATTGATAGCGTCGAAATCGCCGCCCACATAGACGTTGCTGGCGTCCACTGCGAGGGACCGCACGAGCTTGTCCCCGAACCCGCACGAGGAGCACTCGAACACACCCGGGTTCCAGTTAGAATCCCTTTGTCCGGTGCCGGTCGTGCTCAGCTTAACGATGGTTTCGGAACCTGGAAAGCTGCTGCTCGCCACGAAGAGATTGGTTGTTTCAATGGCGAAGGCGTCCACAGGGACGGACAGATTGGGATTCCATGCTTCGTCGGCTTGGCCCGTGCCCGTGGCGTCAAGCTTGGCGAGGAAACTCCTGGACTGACCACCGACGCTACTGAAGTTGCCAGCAATGAAAACATTTGCGTCTTGGAGCACAATGGCCGTGACCGGTCCATCTGCTCGAGGAACCCAGGTGTTGTCCAGCGTCCCGTCTGCATTAAACCGGGCCAGATTCTGACAGGGCAGACCGCCAGCCAGATAGAAGTCCCCTCCCACGATGACTTTGCCGTCGGCTTGTCGGGCCACAGCCAGTTCCCTTCCAGGATTGCCTACTTGCGCGAGGAAAGTATTATCACGCGCGCCTGTGCCCGGGCTAAGCTTGGCCACGGACAACGAAACCACGCCGTTGATCGCGGTGAACGCGCCTCCAGCTAAAACCGAACTACCGCCGGGGGTCAGTGCGTACACATACTTGCCGCCGGTGTCGGCGTTCCAGGACGGATCGGCGGCGCCATTGCCTGTGGCGCTCAGTTTCGCCAGACCGCTACGCGGTATTCCGCCGATTTGCGAAAACGACCCTCCCACGTACACATCCCCGCCATTGACCGCCACTGCATAAACCATCTCGTGGTCGGTGCTTGGGTCCCATGCCGGATCCGGCGCGCCGGTGCCATCAAGACTGAGCCGGGCGATGTTCTTCCTGCTCACGCCGCCGACCTGATCGAATGAACCACCCACATACAGGTAATTCTCCGTTGCAACTAGAGCAGGCACATAACCGAGATTGCCACCGGTCACGTCCGCATCCCAAACCGGATCAACGTCGCCAGCGCCAAGCGTGCTGACTTTACCCAACCGGTTCCGGCTCAATCCGCCCAGTTGGCCGAAATTTCCCCCCACGTAAAGGTCCGTCCCTTGCACCGCCAAGGCGAAAATGTTTATGTCCGGCTGCGGACCCCAAGGGGACTCGCCTTCGCCCGTGCCGGTGGTGGTGAATTTGGCCAGATAAGAGAGGCCGCCCACGAAAACATTGGTGCCGCTCACGGCCAATGCGTGCAGGTTGCCGGGTTGGTTCGGGTTCCAGACCGGGTCAGCCGCGCCGGGGCCTCCCGTGCTCAATTTGGCGATCCCGTTTCTGCTTTGGCCGCCGATGGCCGAGAAGTCGCCAAGCACGAAGACATCCGTCCCGCTTACCGCGATCTGTCGAACTGCGTCATTGGCTTCCGGGTTCCAGGTTGGATCGACCGTGCCGTCGGCGTTAACCCGCGCGATGTTGGTTCGGCTCACGCCGTTCACCAAGGAGAAATAACCGCCCACAATGACCTTGCCGTCGTCCTGCTGCGCAATGGCCAGCACTGACCCAGCGGTGAGGAAATGCGCGTCGGGCAGCGTCGCTGGAGACTTTTGGGCCGGACAAGTTGAGGCCAGGAACAAGAGCCAGACTGCGGTTAAAATTTGCCATACCCTTCGGCGGCAGTGGCAAAGTCCCTGCTCCCATCGGCTGGAGCCACAAACAAAGGCTGGTTCGCATTGAATGTTCTGCCAATGGCGACTCCAACAGTCAACCCGCCGTGGCCGACAACTGTGGCCAACAACAACGCCGCCTAAACCGGCCAAGCCGGTTACATACCCGTTTCTCATACTGGTTCCTTCAAAAGCAAACTTCTACTCCGTGGGTGTAATTACGCCGCCCCGTTAAGATCTCTCAAAAAAAACGAAGGATGTCAAGCTTTTCTCGATTTCTCGCATTTCTCCTCTAAACATTCAAATGTTCAAATCCTCCGCGTCTTTTTTCCTTGAGGCAACAGGGCAGGGAATGACAAAATCATGAGAGTCTTGTCGCGAGTTGAATCAGCGACGGCAGGGAGGCGTGCCGGAAGATGCAGGTCCTAAAACCGGACGTGGCCGTTTTGAAACTTTCCCTACCGGAATTCAACGGGTTGCAGATCGTGGAACATCTCAAAACAGCCTGCCCGGAGGCCAAGGTGCTGTTTCTGACATTCCAGGAGGAAGAAATCTATCTGCGCAGCGCGCTGAGTGCTCAAGTGCGCGGTTATGTGCTCAAGCGATCTCCTGTCGAGGAACTGTTCCTGGCCATCCGCAAAATCGCCAGCGGCGGAGTCCATGTTGACTCTTCGTTGGCCGGGAAATTTCTCGCGGACCGATTCGGGACACCCGCAGCCAGCCGCGGGCCTCTGACAACGATGCCTACCCGCCAGGAAAAACGTGTCCTCGTATTAGCCGCTCAAGGATTCACCAACAAAGAGGTTGCCAACACCCTTTCTGTGAGCGTCAAGACGATTGAAAGCTACAAACTGCGTCTCGCGCAAAAACTGAACCTCCGCAGCCGCGTCGATATCGTCCGTTACGCGCTCCAGCGCGGCTGGCTTGCGGAGGCTTTTGGACCCCATTTCGTTGCGTTGAAGAACGTTGCAACGCAAGTCTCCCCGTCGCCCAGAGCGCATTAGGCCATAATCCCGGCCCGTCCGGCTCAAGCCGATCCTATGCGAAAGGAGACGTGGCCGTAAGATTGCCAATACGAACACGCGGAAGTTAGCAGCGTGGGCCAGCCAAGAGGGTGATCGAAATGCCTTAGGCTGTCAGGGAACTCCCTCTACCCGCCCAGAGCCCTCCGCCATCCCAAACCGTCACCAACACCCTGCCCGGCCAAACGATAACTCCGGTACTCCTGGCGCCCCCACGCCCTCCGGACGCGGTCAGGCCTCCGCCGGAGATGCCCGCCACCAACGATATCGAGACCGTTCGCGCCGTGCAGTTGCCTTCTACGCTGCGGAAGGAAATCACGCTCAGCGATACCGGCGCGGAGGCAACATTCGACCGGCACAAAATCTATTTTCCCGCTGACATCGCCAGCCCGATCGCCGTCGTAACCCCAGACGGGCTGAAGCTCAGTTTCCGGGCGAGTTTTCTGGTTTTAGCCAACAGAGCCACCGGCCAGAGCCTTCTCCTGGGAGCCGTCACCAACCGCCTGGGCCTGATAATCCCGCCTGACCGGGTGATTTGGACCAATGCGCTGGATAGCGGACCAAAGGCCGACATCGAATACCGCTACTTGTCCTCCCCCGATTCGGGTTTCTCGGGCTTTGAGCAAAATGTCATCCTTCATCAATCTCCAACGCTGCCAAAAACCTGGCTGCCGCAGGACGTTACGATTGAGTGCTGGACAGAGTTTTTCGACTCAGTCCCAATCGCCACCGAATCCCAGCCGCTTGAGCTGCGCCCGCAAAGGGGCGACGCCGCAGCGATCCAGATCGAGGACCAAACGATTTCTTTCGGTGCAGCGAAAATTATCGCCGGCGGAAGGGCCTTCACCGTTGGAGCGGAGACCAACAGCATTCCGGTTTCGAAAGCCTGG
>WNGL01024551.1_pt1 | contig 10637 bp, 11 predicted proteins | sample 5400591 | NCBI WGS metagenome assembly WNGL01 (sample SAMN13153377, study PRJNA577476) | soil metagenome | isolation source: 80 cm soil or saprolite under Garry oak tree replicate 1 | place: USA:California | collected 2016-06-15
GTGATCCGGCGGGCAGCGGTGCTGGTGACGAACGACAGCGCGCCGCTGCACTTCGCCCAGGCGGTCGAGACGCCGACGGTGGCGATCTTCGGCTCGACGGTGCCGGCGTTCGGCTTCGCGCCGCGCGGCGCGCGGGACCGCATCGTGGAGCTCGCCGGGCTGTCGTGCCGTCCCTGCTCGGCGCACGGCCCCCCGAGCTGTCCCCTCGGGCATCACCTGTGCATGAAGTCGCTCAAGGTCGAAGCTGTCCTCCACGCCATTGAGGAGACCGGTGCGCTACGTCGTCGGGATTGACATCGGCGGGACGAACATCGTGGCCGGCACGGTGGCCGAGGACGGCTCGGAGGTGCTGGGCCTCGTTTCGGAGCCCACCCTCGCGGAGCAGGGGGCGGAGGGGGTGATCGGCCGGATCGTGAAGCTCACGCGCGCCTCGATGGCCCAGGCGCGCGGCAAGGAAATCGCGGGGGTCGGCATCGGGTCGCCCGGGCCGCTCGACACCGCGAGCGGCGTGGTCCTCCTCACGCCAAACCTCGGTTGGACGAACTTTCCACTGCGCGACCGGCTCGCCGGGGCGCTGGGGCTGCCGGCGACGCTCGACAACGACGCCAACTGCGCCATCTTCGGCGAGTGGTGGCGGGGTGCGGCGCGCGGGGCGGATCACGTGGTCGGGCTCACGATCGGGACGGGGATCGGCGGTGGGATCGTGCTCTGCGGCGAGATCTACCACGGCGCTTCCGACATCGCCGGCGAGATCGGCCACATGACCATCGAGTCGATGGGGCGGCGCTGCAAGTGCGGCAACTACGGCTGTCTCGAGGCATACGCGTCCGGGCCGGCGATCGCGGCGCGGGCCGTCGAGGGGATCGGAGCGAGCGCCGAGACATCCCTGCCCAGTTACGTGAACGGCGACCTCTCGCAGATCACCGCCCAGGTGGTGTACGAAGCGGCGCATGACGGCGACGCGTACGCGCTGGAAGTGGTGCGCGACACGGCGAAGTTCCTCGGCGCCGGCGTGGCGAACATCGTCAACATCTTCAACCCGCAAGTGGTGGTGATCTGCGGCGGTGTGACGCTCGCCGGCGCCAAGCTGTTCGTGCCGCTCGAGAGCGAAGTGAAGCGCCGGGCCTTCAAACCCGCGGTGGCGGCGTGCCGCATCGTGCCGGGCGAGCTCACGGGGACGGCGGGCGTGTACGGCGCCGCGGCCGTGTTCATGAAGCGCACGTGGGGCAAGGTGTGAAGCGACTGGGCGTGCTCGGCTCGATGGTGTGGGACACCATCTACGGCCGCGATCCCGCGCAGCCGGCGATCGAGGAGTGGGGCGGGATCTCGTACTCGCTCGCTGCCCTCGACGCCACCCTCACGGACGACTGGGTGATCGTGCCCATCGTGAAGGTGGGCCGGGACCTCGCGCCGCGCGCCAACCAGTTCCTGCGCACGCTCCGCCACCTGACGCCGGGCGCCCGCTTCATCGAAGTCCCCGAGCCGAACAACCGCGTCACGCTCCGCTATTACCAGCGGGAGCGCCGCTGCGAGCAGATGTCGGGCGGCGTGCCGCCCTGGACCTGGCCGGAGCTCGGGCCCCTGGTCGCGGACCTCGACGCCCTGTACGTGAACTTCATCTCGGGCTACGAGATGGACCTCGCGACCGCCGCGTTGCTGCGCCGCGGCTTCCCGCGCTTCCGCTACGCCGACCTGCACAGCCTGTTCCTCGGGAGGGAGCCCGACGGCACGCGCGTGCCGCAGCCGCTCCCCGACGCCGCGGCGTGGTTCGGCTGCTTCGACATGGCGCAGCTCAACGAGGAAGAGATGCAGCAGCTGGGCGACGACCCCCTGGCGGTCGCGGCCGGCGCGCTCGCGAGAGGGTGCCGCACGCTCGTCGTCACGCTCGGCGCGAAGGGCGCGCAGTACTTCGAGCAGACGACGGACGCCGGGACGCGCGCCGCTCCGGTCCGCACGGCCCTGCTTCCCGCGGAGGGGACGCCCGTCCCGGAAGGCGACCCGACCGGGTGCGGCGACGTGTTCGGCGCCACGGTCGTGGCGTCGCTCGTCGCGGGGGCGGGTCTCGACGAGGCGCTGCGGCTCGGCATTCGGATGGGGGCGCGCAACGTGACCCACCGCGGCGCGACGGGCCTCCGCGACCACCTGCTCGGCAAGCTCTCCGCCGTATGACGCGCCTCGTCGAGGTTCCCGCGCAGTTCGACGACCGCTCGTTCGACCAATTCGCGGGATCGTTCGTGGCAGCGACCGACGACGGCGAGCGACTGCTGTTCGACGCGCACGCGGCCGAATGGGCGTCGCCCTACGGGCTGGTCGGGCTGCTGGCGGCGGGCCAGGCAGCGCGCCACGGCGCGGACAAGCCCCTTCTCACCGCGCCCACGCAGGCGGAGGTGCTGAGCTACTGGGCACGTGCCGGCTTCTTCCGCGAGGCGGCGGAGCTGTTCGAGATCCACGGCCGCGTGCCGAAGGCGAAAGCGCAGGACGAGAGCGACGTGCTGCTCCCCGTGACGCCGGTGCGCGCGGCCGAGGACGTGCACGCCGTGGTCAGCAAGATTCAGCAGCGCGCCTCTGCCATCCTGGCGTCCGAGCTGGGGCTCGACCCCAAGGCGACCATGGGTTTCGCTATGGCGCTTTCGGAGGCGTGTCAGAATATTGTAGAGCACGCCGGCACGGGCGGATGGGTCGCGGTGCAAGCGTACAGCTGGCGCCGCAAGCTCGCCCGCCGGGTGGTGGTGATCGCGGTGGCGGACGCGGGCGTGGGATTCCGCCATTCGCTCGAGCCGACGCAAAGCAAGCGGTTCGGCGCGCGCTGGGGAGATGCAGCGGCGCTGGAGGCGGCGCTGATCCAGGGCGTGAGCCGGTTCCGGGATCCGGGACGTGGCCAGGGGCTGGCGGGAATCCGGCGCTATCTCACCCGGTGGGACGGCAAGATCGCCATCCGCAGCGGCACGGCGCGCATCGCCATCGTGCCCAAATGGGACGACGACGTGCCCTTGAAGGACGGCCTGCCGTCGTTCCCCGGCGCGCAGGTGCTGATCATCATACCCGAGCAGGGGTCCACGAAGCCGTGATACAGCACATCGACGTGCACGCGGTGCTCCAGGAATCGGTCCCCGGGGGGGGCAGCTACGCGGACCTCGTCACACGGCCGACGGGGCGGGTGGTGCGCGAGCGCATCGAGCGGGCGATCGCCGCGGGCGACGTGGCGGTCGCCCGCATGGACTTCACCGGCGTCGGGTGCATCGACTATTCGTGCGCCGACGAGATCGTGGCGAAGCTGCTGCGCGGCCGCCCGGCGGTGCTCGTGCTCTCGGGCATCTCCGACGCCCACCGCGAGGCGATTGAGCCGGTCCTCGCGGGACACGGGCTCGCCGCCCTGATCGAGGGACCGGGCGGGGCGCTCGAGACGCTGGGTGCGCCGGAGGCCGCCGCCGTCCTGCTCGAGGAGCTGGTGGCGCGCCGGCTCGCCGCGCGCACCCCGGGAGGGACCTTCGCGCTGACGCTCGCGTGACCGGGGAGGCCCGGTGAAGCGCCGCCTCGGCTTTTCGACCCGCGCCGTGCACGGCGACCCCGAGGCGCGCCCCGACTGGGCGCCGGTGGTCACGCCGCTGTACCAGAGCGCCACCTTCACCAATCCCATCGGGTCGACTCAGGAAGTCCTCTACACCCGTTACGGCAACAACCCCAACCAGCTCGCCATCGCCGAGCGTCTCGCGCTGCTCGAGGGTGCCGAGGCGGCGCTGTTCGTGGCGAGCGGCATGGGCGCGACCGCCCTCGCGCACCTCGCGGTGCTGCGTCCGGGCGATCACCTGATTTCGAGCGAGTGGATCTACGGCACCACCCACAAGTTGTTCCAGACGGAATTCGGACGCTTCGGCATCGAGGTGGCATTCGTCAACCCGCTCGAGGCGCGGCAGTGGAAGCGCGCGCTCAAGAAGACCACGCGCGCCATCTTCGTCGAGACCCCCACCAACCCGCTGCTGCGCGTGATCGATCTGGAGCCGATCGCGACGCTCTGCAAGACCGAGGGGGTGGCGCTGCTCGTGGACTCGACCTTCGCCACCCCCCTCAACTTCCGCCCCCTCGAGCACGGCGCCGACGTGGTGATCCACAGCGCCACGAAGTACCTGAACGGGCACTCCGACGTGATCGCCGGAGCCGTGGTGGGCACGGATTCGGTGATCGACGAGGTGCGCAAGTTGATGCGGGTGTGGGGGCAGGCGGTGGACCCCATGGCGGCGTGGCTCATCGACCGGGGCATGAAGACGCTGGCCGTGCGCGTCGAGCGACAGAACGCGACGGCGCTCGCGGTAGCGGAGTGGTGCAGCAAGCAGCCCCAGTTCTCGACCGTGCACTACCCCGGCCTGCCGTCGCACCCTGACCACGAGGTGGCGAAGCGGATCCTGAACGGGTTCGGGGGTATGCTCGGAGTGGAGCTGAAGGGGGGCGCGCGGGCGGCGGAGCGGTTTCTGCGGGCGCTCACCATCGCGGCGCACGCCCCCAGCCTGGGCGGCGTGGAAACCTTGGTCTCCGAGCCGCGGCTCACGTCGCACGCTTCGCTCACGTCGGACGAGCGGGCGCGGGCTGGCATTCCCGATGGCTTCCTGAGATTTTCCATCGGACTGGAGGACGCCGACGACATCGTTGCGGACTTCGCGCAAGCCCTGGCGCAGCTGTAAGTGATCAAGCTCACGAATGTCTTCAAGGCCTTCCCGAAGGGAGGGCTCGCCCTGAAGGACGTTTCGTTTCACATCGCGAAGGGCGAGTTCGTGTTCCTCACCGGCCATTCCGGCGCCGGCAAATCCACCGTGCTGAAGCTGATCTATGCGGACGAAGCCGTGACGAGCGGCGAGGTGCGAGTCTCGGGCTTCAACCTCGCCGAGCTGCGCCCCAGGGACGTGCCGAAGCTGCGGCGCCGCCTCGGCATCGTGTTCCAGGATTTCCGCCTCCTGGAGGACCGCACGGCCGAGGAGAACGTGGCGTTCGCGCTCGAGGTGACCGGCGCGCGGCGCGCGTCGATTCCCGCGCGCGTGATGCGCGTGCTCACCCAAGTGGGGCTGGCGGCGAAGGCGCAGGCGTACCCACGCGAGCTGTCCGGCGGCGAGCAACAGCGCGTCGCGATCGCACGCGCGCTCGTGAACGAGCCCACCGTGCTCCTGGCGGACGAGCCCACTGGCAACCTCGACGAACGCGCCACGCGCGGCGTGTTTCAGCTGCTGCGGGACATCAACGCCAGCGGCACCGCGGTCGTCATGGCGACCCACGACCTCGACCTGGTGCGCCAGGCGCCCTACCGGGTGATCGAGCTGCAGGAGGGGGCGCTGGTGTACGACTCCGCGGTGGATGAGCGGCCCGATCAGGCGGCCAGCCCATGAACCTCGTGGTCCGCGAGGCGCTGCTCGCCTTCCGGCGCGCGCCGCTGCTCTCCACCCTGTCGGTGACGACGATCGCGTTCTCGCTGTTCGTCGTCGGGCTGTTCGGGCTCGTGGCGGTGAATCTCCAGGACGCGCTGCGCGGGGTGGCCGAGCGCGTGGAGATCGTCGCGTACCTCCTGCCGGGAACGCCGATCGAGACGATCACCATCGCCCAGAAAGACATCGAGGCCTTCCCCGAAGTGCAGTCGGCCACGTACGTGAGCGAGGACTCCGCCCTGGCCCGTGCGCACGCGGAGCTGGTCGAGTTCCGCGACGTGCTGCAGGAGCTGGAGCGTAACCCGCTGCCCGCGTCGATCGAGGTGAAGCTCAAGCCGCGGTTCCGCGACGTCGAGCACGTGAACGAAGTGGCCGAGCGGCTGCGGGGCTTTGGGTTCGTGGATGACGTGCGGTTCGGACGCGACTGGGTGGAGAAGCTCGACCGCCTGCGCCAGGTCGCGGCGGCGGTGGGGCTGGTGGTGGGCGCGGCGTTCGCCGTGGTCGCGATCATCATCATCGGGACGACCATCCGGATGGCGGTGCTGCAGCGGAGTCGCGAGATCGCCATCATGCGGCTCGTGGGCGCCACCGACGGATTCATTCGCCGCCCCTTCCTGCTCCAGGGAGCCATCAAGGGGATGCTCGGCGGGCTGGTGGCGGTCGGGCTGTCGTTCGGCGCCTACACCCTCATCAACCGGTGGCTGCTCCAGGCGTCGTTCTTCAACCGCGAGCAGGCGATCGCGATCGTCGGGTTCGGGATGCTGATCGGACTATTTGGAAGTGCCGCGTCGGTGGGAAGACACCTGAGACGAGTGTGAGACATCACGGAGAGACGTCACGGAACGACGTCACGAAGAACCGTAACGAGGACCACGGTTTTCCGCGACGCCTTCTCGCGACGCCTATCTGCTACGTCTTTCTCGCGACGTCCCTCGTCGCGCAGCGACCCGCCCCCTTCGATCAGCAGCTGAGAGATAACCAGCAACGGCTTGAAGGCATCCGCCGCGAGCGGTCGCAGGTGGAGCAGGAGCTGGAGCGGCTCCGCACCGAGGCGCATTCGCTCTCCGACGAGCTGGCGAACATCGAACGGCAGAAGGAGACCACGAACCGCATCGTCAACGAGCTGGACCGGCAGATCAACAGTCTCTCCGATCAGATCGACCGTCAGATCGACCGCACCACCGTGGACCTGCTGTTGGCGCAGGACGCGCTCAGCGAAAAGCGGGCGGTGCTGGAGCGGCGGCTCGTGGACATCTACAAGCGCGGGCCGCTGTACGCCTACCAGGTGTTGTTCGCCGCCGAGAGCTTCGGCGACCTGCTGTCGCGTTACAAGTACCTGTATCTCGTGACCCGGCAGGACCGGCTGCTCGCGAACGACATGTCGAAGCTGCAGCGGCGCATCGCGCGCGAGCGGCAGACGCTCGTAGATGGGCGCGACGCGCTGGGGCGGCGGAAGAGCGAGCGCACGCAGGAGCTGGACCGCTACCTCCAGCTCGAGCACGAGCGGCAGGCGTCGCTGCGGGAGACGCGCCGCAGCACGCGCGAGGCGCAGCAACGGCTGTCCGAGCTCGAGCGCGACGAGAAAAGCCTGAATGACCGCATCGCCGCGCTCGAGCGGGCGCGCCGCGAGGCGGAGGCGCGCGGCGCCGCGCTGGCGGCGGCGATCACCACGGCCGACCTGGGCCAGCTCGACTGGCCGGTGGACGGGCGCATCATCTATCAGTTCGGCACCGCCGCGGGCCCGAACAACACCCGCATCCCCTGGCACGGGATCGGGATCGCGGCTCCGATCGGGACGCCCGTGCGCGCGATCGCAGCGGGGACGGTGAGCCTCGCGGGGTCGTTCGGTACCTATCTCACGTCGGTGCTGCTCGATCACGGCGGCGGCTACTACACGTTCTACGGCTACCTGAGCGACGCGACGGTGACCCAGGGGGAGCGGCTGCTGAAGGGACAGATCATCGGGCACGTCGGCGGCCAGTCGAGCGACCAGGGATCCCACCTGCACTTCGAGATCCGGGGCCAGGGCGGCATCGCCCTCGATCCGATAAACTGGCTGAAAGCTCGCAAGTAAATCGTGAGACGTCGCGGGAAGGCGTCACGAACAAGCGTCGCGAGGAATCGTCACAAAAGCGGCGGCTCTCCACGACGCCTTCTCGTGACGCCGCTTCGTGACGCCGTCTTCGTGACGGTTCTCCTCGCGGTCGCCGCCGGCTGCAACCGGGACAGAAGCGTGTTGCGGGTGTCCGGCACCGTCGAGATCCGCGAGCTGCAGCTCGCCCCGCTCGCCTCCGGCCGGCTGGTGCGGCTGCTGAAGGATGAGGGGGACACGGTGCGCCGGGGCGACACCGTGGCCGTGCTGGAGCAGCCGGGGCTCGAGGCCGTGATCACCCAGCGCCGGGCCCAGGCCCAGGCCGCCGGCCTGCGCACCGCCGAGATCGAGGCCGCCGTGGCCGACAGCCAGCGCGCCGCTAACGATCTGCGCCGCGCCGCGCCGCTGCATCAGAGCGGGGTCATCTCGGCCCAGCAATTTGAAAATCTGCAGTCGGCGGCGGCCGCCGCTGCGGCGCGGCTGCAGGCGGTGCGCGCGGCGACCCGCGACTCCGCGGCGGCGCGCGCCGGCGTGCTCGCGACCGAGGCGATCCGCGACCAACTCACGATCATCGCCCCCGACGACGGGGTTATCCTCACCCGATTCGCCGATCGCGGCGAGGCCGTTGCGACGGGAACGCCCGTGGTCTCGCTCGGGTTGGTGCACCATCCCTGGATTCGGGCGTACGTGGGCGACCGCTACGTCGGCCGGATCAAGCTCGGCGCGGCCGTCACGGTGCGGCCCGACGGCTACGACCGCGGGTTTTCCGGGCACATCGTCGAGATCTCGTCGCGGGCGGAGTTCACCCCGCGGGCCGCCCTGACGGAGCGGGAGCGCGCCGATCTCGTGTTCGCCATCAAGGTGGCGCTCGACAGCGCGGACGCCGGTGGCCGCGTGAAGGCAGGCATGCCGGTGAGCCTCGAGATCCCGCTGCTCCCGTGATCCAGGCCGCGGTCGAAACCCGTGACCTCACGCGCCGCTTCGGCGCGCTCACCGCCGTCGACGCCCTTACCCTCCGCATCGAGAAGGGCGAAGTGTTCGGCCTGCTCGGCCCCAACGGCTCCGGCAAGACCACTACCATCCGCATGCTCTGCGGCCTGCTGGAACCCACCGCCGGGACCGCCACGGTGGCGGGGCTGGACGTCACGCAGGAGCCCGACCGCATCAAGGAGCGCATCGGGTACATGTCACAGAAGTTCGGACTGTACGAGGACCTGACGGCCGCCGAAAACCTGGACTTCTACGGTGGGATCTACGGGCTGCGCAACACCGCGCGGCGCCAGCGGATCGATGGCGTGGTCGGCTTCCTCGGTCTCGCGGGCCGGCTGCGCCAGCTGGTGGGGACCCTGTCGGGCGGATGGAAGCAGCGGGTGGCGCTCGCGTGCGCCATGCTGCACCAACCGCCGGTGCTCTTCCTCGACGAGCCGACGGCGGGGGTGGATCCGGCGGCCCGCCGCGGCTTTTGGAACACCATCAAGACCCTGGCGGCCGAGGGCACGACGGTGCTGGTCACAACGCACTACATGGACGAGGCGGAGCGCTGCGGCCGGCTCGCGCTCATGAGCCAGGGACATCTCATCACGCTGGGTACGCCCACCGAGGTGGCCGCGCAGGTGGGCGTTGCCACGCTCGAGGACGCGTTCATCACGCTGCAGGAGCGCGACGAGGGCCGTTCCAACTAGGGGAGGATGCGGGGGTGACGATGACGACGTGGCACGGAAAGTTGGAACGGCCCGAGCAATGATGCCCCGCTTCTGGCCGATGTTCCGCAAGGAGTTCATCCAGATGCGGCGGGACCGGCTCACGCTCGGCATCATGGTGGGCATCCCGGTGGTCCAGCTACTCATGTTCGGCTACGCGATCCAGATGGATGTGCGCAACATTCCCACCGTCGTGCTCGACGAATCGCGCACGTCCACGAGCCGCGACATCATCGCAGCGTTCCAGAACACTGGGAATTTTCGCATCGTCGCTTACGTCAACGGCCGGGACGAGCTGGATCGGGCCATCGCCGGGGGCCGGGCCCAGGCGGGCATCGTGGTGCCCGAAGACTATCCGCGGCAGCGTGCCCGGGGCGTCACCGCGACCGTGCAGGTCGTCGTGGACGCCTCGGACCCGCTGCAGTCGCAGTCCGCCATCGCCGCCGCGGCGGGGGTGGCCCAGGCCAAGAACCTCGAGATCCTGAGCGCGGTGGCGCGCCGCCCCGCACCGCCCATCGAGGCCCGGGTCCGCCCGCGCTACAACCCGGGCCTGCGCAGCCCGGTCTACATCGTGCCCGGGCTGGTCGGCGTGATCCTCACGCTCACCCTCGTGCTCGTCACCGCCATGGCCATCGTGCGGGAGCGCGAGCGGGGCACGCTCGAGCAGCTGATCGTCACCCCGATCACCAAGACCGAGCTCATGCTGGGCAAGATCGCGCCGTACGTCGGCGTCGGGCTGGTCCAGATGACGACCGTGCTGGTGGTGGGTCGCGTCGTCTTCAGCGTTCCGCTCACGGGGAGCGTGCTGCTGCTGTACGGTGTGGCCCTGATTTTCGTGGTGGCGAGCCTGGCGCTCGGCCTGCTCGTGTCCACCCTCGTCCGCACCCAACAGCAGGCGATGCAGGTCTCCTTCTTCTTTGTCCTCCCCAACATCCTGCTGTCGGGATTCATGTTTCCCCGCGCGGCGATGCCCGAGGTATTCCAGTGGCTCGGTCTGCTCCTGCCGCTCACCCACTTCCTCAAGGTGCTACGCGGGATCCTGCTCAGGGGCGTGGGGCTCGAGGCGCTGTGGGTCGAGGCGCTGATTCTGGCAGGGTTCGCGGTGGGGCTGATCGGCCTAGCCGTGCGCCGGTTTCATAAGACGCTGGACTAGATTCCCCCTTCCCCGGCTTCTCACCTACGGTTTCTCACCCGCCACGCCGATGCGGTCCGGCTCCGCTTTCTTGCCCCGATCCAGCGCGGCCTCAACCTGCGTGAACAGGTCCTCGGGTCGCAGCACCTCGGAGTGCGGAAACGCCACGACGCCGGCGGACAGGCTCGGCACCTGGCCCGGCCCGAGGTCCGGGAACGTGTGGCGGGCGAGCACCTGGCGGAGGCGATCGACGAACTGCCGTCCCCCGTGCGTGTCGGTCTCGGGCAGGATCAGCGCGAACTCGT
>WNGL01027913.1_pt1 | contig 10635 bp, 6 predicted proteins | sample 5400591 | NCBI WGS metagenome assembly WNGL01 (sample SAMN13153377, study PRJNA577476) | soil metagenome | isolation source: 80 cm soil or saprolite under Garry oak tree replicate 1 | place: USA:California | collected 2016-06-15
CGATCGTGGCCACCGGTAACGGCCCGTTCGACGTGGTTCACCACACCAACACCGGTGACCGCGTGCTGGGCATCCACGTCGCGGGCAAGTCAAAGCCGGGCCAGTTCGCCGAATCGTGGGCCGACCTGCTCTTCGTGAAAGGCTTCGACGCCGGCCAGCCGCTGACCGCGGTGCTGGAGCGCTCCACCTACGTGCCCGCGCTGAACAACGCCGCCTACAACGGCGGCGATGACTTCCTCGGCTCGGCCCGCGAGCGGCTGTTCGGCTTCATCAACGGCCAAACCGGCGCCCACAACACCCAGGCGCAGGGCTTCGTCCACTTGATCAAGGACGGTCACGCCGCGGAGGACGCCAGCGCGGGCAACACCGCGCTCATCAACGCTTTGCGTCATGGCGGTGACCTGCTGAATGTGTTCGGCGACTTCCCGACCTTGAAGGACCCGCGGCACGCCCAGGCCTACAGCCCGCTGTGGGACGCGCAGCTCGGCCTGTGGACCTCCAAAGCGGTCAAGGAAGGCCTGAACACCCGCCAGATCGACGAGAACGTCGTGTTCAACCTGGCCGCGACCCGGCCTGACCTGCTGACCGGGATCAACCCGGCCACCGGCAAGCCCGCGCCCTACGGCTCGGTCGGAGTGGACATCGATTGCGCGGTGATCGGCTTCATCCACAAGGCGCCCACCGCCAACCTGGCCGCCCCCGCACCCAACTCCCAGTTCCCCCCGAGGTGACAAGCTGCCGGGCGGGGCGGCGGGTATGGAACCAGCCCCGCCGGCTCGCCCGGCCACCATACAGGCGCGAGCACGAGAACTCCCCGCGCCGCACTGCATCACCGGCGGAACCACTCATGATCACCGTTCGAAATGCCGCAAGAGGAGAGAGCATGGCCCAGAACAACGCGATGAGCGCCGGAACGTTCGACGTCATCATCATCGGAGCCGGGCCGGCGGGTGAGGTCCTGGCCGGGCGGCTGGCCGGCACGGGCCACCAGGTGGCCATCGTGGAGTCAGAGCTTGTCGGGGGCGAGTGCTCCTACTACGCCTGCATGCCGTCCAAGGCATTGCTGCGCCCGGCCCAGGCGCTGGCCGAGGCCCGCCGGGTACCCGGCGCCGCGCAGGCCATCACCGGCGAAGTCGATGTGGCCGCGGTGCTGACACGCCGCGACCAGATCACCGGCGGCCTGGACGATTCCGGGCAGGTTCCCTGGCTAAAGAGCCACGGTGTCACGCTGATCCGCGGCCACGGCAGACTGGACGGCGAGCGGCGGGTGCGCGTCGGCGAGGACATGCTCGTGGCTCGCCGGGCTGTGGTGATCGCTACCGGCAGCGCCGCCGCCATGCCGCCGATCCCGGGTCTGCCCGAAGCCAGCCCCTGGACGAACCGGGAGGCCACCACCGCCAGCACCATTCCCGGGCGGCTGCTGGTCCTCGGCGGTGGGGTGGTCGGGGCCGAGATGGCCCAGGCGTACGCCACGCTGGGCTCACGGGTCACCGTGATCGAGGCCGAGCAGCGCCTGCTGCCCCGGGAGGAGCCCTTCGCCGGCCAGGAGTTGCGGCAGGCCCTGACCAGCCGGGGTATCGATGTGCGGACCGGGGTGCGTGCCGCAGTGGCCCGCCGGGACGGCCCGGTGGTCACCGTGACCATCAGCGACGGGCGGGAGATTCACGGGGAGGAGATCCTTGTCGCTACCGGACGCCGACCGCGCACGGGTGACCTGGGCCTGGAGACCGTCGGCCTTCGGCCCGGGCAGCCGGTCGAGGTCGACGAGCAGCTCGCCGTGCCCGGCCTGTCCTGGCTGTATGCGATCGGCGACGTCAACGGGCGCTCACTGCTCACCCATATGGGCAAATACCAGGCGCACGTGCTGTCTGAGATCCTCGACGGGCACCCCGCCGCGGTCAGCGGCGATGACGCCGCCGCGCCCCGGGTGATCTTCACCGACCCGCAGGTCGCCGCCGTCGGGCTGACGTTGCAGGCCGCCTTGGACCGAGGCATGGAGGCCCGCGCCTACGATGTGCCCAGCTCGGGCACCGCCGGCGCAGCGTTCCACGGGACCGGCACGCCAGGGACCGCGCGGATCGTGGTGGATGAGCGGCGGGGCGTGATCGCCGGCGTCACATTCACCGGCACCGAGGTCGCGGAGTGGCTGCACGCGGCCACGATCGCGATCGTCAGCAAAATGCCGGTCGAGCTGCTATGGCAGGCCATTCCCGCCTTCCCCACCCGCAGCGAGGTCTGGCTGAAGCTGCTCGAGCGCCGCGAAGCCGATCTACGCCGCGAACGCGCCGCCAATCGACGCGCGAAGCCGGCCACCGAGACTACGGTCCAGCCATCCCAGCACAGCCAAGAGCCGCTGGCGGCGGCCCGGTGCTGACCACACATCAGCCAGATCCCGGAGGGCCGCGCACGTTCAAACCCAGGAACCGGAGCTCGCTGCCCGCCTGGCCTTGCGGCCGGCCGGGCGGCGGTCGCTGCTTCCGGTCGCGGGCCTGGCTGCGCTCGCGCTAGCACCGGCATGATCGGCGCGATCGTGGTCTCCGGCCCGGTACGGGGAACTCGTTAGCCTGAGGTTGGCGCCGCTGCTGCTGGTGGTCGTGTTTAGCTTGATCCGCTTCGGCGGCGGCTGCTGGTCACTTGATCGCCGGATGGCCTGGGTCAGCGGAGCTGTTTCACCAGGTGGATGTCGTCGTGGCCGTGCGGGTAGCCCGGCGTACGGCCGCATTCGGTGTAGCCGAACCGGGCGTAGAAACCGGGTGCCTGAAAGGAGTGGGTGTTCAGGGCCACCCGGTCGCAGCCGCGGCGCCGGATCTCAGCTTCGGCTGTGGCGAGGAGCCTGGTTCCCAGGCCACAGCTGCGCTGGTCGTCTCGCACCCAGAGCAGGTCGATGTAGCCGCACCCGCCCCACGTCCACCCGTAGAGCCCCGCGCGCAGGTCACCACTATCCCCGCGGACCGCGATAGACAGCAGCCGGCCGTCATGGTGGCCGGTGACGGCGGCGTTGAAGGCGCTGATCTCCTCATCAAGGCGTTCCCGCAGGCCAGCGTCGGCCTCGCCGGCAACGAACGATACCTCACTCATCAATGTCTGCTTCCATGGGGACGGCCAATGCCCGCTAGCAGCCGGCATGCCCACTCCGGTAGAGGGCGGGCCTTTTGATGCTGGCGAGGGTCACAGGTGTGCGGGTTCAGGGCTGCTTGATCAGAACGGCACGGGTATAGAGCAGATCGAAGCCCTGGCGTTGCGCGTTCTGCTGGGACTTCGATCCTGGCTGGGTGGTGATGACGGCGACGTCGCAGCCAGTGGCCGCGGCGTCGGCGAGCCGGGCCGACAACAGTGCGGTGTGCATACCACGGCGGCGGTGCGCGGGCGCGGTCGCCGCGCCGGTGAGCTGCGCGACACCCTCGGCTATGCGCATGGTGGCGCCGCCGGCGATGATCCCGTCGCGCAGCGCGGCGTACCGAATGGCGCCGGCCGCTGGCGTATCGCGCTCGGCCCCGATGATCATCTCGCGCGGGAACTCCTCATGCCAGGGCACCCCTTGTGTGTCGGGGTGCGCGGAGCCCTCGGCCACGACGTCCAGCCACGCCTCGAACTCCTCCTCGCCGCTCGGCCGGACCTCCACCCCGGGCGGCATCACCCGCTCGGGTTCACCTGTCAGAGCACGGCCGAGCACGTTTTCGAATGATTCGAGCCGATAACCCCGTCCAGTCAGCAGGTCGCCGATCGCGGGATCGGCCAGCTGGGCCAGCTCGATCTGCACCGGGGCGCCGCGGGCGGCGAAGGCCCGCTCGATCTCATCGAGAGCAGCCGAATCCGGCACGCCGCCGAAGCCGAGTCCCGCGACCTTGTTGAACGGCGAACCCTCCCCGGCGAAGCTCGCCACACCACCCGCTATCGGGATCACAAAGCCCGCCGTGCCTGCCCGGCGACGGGCGGCCTCGCTGCTTCGGGCAATGAGCTGCGCCTCCACCCCTTCGATGCGCCCGGCCAGGGCGGTATCGCAGAACAACGGCACCCGCCCGGCGCTCATACGCGGAGCGCATATGGGTGTTCCTTGCGCCGACATCAGACGCCATCGGCCGCTTTCGCGCGCATAGACATGGGTGTACCGGCTTCGCACGGTCACCTCATCTTCCTGAAAGCGCAGGACCATCCCGGTCCGCCCGGCCACCACCGCGGCCGAGGCACGAAGGCTGACCGAACGTTCCTCGGCATGCCGGGTCACCTCAGCGAACCGCAGCTGCCCAGAGCTGATCGCGCCGAGCAATTCTTCCCGGCGCCCAACCTGGCCACTCAGCACGTCGATGATGAGGAAATCGTCGGCCAGTATCGTGCCGAGCAGCTCATGATCGGCGGCAAGCAAGGCGGTGAAGAACGATTCATCGCACGCGAGGACCTCGCGAGTGCCGATGTCCTGTGCAGACTCCACTGTTCGACCTCCTAGTGATAAGCCGGTCAATGCAGGCGCCGTCAGGACCGGTCGATGCCGGCGCTAGTCCTTAGCCTCGTTCGAAGCCGCGATCCGGAAGCCGGCACCGATCCCGGCTGGACGGCTTGACAGGTCAGCGTTGCCGGACGACCGCGCTGTTTCGGTCACATGTGTGGTTAGCGGCGAAGGCGGCGGGGTTCTTACCCGGTCCGATACACAGATGAGGCGGCGGGAGCCTGCCGACCTTGAAGACGGGCAGCCGAGACCGGCAAATGCCGGGGCCGGGGCAGCCAGAGCCGACACGCCGCTACCTCCGCGCCAGGCACCTCGCGGATCCGGCAGCAGACGAGGTAGTCCCGCCGGGCGTTGCCCAGCCCTGCCGCGCATGCGGCGTGGCCATCGGTCCAGCTCGGAGCCAGAAGGGTGATGTGGACCTGGCGAGGCGGGCGGCCAGCAGTGGGCGGCGGTCAGGTGGCCTCGTCGCGCAGCGCGGCCAGCAGCCCCTCAAAGTCGTCCTCGCACGGGCCGCAAGCGCGTAGGTGCGCTGCGATGCCGGGGTAGCGCTCCTCCACAGGATCGCCTGCGGCTGCCAGCTCGGCGTAAATGTGCAGCAACTCCATCGCCTGGGCGCAGCCCACATCGCGCGGATCAGTGCGCAAAAAGCGGTCCAGTTCTGACCGGCCAGTCATGAGCGCCTCGAGCGGTCATCGGGTAGATACCCGTTAGCGGCAAGAGCGGCCCGCAGCTTACGCCGGGCGTCGAACAACGTCTTGTAGATCGCGTTGCGGTTGGCGGCCATCTCGATGACCAGGGTATCCAGCGGAACATTGTTGAGCACGATCGCGACGAAGACCCTACGCTGCCGCGCGGTAAGCTCCTCATCCACGGCCCGGTGCAGCGCAGCCAGCAGATCCCGCCACTCGGCCTCCTGAGCGGGGTCAAAGCCAAACCGGCCCGGCAGCCGATCCCAGTCCTCCGCATCGAGCCGGACGGCCGGGTGGCGCCAGAAGTGCCGCCCGATCTTGGCCGATACCTCGAAGATGACAAACTTATACGCCCACGTCGTGAACCGGCTCTCACCCCGGAACTGCCCAAGCTTGCCGGTAATGGCAATCAGCGCATCGGCTGCCGCCTGGTAGGCCAGATCATCGAGCTCGGGCCCGGTGAGCTGCAACCGCGGGCCACGCCGCCGGCACTCACCCCGCGCAATCCGCACCAGCATCTCATGCAGCCGAGCCAGCCCCGCCTCCCGCCGCGGGCCGGTGCCGGCGAGCACCCGCAGCCACTCCGCCGAGTCAGAATCAAGCCCAGCGGCGGCGACAGGAGTCTGCTCCACCCCAGAATCCCCCGGCACCATGACCACGATGCTACCCAGATGCCCACCCCAGCGCAGTTCACGTAAGCGCCGGCGGGACGCCACAGCCGCCTGCCGCGCCAGTTCCGCACCCAGGAGAGCCTGACGGCAGCATAACTTTGTCCGGGGACGCTCACCGCCTGATGAAGAACTCGGTCAGCGCCGGTGCGAGGTGTTCAGCGTCTACCCCGTGCCAGGTGCCGGGCAGGAAACGGGCAGAAGCGTTCGGCAGAGCCTCAGCTACTCCCTGGGCCCAGTTGCGCAGCCGGTCATCGCTGCCCTCGCTGGCAACCACCAGGGCGGGGGTGCTGATTCGCGATACTGAAGATCGCCGCACGCTGAGCCCGTACGAACACAGTCAGCAGCTATTTCGTGAGTTTCGCATCCGGCTCCATCTTCCCAACTATTCGTTTTGCCTCCTCTCTCAAATAGGCCGGAACTTCGGGACTTTTGGCAAAACGCTCGCCCTTGCCTGGCAGGTCGACAAGCGGGTGAGGCACGGTTTTGGGACCGTTGGCGTCGTAGCGCTCGAAATCAATCATGCCGAGAAGCTCCCATTCGGTACCTCCAGCAGCAGCTGGGTGATCCCCAACTAGCCCAAATTGCACACCGGTGCCTGGCACACCAGCGCCGAGACTACGCGCTTCTTGCGCAAACTGCTGGAGCTTCGCAGTTTCGTAAAGCTGATTTATACCCCACGGTCCAACTGCCGCTTTGTTCGTCTCGCTCGACGGCGGTTTAAAGGCTATGCTCAGCATCGCTTCGGTGCTCATCAATCCAGCTTGGTGCATCTTGATCGCTGTCTTCACCATGAATTCTTGTGATCTCGCAGCAAGATAATGATCCGAGTCACGGTAAATCAGATTGTCCTGAGCATCAGAGATCTTCGAGTTTCTCAACCGCGCGACCTTGTCCTGAGCGTCTTTCAAGATCACGTTTGCCTCTGTGCCAGGCTTCGCTTCGAGCGTGGCGGCTTGGATTGCCCAGTTAACGAGGTCGCGAACTTTTTCCTGATGTTCTGTCGTGACATTATGCACGGGTTTGAGCTTCTCTGCTGCCGTTCTGGGCGGAGGATCAGTGTCGCGATATTTCTCGATCTCCTTTTTCCGCGCTTCTGGTCAGTGCCCTGGTACCAGGTGCGATGCCCCTTTCGTCGTTATCGATGCGGTTCGAATGGCGGCTCCGCCTGAACGAGCGGCGGCGGGGAGTACGCCGGCTCCGCCTGAACGAGCGGCGGCGGAGAGTACGGCCGCGCAGCTTGAACGAGCGGCGGCGGAGTGAGCCGCGGCTCGGGCCCTCTTCTGTCTGCGTCTTGCGTCGGTGTGCCTTTGACGGTTGAGCGTGGAATCACTTCACCGATGACGCGATGTCCCACCAGATCTGCGGACGCCTGTGCCGTGGTCCCGGTGCCCAGGCCTCTCCAGCTCGTTTCATACGTCGAGCCATCGGGCCTTGCGAACCGCCATACATGGCGTTCGTTCGCCATCTGGTCGTATTGACGCGAGAACGCCTCGAAGTCCTGTCGCGCGGGCGGGCTGCCGTCGGGATGGCGATACGTGCCTGGCACCAGCGCCTTCAGACGTTCCGCTTCGTTCTGTGCAGCCTGCTTCGGATCGATCGTCGTATCGTTCAGGGGGAGTCCACGATTTCTGACTCCGCGGCTTCCCTCGACAGTGGATTCGGATGCAGATGTCATTCAGCCGCCCTCCGCGTGAGTGATGTCGAGTCCGGTCCGGCTCAGCATCGCGGCCGCATGTCATGTTGTCCCTGTGTCGACCGTTATCGGCTGGCCGTTTTTTACGAGCACGACCTTGTCGATGTCGGGATCGCCGAGTTCTTCGCTCGCGAGCCGGGCGCCGAGGCGCAGGTTCTCGAGTTCGGCCTTCCGGGCTTCTGCCTGGGCTCGCTTCACGTCAATGGCGCGGTGAATGAGCTTGAAGTCTTCGAGCAGCGGATGAGTACCGGGCAGCGCTTCGATGTAGAGCGAGTTGCTGGGGACGATCACCATCTCGGGTGTTTTCTTGGACAGGAGGCGAAGCATGATCTCCTCGAACTCGGCCTCGTTGCTGGCGAAAGAATTCCAATCCTTGGCGCGAATGTGTTCCTTCGCCGCCTTCAACTCGTTGAGGGTGAAGTCCGCGCCGGGCTCTGGATCTGCCGCTGTCACTCCGTTGATGTCGTCGATGTTGATGTAGTGCTGCATCATGAACCAGATCAGGTAATTGTCGAAGTTGGTGACAGGGAAGATCATGTAGTTGCCCTTGAATCCGAGAAGCGTTTCCAGGTCGGCCACCTGGTGCAGTTTCGTCGGCTGGTCGAGCAATGTGGGCGGAGCAAGCCCGATATCCATGGACCGGTACGACGGGTCCATGCTGGCGAGCCCCCGGCTTACAGCTTTGAATTTCACCGTGGTGTTGTGGCCGAATACCGGGACGTCCAGGTTGTAGAGGCGGAAATATCGCTGATCCGCAGGCTCGTAGGTCCAGATGGCCTGCATGTAATAGATGATGTTGTCTTTTACATGAATCCTCAGCCGGTCGATCTCGGCCAGCATGCTGAAATGCTTGGTGGCGGCGGCGACGTACTTGTCGATCGCGGTCTGCAGGGCGGTCGTTTCGGTTTTCAGGTCGCTGACCAGCTGGTTGACCTTGGCCTGCGCGCGATTCAGCGCGTCCTTGGCGAAGTCGACTCTGGCCCGGTCTGAGTTGCCGTCGCCCGTGTTTCCCGTCCGGGTGATGTTCAGCGGGTCGAAGAATGATTTGACCAGGGCGCCGATCTCTTTATATTGCTGGTCCTGCACCTCCTGGCTCTCGCTGGCCTGCAAGCCGAGCATCGCGGCGTCCAGCGACTGGCTGGCGGCCTGAACCTGCCGGGAGATCCGGTCGACGACGGACTTCTGCTGCTCGACCGCCAGGCCCAGCGTCTGCAGGGCCAGTTCCGCTCCGGTGTAGTCGGCAGCGAGATATTCCAGCGCGGGCAGGAAGGAATCATCCAGGATCGTCCGCTTGAGGATCCAGTCATACCGCAGGATCCACCCCTGATCGACTTCATGCGGGGCGGGGATGTCATTCGCGACCAAGACGACCGGCGTGGCCTTGTGGAGCGACTCGTCCACCAGGTAGCGGCGTTGCAGCTCGTAGAAGAGGTAAGTGACCGTGAGCTCGTCGTTGGGATTGCGGATCTCCCGGAAGCTGGTGGTCTCGTCCTCGCGGGTCTCCTCGGTCGAGATTTCCAGCCGGTGTTCGTTTCGGTATTCCTGCGCGGACTTGACGACCGACTCATGGAACTCGCGCTTCGTTTGCGCCGATTCCACCGCCTGGTCTTGGCCCTGCTGCATCCCGGCGCTGATCTTGTACAGGTTATCATTGCCGTAACTGCCAGCGGCATTCGCCTGGAAGCTGGTCTGGTTCTTGGCCCGGTCGACGATCTCCGCGTCCACCCGCCAGGTGCCGGCGGACTCATCCTTGCCGCTGCGCACGGAGTCGCTGATTTCCTTCACGTTCCGGGTCTGTTTGACTACGGTCTTGGTGGTGTATCGCCGTGTCTCCTGGGGCGCCAGCGGAATCGTCGACACGAGATTCCCCACTTGATAGGACTGCGGCTGCCAGTGCTGACGGTAGTTCAGCAGCAATCCGTAATTGATTGAAGCCGGGGCGAAAACATCGAAGCGGTACTTCTCCCTGAGCGAACGATCCAGTTCTCTCAGCAGCTTGCTGAGGTCGGGAAAGGTTACCTCCGGTGCGGCTGGCCCGGCCGGGGGCTGCGACGGCGTCAAGGACTGAACCCGATTGAGAATGGTATCAAAGATATCTCCCCGCTTGATGCCGGGAAAATAGCGCAGGTCGTCTGGGCTCTGGGGGTTGTCGTTTTGTCCGGCTTTGGATGCCAGCCAGAGATCGCCGTGCTCCCAAGCCGGTATCTTAATATTGGTACCCACCCGATTCAATTCCGTCAGCAGCATATTGCAGCCCTTGAGAGTATCAGCTACCGCGTCTCGGAGCTGCGTAATCTCCAGCGGAACGGTTGAGACGGGCGCGGCGGCGGTGATCCCGAGCTGGATCCTGAGGTTGTCAAGAAATTTATTGAGCTCGTCCACGCCAGTGATATCGCCCTTAGGTGCCTGGTGGAACTTTTTCTGGCGGTCCTTATCGTGCGAACTATCCGGACCCTGGTCCATCAGAGCGTCCCAGAGCGCGTAAGCCTGCTTGCCGGCCGAGTCGATTGTCTGGTCCAGCAGTTCGGCCCAGACATCTTCGAAGGCTATCTGAAGGCGAAAGAAATCGTGATAGGACTCTGCGTCGGCGGCGCCGGTAGACAGCTCGAACGGGGGCGACGTACTCGAAGGGGCTGGCACATGCTGCCAGACGGCGGGGGCGGTGCCGGTCAGGCGATAGTACGTGTTGGTGTCGGCCTGGTATCCGATCTTCCCGACATCATCCGCCGTGACCTTCTCGGCATCGCGCGCGGTCACGTTCTGCCATGTCCACGACGCGGTCGTGAAATCCCGCACCAGTTCCCACCGCAGCGGCGACAGGCTCACCAGCCGGTACAGCGTGCTTATGTCGCGCTGCAACCCGTACTTGCCGAGGTCGGCTTGGCTGACCTGCTGCGCCAGCCGGGCCACCTGATCAGCCCAGGTCCACGTCGCCTGCGGCGGCTGGATGGCGTTCTCGATCGTGGACGGATTCGCCCTGGCGGGCGGGCTGAACTTGACTTGCGTCTCTGGCGTAGTCAGATCAGAAAACAACAACCTGACGTCGTCCATGATGAATGGCGGCACGTTCGCCGTCCCATGGGATGAACCGCGTGAGCCGTTACCACCGGCCGGGGAGTGGCTCATTTCCTCGCCCCC
>WNGL01010563.1_pt1 | contig 10634 bp, 10 predicted proteins | sample 5400591 | NCBI WGS metagenome assembly WNGL01 (sample SAMN13153377, study PRJNA577476) | soil metagenome | isolation source: 80 cm soil or saprolite under Garry oak tree replicate 1 | place: USA:California | collected 2016-06-15
GGGGCTGTTGCCGAACTCGGTCCAATAACAGAGAATCTGGCTGACCTTCCTGTTGCAGTCCACGTCTTAGTCGGAGGGGTTGCCCATGATGGGCCAGAAAGCGGTCGAGCCGAAGCTCTACCTGAGCTTTTCGCTCGACGCGGCGGTTCCAGCAAATCACCTTGTGCGAAGGCTCGCTGCCGCCGTCAACTTCAGCTTCGTCCGCGGCCTTGTCAGTCGCCACTACAGCCGTACCGGCCAGCCCTCGGTGGATCCAGTGGTGCTGTTCAAGCTATGGCTGCTCGGCTATCTGTTCGACGTCACAAGCGAGCGGCGGCTCTGCGAGGAGGCGGGCCTGAATCTCGCCTGGCGCTGGTTCCTCGGCTACGAGCTCGACGAGCCAATCCCTGACCACAGCGTGCTGAGCAAAGCGCGCCGGCGCTTTGGGACAGCGGTCTACGAGCAATTTTTCGTCCGAATCGTGCAGCTCTGCGAGAAGGCAGGGCTGGTCCAGGGCGACGTGCTCTTCGTCGATTCGACCCTCACCCAGGCAAACGCGTCTACCCAGGGGCTTCGCTCACGCAGCCTGCTCCAGCAGCTACCGAGCGCGCCCCAATTCGTCAGAGAGCTATGGCTGGCCAACGATGCTGGCGACCCCCCGACAGAAGTATTCGAGAAGCCGAAGTCCCGTCGGAGCGGTGTCAATCACACCGCAGTCAGCCCGGTCGACCCTGACGCTCAGATGTTCAGCAAGCTGGGCAAGACGCCGCTGCTCAGCCACAAGACGCATTTCGTGGTTGACGACGGCAAGGCCAACATCATCACCGCGGTTGCGGTCACCGGCTCTTGTGAGTCAGATGGCCAGCCGGTGGGCAAGCTTCTTGACAAGCACCACCAGGCAGTTGGGCGACCAGCCCGAGAACTGGTCGCCGACCGTGGCTACGGAAGCGAAGCAGCAGTGTTGGAGTGCATCGGGCGAGATGTGACTCCATTTCTGGGGCGGCGTACGACGACCAACACGCTGGGTGGACTCAGCCGAAGCGAATTCACCTATCTCCCTGAGCGTGACCTCTACGTCTGCCCTGCGGGGAAAGAGCTTCGGCGCTTCCGCTTTAAACGGGGACCTCTTGGCGCCCAGTATCGACCGAAAGCTGGTACGTGCCGCGACTGTCACCTTCGGAGCCAATGTGTCTCGGGCACCGGCGACCGCGTAATTCGGCGCTCTGACCACGCCGAAGTGCTCGAGGAACTCGAGGTGCGGCTACTGAGTCCGCGTGGTCGCAAACTCATGCGTCGCCGGCGAATCGTCAGCGAGCGCATCAATGCCGACGCCAAGGACAAACACGGGATGGCGCGTGCTCAGTTTCGAGGTCGTGGAAAGATGCTGATCCAGGCTTTGCTTACTGCTGCGGTCATCAATCTCAAGCAGCTCGCCGCTCGGCGCCCGCAACCGCAGAGTGGAAAGGCGGCCCTGGCCAGCGCGAAAACGACCTCATCGACCCTTTCACGCTGCTCTCGTGGGCTCGATGCTGCGATTCGAGCCGCGACATTGCTCCTACGCCACGATGGCGAGCGAAGGCTCGGGTTTTGGCTACTGGCCTACTGAATCCAGAACATCGAAGCCGTTCGGCAACAGCCCCTCACTGGCTTGTGCATGAAGGGGGATGGCAGCTGGTCAAAACCGATGAGGGGATGATGACGATCGCGCCGACGACCATATTTGGACCAGCCCCTCCGGCCCTGCCCCCTCCGGCCCTTCGGGCCACCTCCCGACCCGGTGGGTCCGACTAGTTGAAGATCGCGCGGACGAAGGCCGCCGGGTCGAACGCGGTCAGGTCTTCGATGGCCTCCCCCACCCCCGCCAGCTTCACCGGCACGTCGAGCTCGGCCTCGATCGCTATGGCCGCGCCGCCCTTGGCGGTGCTGTCGAGCTTGGCCAGGACGAGGCCGGTCATCGGGATCGCCTTGTTGAACTCGCGGGCCTGGACCAGGCTTGTCAGCCCGAGCACGGCGTCGAGGACTAGGAGCGATTCGTAGGGCTGGTCGTCGAGGGCTTTGCTCGCCACACGGCCGATCTTGCCCAGCTCCTCGAGGAGGTTGCGTTGGGTTTGCAGGCGGCCGGCGGTGTCGGCGATGACCACGTCGTGGCCTCGGTTCCGCGCCATGTGCACGCCGTCGTAGATGACTGATGCCGGGTCGGCGCCGCTGGAGCCGTCGAAATGGGGCACGCCTGCGCGCTCGGCCCAAGCCACCATCTGCTCGATGCCCGCGGCGCGGTAGGTGTCCGCCGCGACGACGAGGGGCTTTCGGCCTTGCTCGCGTAACCGAAAGGCCACCTTGCCGGCGGTGGTCGTCTTGCCGGCGCCGTTGATCCCATAAAAGAGGATGCAGGCCGGGTTGCCGGTCAGATTGAGCTCGCGAGGCTTCTTCGACATCACGCCGGCGGCGACCGCAACGAGTGCGTCGATCCCTTCGTTGCGAGTGCGCGGGGAACGGGATCGCACGCCCGCCACGAGCTGCGCCGCCATCGCGGGCCCGAGGTCGGCGGCCACCAGCAGCTCCTCGAGCTCTTTGTAGTACCCCGAGGCGAGCGGCGGGCTGAGGGAGCGAAGGCCGGCCGCGACGGCGCTTCGGGTCCGGCTGCCGACCCGGCTCCAGATCCCTTGCTTTGGTTCGCTCAGCCTGCTTGCGCTGTGGTCGCGGCTCGGGTCGCGGGCTTGCGAATGTCTTCGAGCCGGACCGAGACCAGGTGGGACGAACCACTCTCATCGAGGTGAATGCCGTACAGCGTCGACGCGTACGACATCGTGACGTGGTTGTGCGTGATGACCAGGAACTGCCGGCGCGCGCCGAGGCGCGCGACCATCTGACCGAAGCGGTTGACGTTCGCGTCGTCGAGCGCGGCATCGACCTCATCCAGGATGGTGAACGGGCTCGGGTTGACCTCGTCGAGCGCCAGGACCAGGGCGAGGGCGGCAAGCGAGCGCTCGCCGGAGGAGAGCAGGGTCACGTTTTGCAGCCGCTTGCGCGGTGGCTGGACGAGGATCTCCACACCGGTGCGCGGCCCTTCGTCGCCTTCGGCATGGCGGAGCGTCGCGCGCCCGCCGGGGTTCAGCTCCGAGAAGTATTCGTGGAAGTTCGCCGCCACCGCGCCAAAGACGGCCTCGTAGCGCGATTCCTCCTCCTGGCGAAGCTTCGCGATGAGACCCTCGAGGTCTGCCCGCGCCGCGCCGATGTCTTCCAGCTGCTCGGCGAGGTTCTGATAGCGCTCCTCCAGCTCGCGGCACTCCGACTCGGCCAGAGCGTTCGTCGGACCGATCTCCTCGAGCCGGCGTTCGAGCGCGCGCATCTCGCGCTCGCGGGCCTTTCCTCCCGGCACCTCTTCGGGTGCGACACCATCGGGCATTCGGGACCGGATGTCGTCCATGCGGGCCTGCAGGAGCTCGGCTTCGCGCGTGATCAGCTCGTGGTTGCCCTCGAGCGTCCCGGCGCGCAGCCGGGCGTCGATGCGGGCCTCTTCGAGCGCTACCAGGCGCCTCGCCCCCTCCGCGTTTTCGGCGTCCTCCTCGGGCGCGTCGTGTTCGGAGGTGGCCAGGGCCTGGCGCGCGGCCTCGGCCGCGTCGTACAGCGCGGGCAGTGCCTCCGTGGCGGCGGTCAAGGCCTGTTCGGCCTGGACCACGCGGCTGCGGCGGTCCGCGGACACCGCGGTCAGCCGGGCCAGGTCCTCTTCCACCATGCCCGCCTGCCGCCGGATGGAATCGAGACGGTGGCGCATCTGCCCCCGCTCCATCGCTTCGCGCAGGCGCCGCAGCTCGCCGGCCGTGTCATGGGCGAGGGCCGCGTCGGCCTCGAGCTGCGGAATCCGCCGTTGAAGCTCGGCCCGACGCGCATCCCACGCGACGCGCGGGTCGGTGCCCGCTCTCACCATCCCCGGCTCGCGATAAACGCCCTCGACCGTGACGTCACGCCCAAGCAAAACGCCGCCCAGCAGCCGCCGGGCGATGGGTTCGTAACCGTCACGAATGTCCAGGTGGTGGTAGAGCGAACCGTCCAGCGGTGCGGGGACATCCGTCGGGAACAAAGCTGTGACCTGTCGCTTCGCGGCCGCGGCCGATTCGAGCCCCGTCCGCTCGTCTGAGACCACAAGCGCGTCGAGGAGCGGGCCCAGCACGCCGGCCAGCGCGGCCTCGTAGCCGGGCCGCGCGGTGATCACCTCGCCGAGGCGCACGCCCGACGATGCGGCCGGGCGCAGGGCGTCGATCCCTTCGAGCTCCGAGCGGAGCCTGGCCAGGGCGACGGCCGCCTCCTCCGCGACCCTGGACCTCCTCTCGGCTTCGGCGAGCTCGCTCTGCGCGACGTTCTCGACCGGCAGCGCCTCGACGGCGAGCTCCCTCGACAGCTGCGCGTGCAGGTCCGCGGCCGCGTCGAGGACGGCCTTGTTCTCCTTCTCAGCGCTGCGCGCCGCTTCGGCCACGGTGCGCCGGTTCTCCGACCGCTCCTGGGCCAGCTGCACGCGGTGCTCGGCCTCGGAAAGCTGCAGCCGGAGCTGGCCCAGCGTCCGCTGTCGCGCTATGCGGCGGTCCTGGGCCGCCTGCGCCGCCTCGCGGCCGGAACAGAACTCCTCCTCCGACACGCGGGCCTGCTCCCGGGCCTCGATGAGGCGCCGCTCCAGCGCCTGGACCTGCGAGGACGCCCGGCGATGGGCGTCGCGGGCCTCGCGCCACTCCTCCCAGACGATGCTGCCGCGGAGCACCTCGAGGCGGGCGGTCGCTTCGCCGGCTTCGCGGGCGGCCGCGGCCTGCGCGCGGAGGCTTTCGAGCCGCGGCGCGAGCTCCGTCTTCAGGTCTTCGAGGCGGAGCAGGTTGTTGGCCAGGTCCCGCAGCTTCTGCGACGCCTCCTGGCGTCGAGCCTTCACGCCGCGGACCTGGGCCGCCTCCTCGAGCAGCTGCCTTCGCTCGGCCGGCGAGCAGACCACGATGTGCTCGATGTCGTGCTGGTCGATGATCGCGTACGAGTCGACGGTCAGGCCGGTCGACGAGAGGAGGTGGAGCAGGTCGCGTCGCCGCAATCGGGTGCCGTTGAGGAAGTAGTCGCTCTCCCCGTCGCGCTCGATCCGGCGCTTGATCGCCACCTCGTGGTAGTCGACCGGCAGCCGGCCCGCGGTGTTGTCGAAGACCAGCGACACCTCGGCGTAGGAGGCGCGGGGGCGGCGGTCGCCGCCGGCGTAGATGACCTCTTCCATCTTCTTGCCGCGGAGGTCGCGCGCCTGGCCGGAGCCGAGCACCCATTTGACGGAGTCGACGATGTTCGTCTTGCCCGATCCGTTGGGCCCGACGATGGCGGTCACGCCGCCGTCAAACAGGATCTCGGTCTGCCGGGCAAAGGTCTTGAAGCCCAGCAATTGCAGGGACCTGAGGAACAAACTGGCGCCGAGAGTACCAGATGTTGGGGTCGGATGACCCTCACGGGCTAGATGGTCCAGCCCCTCCGGCCCTTCGGGCCACCTCCCCATGAATGGGGAGGAGACTTGACTGCTAGTCGATGGGTTCGCCGAACTGGCGGCTACGGGATGCGGCTGGCGTCGCGGGCTCTTTGGAGATGACGTGGAGCGGTACGACCTCGGCCGGAGCGGGCTCGGGGGCTGGAGCCGGCAGCTCGCGCTTTTTGCGCGGCGCGCGACGGGTCCGCGACTGTGCCGGCTTGGCGGCCTGGACCACGTCTTTGGCGGCTGATCCGAGCAGGCTCTCGAGGGCCACCCGGGCCGCGTCCTGCTCGGCCTCCTGCTTGCTCGCGCCGTGTCCGGTGCCCAGCGCCTCCGGGCCGGCGAACACGACTGAGGTGTACTCGCGGCGGTTGGCCACACGGGCTCCCTCGCTGTCGTAGACCGGCGTTTCGCCGAACCGCTCCTGCGCGACCTGCTGGAGGCGGCCTTTGAAGTTCTCGTCGCGGACGGGCGACGGGAGGGCTCGATAGCGGTCGAGGTAGTAGTGATATGCCGCGTCATAGCCGGCGTCGAGGAACACCGCGCCGAGCACCGCCTCGAACGCGTTCGCGAGCAGGGACTTGAGGTTGCGACCGCCTCCTTTCGCAATGCCCTTGCCGAGATACAGATAGGCACCCAGGCCCATCTGCTCCGCAAGCTGGGCGAGGGTGTTGGTGTTGACCATCGCCGAACGGGTCTGCGTCAGCTCGCCTTCAGTGGCGCCCGGATGGTGCTTGTAGAGGTACTCCGCCGCGATGAGCTGCAGGACCGCGTCGCCTAGGTACTCGAGCCGCTCGTTGTCGCGCGGCGAGACCGAAGGACTCTCGTTGGCGAACGAGCTGTGGGTCACGGCCTCGAGCAGGAGCCCTGGATCGCGAAAGTGAATCCCGATCTTTTGCTGTAGCTGCTGCAGTGACTGAGCGAGGGGTGCGACGCTGCGCGTGTCCTCAGGCTGTGCTATGAGCCGGCCTTCTCCTGGATGTATTCCCAGGCCTGTCCGACGGTCGTGATCTTCTCCGCGTCCTCGTCAGGAATTTCGAGACCGGTGTTTTCCTCGAACGCGTAGATCAGCTCGACCAGGTCGAGAGAGTCGGCGTTCAGGTCCTCCTGAAATGAAGCGTCCATCGTCACCTGCTCGGGTTCGCAGCCAAGACGCTCGACGATGATGTTCTTGAAGTCCTCGAAGCTCAGCTTTTGAGTTTCCATACGCGGTCTACTGTACACGAGGCCGTATCGCGCACGCCCGGGTGGGCCGGGGCTCCGCGCGGCCCCGGCCCGACGCCGGCAAGTCCACCTACCGGCGGGTGTTCACCGCCTGCTGAGGGGGTGCAGGGGCCATGCCGAGCTGCGTCATGAGCTGCACTTGGTCGAACATCAGGCGCGCTTTCTTGATCAGGCCGCGATCGACCTCGAACACCTGCACGTAATCGCCCCTGACCTTGCGGCCCGTCGCGGGCACATCGCCCATGGGGGTCTTCAGCGTCCCGTTGTGCGTCCCGACGAAGGCGGCTTCCACTACGACCTGATTGCCCTGGGCAAAGATGTTCTTCGTCTCCAGGCGCGCGTCAGGGAACGCCGTGATCCAGTTCTGGTTGTACTCCTTGATCCCCTGCGGTCCCTTGACCGTCATGTCGCCGGGCGCGGTGAGCTCGGCGTCTGGCGCCGAGTCGCGCGCGGCGGCTTCGAGGTCGTGCGCGTTGATCGCCTTGTACGTGCGCTCGACGACGGCCTTGGCCTCCGTCTGCGTCGAGGCCGCGATCTCATAGACCTCGCGCGTCGGCCCGGCGTCGGGAGCCGCGTATTTCTGGAAACCGGCGATCAGCTTCTCCGCCTTCGGTGCGAAAGCCTTCGCTGCCGCTTCGCTTTCGTAGAACGCGATGGACAGGACGTCGCCCGTCTCGCGATTTATGAGGAGCGTGGCGGAGCGCCCGCCTTCATGGGTCGCAATCGCCGGCAGCGCCGTCTCCTTGTACTCCTTGATGGCTTTGTCCAACTCCGACTTCTTGTATTTGGACTTGACTACGCCTGCATTCATCTCTCACCTCCGTGAGAAAACCGAGCTAGGCAGGGAAACCAATTTCGATTCTCCGCCCGCCTTTGCAGGCGCCGTCAAGTAGCAGAAGGCCGCCAGGCAACGCTTCGTTGCCTAGGCCGTAATCGCGAGTTCTTCAATCGCGGTCGGGGTGGCGACCGCGAAGGCCGCGCGGCCCGGCGCGAGCTCGCGCATCATCCCGGTCAAGGCGCGCTTCGGCCCGACCTCGATGAATGTGTCGCACCCCGTCTCGACGAGCGAGCCGATGCACGTCGCCCAGCGGACGGGCGACCGGAGCTGCATCTCCATGACGTGCGGTACGCGATCGCCGCCCTGGTGCGGCCGCCCCGTGAGGTTGGCCATCACCGGGATGCGCGGGGAACGCCACTCGACCTTGTCCAGCGCGGCGCGGAGACGTTCCGCGGCCGGCGCCATGAGCGGCGTGTGAAAAGCGGCGCTGACGTTGAGCGGGATGACGCGCTTGGCACCCGCGACCTGGAGACGCTGCGTCGCAACCTCGAGACCTGTCATCGTGCCGGCGATCACGGTCTGTGTCGGAGTGTTGTAGTTCGCGGGCCACGCGTCGTTCATGCCGGCCAGCGCGACCTCGACCGCCTGGGCGTCGAGGCCGAGGACCGCCGCCATGGAGCCGGTTCCCGCGGGCGCCGCCTCGGCCATCGCCTTACCGCGCTCGACGACCGCCTTGATCACCTGCGGCGCGGTGACCGCGCCGGCGGCGGCCAGCGCCGCGTACTCGCCGACCGAGTGGCCGGCTGTGCCCGCGGGCTCGATGCCGCGCCGCCGCAGGAGCAGAGTTAATGCGATGCCGGCGAAGCAAAGCGCGGGCTGCGCGTTTTGCGTCAGGCGGAGCTCATCGTCGGTGGCGGTGGTGAGAAGGCGGCGCAGGTCCACGCCCGCAGCCGACTCGCACCTGTCGCACAGTCCCGAGATCTCTTCGTCTTCGAGGAGCTCGGCTCCCATGCCCGGCTGCTGAGAGCCCTGGCCTGGGAAGACAAACGCTACTTTCGCTGCTATTCCTTGGCTTTGATGATTTCGCGGCCGCTGCCCGCCCCGTAATGGCCGCAGTTGGGGCACACCGTGTGCGGGCGCCGCATGTGCTTGCAGTTGGGACACGGCTGGATCTGGACGAGGGCAAGCGCGAGGTGCGAGCGGCGGCGACCCTTCTTCGACTTGGACAGCTTGACTTTCGGTAGAGCCACGGCCCCGAAAGTTTACGGGAAGCTAGCTTCCGGTCGCCTGGTCGGCGGTCTCCTGTGGTTGAGGCTGGTTGGCCTGCAGCGCCTCCACCCCACGCCGGACGGTTTGCAGCGTGCGGCCGAGATGGGCTTCCAGCTGCTTGAGCTGCTCGAGGGCGTAGGCCTCGGCCTCGCGGATGATCTGGTCGCCCTTGGACTGTGCGTCCTTCACGACCTGGGCGGAGTGGCGCTCGGCGCGGCGCAGGATCTCGTGCTCCGACGCGGCCTCCTCGGCGCGCTCGTTGGCCCGGGACATCGTGCGCGCGGCTTCGGCGTGCGCCTCGGTCATGATCCGCTGCTGCTCGGACACGGTCCAGTTCGCCTGCTTGATCTCATCCGGCAGGTTGAAGCGGATCTGGTCGATCAGCTCCATGAGCTCATCCTCGTTGAGCATGATCTGGGTCGAAAGCGGGACATGGCGCGCGTTCTGGATCAGGTACTCGAAACGGTCAAGCAGCTCGTCGACCTTTATCTGAACTTCTCCTTCAACGCTCTCGCGACCGCCGGCGGGACGAGGTCCGAAACCTTGCCGCCATAGCGGGCGATGTCCTTCAAGATACTTGACGAGACGAATATGTGCGCGAAGCCCGACATCAGGAACACGGTGTGGATGTCGGGCGCGAGCTTGCGGTTCATCAGCGCCTGCTGCAGCTCGGCGTCGAAGTCTGAGTAGGCGCGCAGGCCCTTGACCAGCGTGCTCGCCCCCCGCGAGCGCGCGTACTCGACGGTGAGACCGGTGAAGCTCGCGACCTCGGCCCGGTCCCGTCCGTTGAGTGAGGCGCGGATCAGCTGCAGGCGCTCCTCGACCGTGAAGAGCGGCTGTCGCTTCTCCGGGTTGGCCGCCACGGCGACGATGAGCTTGTCGAAGATGCCGAGCGCGCGGTCGACCACGTCGAGGTGTCCGTTGGTGAAAGGGTCGAAGCTGCCCGGGTAGACGGCGATCTTCGAGTTGGGGACCTGGTTGCGCGCCATCAGATACGAAACACCGTCACGAGCGTGTCGCCGTAGCGGCGCTGCCGATCGACTCGCAGTCGGTCGAGCTGCGGGAGCTCCTGCCTTCGGGAGTGCTCGGCGACGACGGTGGCCTGCGTCACCTCGCGGTCCAGCACCTTCAGCGCGCGGTCGAGGACGACGTCTTCGTATGGAGGATCGAGAAAGATGAAGGTCGCGGACCTCACCGTGTCGGGAGAAGCTTCGAGCCACCGCACCACATCACTGCGGACCACACGAGCGCGCTCCTTGAAGCCGAGGGCGTCCAAGTTCTGCCGCAGGATAGCAAGACCGCGCGGCTGCTGGTCCACGAAGGTGACGCTCGTCGCGGCTCGGGACAGCGCTTCTATGCCGAGCGCACCCGACCCGGCGAACAGGTCGAGGACGTTTGCCCCCTCGATTCCCGGCCCGACGATGTTGAAGATGGCCTGCTTGACCATGCCCTGCGTGGGCCGGATGTTCTTCGGCGCCTTGAGGCGGCGTCCGCGGGCCTCGCCGCCGCTTACGCGCAACCTGGACATTTAACGGACGCGAATCCTGCCGTCACCACGCATGACGCCGATCCTGACCGCTGATCTCTGTGCCTGCTCGAACCTGTCCGCGTTGTACGACGGGATCGCGACGAGCAGGCCGCCGCTCGTCTGCGCGTCGCACAGCATCATCTGGTCCACTTCGGCGATTCCATCCCAGGCCACCTGGTCCCAATACGCGGCATGGTTGCGGCGGCTGCCGTCCGGGAACAGGTCGCGATCGGCGAGGTCGCGCACACCGCGCATGAAAGGCACCGCGCGAAGCTCGACGTCGGCGCCTCCCTTGAGGTTGGCCAGGTGCCCGATCAAGCCATAGCCGGTCACGTCGGTGGCGGCGGTGGCGTGGGCGGCAAGCATGGCGGCCG
>WNGL01010565.1_pt1 | contig 10633 bp, 9 predicted proteins | sample 5400591 | NCBI WGS metagenome assembly WNGL01 (sample SAMN13153377, study PRJNA577476) | soil metagenome | isolation source: 80 cm soil or saprolite under Garry oak tree replicate 1 | place: USA:California | collected 2016-06-15
AACCGGGTAAATCAGCACGCATCATTGACAGTGTTGTTTCTACCAAATTGCTGATTCTGGGTTTACAACCGCTGTTTTCGAGGGTTTTTGCGGTCGAACGCTTTTACCATTTTACCTCATAGAAGTCGTTTCCCTAGGATGAAAAAAATGGTACTAAACGATCTAACTCTAGAGAAGTTAGTCGGCGAGATCAACGGCTACAAAGAAAAAATGCGCAACATCTACGAGGAGTACGGACGAGCCTCACAAGACCTCCAAGACCGGATCAACGTGTTAGGATACACGTTGAACGAGCACCTCAAAGAAACGAAGGATCAGATCGGCAGCACCCCACAAAGGCTGCTGAACCTTGAAACAAAATACGTGACCGGCGAAGTCAGCGAACAGGAATACCGTGGACAGCGCGAAGAATTCAAGGGCCTCCTACAACGAAACCTTCACAGCATCGAAGAGATCAAAGACATGATCGAAGTTCTAACCCACATCGAGACCAGGCCACTGGCATCAGCAGACTTCAAACAAGCGAACCCACCGGCTCCGCGAACCCTGATCGAAGAATGGGCGAGAAACGCTGTTCCACAACAAATAGCCAATTCACAGCAAACACCAAACCCGACACCCACTTCGCCAAGCGTCAAGTTCGCTGCGAGCTCTATTGTCTCAGAGAGAGCCTGGGCTCCGCCGACAAAACCTGCGGCGCCTCTGCCGTCGAGTAGCGGCACAGACTGGACCAATCCGCAGACGAACAACCAACCATTCAGCGCCCCGGTGTCAGCTCCGACCTCGGTGATTACTCCACTAGTCCAAGAACAGGCTCAACCAGTATCAGCAGTTTCTGCTGATCCCATTGCAGCCGCTCCTATCGCGCCATTGACCCAAGCAAATACCCCCAACGTTGACGATTCCTTCACGACTGCCCCGGCGCAAGAATACGTTGAAGACATCGCAGACGCACTCGTCGTCAAGGTCGTCGATGACATGCCCGTTGTGGATGCTTCCTCAGCAGTCGCTACAACAGAGACCGAGATTCAGCCATCGATTCCAGGGACAGAAACCATTCAAGGCATACCCTCCGGACCAGACGTCTCTCAGCCAAGCCTCCAGCTGCCAAGCCAGTTCTACAAGGTGGTCTGTCCAAAATGCGGTGCTGACGTTCCCAAGGCGGCAAAAGTCTGGGAGCTCAAGGGCGGCAAGTCCAAGAAGAACGTCCTGATCGGCCTCTTCCAGTGCCAAGACTGCAGGGTCAAGTTCAGAGAAGCCCTCACTCGGGATATCATCTAGAATCTCGCGACTCGGCCCCCTCCAATTTCCCCTTCACGTTTTTTTCCCGTTTCTTTTCCCTAAGGGTAGCCAAAGGCTTAAGACGCTAGAACCTAGCCCGCTCCCCTTACCGTAAGGATTCAAAGAGGCTAGTGTTTGCAAGTGGAAAAAGCAGAACCGAAACGTCCCGCACATGTAGAACGAACCCCGGAGAGACCTCCTGAAACCCGTCCTATGAGCCGCGCTCCTCCCGATGTTGTTTTCATCGGAAAGAAACCCTTGATGGCTTATGCGACGGCTGTTATGATGCACTTCAATAGCGGATCCAAACAATTGACGGTCAAGGCGAGGGGTCAGTCTATCAGTCACGCCGTGGATGTTGTCGAGGTTGTCAGGAACCGGTTCTTCCAGGGCAAGTTGGTTATCAAAGAGGTCAGGATTGGAACTGAGTTGCTAGGCGAGGGAGACGATCAGCGAAACGTTTCGACGATAGAGATTGTGCTGACGCGAACTGAGTAAGATCCCTACTTCATCATTCTAAGAGTGCTTAGACCCCAAGTCCTCTCTACGCTGTACAGTTTTACTTCTGAGATAACCAGGGGCTTCCTCAGTGCCGACATGTTTTGAGGAGTCCACTCCATGAAAAGGGGCCTTTCAGGACTGTTCGTGTAAAGTGCCCGGTCAACCAGGAAGAGCTTGTTCATGTCGTTAAGCGAGTTGTAGATTATCGCTTTGATCCGGAGATATTCCTCGCTTACGCAATCTAGTAGGACTTGGTCTGTGTATCCTGAGTCTAGGACCGTTAGCTCTCCAGAAGGGCCTTGGTCAAGCTTCATTTGCTAAGCCAACAAACAAGCTCGTTGCTGTTCTGTACGCTAACTAGTCGTTGTCTGTGCGGCTTATAATTGGTATCGCTACCCACGCGTCGATAGTATGGAGAATGATATCGGCCTCACCTACTAGTCTATGAGAATAGATCCTTCTGGACGCTTCCATTGAGGTCGTGTGCGGAGACCGCTCATGCGACGCGGGACTCGGTCGCTAAGACCCCTATTTTTCTCGGAACATTTCCTATCTGGCTGAAATAATGGGCAGGGCGCGGTCCAGGCTTGGTTCAGTCGGGAATTATTTGCGTTTGCATCGTGGATTATCCCCGGTTCTAGATGTACCTGTTCAGATTCTGAATTAGGGTTGAAAATAAGCGATTCTGCACGCGAGTTCATGTTTTACGAAGAGCGGGGCTCGGGAAAAAAGACCACCCCGGGGGTCGAGAAAAGTATGCTTATTTTTTGAAGAGTTTGAAAACCGTTGTCAGACTCATTTCGGAGGGACAGTTTGTCAGCTTAGATAGTTGTAAGCTATCAGCGTCATGAACTCGGAAAAACTATCGCTTGTCACAAGTGTGTCAAGCAAATCTTCCGCTATCTTGCCGTTGGACCCTTTACCAGCTTGCGGCCCAACTCCTGCCGTTATTTTCGCCATTTCTTCTTTCAGAATGGTTCGGAATAACTCACGTGTGATCGTCGGGCCATCCTGAAGCTTGGCGGAGTGATGAATCCACTGCCAGATCTGCGCTCTACAAATTTCCACCGTAGCCGTGTCTTCCATCAGGTTGTTGATGGCCACGCAACCTACACCTCCCAGCCAAGATTCTAGGTAGCTTAGGCTAACAGCGACATTTGCTCTGAAAGCCTTCTCGCTAATCTTCGGCGCGGGTACTCTGAGAAGATCGCCGCGGTTTACCTCCTGAGTTACCTCAGTGTTCTTCGATTCAGTGGAACGGTCATTGAAGACACTCTTGACGATTGTGACCAGACCAGGGTGGGCGACCCAGGCTCCCTCGTATCCCTCAGCGGCTTCTCGTTTTTTGTCCGCAACAACCTTGTCGATGGCTTCTTGGGAACGAGGATCGCCTTTGATAGGAACTTGAGCGGCCATTCCCCCGATTGGATAGGCGCCCCGTTTATGGCATGTTTTGGCCAGTAGGACAGAACAGGACTTGAGGAACGGTGTAGTCATGGGGAGGAGCGGTCTCTCAGGAACTAGGAATCTCAGATCATGGCCTAGAAATTTGATCAGGCTGAACATGTAGTCCCAACGACCGAAGTTGAGCGCGGTTATCCTCTCGCGCAACTCGTATAGGATTTCGTCCATCTGGAATCCAGCTAGGATCGTTTCGATGAGGACGCTGCACTTTATGCTGGCGTGTGGAAGTTTGAGGGTGTTCTCGGAGTAGGCGAAGATCTCGTTCCAGAAACGGGCTTCCAAGTAACTCTCCAACTTCGGGATGTAGAAATAAGGCGCTGTCCCTCGGCTGATTAGTTTCTTAGCGTTGTGGTAAAGGAAGAGACCGTAGTCGAAGAGGGAAGCCGGAACCGGCCGAGGTCCGATTAGAACGTGCTTCTCGATGAGATGCAAGCCGCGGGGCCGCATCATTAGAGTTGCAAGTTTGTCTCCTAGGTTGTACTCTCGTCCATCCGGACTAGCGTATCTGATTGTCCGGTCGACCGCATCTCGAAGGTTAACCTGACCCTGAAGAGTCCCCTCCCAAGTCGGTGAGTGGGAGTCTTCAAAATCCGCCATGTAAACGTCCGCACCCGAGTTAAGCGCGTTTATCACCATCTTCCTGTCGACTGGGCCTGTGATCTCTACCCGTCTTTGGCGAAGATCAGCCGGGATAGATTCGACCTTCCAATCAGATGTTCTAATTCCACGGGTCTCATCCAAAAAATCGGGAAGTGCTCCATTTCGTAGGCTTTGATGAACGAGCATTCTTTTCTGCAGTAGCGAGTCGAGGCGTGGAGAAAATTCTCGGACAAGTTCTCCGACAAAAGCCAGCGCGTCAGGTGTGAGTATCTCTTCGAAGCCCTGGATGTTGGGATCTGCGACTCTGAGCGTTCGCGATTCTAGTACTAGCTCGGTTCGACTTTCGGCTTCGTCGGATAAGTGCAAACCTATGGATTCCGGTCTCGCTCAGCTTTGGTCCTTGAGACTGGAGGGGTCGCTAGAGCGGTTTGTTCTTTGAATTGACCGATTTCAGTGGATTCACCCATTGCGGTAGTTGAAGATGTTCCACTTGATATTACGGTTGCGACCTCGTCGAAGTATTCTGTCCCTACAAACGCCTGGTGCTTCACCGCTGCATAGCCTGCAGGTTCGGCCTCGAACTCTTTCTTCTGGACGCGAACATACGCGGCCATTCCTTCAACGGCGTATTGTTTGGCCAGTTCGAACATGGATACTGAGAGGCTGTGGAAACCGGCCAGAGTGACGAACTGGAATTTGTAGCCCATCCTGGCCAATTCTCTCTGGAAACCTCTTATGCTCTCTGGATCTAGGTGCTTCTCCCAGTTGAATGACGGCGAGCAGTTGTACGCTAGCAATTTCTCGGGATATGCTCTGTGGACCGCTTCTGCAAATCTTCTAGCCTCATCAAGGTCCGGTGTAGGAGTTTCGCACCAAATGATGTCAGCGTAAGGCGCGTAGCTTATGCCTCGAGCAATGGCCGCTTCCAGCCCGGGTTTGATTCTGTAGAAACCCTCCGGGGTTCTTTCACCGGTGGCGTAGGGTAGGTCCCTCGGGTCCCCGTCGTTTGACAAGAGTCTGGCTCCCATCGCATCTGTCCGGGCTATGAGATACGTTGGGACCCCCATTACGTCGGCCGCAAGCCGGGCGGCGATTAGAGTCTTAATGAACTGATGAGTGGGGACTAGGACCTTTCCACCTAGGTGGCCGCATTTCTTCTCCGAAGCAAGCTGGTCTTCGAAGTGTACTCCTGCCGCTCCAGCCTCTATCATTGCCTTCATCAATTCGAACGCGTTGAGCGGGCCTCCGAATCCTGCTTCTGCGTCAGCTATTATCGGCGCGAACCAGTCGATTTTCCCTTGGCCGTTCATGAATTGTATCTGGTCTGCTCTCTGGAAGGCCTGATTGATCCTCTTTACCAGATGCGGGACGCTGTTGGCCGGGTACAGGCTCTGGTCTGGGTAAGTCTGGCCTGAGAGGTTAGCGTCCGCGGCTACCTGCCAGCCGCTCATGTAAATTGCCTTGAGTCCGGCTTGAACCATCTGGAGCGCTTGTGCTCCAGTGAGTGCGCCGAGAGTGGGAATGTACGCCTCGTCCCTTAGGAGACGCTCAAACTTTTCCGCGCCGAGTCGGGCCAGGGTGAACTCTGGATGGACTGTCCCGCGGAGCTTACAAACGTCCTCGGCTGAATAGGGTCGACGAATTCCATTCCAGCGGTCAAATAGCCACGCCTGGGATAATCGTTCAGCCTCTACACTCAGGGGCATTCTTACATTAGTCACCGAGCGTCTTGTTTTCGATACCTGTCAGCGAATAATAAGCGTTGATGAATCGTGCCTCCGATTTCTATCTTTTGATACATATTTGCATGTATAGCAAGTCATGACAACGAGTCGATATGCTCAAAATCTCAGAGGATGCGAGGCGCTTCACGAAACACGAATTTCTGCCCGCTCTGGCGACTTTAGCCCTGGCCTTTCTGCTGCAAGTGATCCCCAAACCCAAATTAACTCGTCCAGTCGTTAACTTTTATCTAAAATGGACTTCCTTAGACACTGTCCGCAGTGTGGACGCAGGTTTCACATTATCCTCGTAGACAAGAAACTTGCTCAAGTTCTAGACAAAGAAACAGTGCACTCAGCGCCACGGATGGTCAAGATGGCGCCATTGGCGCCAGTTTGGCCCGTGGGCGAGGGCGAACCAGTCACAATTGATACCGAGCAATTTCAATGGACATACAAGTGCAAACACTGCGGCCACGAATGGTCAGAGGCACGCACCGAAAAGCACGTCGAAAAGCCAACGACAACCAACGACTGAGTACTACTCACCAGCGACGGGACCCGTCGCAGTCACATGCTTCGACATAATCCCTCATTCGAGGCTGGAGAGGAGTTTCGTCGACTTGGACACCCTCCGAGCACGATTCGTTTGGCAATCAATCATCGGGAAGATATTAGGTCTCTACAACGGGGCGTTTGATTGGGAGGGACGCGAAACGACAACTGAAAAAGTGATCGAGCGTACGAGAGCACCGCTAGTCGCCGTGACCGTAAGGGCGTAGTTGAATCCCGGGCGTACGTGCGCACTAACCGTCAGCACAGAGGTGGCTGATGTCGTAGTGGACAGGGCGACCGGGTTCACGCTCAAAGAAGTTGAGAACCCGAATGGAGCGCTGACCGAGAGTGTCACATCCCCCACGAAGTTATTCCTCCCCTGAAAGATCAAACCTACTGTAGCCGAGTGGCCTGGATGAATGTTCAAAGTAGTCGAATAAACAAAGATGGAAAAGTCGGGAGGAGCGAGCACGGTTATTATCCTATTCACCGGCGCGGAGGAGAGTCCTAGGTTGTCGGTGACGATGAGCTGCACAGAAAGAACCCCAACTTCCAAACCACCGCTGAAGACATGTGCCCAAATAGGCTGAGACGTTGAATTCCTGATATCCAAAGGTCCTCCGTTCAATGCAGTGATTTCCCAAGCATATCGTGTAATCGTGCCTCCCGCGGGGTCGCTGCTCGGAGAGCCGTCAAAGGTAACGTTGTCTACTCCCTGAGTAATGTTGGCGGGTGGGGAAGGCGAGAAGGTGAAATCGGCGATGGGCACGAATGGCGGGTTTCCGTAGACCGCTGGTCGAGAATCCGAGTGAGCAACAGCCACACCGCTATTGACTATGGTGTCGAGACCCGCAGGGATTCTAAGATAACTGAACCCGTCATTTACCACCTTGTACGTTATCGTAAAGAGGAGACCGCTGCCACCGATAGGAGTGCTGAAGCTGTCAGCAGCGGAGTGGGCCCCCCCTGCACCATCATTGATACTACAGCCAGATCCTGTGCCGTTGACGCAGTTGGCAATTTGGGTGACCGAACCGAGCACATTACCAGCCACGCTAATGCTAAGAGGATCTAAAACACTCAGATCTGCCTGAACGACAACATCCCAGCCGTCGAAAGGGTCCATACCGGTGACGTTGACCTGGTAGGTGATTGTTGTTCCTACGGTAACTGGTCCTTGCTGAGAAGGTCCGACAAACAAGGTGCCGGCGGCGTGGACGGGAGGTATGGACGAGGGAACTGCCAGTAGAAGCGGAAAGACCGTCCAAGCCAATAGCAGAACAAGTCGGGAGGACCCGTGGACATCTTGAATAGGACTCATCAAAGAAAACTCATCCATAGGGACCTTCCGAAGTTCTAATAAGCGTGTCGGAGGTTGTCTAGGAATTTACTTTGCGTCTAGAGAATGAGCATAACGAGTGCGATGAGAGATGACTGGGAACGTTCGAAGAGAACGCCTTGAAGCCCGTTTTTCCCCTTTGACATAACTGCATCGTAAAGAGGAGCTGTGGAACGTCCGCCTTTTGTTCGACTGTATGATTGCATTGCTTTACCGATGAGCGGAGAGGTCGAGCATTCTTTATTGCTCCGGAGGTTTTTCCAGAAAAAGGGGGAAGGATCGGGCCTATTAGAGGCCGATCCCTGCGGCTATCGTGTAGATTGCGGAGACGGTCTGAGTCTCGGTTGTGCCGTCGCTCAGGTTGGCGGTTATGGTGATGGTGTAGATGGTGCCTACCGCAAGGAGTAGAGTTGCGGGAAGCGTGCCTGTGGTCGCGGTCGTTGTCTGACCGGGTTGCAGAGCCAGAGCCGGCGTCCAGGGGAGGTCGAGTGGTAGGCCGGAGACCTGAGCGGCTAGCGCGTTGATGGCCTCGTTTCCAATGTTGGTGACTTGAACTGTTAGGCTGGGGTTGTTGCTGATCTGCTCGAAGTCCGTCTTTGTGATTTGGAAATGGTGTTTGGTTGTGGCTGATAGGAGACTTGTGCCGCCCGTCTGGACGGCGATGTCGGTGTGACTGCACTCGACAGAGTTGGTCGAGGACTGCGTGCAACCGCCCCCTGAGCCGAATGGTTGCGCTGGTTCGTTTGCGCTGTTAACATATTGATCGCTGGTGTAGATAATCGAAGCAAAACCAGTCGTCGGGCTGACCGCCACGCCAAAATCGTCCAGCAGGTCACGGTTGCCTGTGCAAGTTACTCCTGACTCGCAGACTCCGCCATAGTGGACTATTCCCGAGGCGGTTGTCTGTGACCATTTGCTGTTGGGAGTCGTGGCAGCGAGGTTCTGTGCGAAGTAGACCTGCCAGCTAGCTGTCATGGGGTAGCTGTCTGGTGGGTTGACGCCGTCATAGTATGATGATCCGTACCAAACGAGGTCTAGTGTTCCCGCTGGTCCCGCGCTGCTCCATGGAAAGATGGCGGTGTTGGAGGGGGACGAGTTGATCCGGAAAGGTCCGTTCCATGACTGGCCGAACGTAGTGCTGTAGCTGTAGAACATGTTGTGGTTATCATTGTAGACCAAGTACACGTTGCCCGCTTGATCGACGCTAACGTTGACGAACTGGTGTCCGTAGCCTACCGTGACATCAGGTTTGACGTAGACTTGATAGTCAGTGAAGCTGATTCCTCCATCTATGCTGACTGCTATCCAGACGACGTGTGTGCTACAGTTGAGACAGGTCTCTTCCCCGGCATTGGCGATGCTGCTGAAAGACTGGTAGATCAAGTGATTGCTCGTGTCAATTGCGAGGTTGCCGATCTCGTTGTTGTAGAGCGCGTTGAAAGCGTGGCTGGGGTCGAAAGCGTTGGCGACCTGTGCGAAAGTTATTCCTCCATCGTAGCTGCAGTCGACGAAGAGGTTGTTGGTTGTGGCGTAGGCATGGTAGGATACGCAGACCTTGTTGGCTCCGTCAGCGGCGATCCACTCCCTGTCGTCTACTGGGATTGTTGCTCCAGTGGGGTTTAGGACCCATGAGGCTCCCCCGTCATGGCTTGTACTAACGTAGACATTGGCTAGCGGAGGGGCCGTGGCAAGGCTGGCCACGTAGATGTTGTAGAAGCCGTTATTGTTCCGCACAGGTGCCACAGCTATGTCCGTGTCACCGCCGGCTGGTGAGAAGCCGTTGCTGCCGGTTGAGACGCTGTTCGGTAGTGGGAGGGTTGTGAAGTGGTTCCCGTTATCCGTTGATCTCCAGGCGAAGGTCCCTCCGCATTGCCTGTCAACGACGCAGAAGACGTTCTCGCTTGAGCCGTAGAAGTTGCCGCTAGGGTCCGCTCGTATGGCCGGTTCCCCTTCTGTGTTGGTGCATGTTCCAACGGTGTTGGGGCAGACTGTGCCTACGCTGTTCCCGACGACGAACGGGTTACCACCTAACTCGTAGGTGTTGAATGTGGCTGTGCCACTGGTTTTGGCCGCAGATGCTGAGGTTAGGAGTCCCGAGGTAAGAACTAGCCCGCTGGTGAGAGTGAGCAGAAGTATTACAATTGTCCGCGTGTGATTTGAGAATCGACTTGGTATATCCATGGATAGGTCGCTGTACCTGAGAGGTTATAATGAATGTTCCGCACGACGAACATTTCGGAAATCGAGAATATCGAAACGCGATACAAGTCAGCTTGAATACACTGTAATAAATCGAGATGGGCCAAGAATTCCCGTGGGATCCAAGGTCGCGAAATGTGGTCCGCTATTCACTTCTGCTCCGGGAATCTGGTTGGCGATCTAATGACAGACCATCTGATAGAATTCACAATACGTCCTTATTGAGCCGTACAATGGTTTCTGCCCTAGCTGCTTACTCTTCCAGAGCGAGCTGCAGAGTTTGGAGCTAGAACGGTTATTCTGACAACCTTGCCATCGGCTATGACCGCTTTCACCTCTTCCCCGACAGCATCAAGGTCGACTGTTACGTCGTCGGCCAACCTGACAGTGGCGACAGCAGGTTCACCTGTCTCCTCGTCGTCCACCAGTATCTCCATCTTCTTCTTGGCAATGCGGATCAGCTTCCCCTGAAGGAATGAAGCTTCCTTGAAATCCACTAGTACTATGTCACGTCTCCTAAGGCTCGATCAGGCTTAGAAGAGTCTGACCTCCGGAAGATAATAGTCGAGTTCAACCAGGCTGCGCTCGCCACGGTGACATCCAAAGGAACTCCTTGTTGAAAGGGTCGCTGTGCAATCAGCTCTTTGCAGACAATGCGATCCATTCGAGCCTAATCTTTCCGTTTCCGTGCTCCATTAGACGGAGGCCGCAGCTAGCCTTTCGATACGCTGGAACTGGTACCGCAAGAAGGTCTTGACGCTCGATTCAGAATCTTCCAGGGTGATTTCTCGAATTCTTGGCGCCGCCGACAGGGTTCGAACCTGTGACCAACGGGTTGCTACAGTGGAGCTTCCACTTTAACAGCTTCAGCCTCAGCCACGAGCCGAGTCCGCTGCTCTACCACTGAGCTCGCGCCCCCAAACCTCTGAGGGAACGGCGGCCCGCGTCTATAGCCGGCGGCAACCGACAACCC